>Ga0302322_100003298_pt1 | contig 13827 bp, 16 predicted proteins | sample Fen_T0_2_FD_203757 | JGI IMG/M metagenome (GOLD analysis project Ga0302322, IMG submission 203757) | Peat permafrost microbial communities from Stordalen Mire near Abisko, Sweden - Fen_T0_2 | ecosystem: Environmental > Terrestrial > Soil > Wetlands > Permafrost | place: Sweden: Abisko...
GAGGGCATGCGCGACTTCACGTTCGACGTCGTCGGGAACGGCTTCACCCGGGTCACCGGCTACCTGGTCCGGGACGAGGACGTGACCGCGCTGCGCGAGGCGGCCGGGCGGGCCGGTCGCGACGGCGCCGGCGGGGCACGGCACGGCAGCACCTTCCTCGGGGCCGGTGCGGTCGAGAACCAGCGGCTGGCCGAGCGGGTGGTCAAGCAGGCCCCTCCCGCCGGGGCGGGCGATGCCTGACGGCCTGGTGGCCGGGACGGTCCCGTTCTCGGCCGTCGACGGCCCGGGCAACCGGTACGTGGTGTTCCTGCAAGGCTGCGGCTGGGACTGCCTGGTGTGCCACAACCCGTGCTCGATCCCGCGCGCCCCGGCGGGGATACGGCCGACCCCGGTGGCGGAGGTCGTGGCCGGCATCCGCGACGCGGCGCCCTTCCTGTCCGGCGTCACGGTGACCGGTGGCGAGGCCACGCTGCAGGCGCCCTTCGTGCACGCGCTGTTCGAGGCCCTCGGCGACGACCCGCGCACGGCCGGGCTCACCCGGTTCGTCGACGGCAACGGCGATACCGATCCCGGCGTGTGGGAGCTGCTCGCGCCGGTCACCGAGGGCGTCATGCTGGATCTGAAGGCGCTGGACGACGAGCGGCACGTCGTGCTGACCGGCTGCTCCAACGCGCGGGTCCTGGCGAGCCTGCGCGACCTGGCCGCCCGCGACCTGCTGTACGAGGTGCGCCTGTTGCTGGTGCCGGGACTCAACGACGCGGACGACGTGCTCCGCTCCACGGCGCGGTGGCTGCTCGACCTCGACCCGCGGGTGCGGGTCCGGGTCAACCCGTTCCGGCACCAGGGGTCCCGGGCGTGTGCCCGGGACCTGCTGGAACCCTCGCCGGACGACCTCGCGCGCTACCGGTCGGTGCTCACCGCTGCCGGGGTGGAGCACCTCACCTTCCCGGTGTGACCCCGCCGTCGTCCGCAGCCCGTCAGCGGCGGTCCCGTCAGCGGCGGTGGCTGCGGTATGCCGTGACGGTCAGGCCCGCCGTCACCGCGGCCAGGGCGGCGAGCAGGCCCGCGCGCCCGAGGACCGCCGTCCAGTCCGGCGCCGCCGTCAGCGACTCGCGGGCGGCCCGGGCCGCCCAGTCGACGGGGTTGTACCGGGCCGCGGTGGCGACCCAGCCGGGCAGCAGCTCGGGCGCGATCATGATCGAGGACAGGAACGTCAGCGGCAGGGTCAGGAACTGGGACACCGCGATGAGCGCCGCCTGCTGCTGCACGGTGACCGCGAGGGCGTCCGACAGCGCCGCGAAGGCCCAGCCCAGCAGCACGGTGCAGGCCAGCAGCGCCAGCACGCCCGGCACGCCGGCCGGGTACCGGGCCCCCGCCGCCAGCCCCACGCCCAGCAGGATCAGCGACTGGACGACGGTCACCACCCCCTGGTGGATCAGCGACGCCCCGGTCAACGCGATCGGGCGTACCGGGGTGGTGAGCGTGCGGTCCATCACGCCGCGGTCGAGGTCCTCGACGATCGCGGTGCCGCTCCAGCCCGCCGTGGACATCGCCGTCATCACGATGACGCCCGGCGTCAGGTACCCCAGGTAGTCGCCGGTGCCGAAGCCGGGCAGCGCGGAGACGCGCCGGAACAGCTCCCCGAACAGGAGCAGCCAGATCAGCGGCTGGACGAGCGTGAAGGCCAGGTAGGCGGGCTGGCGCGAGAGCCGGCGCAGCGAGCGCGCCGTCAGCAGGCCGGTCTGGACGACGGTCGCGCTCACGCCGGCACCTGCTCCCGGCCGGCGCCCGTGCTCCCGGCGGGGGCGGCGCCGGCCTGCGCGAACCGGCGTCCCGCGTGGTGCAGGTAGACGTCGTCCAGCGAGGGGCGCGCGACGGCGACCGAGGTGGCCCGGCCGCCGGTACGGGCCACGGCGTCCAGGACGCCCGGCAGGGCACCGACCCCGTCGGCCACCCGGGCGGTCACCGTCAGGTCGTCGGCGAGCGCGGTGCCGACGCCGGGCAGCGCACCGATGGCGGCGCGGGCGGCACCGGCCTGGTGCCGGTCGGCGAACTCCACCCGGACGGTGTCGTCGCCCAGGGCGGCCTTCAGCTCGTCGGGGGTGCCCTGCGCGACGACGCGACCGTCGTCGACGATGAGCAGCCGGTCCGCGAGCTGGTCGGCCTCGTCCAGGTAGTGCGTGGTGAGCAGGACGCTCACCCCGTCGTGCCGGGACAGCCGGGTGATCGCGTCCCACAGCTCGCGGCGGGCCTGCGGGTCGAGCCCGGTCGTCGGCTCGTCGAGGAACAGCACGCGCGGGCGGTGCACCAGCCCCATCGCGACGTCGAGCTTGCGCTGCATGCCTCCCGACCAGGTGCGGCACAGCCGGTCCGCGGCGGCGAGCAGGTCGAGCCGGGCGAGCAGCTCGCCGGCGCGGCGGCGGCACTCTGCCGCGGGCAGCCCGTGCAGGCGTCCCTGGAGGACCAGGTTCTCCCGCCCGGTGGCCACCGGGTCGAAGCCGGGACGCTGGGAGACGTAGCCGATGGTCCGGCGGACGGCGTCGGGGGAGCGGCGCACGTCCAGGCCGGCGACGGCGGCGCTCCCCGAACCCGGGGCCGACAGCGTCGCGAGGATGCGCACGGTCGTGGACTTCCCGGCACCGTTCGGGCCGAGCAGCCCGAAGACGGTGGCGGCCGGGACCTGGAAGGAGATCCCGCGCAGGGCGTGGACCGCCCGCGCCCCCTTCCCGAAGGTCTTCACCAGGTCGACCGCCTCGACGGCGGGTGTGTCAGGCATGCGGAGCTCCTTCGTGGTGCCTGATCGGGACCGCCCGGCGGGTGCCGGGCAGCCGGACGCAGGAGCCGGCGGAGGGGGATGCGCTACCGTCGCGAGTGCGGGCACGCGCGGCAGAGCAGGCCACCTCGTGGCAGGCACCTGACGGTGTGTCGTGGCCGTGGCCGCGGTGTTGGCGCACCGCGGTCACGGCGTCAGTCGGTGCTGTCGGCCCCTCGCTCCTGGGGCGCCGGCGCGAACAGCATCTGCGCCAGGGTGAGCATGCTGGTCGCGAGGGCGGCGACGAGGGCGGTCCAGGACCAGGCCCAGCCGACCGTGAGCGTGAGCGTCACGAAGGCCGTGGCCGCGACGATCCAGGTCACCGCCGTGTAGATGCCGAACCGGGCGGCCGCCTCCGGATCGCGTTCGAACCGGTCGCCGACGTGGGCGTGCCCGGCGGCCACCTCCAGCACCCACGCCTTGCGCCGGTTGGTCTGGGTCGCGCCCAGGACGGTGCCCAGCACGATCCCCGCGAGCAGCGGGACCACCGCGGCGACGAGCCAGCCGGCCGCCCCCTGCGGCACGTACTGCCACCCGGTCCCGACGGCGAGCAGGCCGAGGCCGAGCGCCGCGCCGTAGCCCCCGGCCCGGGCGGGCGGCATCGGGTAGTTGCCGGTCGTCTCCTGCCGCAGGGCGTCCGCGGTGATCGCCGCCGCGGCGAGCGCCACCACGACCACCGCCGCCAGCCGGCCGCCGAGCGGGACGTCGTCGTGCCAGGCCGCCAGCGCGACGACGGCGAGCCCGCCCACGCAGGCGGCGCCCAGCAGGACCGCCCGCACCAGGAACGCGGGCCGGGGCCGCACCCGGTTCTTGCGTTGCAGCTCCGCCCACCGGGCCGACGCCGGACCGGCCGCCCGCGCCCCGGCGGTGCCCGTGCCGACGTCCGGGTCGACCTCCTCGACCAGTGCGCGCAGGTCGCCCAGGCCGTCCACGGCCCGGCGGGCGGCCGCGGCCGCGGGCACGCCCTGGCCGCGCAGCTCGGCGACGCGGGCGAGGAGGTCGGCGCGGATCTCCTCCTTGAGGTCCTGCCGCTCGGGCGTCATGGTGACCCCGGCGAGGGCCTCGTCGAGCAGCCGGTGCACCTGCGCGGCGCCAGCTGCGGGGCCAGCTGCGGGGCCAGCTGCGGGGCCGCCTGCCGGGCCGCCTGCGGGGCCGGCTGCGGTGCTGTCGGGGACCGTCACGATGACCGCCTTCCCTGTCCGCGCTCGCCGCCGGCCGCGGGGCGGTCCAGCTCGAGCAGCGCGTCGATGATGTCCCTGGTGACCTGCCAGGCGGCCACGTTCTGCCGGTAGACGGCCCGCCCGGCGTCGGTGATCCGGTAGTACTTGCGCCGGCCGCCCTGGCTCTCGTCGCCCCAGTGGGCCTCGACGAGCCCGGCGCTCACCAGCCTGCGGTAGGTGGCGTACAGGGTCGCCTCCTTGATCTCGTGCCGGCCGCCGGTGGCGTCCCGGATCCGCTTGAAGATCTCGAAGCCGTAGCTGTCGCCCCGGCGCAGGACGCCGAGCACGATCGTCTCGGTGTGCCCGCGCAGCAGGTCGGTGGAGAGCGCCGCCGCTGCGGGGCTGCCGCCGTCGTCCCCGCTGTTCCCAACCATGTGAAGTACTATAACAGGCACAGTACTGGGCCCGGTAGGGAACGCGGGGGACGGCGGGAATAGGCGGCGGCCGGGCCGCGCTGGTCGCCGTCGCACCCCGGTGGCGGGGCGAAGGTCGTGGGACGACGTCGTGGAGGACGAGATGCGAGCGCTGCAGTTCACCGCCTACGGGGGTCCTGAGGTCCTGCACTGGGCCGACGCGCCCGAGCCGCACGCCGGACCGGGACAGGTCCGGGTGGCCGTCCGGGCGGCGAGCGTGAACCCGATCGACTGGAAGATCTTCTCCGGGATCATGCCTGGTGGCGGGCCCCTGGAGGGTCCCGGTCGCGTGGGGCGCGACGCGGCCGGCGTCGTGGACGAGGTCGGTGAGGGCGTGACCGGCGTGTCGGTGGGGGACGAGGTGTTCGGGCTGGGGAGCGACGCCGTGGCCGAGCACGCCGTCCTGCGGGCGTGGGCGGCCAAACCGGCGTCCGTCGACTGGGCCGTCGCCGCCGCGGCGGGCGTCAGCGGCGAGACCGCCGAGCGCGGGCTGCGCCTGCTGGGTGTCACCGTGGGGAGCACGGTCTTCGTGGACGGCGGTGCGGGCGGGGTGGGCGCGGTCGCCGTCCAGCTCGCCGTGGCCCGCGGCGCGCGGGTGATCGCCTCGGCGGGCCCGGCGAACCAGGACTACCTGAAGGAGATCGGCGCCGAGCCCGTGCTGTACGGCGAGGGAGTCACCGACCGGGTCCGGGCCCTGGCCGGGGGACCGGTCGACGGCGTCTTCGACGTCGCGGGCAAGACCCCGGCCGAGGAGCTGGTCGCCCTCGTCCCCGCGCCCGCCCAGGTGGTGTCGATCGCCAACTTCGGCGCGGCGGCGGCCACGGGGATCCGGTTCACCGGCGGCAGCTACGACAGGGATCCGGCGCCGGTCCTGGCCGAGATCGCCGAGCTCCTGGCGTCGAACCGGCTGGTGATCAAGATCCAGACCTTCCCCGTGGACCGCGCCGCCGAGGCCTACCGGATCAGCCGCGACGGCCACGTCCGCGGCAAGCTGGTGCTCCTGCCCTGACCGCGGCCAGGCCCTCCGGCCCTGAGGGCGCCGCAGGAGATGGAGGGACGGTGCTGGTCACGTGCGCCTTCCGGGTGCCAGCCTGGGCGGGTGGTGTCCGCCGTCCGCTACTGCCGCTCCGGGTCCGTCCGGGTGGCGTTCTCGGTGGTCGGCTCGGGGCCGGTGTTGCTGCTGGACCCCGGTTGGGTGACCCACCTGCGCGCGCAGTGGACGGTGGACTCGTTCCGGGAGTTCGTGTCGGGGCTGGCCGCCCGGTTCACCGTGGTCCGGTTCGACAAGCCGGGATGCGGCCTGTCCGACCGTGACGTCACAGGCCTGCCGGACGCTGCGGGCCCGTCCGACGTCGCGGACGGGCTGGACGTCGCGGGCGGGTTCGACGCCCAGGTGGACGCCGCGCTCGCCGTCGTCGACGCCCTGCCCGCCCGGCGGTTCAGCGTGTTCGGGGCGTCGCAGGGCGGCCAGGTGGCGATGGCGCTCGCGGCCCGGCACCCGGAGCGCGTCGACTCCCTGGTGCTGTTCGGCACCTGCGCGGACGGCGGCGAGCTGGCTCCGCCGCGGATCCGCCGGGCCGTGCTCGACCTGGTGTCCGCCCACTGGGGACTGGGTTCGAAGCTGCTGGCCGACCTGTTCGTCCCGGGCGGCGATCCCGCGCAGGTGGAGGCGTTCAGCCGGCTGCAGCGGGCGAGCGCCTCGGCGGAGGTGGCCGCCGCGCTGCTCGGCGTCTACTACGGCACCGACGTCAGCGGCCTGCTGCCGCTGATCCGGGCGCGCACCGCCGTCCTGCACCGGGAGGGCGACGTCGCGACGTCGTTCGACCTCGGCCGCCGGGTGGCCGCGGGGATCCCGGGAGCCGTCCTGGTGCCGCTGGTGGGGGAAGACCACCTGTTCCACCGCGGCGACGCGCGGTCGGTGCTGCGGGCGACCCTCGACTTCCTGCTCCCGGCCGGTGCGGCGACGGTGCGCCTGACCCCTCGGGAGCTGTCCGTGTCGCGGCTGGTCGTCGCCGGGCTGACCAACCAGGCGATCGCCGCCGAGCTGGGCATCGCGGCGCGCACCGTGGACACGCACGTGGAGAACGTCCGGGCCAAGCTGGGGGTCCGCTCCCGCGCCCAGATCGCCGCCTGGGTCGTCGCGAACGCCCCGCCCGACCCCTGATCGCCGGCCGGCCGGTCAGGAGAACGCCGCCCGGTGGTCGGTCGCGAAGGTGGCGAACGGGCGCGGCCGGAGGCCGGTCAGCCGCTCGACGTCGTCGGTCACCCAGTCGTGGTCGCCGGTGGCGAACAGCGCGAGGGCGTCGGTCACCGAGGCGGCCAGGGTCGGGGGGAGACCGGCGTCGACCAGTTGCCGGGTCTGCTCCGCGTCGGTGAGCGGATCGAAGCGCACCGAGCGGCCGAGGGCCGACGAGAGGACGGCCGCCGCGTCTGCGTAGGACAGGCTCTGCGGCCCGGACAGCCGGTAGGTGGCGCCGGCGTGGCGGTCCGGCCGGCCCACGACCGCGACGGCCGCCGCGGCGACGTCGCGGGTGTCCACCATCCCGATCCGGCCCTCCCCGGTGTTCGAGGCGAAGGCGCCGGTGCGGGCGATCCCCCGCGCGAGCATGAGGAAGTTCTGCATGTAGGCGTTGTTGCGCAGCAGCGTCCAGCCCAGGCCCGAGGCGATCAGCCCCTGTTCGACCCGGTACTGGTCCCGGCGCCGGGCGACAGGAGAGTCCGGCGACGACATGCTGGTGATCTTGACGATGTGCTCCACGCCGCGGCGGACAGCGCCGTGGACGACGTTCAGCTCCTCCTGCGGGCCGGCGGTGCTGACGAGGACGACGCGGGTCGCGCCGTCCAGGGCGGCGTCCACGGTCGCCGGGACGCCCAGGTCGCCCTCGACGACGTCGACGCCGGCCAGGGCCGGGTCGCGGGCCCGCTCCGGCCTGCGGACCAGGACGCGCACCTGCTCGCCGCGCTCGGCCAGCAGCCGTGCGGACGCTGCGCCGACCGAACCTGCGGTGGTGATGAGGATCATGGTCATGATTCCCTTCGGATGCGGTGGTGAGGGCCGTGCGGCTGCCGACCTCACAGGTGTTGGCTCGACCAACACATGGCGGACCGTATCCCAATGGCGTTGGTCAAGCCAACACCTTGTCACTCGATCGGGTGTTGGTGGTCCCAACGCGATAGGGTGCCGCCATGGTGCAGGAGGACGAGGCGGCGGTCCGGCCGCCGGAGCGGCTGCAGGCACTGGTCGCCTGGCAGGTCAGCCGGGTCGCCACGCTCGCTGCGCGGCTCACCGCCCAGCGCCTGCCGTCGGGCGGGCGCGCCGACTACGCGGTCCTGGCCGCGCTGGAGGAGTGCGGACCGCTCAGTCAGGCCGACATCGGCCGCCGGCTGGGGCTCGACCGCAACGACGTCAATGCGATCATGTCCCGGCTGGAGGGCGGGCGGCTCGTCACCCGGCGCGCGGACCCGGCGAACCGCAGCCGCAACATCGTCCGGCGCACCGCCGCCGGGCTGCGCCGTCTGCAGCACCTCCAGGACCATGCCGACGCCGTCCAGCGCGACCTGCTCACCGGGCTGAGCGCCGACGAGTGCGCGACGCTGCAGGCGCTGCTGGCGAAGGTGCTCGACGCCCACGGCCCGCAGAGCGCCTGAGCGCTGCGACAACCCCTGGTTGACAGTGACAACCCCTGGTTGTCACGATGTCGGCATGGACACGCAGGACGACGCCCGGGCGGCGCTCATCGACAGGCTCAAGGACGTGCGCGCGGCGGCCGTGGAACACGCCCGCATCGCCCGGGAGCTGGCCCGGGAGCGGCGACGGCTCATCGAGGCCCTGCTCGGTCTCGGCCTGTCGCAGTCCGACATCGCCCGCGAGCTGGGGGTGTCCCGCCAGGCGATCCAGAAGATGGTCGACGTCGGCGCCGTGGAGCCCCGGTCGTGACCGTCGTGACCGTCGGCGACCTGCCGATGTACCACGCCTGGCACGGCGCCGTCGACGCCGAGCCGCTGGTCCTGATCTGCGGGCTCGGCCTGGACGTGTCCGAGCTCCCGCCGTCCCTGCTGGCCGGCCTGGCGCGCCGGTACCGGGTCCTGGTGTTCGACAACCGGGGCGCGGGGCGCACCGGCGCGCCGCCCGCGCCCTACACCGTCGAGCAGATGGCCGAGGACACCGCGGGCCTGATGCGGGCGTGCGGCCTGGCGCGGGCGACGGTCCTGGGGGTCTCGCTCGGCGGGCCGCCGGCCCTCGCCCGCGAGCTCCACGCCGGGATCCCCGGCGCGCAGCTGCGCGTGTTCCCCGGAGGCCATCACCTCCTGCTGGCGGGGCAGGGCCGGGCGGCCGTGCTGGACGCCGTCACCGGCTGGCGGCCTGGCACCTGACGGTCGGTCCTGGGTGATTCGCGCGCTGCCGGGCGGGCCGCAACTCCTTCGGGCGGTCCGCGCCCCGCCAGGCAGGTGTTTCACCGGATGGTTCCCCTCCGACGGTGCGCCGTACGGTGCCGGGATGACCACGGACACACCCCTCGGAGCCGGGCCGGCGTCGCGCCGGTCGGCCGCTGGTCGGCGGGCGGCGCTCGGCGCCTACGCCGTCGCCGGGTACCTGCTCGCGATGGCCGCCCTGGTGTACCTGGCCGGCTTCCTCGCCGACGTCGGGGTCCCCCGGGGGATCGACGCCGCGCCGTCGGGCCCGCCCGGCCGCGCCGTCGCCGTGGACCTCCTCCTGCTGCTCGCCTTCGCCGTCCAGCACAGCGTGATGGCCCGCCGGGGGTTCAAGCGCCGCCTGCAGGCCGTCGTGCCCGCCGCGGCCGAGCGCAGCACGTACGTCCTGGCGGCCGCCGTGACCCTCGGGTCCCTGATGTGGTGGTGGCAGCCGGTCGGCCCGACGTGGTGGCGGCTCGACGGCCCCGCCCGCGCCGCCGTCCTGGTCGGGTACGGCGCCGGCTGGGTGCTGGCGCTCGCGGCGACCTTCCAGGTCAGCCACACCGACCTGTTCGGCCTGCGCCAGGCCTGGGCCGCCGCCCGCCGCCGGGGCTACCGGCCCCCCGAGCTGACCCGGGGGCGGCTGCACCGGCACGTGCGCCATCCGCTGATGCTCGGCCTGCTCGTGGTCGTGTGGGCCGCCCCGACCCTGACGGGCGGGCACCTCGCCCTGGCCGTCGTCCTGTCCGCCCACGTCGGCGTCGGCATCGCCCTGGAGGAGCGTGACCTGCTCGCCGCGCACGGCGCGGCGTACCGGGACTACCGGTCGACGACCCCGGCGCTGCTGCCCGGTCTGCGGCCGGGGCTCGCCGGCCGTCGGCGCGCGGCTCGCTGAGCCGCGCGCCCGGGTCGTGCCCCGGCCGCTTCCGTGACTAGCCTCACGTCATGGGCCCGATCCCGGGCGTCCCGACCTGAGGAGATCATCGATGGCGACCGACGCCGACCGCGTCATCTCGGCCCTGCACGAGGGTGCGCTCGAGCTGGACGACCTCGTGCGCGACCTCACCCCCGACCAGCTGACCGGCCCGTCGGCGGCTGCCGAGTGGGACGTCTCCCAGGTGCTGAGCCACCTCGGCAGCGGCGCGGTCATCGGGCTGGCCGCGCTCGACGCCGCCCTGGACGGCAAGCCCAACCCCGGGATGGACGCCAACCGGCTGGTGTGGGCCGTCTGGGACGCGATGTCGCCGTCCGAGCGGGCCGCCGGTTACCTGACGGCGAACGCGGACCTGGTCGCCCGCTACGAGGGGCTCGACGCGGCCACCCGCGCCGACCTGCGCATCGACCTGGGCTTCCTGCCCGAGCCGGTGGACGTCGCGGCAGCCGGGCGCTTCCGGCTGAACGAGTTCACCCTGCACTCCTGGGACGTGCGGGTGGCCGCCGACCCGGCCGCCACGCTACGCGCCGACGCCGTCCCGCTCCTGCTCGACGTCGCGGGCTTCATGTTCGGCTGGCTCGCCAAGCCGGCGCCCCTGGGCGGGCGCGACGTCGCGCTCGCGGTGACGCTGCCCGACGTCGACCGGACGTTCGGGCTGCTGCTCGGCGACGGCGGCTGCAGCCTGGGGGAGGTGCCGCAGCGCCCCGACGGCACGCTGACCGCTCCCGCGGAGGCCTGGCTGCGCCTGGTGGCCGGGCGCCTGTCGCCCGGCCGGACCCCCGCCGTCGTCGAGGTGACCGGCGACGTCCCGCTGGCGACGCTCCGCCAGGTCTTCCCGGGTTACTGAGCCTGCCGGGCCTGCGTGGGCCGGGCCCGCCCGGGGCCCGTCGGCCCCCGGCAGGCCCGCGCGGATCAGGTGGTGAGGACGCCGCAGACGGCGCCGTCGAGCGAGACCGTCGACGGCGCCACCGGCGCCTGGCCCGACGAGCCGACGAAGCCCACCTCGACCGTGCCGTTCACGGGCAGCGGTGCCCACGACGGCGACGTCACCCGGACCGTCCGGCCGGACTGGGCCACCGTGCCGCCCCACAGGGTGGTGACGGTCTGGTCGGTGGGGAAGGTCCAGCCGAGCGTCCAGGTGGGCTTCGCGGCGGTGCCGACGTTGCGCACGTGGACGGAGGCGACGTACCCGCCCGGCCACGTGGTGACGATCTGGTAGGACGCCTGGCAGGTCGCGGGCGGCGGCGGCGGGCTCGTCGTCCCGCACCCGGGCGGCACGGTGGTGACTCCGGACGGCAGCGGGGTGCCGGACGTCTGGGTGGTGACGGTGACGTCGTCCACGTAGAGGGCGGAGATGACGGGGCCGGGCGGCGGCGTCGCGCACGGCGGGTAGCTGATCGCGACCTGCAGCGTGGCGGGCGCCGCCGTCCCGGTGCAGCCGCCGGGAGCCGAGACGGTGTACGGCCGGAACCAGGCGGTGAGCTGCGTCCAGCCGGTCGACGTGACGTAGGCGCGGCCCGGGACCGACTCCGCGACGTTCGTCGGCAGGAGGCCGATGCTGGCGCTGTACACCCCGACCGGGACGCGGATCAGCGCCGTCGCCGAGTACCAGCCGGAGCCCGGCAGTTCCCTCGTCGTGGCGGAGGCCGAGCCGCCGTCCTGGGGCAGCGGGTGGACGGAGAGGGCGTGCGTGCCGCTCGCCGCCACGTCGGTCGTGGCGCTCGCGGTGACGCCGGTCGAGCCGGACCAGCCCTGCGAGGTCCCGTCCTCGAAGTCCCACGTCTGTACCACGGTCCCCGGGCGTACCGGGCTGGGCGACGGCACCGGGGTGCACGGGCCGGTGCTGTTCGGCTGGACGGTCGTCGGACCGGTCGTGGCCGCACCCACCACCCGGACGGCGCCCGCCGCAGCGGGTGCGCCGACGGCGGCCGATGCGGCGCCGCCGGTGAGGGCGAACCCGGCCACCGTCAGCCCGATCGCGGAGGCCAGGGCGGCGACGGCGGCCGTGCCGCGCCGGACAGGGACGTTCCGTGTCATCGAGGACCCCCGCAGTTTCGACGCAGGCCCGGCAGGCCGGCCGCAAGGGCAGGAGGCTACGATCTTGGTGGGGTGGCGTCAATGCCGGGAGCGCGTGCGCGGGATAAGCCCAGCAGGTGCATGAAACACTTTCGACGACCCGGGACGGCGGGTGCCCGGCTATTCCCGAGGCGGGTGGCGGTGCCGGGCGCCGTGGGCGGCGGCCTGCTGGGCGATCTGCTCCAGCGCGGCGATGTGGCGGCGGAGCGCGGCCCGTCCCTGGTCGTTGAGCCAGAGCCAGGTGCGCGGCCTCTTGCCGACGTAGCCCTTGTCGACGTCCACGTAGCCGAGCCTGCCCAGGGTGGTCACCTGTTTCGACAGCGCCGAGTCCGACATTCCCAGGGCGTCGCGCACGAAGCCGAACTCGGTCCACCGTGCCGGGGCGAGCAACGAGACGATGGAGAAACGGGTGGGGTCCAGCAGCGCCTGGTCCAGCGACGTGGCCCCCGACGACTCCTGGGGGACCGGCTCCTGGGGGACGGCGGACGGCCTGTGAAGAAAGTAGCTCTGATTTTCCCCTCAGGCAAGTGATGTCCCCTGGGGCAAGCGATGGGGTGCGGGGGCTCGCCGTCCCGCCCGGCGTGCCATCCTGGATCGTGTCCACGTCGAGTCAGGAGCGACCCGATCGCGCCGCCCCGACCGACGCGCGGCAGGCGGCCGGGCGCGCGCTGAGCTTCGGGGCCGTGGCGTCGGCGTACGAACGGTTCCGCCCCGGGTACCCCGAGGAGCTCGTCGACCAGGTGCTGGCCTACGCCGGCAGGCCGGTCCGCACCGCCCTGGAGATCGGCGCCGGGACCGGCAAGGCCACCCGGGTGTTCGCGCGCCGCGGGATCGCGGTGACCGCCACCGACCCGGACCCGCAGATGCTCGCCGAACTGCGCCGGCACGTGCCCGCGAACGTGACCGCCGTGCGGGCCGCGCTCGAGGACCTGCCCCCGACCCCGACCCACGACCTGGTCCTCGCGGCGGTGGCCTTCCACTGGACCGACCCGGAGGGCCGCTGCGCGCGGGTGGCCGACCTGCTCGGGGCCGGGGGCGTGTTCGCCTCCTTCGGCGGCCCGTTCACCCTGCGGGACCCCGGCGTCGCGGAGGCGGTCCGCGCCGTCAGGGCCCGGTTCCTGGCCGACGACGGCGTCCCCTCGCCGGACGGGACGCCCGCCGACAGCGCCATGCAGTGGCCCGGGACGGAGCTGATCCGCTCCGGCCTCTTCGTCGACGTCCGGCAGTCCCTCGTCGAGCACCGCCTCCAGCTGAAGGCGCATGACTACATCGGTCACCTGTCGACGGTCTCGGCCTACCGCATGCTGCCCGACCCGGTGCGCCGGACGGCCCTCGACCGGATCCTCGAGGTGCTCCCGCCGCGGGTGACCCTGATCGCCGACCTGACGATCCACCTGGCCAGGAAGCTCGGCTGAGCGGAGGCCGTCCCGCTACCTGGGCCACCGCGCCCTCGACCGCCACGGACGGTTACCCTGGGCCCGCGGTCGACGTGCAGGCTGCCGCGGGGGGCCCAGCCGGCACGGTGCACGCGATCCCGCGCCGCACGACGGTGACGGCGGACGGAGAGCGCGTGCACGCAGCCCTGGACCCGACGGCGCTCGGCCTGGCGGCCGGGGCGTCGGTCGTGTTCGCCGTGGCCAACAACCTGCAGCGCGGCGCGGCGTCGGTCGTGCCGGTGGACGCGGGCGGACCGGTCCGGCTCCTGGTGCGGCTGCTCGGCACGCCCCGGTGGCTGCTCGGGTCGGCGCTGGCGCTCGCCGCCCTCGCCCTGCACGCGGTCGCCCTCGCCCGGGGCGGGGTGATCCTGGTGCAGTCGGTGCTCGCCTCCGGGCTGATCGTGGCCCTGGGGCTGGAGGCCGTGAGCGAGCGGCGCCGGCCGGGACGGCGCGAACTGGGCGGCGCGTTCGTCCTGGTCGCCGGGGTGGTCCTGGTCCTGGCGTGGGGTCGACCCGCCGGTGG
>Ga0302322_100003300_pt1 | contig 13824 bp, 13 predicted proteins | sample Fen_T0_2_FD_203757 | JGI IMG/M metagenome (GOLD analysis project Ga0302322, IMG submission 203757) | Peat permafrost microbial communities from Stordalen Mire near Abisko, Sweden - Fen_T0_2 | ecosystem: Environmental > Terrestrial > Soil > Wetlands > Permafrost | place: Sweden: Abisko...
GAGACGCTCATCGTCCAGGTGGGCTGGGAGCCCTCGGGCCACCTGCTCGCCGCCCATCAGAACCGTGTGCAGTCCTGGCTGGACCTGCGTCGCTATATGGGCTCAGCCTCCACCGTCCTGATGCATGAAGACAGCCCGGCTTGGCAAGAGCGCCTGCCCCTGCCCCACTTCCTGGCCGATGGTGGCTTTCTCTGGGAATCTGAACGGACCGGTCATCACCATGTCTACCGCTATGGCAAGGAAGGCAGGTTGGTCGGCGCGGTCACTGCAGGCGACTGGGATGTGAAGCGCATCCACGGCATCGACGCCAAGGGCCAGTTCCTCTACTTCGAAGCCTCCGAACGCAGCCCCATCGGCGTGGACACCTATCGCATCGGCCTCGACGGGAAAGGACTCACCCGCCTGACCGAGAAACCAGGCACCCACCGCGTCAGGTTCAACGCCTCCTTCAGCGCCTTCCTGGATACCTGGAGCGACCACCTGACACCCGCTCAACAGAGCCTGCACGATGGCTCGGGCAAGCCTCTGCGGCTCATCGACGCCAACCCCAGCGAGAAGCTGAAGGAGCTGCTGTTCGGGAAGGTCACCTTCCAGCAGGTGAAGACCCGCGATGGTTTTCCCATGGAGACGATGCTCGTGCTGCCCACGAACTTCGATCCCACCCAAAAATATCCAGTGTTCCAGTATCTCTACAGCGGTCCCGCCAGCCCCTCAGTGCGCAACGCCTGGGGCCGCGACATGCTCTGGTACCAATTCCTCGCCCAGAACGGCATCGCTGTGTGGGTCTGCGACAACCGCAGCGCCTCGGCCAAGGGCCTGGCCAGCGCCTACGGCGTCCACCGGAACCTGGGCGCCCAGGAGCTGCAGGATCAGCTCGACGGCCACGCCTGGCTGAAGGCCCAGGGCTGGGCGGACATGGATCGGATCTGCCTGGATGGCTGGAGCTACGGCGGCTTCATGGTCACCTACGCCCTCACCCACAGCAAGGGGTGGAAACTCGGCATTGCAGGTGCGCCCGTGGTGGATTGGAGCCTCTATGACAGCATCTACACCGAGCGGTACATGGGCCTGCCCGCCGACAACAAGGCCGGGTATGAATCCAGCTCCGTGGTGAAGGCTGCCGCGAATCTCTCGGGCCGCCTGCTGCTGCTGCACGGCACCCTGGACGACAACGTGCATCCCCAGAACAGCGTGATGCTGATCGACGCGCTCCAGAAGGCAGGACACCCCACTCAGATCGTGCTGCTACCGGGCTCGGATCACAGCCCCCGCGCACCCCAGCACCACTGGGCCCGCTTCCAGGCCATGTGGGATTTCATGTCGAAATACCTATAGGGATCAAGCAGCCTGCTTGGGTGGGGCCACAAAACGGTCATAGAGCAGCATGAGGGCCGTGGAGACCACGCCGATGGCCGACAGCGTGTACCACATCATGGCCGGGCGGTGGGACTGCTTCATGAAGGTCTCCACCAGGAAACCGCTGAGGTAGCCCGCCACCAGGGCACCGATGGCCACGGGCAGGAAGGCGAAGCCCATGTAGGTACCCACCTGATCCTTGGGCGCCAGGTCCGCCACGTATTCGTAGAACCGCGGTGCCTGCATCGCCTCGCCCACAGCGAAGATGACGATGCCGGCGATGGTGGCACTAAGGGTGGGCACCGCACCGATGAGTAGCCAACCCAGGCTCGCAAAGGCAAACCCCAGGGACATGGCCAGGATCGGCCGGACCTTCTTCATCAGCGCCGTCACGGGCACCGTCAACAGGATGATGCCCCAGGAATCCACGGTTTCGATGAGTTCGAAGCGCGGGTAGTGGAGGACATCCCGCACATAGAAAGGCAGGCCATAGAAGATCTGCCAGAACATGATCCAGAACCCCGAGAAGATCACCAGGAAACTCATGAACCGCAGGTTCGTGAAGACCAGACCCATATCCCGGATCACCTGGCCCAGCGTGCGGGTATTCTCCTGGACCTCAGTCCGTTCCGGCTCCTTGAAGAAGAAGAGGGTGCCCAGGAGGTTCATCAGGGAGGTCAGCGCCGACATCACCAGCACGTACTCGATACCAAGACCTTCCCGCACCTGGAGGCCAAGGACCGGCCCCATGGCGCCACCGAGGTTCACCAGGGTGTAGTAGATGGAATAGCCCAGGGACTTCGTCTCGGGTGTTGTGGTGGTGGCTACGGTGCCCACCACGCAGGGCTTGATGAGTGAGCCCCCGATGGCCGTCAGCAGCAGGGCGCCGATGATGTAGGGCGTCTTGCCGATCGACGCGACAAAGGCTTGGCCAAAGGACAACCCGGCCAGCCCGATGGCGAAGTAGCCGAGACTAAAAATCGAGAAACAGGCCACGAGGCTGCGCCGGAATCCATACCGATCCACCAAGGGACCCGCCAGAGTGGGGAGGAAGAACACCGCGAAACCATAGAGCCCGACCAGGGTGCTGCCCGTGCGGCCCAGCCCCACTTTTTCGACCAGGTACACCGCCAGAATGGCCTTGGAGCCGTAGAAAGCCAGGCGCTCGAACAGTTCCAGGATGTTGGCGACCCAGAAAGACCGGGCAAACCCGGTGCGCAGATCTTGGAGCCGGTCAGCAAAAGACAATGGGATACCTCCGGTGGGGGGCCATGGTTGATCTTCCCGGGGATGTCGCGGAACGGTCAACCGGGAAAGGCTGGAATCGCGAATAGCGCGAAAAGCGCGAAAAGGCAGGGAATGGGCCACGTGGGCCTGCAATCACCGCTGTCTTATGCGGACGGCCGCCATCGGGGCGGACGAACGACCTTTTCCTTTTCGCGCGCCCAAAAGGCGCTTCGCCTGCTTCGCGGTTAGCTCTTCGCGGATGGCCTTGGATCGTCGGCTACTTGGCGACCTTGGCAAATTCCACGACGGCGCGGAGCATATCGCCCACGGACATGATGCCGACCAGCTCACCCTTGCCATCGACGACACACAAACCATACAGCTTGTGATCGAGAATGGCCTGGGCCGCCGTGGCCAGATCCACATCCGGCGTGATGGTGTGGGGACTTCGGTTCATCACGTCCTTCACCGGGGTCTTGGAGAGCAGGTAGTGGACTTCCCAGGTATCCAGGGAGGTGGCCTTGCCCGGCGTGTAGTCCTTGATCATCCGTTCCGTGATCAGGCCCGTGAAGCGACCCTTGGCCATGACGGGGAGGCGGCGGATTCCCTTTTCCTTCATCAGGTGGATGGCCTCGATGATCGAGGCGTCCTGATCGATGGTGATGGGATTCTTGGTCATCCACTTTTCGACGGATGTCATCGGGTTCTCCTCACATGCCCAGGAAGGCTTTCTTGATGTGTTCATTGTTGAGCAGCTCATCACCTTTTCCCGTAAGCACCACTCGTCCGGTTTCCATCACATAGGCCCGGTGGGAGATGCGGAGGGATTGGTAGACATTCTGCTCTACCAGAAGAATGGTAACGCCCTGCTTGTTGATGCCGGTGATGATGTCGAAAATGTTTTTCACCAGCAGGGGTGACAGGCCCAGCGAAGGTTCATCCAGCAGCAGGATCTTGGGATTGGCCATGAGTCCCCGGGCGATGGCCAGCATCTGCTGTTCCCCACCGGACATGGTGCCGCCCAGCTGCTTCTCGCGCTCCTTCAGGCGCGGGAACAGCTCAAACACCCAGTCGATGTTTTTCTGACGGTCGGGCCGGGTGGACTTGACGTAGGAGCCCATGCGGAGGTTTTCCATCACCGTCATTTCGGGGAAAATCCGGCGACCCTCTGGAACCTGGACGAGGCCAGCCTCGACCACGTGATGAGGTTGCATCTTGCCAAGATCCTTGCCGAGGAAGGTGATGGTGCCCGAGGCTGGTTTCACCAGGCGGGAGATGTTCTTGAGCGTCGTCGACTTCCCGGCTCCGTTCGCTCCCACGACTGTGACAATCTCTCCCTCGTTCACTTCCAGATCGACATCCCAGAGCACCTTGAGATCGCCGTAGGCGAAGTTGAGCTTTTCAATCTTAAGCATGGCTCTCACCCAGGTAGGCGCTGATCACGTCGGGATTGCTGACGACTTCCTGTGGGGATCCCTCCGTGAGCTTCTCCCCGGAAGTCAGGACGACGATGCGGTCGGAGATGCGCATGATGGCCTTCATGTCGTGCTCGATGACCATCTGCGTGAGACCGTGGCTCTTGATATCAAGGATCAGCTGAATGATCTCCTCACTTTCAGCGGGATTCAGTCCACCCATGACCTCATCCAGCAGGAGCAGCTTCGGCTGAGTGGCAAGGGCCCGGGCCACTTCGAGTTTCTTCCGCTCACCGATGGGCAATCCGCCCGCCAGAAAATCAGCCCGATGCTCCAGGTGGACGACTTTGAGCTGCTCCATGGCCATCTCGCGGGCTTTTTTCAGCGAGGACGTGTGGGCCAGGGCTCCCACCATCACGTTGTCCACGACGGAGAGTTTCGCGAGCGGTCTCACCTTCTGCCAGGTGCGGACCATGCCCAGCATGCAGACCTTGTCAGGATCCAGACCGTTCATGCGCCGGCCATCGAAGAGGATCTCGCCCCTGGAGGGCGGGTAGTAGCCCGTGATGCAGTTGAACAGTGTGGTCTTGCCCGCGCCGTTGGGCCCGATGAGGCCCATGATCGTGCCTTCCTCCACGGAGAAGGAAACATCGGAGTTGGCCGCGAGGCCACCGAAGAACTTGCTGACATTCTTGATTTCCAGGATGGCCATCAGACCGCCTCCCGCTTCCAGCGCGTAGCCAGCTTCTTGACGAACCCCATGAGCCCATCCGGCATGAACAGGATCACCAGCACCACGAGAATGCCGTAGAGCAGCACGTGGGCATGGGACAAGTTCTCCTTCAGAAAAATCCCGACCTTTGACTCTGCGTTCACCAGACCAACCTTGATCAGGACCTCAGTGACCATGTTGCTTCGCAGCGCCTCAGACAAGGGCACCAGCACCAGGGATCCAAGGACGGGTCCCCACAAGGTGCCCATGCCGCCGATGATGCAGATGAGCATGATCTGGACCGAGACATCCAGGCCCAGCACCGTGGGTGGATCCACGAACCCGACGTAGATGCCGTAGAAGCTTCCAGCCAGTGAGGTCAGCACGGCTGAAATGACCAGGGCGATGTTCTTGTAGAGCGTGATGGAGATCCCCAGCGAGTGCGCAGCGTCCTGATCCTCCCGGATGGCCTGGAAGTAGTAGCCAAGCTTGGAGTGCTGCACCAGGTAGGTGATGCCGATGGTAAGCACGACCAGGAAGAGGCCTATGTAGTAGAAGGGCACCTTGGTGAGGAATTCCGTCACGATGGTTCCGCCGATCTTGAACGGGGGAAGTTCGGTGGCCAGGATGCCCTCGGCTCCATTGGTCAGGCTGGTGAGATTGATGGCGGACAACCGGAGGATTTCCGCCACGGCGATGGAGGCGAGCACGAAATAGGGCCCTCGCAGGCGGAAGCAGATGCTGCCGATGGCCAAGGCCACCACCACCACCAGGGCCACACCGGCCCACACCCCGATCCAGGGCGCGATCTGCTTGGTGTGCATGAGCATCATGGTGGTGTAGGCGCCCACACCAAAGTAGGCAGCGTGACCGACGGAGTGCTGCCCCGCATAACCACCGACGATGTTCCAGCTCTGTCCCTGAGACACACTCAGGAACAGCAGGATCATCATGTGGAGGGCATAGGGACTTTCCACGTATCTGGGAATGATGAGGAGAAAACCCAGGAGGAGGAGGACAACGGCAGCCTTGAGGATGGTCTTGGTCATGGTGATCTCCTCAGGTCCGCGACTTGCCCATCAGGCCCGAAGGCTTGAAGAGGAGCACCAGCAGGAAGAGCACGAAAACGATCACGTCCTTCCATCCGGAGGAGATGTAGACCGCGCTCATGGATTCGGTGACGCCGATCAGGATGCCACCCAACGTGGCCCCCACCACGCTCCCCATGCCGCCCAGCACGGTGATGACGAACGCCTTCAAGGTGAAGACACCACCCACCTGCGGGAAGATGTAGTAGGTCGGGGAGATCAATGCGCCAGCGGTTCCTGCCAAGGCGGAGCCGAGCCCAAAGGCGATGATGGACATGCGCTTGACGTTGATACCCATGAGCTGGGCTGCATCACGATCCTGAGCCGTGGCGCGGATGGCCTGCCCCGTATCGGTCTTCAGCAGGAACCAATAGAGAGTCGCGGTGATGGCGGCCGTGATCAGAAATGAGATCAGGAGTGGGGTCGAGACCGAAACGCCCCCACCCACCTGGATCGTGGAGGACGAGTAGGACGTGGTGAGGATCTTGTAATCGGAGGTAAAGATGAGCATCACGGTGTTGCTCATGATCAGCCCAAGGCCGATGGTCAAGAGAATCTGATTCTGCGCCAGGGCGTTCAGAACCCGGTTGATGAAGACCTTCTGGAGGAAACCCCCGAATAGGAACATCAGGGGGAACGTGATCAGCACAGACACGAAGGGATCGATACCCAACAGGGTGAAGATCATGTAGGTGAGGTACATCCCGACCATCAGGATATCGCCGTGGGCGAAGTTGATGACCCGCATCACGCCGAAGATGAGCGTGAGGCCAATGCCAATGAGCGCGTACACCCCGCCAATCAGGATGCCGCTGATGAGGGATTGCATGAAGACAGCCATGGGGACTTGACCTCCGGGAATGAAGCGAAAGGTCGGCTCAGCCGAACTTTAGTGCGGGGGCCCGGGAGGAGGCTCCACGTCCACGCGCTTCGGCGCGCAACACGGAACCCCCGGACAGATCCGTCATTACCTCCACTTGGGGAAGGGGTAGACCGCCTTCTTCGTTGCGAACTTGGCAGGCAGGATCGTCTCGTAGTTCCCCGCGATGATCTGCTGCACAAGCATCTGGTGGTTGTTCTGATTGGTGAATCCGTCGTAATCGGCGAACTGCACCTCGCCCATGACGCCACTCCACTTGCCCGCCTTGAGCGCATCCCGGGTCTTGGCCCGGTCACCACCGGCATTCTTGGCGGTTTCCGCCATGATGATCATAGAGGCGTAGGCGCAGGCTGCGTGGTAGGTGGGTTCCTTGCCAAACTTGGCCTTGTAGCGGGCGCCAAATTCCTTCGCGCCGGCCCAGCTCACATCGTCGGTCCACTGGGTGCAGGAGATGACGCTCTCGGAGATGGCTTTCTCCTTGGCGAACTCCGTGGTCGTGAAACCTGCACCGGCGCCGAGGAAGGCCTGAGGCTGGAGCCCCACCTCCTTGGACTGCCTCATCAGGAGAATGGCATCGGCCACATAGGAGACCATGAAGACCAGGTCAGGATTCTTCGACTTGATCTGAGCGAGGTTGGAACGGTAGTCGGCCGAGCCCTTCGCATAGGAGACATCGGCCACGACCTGGATGCCTTTGGTGGCGACATAATCCTTGGCCGTCTTGGAAGTGGAGGTGCCGAAGTCGGTGTTCTCGTAGACGAAAGCGATGGTCTTTGGCTTCCCGAGTGAAATCGCCGCATCGATGAGGCTGGACGCATACTTGTCGGCAGGCGCATTCATGCGGAAGACATACTTGAGCCCCTGCCGAGTGATCTCTTCCTTGGCGGCCGCAGGGATCAACAAGGACAACTTGTACTTCTCAGCGAGCTTGGCGACCGCGTTGGAACAGGCGGAGGTGTAGGGGCCCACGACGCCCACCACATTCTCGCGGGTGGCCAGCTTTTCCATGGCGCTCATGGAGATCTGGGGCTTGCCCGTATCGTCCTCCCACACCAGCTGGAGGTGGATGCCCTTCTTCTTCAGATCCTCTTCCGCGAGCTTGATGCCATTGGTGATGTTCTCGCCGATGGGCGCTTCCGGACCGCTCATGGAGTTGATGACGCCAATTTTCTGCGCCATCAGACAAGGTGTTAGCGCCACGGCGGCGCCAAGGGCCAAGAGGTGCTTTCGCATGGCTGCTCCTGAGCAAAGAAGATGTGGATGGGTGGTATTGCGGATTCTACACCCATCGGCACATAAAAAACCACGGAACCCATGGGATGTGACCCAGGAGTTCCGTGGCGGTGATGCTGAAAAGAATCAGCTAGGTGAGCTGAATCAGTAGGAAACCATCAGGGAGGCGACGAGGCTGTTGCCGCCCTGCTCGCCCGTCTGACCAGCACGGGGAGCCAGGAAGTTCTTGCTGCGCATGACGTAGTCCAGCTTCAGCTTGCCGGCGGACTGCTTCGTGGGAATGAACACGTAGTTGTAGCCGACGGTGATCTCCGTGTACTTGGGGCTGTAGTCGACGGCGGCGCCATTGACGAGCAGCGGGCCACCACCGGCGACCTGGGTGTAGGGATTGTAGGCGGTGTACCAGTTGTCGCCGGAGTTGTAGTTCAGCATGTCGTAGCGACCGGTGATCCAGTGGTTGCCCATCTTGTAGGCGCCTTCCACGGCATAACCGGCGAACTTCTGGTCCAGGTGCTCGCGGCTGGGAGCCGTGGCGGCAGCGAAGAGGGTCGGGAAGCGGCGACCCAGCAGGCCCGTGGCGTATTCAGCAGTGAACTGCCAGTCATTGTTCTTGAAGGCATAGTAGGCGCCCTGAAGGGTCGTCTTGTCCTTGTTGTCCTTGATCTGCTGCGTGGTGGCCGCGCCAACCGTCCAGGTGGCGGGGATCGTGCCAGCCACGAAGGTGGAATCCTTCAGGTTGGTCACGCCTTCGCGGTAATAGAAGCCGAACTTGTGGGCGGCAGCCCAGGCGCCCTCAAAGCGGAAGGTGTAATCCTTCTGGGCGTTGGCGTCCACAGCGGTCTTGCCGCCGCTGCCGTCATCGGTGGTGCCGTTGGAGATGGCGAGGTTCAGCTTGCCCTGGAAGCCGTTGGCGTCGCCGTAGGCGTAGCTGGCCCAGATGCCGCGGTCGCGCTTGTCGCCGAAGACACGGTTGATCTGGTTGCGCTCCATGAAGAGGATTTCGCGCGCGGCCACCATGGTGGCTTCGTAGGTGGTCGGCATCTTGAACTGGCCGGCCTTCACATTGAAGCCCTTCACGGGGGCCCAGGTGATCACCAGATCCTGCAGGATGGCGCTGGGGGCCGTGGCCGTGATGTTGTTGTTGGGATCGAACATCGCGTTCCAGCTGATCGTGTCAGTGACCGTGCCACTGAAATAGACCTCGGCGCGCTTGACGTTGAAGGTGTTCTCCGAGAACTTGCCGCTGTTCATGCCTTCGTAGTAGGCCGAGGCCCCACCAGGCTTAGCGGCGGAATTCAAGCGCAGGTTGTTGTCCATCATCTGGGTTTCCCAGAACTCGAACAGCACGCCATCCAACTTGATGGAAGGCGTCTGGGCCTGGGCCTGGGAGAAACCAGCGGCGAGCAACGCGGCGATACCAGCGATGCGAGTGATCTTCATGGGTGGGCTCCATAGTGGGAGGGTTAGGGGGCGAGGTTAGGGGCAAACAAACTGTGGTCTGACCAACGGACCATGCTGCACTCTAAATGGATCAGACCGATTCAAGCTAAACGGGCCTTCGGATGGCGTCCATCAAAATCCCAGCAAGGTTCCCGCCCTTGTGATGGAAGGCACAACGACGTTTCGACCTTTGTGTGAATTTTTGAAAACAAACACGTTACGAATAGATGCCCAAACAGGGCATTCCTTTTCTCACCCCAGCGCAACCTGTTCTTACACCTGCATGTCGCTGGAATAAAACCCGCATAGATCCCTGGGAAAGGGAAGCCTGCTCAGGGGCCTCTGAATTTACATATCCACAGAGACATAACCGGACCTCGACCTCCCGTCTCAGCCCGTGTCCAGGGTGACGAAGACCCATCGAACCTTCGGTTCAGCCTTCGGACGGGGGATCGAGACTCGCCCAGCCCCACCCGCCATCACGCGTTGAGATACGGCTTGTAATCCAGGTCCTCCCGCATCACATGGCTAGTGAGCCAGTCAGCCAGGAACCTGACGATGGACTTGTTGCTGACATGGCCTCCCACCTTCATTTTGGCCCGCATGTCCTGGACCTGCTTGATCAGTTCCGCGTGCATCCGCACATGGTCGGATGTCTTTGGGAAACCCACCTTCCCCATCAAGGCCTCTTCGAAGGTGAAATGATCGGCTGTGCAGGATATGAGGTCATCCATGATCCGTCCAAGCTCGTCGGTCATGCCCATCTTGATCACGTCGTCGAAATGATTGACGAGTTCAAAGAGTTTCTTGTGCTGCGCGTCGATTTCAGCGTGCCCCACGCTGAATCGCTCGTGCCAGGACAAGAAAGCCATGAGGACTCCGATCTCTGCAGACCCGAAGGTGACGCATCCCCCCGCCCGATCTGTGGGAATGAGACTAGCATCAGGCCCCTATCGAGTGATTTAAGCTTGGCCTCAAGTCCTGACCGAATTCGAATGATGGACGCGGTCGAAACCCATCCGTGGGGCCTTGGCCCCCAATCCACAGCCGCAGACCCCATCTCATAGCAGCCTGGTGGGCAGGGTGAGTCCCCTGGCGCTGGCGTTCAGTGGATGGGACGTTGACTGATCCGTCCCCGGCGATTCGCCGAATGATGGCGTGCACATCTTCAGCGACCATGGGTTTTGCGAGGTGGGAATCCAGTCCCGCCTGCTCGCATTTGGATTTGCCATCCTCCATCGCGTGGGCAGCCGTGGCTCAGAGGTGCACCCTCGGGGTTGGATTTTTTTTCTTGGGCGCGAGCCGCATGCGTGGTCTCGAGTCCATCCATCACCGGCATCTGCACCTCCATGAAGACGAGGTCATACTCGGCGCGATTCCATTTCTCCACGGCTTCGACGCCACTCCCAGCGCAATCGATCGCATGATTCGAATGTTCGCTGCGCGGCACTTCCGTCATGTTGAACCCGAGTTCGGGAACGACCTGTATGTGGTCTGGGACCTCAAGGCTGGAGCAAAGGTGGAAAGGAACAGGATTCATCAGGTGGCATGTGGAGGCGCTGAAACGCGATTGCCCTGATGGGATTACCCGTTTGGAACGCGTTTTTCGAAATTCTGGCGGACATTCATCCAGGCAAAAAGAAGGGGCCAAAAGGCCCCTTCTTCATGTTCTTCATGGCGAGGAAAAGTTACTTCTTCTTCGCCGGCTTGGCAGCCTTAGCCTTGGGCTTGGCGGCCTTGGCGGCCTTGGCAGCCTTCGAAGCCTTGAAGCTCATGGACTTCGAGGCGGCGATCTTGATGGGCTCGCCGGTCTGGGGATTACGACCGGTGCGAGCCTTGCGGCTCTTCTGGCTGAAGGTGCCGAAACCGACGAGCGCGACCTTGCCACCCTTGTTCACATGGGCAGCAATGGTGTCGAGGGCACAGTTGATCGCCTTGGCGGCGGCAGCCTTGGTGATGTCGGCGGCCTTAGCCACCACATCGACGATTTCAGCCTTGGAAAGGTTCTCGGCCAAGAGGGGCCTCCTATGAATGAAGCGCCAACGGGCGCTGGTTGATATGCGGTCGGCGCAAGCGCCTTGCCGCTTGGATATTGCCTCATTTTCAGATCCGTTCAAGCATTCAGAATTTTCACCCCTAATCTCAGCCAGGGCCTTGTTCTGGCCGCGAAGATCGGTTATCAGGGTGTCCTTGAGGTCCCAGCCGAATGGCACAGGGCCTCAATCCGGGTGTGTTCCGGCCCTTTTGGAAGACCTTTCCATGGAGGGTAAAGGGCCGAAATCCGCGCCACAACGCAGGCTGATCCATGCGGGGCCCCCCACCGAGAGGAGTGTTCCGCCCTAACGCATCTCGCCCTTGAAGGTGGCGATGTCCCTGCGGAGGGTGTCTGCCAGACGCCGACCTTCAGCTGTCTTGAGCTTGGGCATCAGAAGCGTCAAAGCACTTTCCAATCGCTCCAGCTTCGCCATGGGCAAGTCAGTGATGCTGCTCGTGTCCACCCCGAAGGCCCCTGCCCGGCCGGCCTGCTTCCACTGCTGGCGAACCAGATTGAGCTCCTCGCGGAGGTCTGCGACCTGCTGTTCCTCGGGAGATACCGTCACCCAGGGCAGCCGGCCGGTCATGAGGTAGGAGCCGCCGACACCTGCTACGCCCAGCACGAGAAGCAGCAGCAAAGCCTTATTCATGGAAGCCTCCCAGGAGTGGTTCCCCGCAGTCTAGCCAGATCTGGCCTGGAGTCACGTGCTGAGCACGAGGCCATTTTCATGGCTCAAACCCCTATCTCATGCCCCGTGATGCCCCTTGTTACTAGCTACCATATCTAGCTGTTTCCAATCGACTTTGATGCCAATCGATAAGCTACGCTCTGGGCGACGCGGGCGATTTTCTGGGCGTAGTTTGGATCGGTGGCATAACCCTTCGCCTGCAAGGCCTGCCCGAAACCTTCGGCGGTGGCCCCGTTCGCAATGGCCGCGCCATAGCGGTGCTTGATCAACTTCGCATAGTCAGCGAAGGAATCGGCATAGGACCCGTACGCGCGAAAGGATTCCATCTTTTTCTGCGGCAAGCCATGAATGTATTCGGTCGTCTGGACCTCGACCGTCGCCCCCGTCCAATGCCTGTCGGCCTTAATCCCGAACAGATTGTGGCTTTCCTGTCCGGCCCCATTCTTGATCGCCTTGCGGCCCCAGCCGGTCTCCAGCGCAGCCTGGGCAAGCAGGAGGTGGGGAGAGAGGCCGAGGGCTTCAGCCGTCACTTGGGCGATGCCAGCCAGTTTGCTCAGGAAGCCATCGGCAGCGCTTGCCTGCGACGGCACAACCCTGGGTGGGATGGGAGCGACGGCAGGGGACTCAAATTCAGGAAGGGACACGAGGGCAGGCTTTGGGGGAACCGCATGCGAGGGGGAAGGAACCAGCCGGGGCTTGACCTGGTACAGGCCGACCGGATGCCGAACCGATTGAGGAAGATGGCCATCCGCAGCGCTGGGAGTGCTCCGATGCATCACTTTACGCCCGACAGGCCCATGGTCAGGTCCAGGCCTCGATCCAAGCAGTTGATCCAACGTGATCGGCCGTGTGCGGGTGCTCCCATCAGCCTCATTCACCGCCATGGAGGCGTGATCAAGTTCGCCCATCATCTGCTGAAGCAGCTGGGCCCGGAAGGAACTCGCCACGGTTCCCCTCGAACTGGCAGAAGTTCGAGGAGCCATTTCCTGAAGCATTCCAGCCAGCCTGGGTTGACCAAGCAATGCATTCTGTGCGGCATAGGTGCTGAGAAAGGTCATGCGTGGGGCTCGATTCAGACAGTGCCTAGGGGGTATTGTCCGCAATTCGCGTACCCAACCACCTCGGCATTTCCGCCGCTCCCAACCTTCCGACAGGGTTCATCCAGGGGCACTGACCCTGGGCCAACCAGGTGGTCATTGCGCATCAGGTGTGGCCATCCACTGCTGGCCAACAAATGATCCACCATCAAGATTGGCCTAAGTGCAGTATAATATGAGCTGTTATGGAGCGACTCGAACGCCCGGTCCTCAGATTCGTAAGTCAAGAAATTGAGGGTCTTGGTTCGTTTACCGTTTCAGCCTGCCCCTTTCCCGCCGCTTGGGCTTCAACACCCCATTCGGTAAAGCCGCTGATCGGAGAACGCTTCTGCCGGGGCAAGGGTCATGCGTGAACCCCTATAGGGAGAATCGGAAAGCATTGAATCCTTGAGTTGAGGTCATGCATCCTGCCGTAAAACCTATAACCAGCATGGAAATTCCGTCAGGCCATCAGCCCAGCGAGCCCTCCAGCACCCATCACGGGACACCCTTACCTTTCGGGAAATGATCTGGCTCTCTCAGGTGTCGAACGCTCCTGTAGGACAGATGAATCCCAAGGATGGGGGTCGGGCGTCGCAACGGATGGCGGTGACTTCGCTTTGAGGCCATCGACTTTCAAATTGATTGGAAGCTCGGGGGGTTCTAGACAGGCT
>Ga0302322_100003301_pt1 | contig 13824 bp, 11 predicted proteins | sample Fen_T0_2_FD_203757 | JGI IMG/M metagenome (GOLD analysis project Ga0302322, IMG submission 203757) | Peat permafrost microbial communities from Stordalen Mire near Abisko, Sweden - Fen_T0_2 | ecosystem: Environmental > Terrestrial > Soil > Wetlands > Permafrost | place: Sweden: Abisko...
GGGCAGCGTCGGCCGCGCGGCCACGAGCTGCGCGTAGTAGCAGACGTCCGAGTACGACTGGTGGCCCGCGCCGCGGAGGTCGACGCGGTAGAAGGGCCCGCCCGGCATCGTCTTCCACGCACGCTCGGTCTCGGTCTTGATCGGGGTGACGTCGTCGAGCGTGCCGCTGATGAGCATCACCGGCTCGGTGACCCGCTTCAGCTCGGCGTCGCTCACCGGATCCACGTAGGCGCCCAGCCCGACGACGGCGCGCACGTTCGTCGGCGCGCTCGAAGCACCGGCCCCCGCGGCGGTCATCAGGACACCCGTGCCACCGGCGGAGTGGCCGACGAGCCCGACGCGCGTGGTGTCGACCTTGCCGGCGAACGGGTTGGCCGGGTCGGCGGCGGCGGCCTTCACGGTGTCGATCTCGGCCCGGATGTCGACGGGGCGGAGCCGCACGATCTCGGCGGGGGGCAGCGTCGTGTTCGTGAACTGGTCGAGCGCCGTGTTGCCGGTGTGGTCGGCCGCGACCACCACGTAGCCGCGGGCCGCGAGCGCCTCGGTGAGGTACGTCGAGACGAAGCGCTGGCCCCCCGCCCCGTGCGAGTACACGATCAGCGGGAACGGGCCCCCGCCCGCCACCGGTGGCGCGTCGTACGCGACCGACGACGTGTACGACGCCCCGGGGATCGCGTAGACGCTCTTCGCCGTGCCCGCCACCGATGCCGGGTCGGCGGGGTACCAGACGTCCGCGGTGAGCGTGCGGCCCGGCTCGGAGAGGACCGAGATCGTCTGGCGCCCCACCGCGTAGGTGGGTGTGCCCGGCCCGACGTCGCCCGGCGCGGCCGGCTCACCCGGCAGGGTCTGTGCGCCCGCGGCCGACGCGCCCGCGATGAGCAACGCGAGCAGGAAGAGGACTCCGACGAAGCGGCGCATCGGCGGACGCTACCGGTGGTGCGGGCCGCGTCAGCCGCGGGGGACGTCCTTCCACGCGACCTCGTGGTCGGTGCGCGGCTCGCGCGGGAGGCCGAGAGCGCGTTCGGCGAGGTTGTTCTTCTGGACCTCGCTCGTCCCACCACCGATCGAGATCGAGAACCGCCCGAGCAGCTCCATCTGCACCCAGGTCGCGATCTCGTCGTCGCCGGTGACGCCCGCGGGCCCCGTGATGGCCATGGCCAGGTTGCCCGACCGCACGCGGCTCTCGGTGGTGAACAGCTTGAGCGCCGACGGGTCGACGGGCGGCACCTCGCGGCGACGCACCGCGGCCATGATCCGCTCGCCCATCACGCCCACGATCCGCTCGCGGGCGTAGTAGTCGGCGAGGCCCTGGCGGATCGCGGGGTCCGCGAGCCGCCCGTACTCCCCCGCGAGCCGGACCAGGCGCTCGTATCGACCGCCGACCGCGATGCTGCCGCCGCCGATGAACGCCGACTCGTTGGAGAGCACGGTGCGCGCGGGCGCCCAGCCGCCGTCGATCTCGCCGATCACGTTGGCGACGGGGATGCGCACCTCGTTGAGGAACACCTCGTTGAACTCGGACGCGCCGGTGGCCTGCACGAGCGGGCGCGCCTCGATCCCCGGGCTCGTCATTTCGACGAGGATGAACGTGATGCCGCGGTGCTTGGGCACGTCGGGGTCGGTCCGCACGAGCAGCATGCCCCAGTTGCAGAACTGGGCCGCCGAGTTCCACACCTTCTGGCCGGTGACCACGAACTCGTCGCCGTCACGGACGGCGCGGCACGCCAGGCCGGCGAGGTCGCTCCCCGCGCCCGGCTCGCTGAAGAGCTGGCAGAACGCGTACTCCGACGAGAGCAGGCGCGGCATGTAGAACGCCTGCTGCTCCGCGGTCGCGTGCTTCATCAGGGTCGGGCCGAGCATCGCGATGGTCGCGCTCACGAAGCCGGAGCTGACGTCGAACCGCGACGCCTCCTCGTTGTAGATGCGCTCGTGCCATGCGGTGCCACCACGACCGCCGAGCTCCACGGGGTACGTCAGCCCGGCGAACCGGTTGTCGAAGAGCGTCTTCTGCCACGCCCGCCCCTTCTCGAACGCCCGGCGCGCCGCGTCCTGGTTGGGGTGCATCGTGACCGCCCAGGGGCTCACCTCACGGCGGGGCTGCGCGTTCGCAACGAGGAACGCGCGCGCCTCCGTGCGGAACGCCGCCTGCTCCGGGTCCTCGTCCCGTGTCGTCTGGTTGTCGGGCATGCGGAGCGTCCTTTCCGGAGCGGCGTGCACCCGGGGCGCGGGCGTCAGGCGGGCTCGCCCACCCGGGTGATCTGGGCTCCGGGGAGGTCGTCGGTGGCTCGCCATGCCTCCAGGTACCCGGCGTAGTCGAGCAGGCTTCCCGCGTACACGAGGTTGCGCGCCCCCTTGGCGTCGATCTCACCCTGCTCGCCGTTGTAGTACCCCGGCGTGCAGGTGGCCGAGTACGCCGCGGCCCCCGCAGCCGTGCCGTAGAGCACCATCAGCCAGTCGTCCTCGGCCTCGGGCGTGGCCTCGATCGTGGCGATCCCCTCTGCGTCGCACCGCGTGATGAGCGTCGCGACGTGCTCGGCCGACTTCGCGAGGAAGTGCACGAAGTTGGTGCCGAAGCCCGCCTGCAGGAAGCTGATGATCATGAAGTTGGGGAAGCCGCCCGACAGGATCCCGTGGAGCGTGCGCGCCCCCTCGGACCAGCGCTCGCTGAGCGCGACGCCGTCGCGACCCACCGGGTCGAAGCCGACGCGTCCGTCGTAGTCGGTGTTGGTCTCGAAGCCCGACGCGAAGATCAGGCAGTCGAGCGGGTACTCGACGTCGCCGACCACCGCACCTGTCGCGGTGATGCGCTCCACGCCGTGTCCGTCGGTGTCGACGAGGTGGACGTTGGGCAGGTTGAACGCCGGCAGGTACTCGTCGTGGAAGCACACCCGCTTGCAGTTCTTGCCGTACCAGGGCTTGAGCCTGTCGGCGGTCTCCCGGTCCTCGACGATCCCGTCGACCCGGCGGCGCAGCGCCTCCATGGTCTCGAAGTCGCTGCGCTCGAGGGCGGCGGCCTCCTCGGGATCCTCGGTCGCCTTCTGCGTGTTTACCCACATCACCTCGGTCCAGCCGTCGGCCACGAGGTTCTTCTCGGGCTGCACGCCGGTCACCGCGTGGGTGAAGTTCTCGATGCGCTCGGCCTGCCAGCCCGGCGGCTGGCTCCGGAACCACGCCTCGTCGGTGGGGCCGTTGTTGCGCACGCCCACCGCGCTCGGGGTGCGCTGGAAGACGAAGAGCTCTTTGGCCGTCTTCGCGAGCTGCGGCACGGCCTGCACCGCGGTGGCCCCGGTGCCCACGATGCCGACGCGCTTGTCGGCCAGGTTCACCATCGGCTCGCGGGAACCGCCGCCGGTGTACCCGTAGTCCCAGTGGCTGGTGTGGAACATCTTCCCCTGGAAGTCGTGGATCCCCGGGATGCCCGGCAGCTTCGGCTTGTGGAGGATCCCGCCGGCCACGACGACGAACCTCGCCCGCAGCGTGTCGCCGCGCGACGTCGACACGATCCAGCGCTGCGCGGCTTCGTCCCACTCGGCGCCCGTGATGACCGTCTGGAACAGCGCGTGCGGGTAGAGGTCGAAGGTGCGACCGAGCAGCTGGCAGTAGCCGAAGATCTCGGGCGCGCTCGCGTAGCGCTCCGTGGGCATGTAGCCCGTCTCCTCGAGCAGCGGCAGGTAGGTGTACGACTCCACGTCGCACATGCAGCCCGGGTAGCGGTTCCAGTACCACGTGCCACCGAAGTCGCCGGCCTTCTCGACCAGGCGGAAGTCGCGGATGCCCTGCTTGGTGAGGTGGATCGCCGTGAGCATGCCCGCGAACCCGCCGCCCACGACCACGACCTCGGTCTCCTCGACGATCGGGTCCCGGGTGAAGCTCCGGTCGGCGTAGGTGTCGACGTCGAGCTCCTCGAACTCGCCCCGGAGCTCCGCGTACTGCTTGACGCCGTCGGACCGGAGCCGCTTCTCCTTCTCGATCCGGTACTTCTCGCGCAGCTCCTCGACCGACAGCCCGCCGGTCTCGTCGTTCGTCGTCATGCCGTGGTCCTTCGCTCCGGTTCGGGTCGGTGCGCATTGTGGCAGTCGAACGCCGGGATGCCTGGGCCGGGGCGGTGGTCCGCCAGACGGAAAGGTAGTTTCCGCTGGACGCGAACGGGGTTGGCCCTGGCCACCGGCGATCGTGTAGACCGGGCTGGGTGAGCGAGGGATACCGCACCATCGAGGTCGCCCCCATCGCCGGCGCGCTGGGCGCCGAGATCCACGGCGTCGACCTGGCCGCCGCGCTGTCCGACGCGACCGTGGCGGAGATCCGCCGAGCCTGGCTCGAGCACCTCGTCGTGTTCCTCCGCGGCCAGGGCGCGCTGGACTCCGACGCGTTCATGGCCTTCGCACGGCGGATCGGCGAACCGGTGGAGTACCCGTTCGTCAAGGGGATCGCGGGCTACCCGGAGATCATCACGATCGCGAAGCTCCCCCACGAGACGGTGAACTTCGGCGGGATCTGGCACAGCGACACCACCTACCTCGAGCGGCCGCCGATGGGCACCATCTTGATCGCGCGCGAGGTGCCGGAGTCGGGCGGCGACACGATGTGGGCGAACATGTACGCCGCCTACGAGACCCTCTCCCCGGGACTGCGACGGATCCTCGACGGCCTCCGGGCCGTCAACAGCTCGGCGATGGCCGACGTGTCGAAGACCCGTGAGGACCGCATCAAGGACAGCGGGTACGAGGACAGCCAGGAGTACGTCGCCGAGCACCCCGTGGTGCGCACGCACCCCGAGACGGGCCGCAAGGCGCTCTTCGTGAACCCCGCGCACACCGCGCGGTTCACCGACATGACCGAGGACGAGAGCCGTCCGCTGCTCGAGTACCTGTTCCAGAACGCGATCCGTCCGGAGAACACGTGCCGGTTCCGCTGGGAGGCCGGGTCGCTCGCGCTGTGGGACAACCGGTGCACCTGGCACAACCCGATCAACGACTACCACGGCCACACGCGGGTCATGCAGCGCATCACCCTCGCGGGAGACGTGCCCCGCTGAGCGCGAGATGACGTCGTTGGGGACACTCGAGGGGGAACGAGGATGTGGGAGCTGCGCGAGGTACCGGCCGAGCTGCGTGACCGGTACCGGACCGACGGGCACTGGACCGACGACACGTTCGCGTCGTTCCTCGACCGCGAGATCTCGGCGGCGCCCGACCTGACCTTCCGGGTGTGGTCGAAGACGCACCCGTTCGTCGGCACCACCGGCGGCCTGTACGAGCAGTCCGGGCGGCTCGCCGCGTCGCTGTCCCGGATGGGCATCGGGGTCGGCGACGTCGTCGCGTACCAGGTGCCCAACTGGGCCGAGTCGGTGACGGTGATCGCGGCCGGCTTCCGACTCGGCGCGGTGATGGTGCCGATCGTCCACTTCTACGGCGCCCGCGAGGTGGAGTTCATCCTGCGTGAGTCGGGGGCCCGCGCGCTCGTGACGGTCGACCGGTTCGGCCACGTCGACCACCTGGCCAACCTCGCCGGGTACCGAGGCGGGCTCGACGGGCTCGAGCACGTCGTCGTCATCGAGAGCGGCACACCCGGTCCGGATCTCCCCGGCGCGGTCGCGTTCACCGACCTCCTCGACGCGGCACCGTTCACCGGCACCCCGGACATCGACCCCGACGCCGCCGCGATGATCGGCTATACGTCGGGCACCACCGCCGATCCCAAGGGCGTGGTGCACACGCACCGCTCGCTGATCTTCGAGATCCCCCAGCTCGCCGCCCTCGCGCCCGACGCCCGGCCGATCCTGAACGCGTCACCGCTCGCGCACATGACCGGGATGCTCGCGTCGCTGCTGCTCCCGGTATACCGGCACCAGGCGATCCACCTCACCGACCAGTGGGACCCGCAGGAGGCGCTGCGGATCATCCTCGAGGCCGACGTCTCGGCCGGCGCCGGCGCCACCATCTTCCTGTCGAGCCTCCTCGACGCCCCCGGGTTCGGACCCGAGCACGCCGCCCGCATCGGCAACGTCGGCCTCGGCGGCGCGCCGGTGCCCGCGGCGGTGGCCGAGCGGGCCGAGGCGTTGGGCATCACCGTGTTCCGGTCGTACGGCTCCACCGAGCACCCCTCGATCACCGGGTGCCGCACCACCGAGCCGCGCGAGAAGCGCAACCGGACCGACGGTCGCCCGATGCTCGGCGTCGAGATCCGCCTCGTCGACGGCGACACCGAGGTCGAGCCCGGGGTCCCCGGCGAGATCCTGTCGCGCGGACCCGACCTGTTCGCCGGGTACACCAACCCCGTGCTCACGGCCCGGTCGATCACGCTCGACGGGTGGTACCGCACCGGCGACGTCGGCGTGCTCGACGACGACGGCTACCTCACCATCACCGACCGCGTCAGCGACATCATCATCCGGGGCGGGGCCAACATCTCCGCGGCCGAGATCGAGGAGGCGCTGATGACGATGCCCGGCGTCACCGAGTGCGCCGTCGTCGCCGCGCCCGACGAGCGCATGGGCGAGCACGCGCTCGCGGCGATCCGTCTCCGCCCCGACGCGCCCGTCCCCGACCTCGCCGCGGTGCAGGCTCACCTCGAGTCGACCGGGCTGCCCAAGCAGAAGTGGGTCGAGGAGGTGCGCATCCTCGAGGAGTTCCCCCGCACGCCGTCGGGCAAGATCCGCAAGTTCGTGCTGCGCGACGAGCTCCGCAAGGCCTGACCCAAACGTGCGTCCCTGAGCGTCGCGGAAGGCGCCGACGGGCGATGAGCGACGCTCAGGGACGCACGTCGAGGGTGGCGTCGAGGGTGGCGCGGGCGCGGCGGGCCATCGGCTCGTCGACCATCTCGCCCTCGAACGCCAGTGTCGCCTCGCCGCGCGCGGTGGCGTCGGCGAACGCGGCGAGGAGCCGTTCGGCGCGGTCGACCTCGGCGGCCGACGGTGTGAACACCTGGTGTGCGAGCGCGACCTGGGCCGGGTGGATGCAGAGCTTGCCCCGGTAGCCGAGTGCCCGGGCCTCCGACGCGTCGCGGACGTAGCGGTCGGCGTCGCGGAAGTCGGCGAGGATCTGGTCGACCGCGTGCACGTCGCCGAGCCGGGCCGCGAGCGCGACGCGCGACCGCGCGTAGAGCACCTCGAGGTTCGACTCGGTGCGCACACCACCCATGTCGGCCATGAAGTCCTCCGCGCCGAAGTAGCACCACCGCACCGCGGACTCGTGGAGCACCTCCTCGGCGCGCGCGACGCCCGCTGCGCTCTCGATGCCGGCGAGGATCCCGAGCTCGGGCACGCCCGCCGCCGCGAGCGCGTCGGTGACGACCGCGACGTCCGCGGCCGACTCCAGCTTGGGCACGACCACTCCGGTCAGCTCCGGAACCAGCGCCTCGGACACGTCGCCCGCGAACCACGGGGTCGTGATGCCGTTCACCCGCACGAGCACCTGGATCCCCGGGTGGTCGCGAACGAGCATGCGGGCCGACGCCACGGCCGTGGCCCGCGCCGCCTCCTTGGCGTCGGGCGGGGTGCCGTCCTCGAGGTCGAGGAACACCGCGTCGGGCTCGACGCGCGACGCTTTCGCCGCGAGATCGGCCCGGTTCGCCGGCACGGTCAGCAAGCTGCGCATCCGGCGTCGGGGCTCACTCACGACTGCAGCTCCTCGAGGTCGCGGAAGAGGGCGAGGGCTTCGGGGTTGGCCAGCGCTTCGGTGTTGGCCACGGGTCGGCCGTGCACGATGTCGCGCACGGCGAGCTCACTGAGCTTGTTGCTCCGCGTGCGCGGTAGGTCGGCCACGGCCACGATCTTCGCGGGTACGTGCCGCGGCGACGCGCCGGTCCGGACCCGGGCCCGGATCTCGGCTTCGAGCCCGGGGGTGAGCGCGTGACCGGCCTCCATCACGACGAACAGCACGACGCGCGTGTCGCCATCCCACTCCTGGCCGATGACGAGGCAGTCGGCCACGCCCGCGACCGTCTCGACCTGCCGCGTGATCTCCGCAGTGCCGATGCGCACGCCCCCCGGGTTCAGCGTCGCGTCCGACCGCCCGTGGATCACCACGCCCCCGTGCTCGGTCCACTCGGCGTAGTCGCCCTGGTGCCAGCAGCCCGGGAACCGCGTGAAGTACGTGGCGCGGAACCGGGCGTCGTCGGGGTCGTCCCAGAAGCCGAGCGGGATCGACGGGAACGCCGACCGGCACACCAGCTCTCCCTGCTCGCCCGCCGGCCGCGGCGCGCCGTCGGCACCGAGGACGTCGATGGCCATCCCGAGGGAGGGCCGCTGGATCTCACCCGTCCACACCGGACCGGTCGGGTCGCCCCCGACCAGGCAGCCGCACAGGTCGGTGCCGCCGGAGATCGAGGCGAGGTGCACGTCGGCCTTCACCGCGTCGTAGACGTACGCGAACCCCTCGGGGAGCAGCGTCGACCCGGTGGAGGTGACGGTGCGCACGGAGTCGAGCCGGTGCGTGTCGACCGGGCGCACGCCGCGCTTCCGCAGCTCGTCGAGGAACCGGGCCGACGTGCCGAACAAGGTGATGCCGAGCTCGTCGGCGAGGTCGAACAGGGTGGTGCGGCTCGGGTGCGCGGGCGACCCGTCGTACGCCACGAGCGTTGCCCCGCTCGCGAGCACCGACGCCAGCCAGTTCCACATCATCCAGCCCGCGGTCGTGAAGTAGCAGACGCGATCACCGGCGCGGATGTCGCACTGGAGCTGCTGCTCCGACAGGTGCTTCAGGAGCACGCCGCCGGTGCGGTGCAGGATGCACTTCGGCGCGCCGGTCGTGCCCGAGGAGAACAGCACGTACCAGGGGTGGTCGAACGGCAGCCGCGTGAACTCCACCGGAGCGGCCGCGTAGGGCGCGAGCCACGCTCGCCACGTGATCGCGCCCGGAACCGTGGTCACCACGGGCGCGTCGTCGACGTACTCCAGCACGACCACTGTGCCGACCGACGGAAGCCGCTCGCGGATCTCTTGCAGCCGGTCGAGGCAGTCGAACTGCTTCCCCGCGTACAGGTACGCGTCGGCCGCGACCAGCACCGTCGGCGCGACCTGGCCGAACCGGTCGACGACGCCCTCGACGCCGAAGTCGGGCGACGTCGATGTGAACACCGCGCCGAGGCTCGCCGCCGCGAGCATCAGCGCGTTGGTCTCGGGCGCGTTCGGCATCCACGCCGCCACCCGATCGCCCGGGCCGACGCCGGCGGCCCGCAGCGCCTGTTGAACCCGCGACACCAGCGCGTGGAGGTCGGCCCGAGTGAGCGACCGCCGCGCCCCGTCCTCTCGGGCGAAGCAGATGGCGACGTCGTCGGTCGGCGCCCGCAGCAGCACCTCCGCCACGTTCAGTGCGGCATCGGGGAAGAACCGCGTCCTCCAGAACGGCTCGGCCGGCTCGATCACCCGCTCACTGCCCCGCGTACCGGGAACCGCACAGAAGTCCCAGACCGCCGACCAGAACGCGGCCGGCTCCCGTACCGACCACGCATGCAGGTCGGGGTACGCGTCGAGGCCGGGATCTCCTCGCCCACCCACGAACCGCGCGAACTCGGCGAGCCGCGTGCCCGCCGACCGCTCGGGCGTCGGGGCCCACAGCGGTGCGCCGTCGCTCACTCCGCCGGCCTGCGCTGCATGAGCGCAGTGCGGCGCGCCCGGCAGACGAGCGCGTCCTCCTGGTTGAACGCGCGGTGCTCGAAGGTCACGATCCCGGCGTCGGGGCGGGAGCCCGACGGCCGCGCCGCGACGACCTCGGTCTCCGCGTAGAGCGTGTCACCGCAGAACACGGGAGCCGGGAAGGTCACGTTCTCGAAGCCGAGGTTGGCGATCGTGGTGCCGTGCGTGGTCTCGAGCACCGACATGCCGACGAGCAGCGCGAGGGTGAACATCGAGTTCACCAGAGGTCGACCGAACTCCGTCTCCTCGGCCGCGTAGGCGTGGTCGAGGTGGAGCCGCGCCGGGTTCAGCGTGAGCGTCGTCATCAGCACGTTGTCGGTCTCGGTGACCGTCCGGGTGAGCGCGTGCGGGATCACCTCGCCGACGACGAGCTCCTCGAACCACCGGCCGTGATGGGGAACGGAACGGGCCACGAGACCTCCAGGGGACCGGCTGAGAGCACGGCTTACACTACGCAAGAACTGTGTTCCCAATGGAGCGAGAGGACGCCGTGGACACCCAGCGCGCAACCGGAACCGACGACCTCGGAACGCCGTACCTGCGGTTCGAGCGGGTGGGGAGCGTCGGCTGGTGCACCGTCGACCGCCCCCAGGCCCGCAACGCGCTCACGTCGTCGATGTACCTCGGGGTCCGCCGCGCGGTTGACCTCGTCAACGCCGACCCCGACCTCGCCGCGCTGGTGATCACCGGCGTGGACGACGTGTTCATCCCCGGCGGGGAGATGACCGGGCGCCACGACGACGGCAACGAGGCGACGATCGCCGTGTTGGGAATGGACGTCCTGCCGTTCCGGACGATCCGCAACAGCCCGGCCCCGGTCGTCTCGGCCGTGAACGGCATCTGCCAGGGCGGCGGGCTGATCATCGCGATGCTCAGCGACATCACGGTCGCCAGCGAGCGGGCGACGTTCCGCGCGCCCGAGACCCTGCGCGGGATCGTCGACGCCAACCTCGCGGCGATGCTCCCGGCCCAGATCGGGGTCGCCAACGCGCGCGAGCTGCTGATGACGGGCAAGCGCGTCGACGCCGAGGAAGCGCGGCGGCTCGGCCTCGTCACCCGCGTGGCCCCGCACGACGACCTGCGGACCGCCGCCCTCGGCGCGGTCGGCGACCTCCTGCGCGCCGCGCCCCGGGCGCGCGCCGAGGTGAAGCGCCTGATCAACGCGCGCTACGGCCTCGTCGACGACATGACCTTCGCGGCCTCGCTGCAGTCCGCCGAGGTGATCGAAGGGTTCACCGCCTTCGCCGAGAAGCGCAGCCCCGGCTGGGTGCCCGAGGAGTTCGACACCGGCGGGCGGCTCTGATCCCCCCGGTGACCGGACCGTCGGGCCCCGACCCGACCGGGTGCGCCGGGTGATAACGTCGTTCTCGCTCAGCGAGTACGCCAATTCCGCCGACGGTCCGGCCGGTCGGCGGCACGGGGGGACGCAATGACCGACGACGCGCGGCGGACCGCGGACCTGGTCGAGATCGACCAGCTCTGCGCCCGGTACATGATGCTCACGAGCCAGTTCATCGAGGGCCGCTGGCTCGAGGTGTTCACCCCCGACGGCGAGTACAACGCGTTCGGCACGCCGTACACCCTCGATCGGTTCCCCGCCCTGCTCGCCGCCGCGCCCCGGGGCCAGTTCATCGGGAACATGTCGGTGATCGAGCTGGCCGGCGACACCGCGACCGGCAAGCAGCACTTCGTCTTCATCGACCAGACCACGCACGCGATGCGGCTCGGTTGGTACAACGACGAGTACGTGCGCACGCGCGACGGGTGGCGCATCCGTCGCCGCTCCACCACCTTCATGCGCAAGCACGGCGGGTTCGACTCCGGCATCCAGCACGACCCGCTGGCCGAGCAGTGACGCACGAGAGGGAGCATGTCGTGACCGACCTCAAGATCATCAGCGTCGACGACCACATCGTCGAGCCGGCCCAACTCTGGCAGGAGCGGCTGCCCGCGAAGATGCGCGAGCGCGGCCCGCGCATCGAGCGCGCTCGCTGGGGCGACATGTCGCTCGGCCACGGCGCCGCGTACAACCAGGAGATGACCGACGACGGGCAGTGGGGCGACTACTGGGTCTACGAGGACCGGATCATCTACGTGCACAAGCGCCACGTCGCGATTCCCCTCGACGCCACGCCCGACGGCGACCTCGCCCGCTTCGACCGCCTCAAGATGCCGATCGCGCCGATCACCTACGAGGAGATGCGCCCCGGCTGCTACGAGCCGCAGGCCCGCGTCGAGGACCTCGCGGCGTGCGGCGTCGACGGTTCGATCGCGTTCCCGACGTTCCCCCGCTTCTGCGGCCAGACCTTCATGGAGGGCGAGGACCGCTCCCTCGGCCTCGAGTGCGTGAAGGCCTACAACGACTTCATGATCGACGAGTGGTGCGCCGGGTCCGACGGCCACCTCATCCCGCTGTGTCTGGTCCCGATCTGGGACATCGACCTCGCGGTCGCCGAGATGCTGCGGAACGCGGCACGCGGCGCCCGGGCGATCTGCTTCAGCGAGATCCCCACGCACCTCGGCCTGCCCAGCATCCACACCGGCTACTGGGACCCGCTGTTCGCCGCGGCCCAGGAGACCAAGACGACGCTGTGCATGCACATCGGCTCGTCGTCGAAGATGCCGGCCGCGTCCCCCGACGCGCCGCCGTCCACGCCGATCATGCTGTCGTTCAACAACTCGATGGCCTCGCTGGCCGACTACCTCTTCTCCGGCGTGCTCGTGCGCTTCCCCGAGCTCAAGCTCGCGTACTCCGAGGGCCAGATCGGCTGGATCCCGTACGCGCTCGAGCGGGCCGACAACACCTGGGAGTACCACTCGAGCTGGACGCACGCGAAGGACACGATCCCCGAGCCGCCGTCCACCTACTACCGGGGCCGAATCTTCGGCTGCTTCACCAACGACGTCCACGGTCTGACGTCGATCGACGAGGTGGGTGAGGACAACATCTGCTTCGAGACCGACTACCCGCACACCGACACGACGTGGCCGTTCGCCGACGAGGAGATCGCGAAGATGACCGCGTCCCTCACCGACGAGCAGCGCTACAAGGTGTACCGGGGCAACGCGATCCGGATGCTCGACCTCGACCGCGTCTGACGTCGACCCAGCGGCGACCCGCGGGCCTCGGCTCAGCCGTCGCCGCGGAGGCCGTGCAGGCAGAACTCCCAGATGTGGTCCGACGAGACCTTGAGCCGGGGGTTCTTGATGATGCGGTTCCCGAACCAGCTGAACATCACGACCTGCTGGATCATGGTGGCCGCGCGCCGCGTGTCGTCGACCCGGATGACCCCGGCCTTCGCGGCGTCGTCGACCAGCTCGAGCATCATCAGCGAGATGGGAGCCAGCGTCGAGGTCACGCGATCGGCGTAGGCGATCGACAGCTGGGTGGTGAACTCGGAGATCGGCACCCGGTTGTGGGTGCCCCGCTTGCGCTCGGCCGGGTCGCACCACTCGTGCAGGCGGATGACGAACGCCCGGAGCCGGGCAAGGGGCTCGGTCTGCGCGTCGAGCACCTCCTGGTAGTCCTCGATCGACTCGCGGACCGTCTCCTCGAACAGCGCCAGGATCAGCTCGTCCTTGCCGTCGAAGTACTGGTAGAAGCCGCGCAGCGACTGCTTCGACCGGTCGATCACCTCCTGGATGGTGAACTCGGTCGTGCCCTTCTCGTCGATCAGCTCGAACGCGGCGTCGAGGAAGCGCTGGATGCGCTGCTCGGCGCGCGAGCGGGCGGCGTTGAGGCTCCGGGAGACGGCCCGCTGACGCCACGCTGCCTCGTTCTCGCTGCCGGTGGTGTCGATTGCCGCCATTTCAGAATCCGCCTCCACTGCTGAGACCGTATCAGCGCGTTGTTTCGAGAACGTGCTTCACACGAACCGGAAGCGGCGTGACCCGCAACCCTCAGTCGTGCTTGTGGACGACCCCGCCCTTCATCACGAAGCGCACGTCGGCGGTGACGCCGATGTCCTCGCTCGGGTCGCCCGGCACCGCGATGACGTCGGCGAGGCAGCCCACCTCGAGCTTGCCGAGGTCGTCGCGGTCGATGAGGTCGGCGCTCACCACCGTGGCCGCGTGGATGGCCTGCAACGGGGTCATGCCCCGCTTCACCATCACGCCCAGCTCCATCGAGCCCTCGCCGTGGGGGATCGCGGGCGCGTCGGTGCCGCACGCGATCTTCACGCCGGCTGCGA
>Ga0302322_100003303_pt1 | contig 13822 bp, 6 predicted proteins | sample Fen_T0_2_FD_203757 | JGI IMG/M metagenome (GOLD analysis project Ga0302322, IMG submission 203757) | Peat permafrost microbial communities from Stordalen Mire near Abisko, Sweden - Fen_T0_2 | ecosystem: Environmental > Terrestrial > Soil > Wetlands > Permafrost | place: Sweden: Abisko...
CGGCCCCGGCGGTCTTGGCGGCGCCCCAGCTCGAGACGATGAGATCGCGGGCGCCGTTGAGGCCGTCGTTTTGGTAGCTCTTCAGCCCGTCGAGCGTCGCCGTCGCGCCCTGGGCGCCGGCGGGCACCGAGGAGTACGAGGAGAGGCTGCCGTACCAGGCGTAGTTGTTGTTCCACTGAATGAGCGGCGAGCCGCTCACCGTGTACTTCGTGGCGGCATCCGGATTGAGGTCGGTCACGTTGTACACCACGTCCTTGGTCGGATCGAACTTGTGGATCGCGGTCTGCGGGGCCCACCAGAACTGGCCGTTGGGCTGGCCCGTGCGGGTGATGCGGTAGTGCGAGATGGTGCCCGACACGCGGCCGCCCCAGAAGTCGAACTTCACGCCATACTCCTGATCGGTGGCGACGACGGCATCCATCGGCTTGCCCGTGAGATCGACGGCGCCCGAGAAGTTCGGGTTGATGCCCTGCGAGTGCATGTAGTAGAACGAGATCGCCTTGATGGGCGAGACGCTCACGCCGATCTGATTGGTGCGGTAGGTCTTGTCCGGCGTGTCGCTCGTGTACGTGGCGCCGGTGTCGACCGATCCGTCGGCGTACTTGTAGCCCGTCTGGCTGATCGAGACGCCGTTCTTGTCGGAGCGGATGCCGCCGAGCAGGGTGATGTGATCGTCGAGGAACTTGCCCTGGTAGATGGCGTAGAGCCCGCGCTCGCGCGAGGTGTTGTGCTTGACCGTGCGGAGCTTGAGCGGGAGCGAGGGCGAACCGTCGCCCTGCACGTCGTAGCGAAACGGGGTGGGATCGGCCGCGCTCTTCCAGTCGTACACGTTGTTGTCGGCATCGAGCGTCTTCGTCGCGCTGGCGTACTTGTCCTTCTCGTTGCCGAAACCGGCCAGGAGGGTGTTGTCGAGTTTCGTCCAGCGGTTGTGCGTGAAGAGATCGCGGTGGTAGGTGAGCTCGATGCGCTCCTGGTCGGCGCGCGTGCCCTCGATGCCGTCTCTCCAACTGTACGCGATGATGGAGCGCGGGAAGGAAGAGGCGGCCCAGTTGGCGTCGGTGTCGCCGCGCGAGGCGTCGAGCGGCACCGGCGTGAGCGTGCTCCACAGGGCGGACGGCCCGATGTCGGTGCGGGCGGCGGCGTCGACGTCGCGTGAGTTGAAGGTCACCGACGAGTGGTTGAAGCCGACGAGGAGGTTGAGTCCCTCGAAGAGGCGCTGCGTGGCCTTGATCTCGATATTGCCCTGATAGGTGTCGAGGTACGTTTCGGGGCCCGACCAGCGCGTCGAGCGCAGGCTGTGACCGGGGAAGGCGATGAAGCCGGCGTGCTCCTCGCGGCCGGAGTTGTTCACCGCATCGGCGCGTGCGCGGATGCTCTGGAAGCCCGTGCCGTCGTTGAAACTCCGGCCGTACTCGGTGTCGACCGTGATCTCGGTGTATTCAAACGGATGGTACGTCGTGACGTCCGAGAGCGCGAACTTCTTGAGATGGTAATAGTCGGTGTAGTCGCGGTTGTCCTGCACCGCCAGCGTGAGGCGCGTCGCGAGCTTGCCGGCGATGAGCGGGAGCGACGTGTCGAGCGTCGCGCGCTTGAGGCTGAAGCTGCCGATCTCGAGGTCCAGATCGGTGTGCGCCTTGGTGTAGGAGGGAGTCTTGACGACGTAGTTCACGACGCCGCCGAAGTTGCCGATGCCGTAGAGCAGGGCGGCGGGGCCGCGCACGACCTCGATGCGGGCGATGTTGACCGAGTCGGTGGTGACCTTGCGGCGGAAGCCGTCGCGCAGAGCGTTGTCGGTGGTGAAGCCGCGGATGACGACGGAGGTGTCGGTCTTGTTCGCGGTCTGCATCTCCGGGTTGTTCACGCCGCCGGGGTTCTGGTACTGCGAGAGCCCGTTGCCGGCGTAGTCGTTCTGCGACTGCAGCTGGATGCCGGCCGAGTAGCGCAGGGCCTCGCGCAGGCTGAGCGAGCCGGTGTCCTTGATGAACTCGCTGGTGATGACCTCCATCGGCATCGGCAGGTCCTTGATGGACGTGTCGAGGCGCGTGCCGGAGGTGGCGTTGGTGGCTTTGTAGCCCTTGTCCTTGGTCGTGCTAACCGTAAACGGATTGAGCACGACGGTCGGTTCTTCGGCGCTGGCGTCGGCGGCGGCGGGCGCGCGGGCGGATTCTTGGGCGAACGCGATGTTCGCAGCTGGCAGGCTCAACGTGCCAAAACACGCCAGAAGGCGTGCGCACGCAGCGAGGGAGCGTGGTGTCGTCATGGTTGGGGTTGGAGCGATCGCGTTGCGACCGAGCAGGTTCCGCTGCACTGGCGAGTCGGCTAACGCAGGGGTAAGCAGGCCGACGCGATCAAAGTTGTGGGGTGAGGTTGCGCTGAGCAGGGCTCGCTAAGTGCCGTATGTCAATGGTAAAGTTCGTAACAATGTTCGCAAACGTTTAAATCTTTTAGGTATGCCCTAAGAAACTAATCAAGAAGTATTAATGATATCATAAATTCGCAGTGACCTTTGATAAGTAGGCATAAATCACTAGAAAAGATACACCATGTTCGCACGTTTTTGGTTGCCATGGGGGTGCAAAGACCTACTCACGAACTTCGCTTTCGATGAGCTCCATCAACCACAATGTGATCGCCGAGCGGCTGAATCTGTCGCGGGCGACGGTCACCCGGAGCCTGGCCAATCACCCCTCCATCAGTGCGGAGACGCGCGACCGGGTGCTCGAGCTGGCGAAGGAGCTGGGCTATGTGCGCAGTCCGGGCCGTGCGATCCGACGCAAGAAACTGAGCAAGAATGTGACGGTGGGCGTGCTCGTGGGCGTGCGCGACCGCGCGCCGGGCACGGCGACGTTTCCTTTTATTCTGAAAGGCATCCAGCAGCACGCGGCGTACGAGCAGGCGACGATCGACGTGTGCTACCAGAATCCCGACGAATTCGATCCCGAGGGGCGGCGGCACCGGGTGTTCGGGCAGATTCGCGCGGCCAACTGGCGCGGCGTGATTCTCATCTATCCGTTCAGCGAGCCGGCGATCGAGTCGCTCTCGCGGCGGATCACCACCGTGGCTGCGCTGGAGGATTATGTGGCGCTCGGCGTGGACAGCATCGATACGGATCACTCGGCCGGCATTGTCGCGCTCGTGCAGCGGCTCGTGCGCGCGGGGCACCGCCGGATCGGCTTCGCCGCGTGGCACTATCCGATCGGCGGCCACTGGACCGTGCGGCGCTTCGCGGCGTTCGTCGAGGGGATGCTCTCCCAGGATGTGCCGCTGCACCTCGACTGGCATCTCAACGTACATCCCGGCACGCCGGAGCTCAACCGCGAGCAACTCGCCGACGCGGTCGTGCAACGCATCCGCCGCGACGGCGTGACCGCGTGGGTTTGCGCCGCCGATCACCAGGCGTACGAGCTGATTCGCGACCTCGCTGCGCGCGGCGTGAGCGTGCCGCGGGACTGCTCGGTGACGGGCTTCGACGGCATCGAACCGCCCTACGGTCTGCGGCCACTGACGACGGCGCTCGTGCCGCACGAGGACATCGGTGCGGCGGCGCTGGGGCGCGTGATGAACCGCCTCCTCAATCCGAAATCGCCGGCCCGCAAGATCCTGGTCGGGGCGGAGATTGTCGCCGGCGAGACGGTGGCCCCGCCTCCGGCCGCCGGCTGAGCGCGCGGGCGCTGCGCCCGCGGGACGGCGGAGAATAGCCTGCGCGCTTGCGTTCGCGTGCGGGGCGGCTTTCACACGGGTAGCCGCATGGCATCTCCGCGCTCCATCCCCGCATCCACCTCCGCCGAGGCGTTCGAGCGCTACGTCGGCGGCCAGTGCGTCCGCGTGGGACGCGGTCCGGCCTGGCAGGAAATCCAGGCGATGATTCTCGCCCTGCCGGGCACGAGCGAAACCCTGCCGCTGCCGGCCGTAAGCGAGCCGTTTCTCGCGTGGACGATCGCCGGCGAGGTGGAATTTCAGGAGCGCGAAGGCGATGGGCCGTGGATCGCCCACCACATTCGAAAGGGCAGTTACTTTCTCACGACCGGCGGCGCGCCCTACGAGTGCCGGTGGCGGAAGGTGGCGGGCGAGGAGTTTCAGGCGATGGCCGTGTTCATCGAGTTGCCGCTGCTGCAGCGGGCGCTGGCCGAAGTGCACGGGGAAAACGCTCCGCATGCCCGGCTGCGCGACTTGTCGGCGTTTCGCGACGAGGAACTCGACGGGCTCATGCAGCGGCTGCATGGCGAACTGATCCGGCGCGAGGCGAGCCCGCTCTACGTGCAGGGGCTCGCGCAAGCCATCGCGATCCATCTCGCCCGGCACTACGTCGACTTCGCGCGCGAGAACCGCTCGGCGAGCCCCTCGCTGCCGGGCTTCAAGTTGAAACAGGTGACCGACTGGATGGCGGCGAACCTGGCGGACGAGTGCAATCTGGACGGCCTCGCCGCGCGGGCGAAGTTGAGCAAGTTTCATTTCCTGCGCCTGTTCAAGCGGGCGATGGGGGTCTCCCCGGCGCGCCATCTGATCCGGCTGCGGATGGACGCAGCCCGCCGCCTCCTGCGGGAGACCGACCAGAGCGTCGTGGCGATCGCCGTGGCGGTGGGTTACGCCAATCCGAGCCACTTCGCCCAGTTGTTCCGCCGCGAGACCGGGCTTTCGCCCAGCGACTACCGGCGCCGGCGATAGCCCGCGAATCGAGCAATTTCGCAACAGGTCCGGCAACCCGCCGGGCGACAGGACGGGGAAATGAGCGTAAAGTGGCCGCATCCACCAACCAAGGCACGTCATGAAAAAACGGATACTCGGCAAAAGCGGTCTGGAAGTCTCGGCGCTCGGCTTCGGCTGCATGGGCTTGAACTTCAGCTACACCCGGACCCTCTCGCGGACGGAGGCGGTCGACCTGCTGCGCGCCGCCGTCGATCGCGGCGTCACCTTCTTCGACACCGCCGAAGTGTACGGCCCGTTCACCAACGAGGAGATTGTCGGCGAGGCGCTGCGACCGGTGCGCGACCGCGTGGCGATTGCGACGAAGTTCGGTTTTGCCATCGACCCCGGCGGCGGCTTGTGGAGCGGCCTGGACAGTCGGCCGGAGCACATCCGCGCGGTGTGCGACGCCTCGCTCCAGCGGCTCGGCGTCGAGGTCATCGATTTGTTCTACCAGCATCGCGTCGATCCCGCGGTGCCGATCGAGGACGTGGCCGGCACGGTGCGCGAGCTGATCGCGGCGGGCAAGGTCCGGCACTTCGGCCTGTCGGAGCCGAGCGTCGCCACGCTGCGGCGCGCGCATGCGGTGCAGCCGGTCGCGGCGCTGCAAAACGAGTATTCGCTGTGGACGCGCGACGTGGAGACCAACGGCATCCTCGCCGCCTGCGCCGAACTCGGCATCGGCTTCGTGCCGTACAGCCCGCTGGGCCGCGGCTTCCTCACCGGCGCGATCGGCAAGGACACCCCGCTGGCGGACACCGATTTTCGCAAGAGCCTTCCGCGCTTCTCGCCGGAGGCGATGGCGGGCAACCAGGCGCTGGTCGATCTGCTCAGGCGCATCGGCGCCGGGAAAGGTGCGACCCCGGCGCAAGTCGCGCTCGCGTGGCTGCTCGCGCAGCGTCCCTGGATCGTGCCGATTCCCGGTACGACCAAGCTGCATCGGCTCGAGGAGAATCTCGGCGCTGTCGACCTCGAGCTCACGCCGGCCGACCTGGCCGAAATCGAGCGGGCCGCGGCGGCGATCAAGGTGGAAGGCGATCGCTATCCGGCGCATCTGGCGGCGTTCGTCGGTCGGTGACCATCCGGCGACCTTCGGCCGCCAATGCCGCCGGCGGTTGCGTTTGGAGCAAGATCGCGACAGGTTGCGCAACCCCGCGGGCGACGCCCGCGCGCCGGTGCGGTAATATCGCCTCGCCCAACCCATCCATTCCCTCCCATGCCCACTCCCCGCGCCTATTCCGTCAAAGCCTTCTCTGCCGCCGGTGCCAAGACTCCGCTGGCTCCCGCCGTCATTTCCCGTCGCGAGCCCACGGGCAACGACGTGAAGATCCAGATTCTCTATTGTGGCGTCTGCCACTCGGACCTCCATTTCGTGCGCAACGAGTGGGGCTTCACCCAATATCCGGCGGTGCCGGGCCACGAGATCGTGGGCCGCGTGACCGCGGTTGGCGCCGACGCAAAGAAGTACAAGGTCGGCGATCTCGTCGGGGTGGGCTGTCTCGTGGATTCGTGTCGCACGTGCCCCGATTGCCGTGCGGGATTGGAGCAATTCTGCACCGACATGGCGATGACCTATGGCAGCGCCGACAAGATCCTCGGCGGCGGCACGCTGGGCGGCTACGCAGAAGGCATCGTGGTGCGGGAGGAGTTCGTGTTGCGCATCCCGACGAATCTCAACGCGGCGGCGGTGGCGCCGCTGCTCTGTGCCGGCATCACGACCTATTCGCCATTGCGGCACTGGAAGATTGGGGCGGGCCATAAGGTTGGCATCGTGGGCCTCGGCGGCCTCGGCCACATGGGCCTGAAGTTTGCGCGCGCCTTCGGGGCGCAGGTGGTGCTGTTCACCACCTCGCCGGGCAAGACGGCCGATGCGCTGCGGCTCGGCGCGCACGAGGTCGTCGTGTCGAAGGACGCGGCGCAGATGGCCGCGCACGCCGGCAGTTTCGATTTCATTCTGGATACGGTGTCGGCCGTGCACGACCTCAATGCCGAGGTCAATCTGCTCAAGCGCGACGGCAACATCGTGCTGGTGGGCGCGCCGGAGAAGCCGATGTCGCTCGCGTCGTTCCCGATGATCATGCGCCGGCGCTCGGTGTCGGGCTCGTTGATCGGCGGCCTGCCCGAGACGCAGGAGATGCTCGATTTCTGCAGCGCGCATGGGATCACGAGCGACGTCGAGATGATCCGGATCGACCAGATCGACGAAGCCTACGAGCGCATGCTGAAGAGCGACGTGAAGTACCGTTTCGTGATCGACATGGCGTCGCTGAATTAATGCAGCGCGCCACGCCGGGCCGGACATTCGCTACCGCCCGGCCCCGAGGCGTTGGGCGGTGAGTTCGTGCTCGCGGGCCTCGGCCGGCCGGCCGAGCCGGCGCAGCACGGCGGCGTAGGCTTGGTGCGTTTCGGCGGCGTCGGGGTTGAGCGCGAGCGAGCGTTCGAAATGGGGCACGGCCTCGGCCGGCCGGCCGGTCTGGAAGAGCGCCATGGCCCAGTAAAGTTCGGCCTCGGCGTCGTTGGGCAGCAGCGCGACGGCCTGGCTGAAGTGCGTGAGCGCATCGTTCAGACGATCGCTCATGGCGAGCGCCATGCCGAGGCTGCGGTGCGCGACGCCGTAGCGCGGCTGCAGTGCGATCGCGCGCTCGAAATGCGGGATCGCCTCGGGCACACGCTCGAGGCGCACGAGATCGTCGCCGAGGTTGTTCTCGGCTTCGGGAAAGTCGGGATGAAGCGCCAGCGCCTGCTCGAGGTGCGGAATCGCCTCGGGGATGCGGCCCTGGTTGGCGAGGAGGATCGCCAGATTGTTGTGGGCCATCCAGCACTCCGGATTGCGCTGCAAGGTGGTGCGGTAAAGCGTGGCGGCATCGCGGTAGGTGTCCGCTTGCGCGAAGCTGAGCGCGCCGAGAAAGGCCAGCAGCGCGCCGGCGAGCAACTGGCCGGTCCAGCGCGGCAGCCGGGCGGAGGCCCGGATGAGACCCGCTGCCACCAGCGCATAGATCGGCAGACTGGCGAGGTATTGGAAATGGTCGGCGACGTAAGAGAACAGAAACGGGAAGACGTTGAAGAACCCGAGCACGGGAAACAGCGCGCCGCCGAAGAGCAGCACCGCGGCCAGCGCCCCGCGCTGCTTCCGCCAGATCAAAACCCCTAGCAGCGCCAGCGCGGCGAGCGGGTAGAGCCACGCCGTGAATTGCGCGGGGTCGATCGTCCAGCGCGGATAGATGAAGATCAGCTCCGCCGGCCACGCGAGTTTGCCAAGATAAAACCAAACGACCCGGCCGGCGAGCAGGAGACGCTGGAGCAGGCTCAGATCGAACGCGGCGCCTTCCGCGCCGATGAGCACGCGCTCGAAATGGGCGGTGGCGAGGCCGGAGATGGCGCCCAGCGCGAACCAGGGCAGGAGCGGCAGGATATCGCGCCCGGCGTTGAGCCGGCCGCGGCGCCACCAGAACACCACCAGCAACGCCGCCGGCAGGGTGGCGGTGACGGTCTTGGTGAGCAGCGCGAGGATGAAGAAGGCGGTGGCGGCGGCGTAGGTCCGCCACGATCGCCCGGCGTCGAATCGCAGATAGACGAGCGTCGCGGCCAGATAGAAGACGAGCGACAGCGTGTTCTTCTGTTCGGAGATCCATGCGACCGACTCGACGCAGACGGGATGGAGCGCGAAGAGCAGCGCGGCAAACCAGGCGCCCGGGATCGCGAGGCGGCGCAGGACGAGCGCAAAGAGGCACGCGGCGGTGACGTGGAGCAGAACGTTGACGAGATGGTAGCCGACCACGGCATCGCCCCAGAGCCGGTGCTCGAACCAGAAGGCCGAGTGCAGCATCGGATAATACTGCTGCGTGGCGCCGATCTCGCTCCAGATGCGGCCGAGGCCGGCGAGCGAACGGAGATCCGGCCGGGTCACGTGCCCGGAATCGTCCCAGAGAAGATCGCCATGCAGGGCCGGGTGATAAACGATGAAGACCGCGAAAAAGATCAGCGCGCCGAAGAGGACGGCCGGCCAGCGCGACGCCGGCGAAGCGGCGGGGGCAGGCGAGGTGCGGGCGGGTGCGGGCATCGGAGAGTTACTAGAAGGGGAGGAAAATCCCGGCGAGGATTTTTGCGGGTGCCGCGGCGAACGCGGCGCAAAAAAAAGGGGCGGACCCGGAGGTCCGCCCCAAACGATCGAGCGGGTGGATTTGGAGTCCGCCCGCGCAGCCGGTGTGCTAGAGGTCGAAACTCAGCGTGAAGATGAACTTCTGCGGATCGACGATGCGGTATGTGCTGATCGTGCCATCCGGGAAGGCGCCGATGCCCTGCAGGCGGCCGGTCTCGCCGAGGTTCTGGACGTTGAAGCGCAGCGTGGTGCCGACCTTGTTGTTGAAGGACTTGAAGGCATACGCGGCGAACAGGTCGACGTAGTAGTGCGCCTTGTCGTAGATCGGGCGGTTGGGATCGAGGTCGGTGATGATGGCGGGCAGGGACTGGAGGCCATAGTAGCCGATGGCCGCCTTGTCTTCCCAGCGGAAGGCGCCGCCGATGGTCGTGTTCTTGAGCCACTTGTTGTCGGTGATGCCCGCGAGCTGGTAGCTGGTGCTCGCGCGGAAGTTATAGCGGCGGACCTGCGGGTTGTTCTTCCCTTCCTGCGCCTGCATGATGCCAAAGGGCGCCTTCACGAAGGCGTTGTAGTTATCCGCCGGCGTTTGGGCCGTGGCGGAGTACGGGGCGGCGCCGCCAGCAACCGGGGCCGCGGAGTAGCGGTGCAGCCACCAGAGCTTGCCTGGGTTGCCCTCGGCGGCCGCGTTGGCGTCCGTGATCGTGGGGTCGACGAGGCTCGTCCAGATCGGCATGCGCTGGTTGATCCAGTTGACGAGGGCCTTCGAGATGTTGGTGTTGGTCTGCTCCATCTTCGTGGCGGCGATGGCGACGGTCCAGTAGTTGGTCAGGTTGAGATTGACCTCGAGTTCGGTACCGACCGACTTCACGTCGACGGTGGCGCCGATGGGCGGCACGGGGTTGATGTAGTAGGAGTTATCGGCGGCGCTGAAGCCGGTTTCCGTGGCGACCTCGGCTGAGACCTGATCGGTCGTCCAGCTCGGGTGCTGGAACTTTACCCAGTGCGTCGCATTATCGTAGAGGTTGAGGAACGGCGTGGGATTGCCCGAACCCGTCGGGTTGAAATCCATGCGGAGCACGCGACCGGCCACCGTGCTGATGTCGGTGGTCTGGGCGTTGCGTTGGAAGTCCTCGTAGTGCGTCGCGCGGATTTCGACGGTGTCGTCGAAGAGGCTCAAGCCGACGCCCCAGCTCTTCTCGCTGCCGGTGGTGTTGGGGAGGGGGTTCTTGTAGAGATCCTGGGCGGGCAGGGTCGGGAGGAAACTGTTCGAGCGGTTCGTGTACACCGAGAGGCCGTTGAGGAGCTCGGCGAAGAACTTGCTGCCGTGTTCGGACAGATGCCGGACGATGGCTGTATTGGTAAACGGCTTGAGCACGAACTGCACATTGGTGGTGTGGCCGCCGTTCTTGTAGTAGGTCGGAGCCCAGCCGTTGATGATGCTGGAGTTGAAGGTCGTGCCGTCCGCGTTGAGGAACGCGTTGGTCGTCGGATTGCCGGCAGCGCCGTACTTCGTGTAGGTGGTGTCGTTGCGCCAGCCGCCCGTGGTGATCAGATGATCGTCGAAGAGATGGCTGGTGGCGACGATGCCGGCGGTCTTGAGGGTGGTCTTGCTGTTGAAGCTGCCGCCCGACTTGTCGGCCGCGACCTGACCGAGCGTGATCGTGTCGGTGTTCTTGGTGATCGTGTACGCGCCCGGATTCGTCGTGCTGGTGCTGCCCGTGGCGCTCCACCAGACGAAAGGATAGTTGCCGAGCGAGAAGGACGCCGGTGCATACTGCACCTTGTTGCTGCCCGCGTCGCCGACGTAGAAGCGGTATTCGCCCTGGGTGATCGGGATGTTGGTCGGCGTGCCCGTCGGAGCGCTTTGATAGCCGGTGTAGGTGCCGGTGGGGATCCACGCGACCGGCGAGTACATCGCATCGCGCCAGGAGTACTGGCGGTTGATGCGGTACTTGTATTCGCCGTAGCTCGTGAGCTGCAGCCAGCCAAGGTATTTAAGCAGGTTATCCTGCTTGGTGAGATCGAGCTTGTAGGCGAGTTGGGCGCGGGAGGTGTCCCACTTCGACGGATTTTCCTGCGTGCGCGGCTTGTCCGTGGCGAGATAGGGGCGGCCGAAGTACGGATTCGGGGTGCCGTCGAGGAGATACTTGTTCACGTCGACCGTGAGCTGGCCCGACTGGCCGTTGTCATTGATCGTGCCCACGATGTTGCGGGACCAGCGGTCGGAATCTTCGCGCATGAACGCGCCTTGGACGGCGAGGTAGTGCACCGGCGTATCGAGGACCACCTGATCGATCTTGAGGTAGTAGGTGGTGGTGCGATCCCAAAAGCGATTGGGTGCCGAGATGTTGATCGAGGACCAGTCGTAGATGTTCTTGTCGCTGATGGTCGGCGTGGTGTTGAACAGCGGCTGGGCGAACGGGCGCGGGGCCGTGCCGGAGAAGACGGAGCCGGCGGCGGCGGAGGCCTGCAGGTAGTGCTGGCCAAAGCGGCTGAAGGCGCCGGTGGCGCTCGTGCTGGCCGTCCAGGCGCCGGTCGGGCCGGCGGCCGAAGCGCCGGTGAGCGCTTTCGGGAGGACCGCGGTCTGCGACGAGGACCAGAAGGCGAGGCCGCCCTTATCGATGTACATCTGGTTGTGGTTATTGCCGAGGTACGTCGACGTGAAGACATCGGGGCCGTTGTAGGTGGCGGCGGTGAAGGTGGAGGCCGCCTGGGTGCCGTTGTAATAGGTGCCGTCCGCATTGTGGATCGTCATCGTGTAGGGGTCCCAGTAGGGCTTGCCCTTCGAAATCCAGTACGAGAGGTTGTCGCGCGGCGGGATGTAGTTGGGGCGGTTGCCGTAGGCGTGATAACCGCTGATCGAGGCCGTGATCGTGGTGTTCTTGAACGGCTTGGCCTTGATCATGGCCTTGAAGCGCTCGGTGTCGACGCCAGAGGGTTTCCGCTCGAACGCGTCGTGCTGGAAGATGCCGCTCACGCGGATCGCGAGCCTGTCCTGCAGCAGCACGGTGTTGGCATCGAGGCTGGTGCGCCAGCCGCCCCAACTGTCCGTGCGGCCTTCGGTGGTGACCTTGTTCTTCGTGAGGCTGGCCGACGTCGGGATCATGTTGACCGTGCCGGACGGATTGCCGAGGCCGAAGACGTTGGCATTGGGGCCGCGGCTGATTTCCACGCTCTCGACTTCCAGCGAGTCGATCGGCACGCGGTTCATCGTCTCGATGTTGTCGAACGAGACGTTGGCCGAGCCGATGCCGCGGACGCGGTTGGCGTTGGTCGGGTTGTTCTGGACGTTGTCGGAGACGGAGCCGTTGCGGTCGATCGAGTAGTCCGTGTAGGTGCCGGTGCCTTCGGTGCCGGCGACGTAGAGGAACATGTCGTTGATATCGAGCATGCCGAAGTCGTTCATCTGCTGCTTCGTCATGACCGTGATCGACGAAGCGAGGTCGGAGAGCTTCGTGTTGAAGCGGGTGCCCGAAAGCGTGTTGGCGCCGTAGTAGCCCTTCTGAGTGGCGCTGCTCACTTCGAACGGCGAGAGGGTGATGACCTCCTCCTCCTTCGTGTCGGCGGCAGGCTTGGTTTCGGGCTTGGGTTGCGGGGTGGTTTGGGCAAACGCCGACGCGAGAGCGAAGGCGGCGTAGCAGGCCGGACCGGCAAGGTTCCGGCGGAGTTTGCGGGCTAGCATCATGGTTGGCATGGTGTTCTGCGGTGTAGTTGGCACGGCAGGTGTTAGGGTTGGTTGGCTGATCAAGTATCCTGACGGAGCACCGACGGCGGAGAACCGCGTCGGCTTTGGAGCTGAAATAGGGGGGAGCGGGAATCTGTGCGGACGCGCGCGAGCACGACATCAGCACGGAAACGAAAGAGGGGGACGGGGAGCGACGACTAGGGGAGCAATCGAACGATCGGAGCGAGCAGGGGTACGAAAGCGGGTCGACCGGAGGAAGAACCGCCGTGTAAGTCTCAGAGAATCCGGCTGGTACCTGTGCACAAATGTTGCGATGCGCACATTGTTGACTAAACGCTAAATCATCGACGCGGTCGGGCGGGCGGGTGGCGCGGCGCGGGCGAGCTGGATCGAGCCAAAGAAAATAATCCGCAAACGGTTGCCGAATGGCATGATGAGATAGAAGTGACTCGCCGAAGCCGCTCATGGCGGATCGAATGAGGGGGGCGGGAAAGCACGGGAAGCGTGCTCGCTTTACGCGTAAAGAGGTATCGGGCTTGGCATCTTCGGCGTGGCCCGCCCCACTGGCGGCAACCCCCCCCCCCCACGTTGCGGCGCACCCCATGAACCAGGCACCGTCCCCCCCGGCGCACCCGTCCCCAGCCCTCCCGGCGCAGCCGCCGCCGACTTATCGCGCGGGTTCGCTTACTTATACCTCCGGCCAACTGCGGGCCGTCTTCGCCTGGCTGCTGGCGGGGGAGGTGGTGTTCACGCTGATCGACATGATCGAGCCCAAGGTGCTGCCGGTCGTCCTCAAGTCCCACGGCGCCTCCGACAAGGAGATCGCGATCATCATCGGCTCGTTCAACGCGTTGCTCCAACTCGTCATCATGCCGCCGGTGGGGTATTTTTCCGACCGGCTGCGCACGCGGTGGGGGCGGCGCATCCCGCTGCTGTTCTGGTCGACGCCGCTCGCGGCGCTCTTCCTGGCGTTGACTCCTTTCGCCCCGGACATTGCCGCGCGGGCGGTACGGCTGGGCGGATTCGGGGCCTGGCTGCAGGCGCTGCCGATCGCGCCCGTGATCCTCGCATTCGCGGTGCTGGTCTTCATCTACCGCTCGGTGCAGACCGTGACCAACGTGACGTTCTTCGGGCTGTTGCGCGACGTCGTGCCCGACACGCACATGGGGCGATTCCTGGCGCTGTTTCGTCTGCTGGGTGCGGGCGGCACCTTCATCATCACCTACTGGCTGCTCGGCTATGCGGACAAGCAGAGCAAGCCGATCTTCTTCGGCGTGGCGCTGCTTTATCTCTTCGGGTTTTCGGCGATCAGCTGGTTCGTGCGCGAGGGCACGTATCCCCCGGTGGACGACCGC
>Ga0302322_100003304_pt1 | contig 13821 bp, 10 predicted proteins | sample Fen_T0_2_FD_203757 | JGI IMG/M metagenome (GOLD analysis project Ga0302322, IMG submission 203757) | Peat permafrost microbial communities from Stordalen Mire near Abisko, Sweden - Fen_T0_2 | ecosystem: Environmental > Terrestrial > Soil > Wetlands > Permafrost | place: Sweden: Abisko...
AACGGCGGACACGGTCTGCAGAATGATTTCGGCCCGATTCGGGGCAGAATTCGCCGCTCGGCAATACGGGGATTGCGGGCGAGGCGGAAAGTTGCTTCTACGACGGCGCTTGAGCGACCAAACATCAGTTCATGAGGAGGATGAAAACGGTTCCGGGGCGGCCCCCGGAGCGGGGCCCGAGGGCCGGAAAGTCATGGGCTTTCTCGATCACCTTGAAGACCTGCGCTGGACCTTGATCAAGAGCGCGATCGTTTTTGCGATCTTTGTTACGCTGATCGCCTACTTCGTCGACGATTTTGCCCATGTCCTCAGCTGGCCCTTGGACAAGGTGAAGCTGGATTTTCCGAAGATGAACACGGAGCTGATCACCAACAGCCCGATGGGTGTGTTCAGCGTGATCATCGACATCTGCTTGATCGGCGGTCTGGTCCTGTCGCTTCCGTTCATTCTGTTCTTTGTCGGCCAGTTCATTGCCCCGGCCCTGACCAAGCGGGAACTCAAGGTACTGCTCCCGACCTGTGCCTCGGCGCTCCTGCTTTTTTTGGGCGGGGCGTCGTTCGGCTATTTTCTCCTGACTCCGAGCACCATCCGCGTCTCCTATGAGTTGAACCAGATGCTCGGCTACACCGTGATGTGGACCGCCGATCGCTATTACAGCCTGCTGATGTGGCTGGTACTCGGCATGGGCGCGGCGTTCGAGTTCCCTCTGCTCATCGTGTTGGCGGTGTACATGGGTTTGATCACCGTGGAGACGCTGCGCAAATACCGGCGCCACGCGATCGTGGTGATTTTCATCATCGCGGCCGTGATCACTCCGACGCCTGATCCGTTCAACCAGAGTCTTTTTGCCCTGCCCTTGATCGTGCTCTACGAGGTCGCGATCTTTGTTGGCTCCCAGTTGAAGCGTCGCCGCAAGGACGAGATCATCGAGGCCTGAACCTAGACTCGGGACGACGTGACGGCGGCGGCTGGGCAACGGACCGAGCCTGGGCCGTTGGTCAACTAATAGTATACTTAGGACCGCGGGTCGGCCGGGTCGGACCGGTAAACCGGCCGATCAGCGGTCGGTCGGGCGCGCGGCGGTCATGGCCTTGGCGACCACGCCGGGATTCTTCTCAAGGTGCCTGGTCAGGGCCTCGATGGCGCGAAAGGTCTCCGGGCTGATGTGGTGTTCCATCCCCTCGACGTCGTCGTAGATGACCTTTTCGTCCGACACCCCAAGCACGCGGAGGAAATCGGTCAACAACTGGTGACGGTGGGCGATGCGACGGGCGACCTCCAGCCCGGAACTGGTCAGCACCATGCCGCGGTATTTCTCGTATTTGATGAAACCCTCGCCGTCGAGGCGCTGGACCATGGCGGTGACGCTGGCCTGGGAAATCTTCAGGCCCTCCGCGATATCCACGACGCGCGCGTAACCCTTGAGGGCGATCAGCTGCTCGATCTTCTCGAGATAGTCCTCGACCGCGACGGTGGTGCGGCGACGGGCGGGGCTGGGGATGGCGGCCACGGGAAGATGCGGAGTTGGCCGCCGGGGCGGAGCGCCGGCCCGGCCGGGCGGTCTTACTTGCGCGAATCGCGCTGGAAGACGTAAACGGTCTTCAACATCTGCAAGGCCAGCCAGAACACGCCGGACATGCAGGCCGAGGCCAGGCCGCCCCAAAGCATGATCATGGCCGGATCATTCGAAGGAACGTGCGAATTGACGAGCCAGTAGAAAATGGCGAACGCGATCGCGGTGAGCACCAAGTCGACCACAAGGATGAAGAAGGAAAAAGGCTTTTTCTCAGGCGAGGCCATGGCTCAAAAAGAAGGCGCCGGGGTGGCTTTGTCGACCAGATTTTTAGGGGCCGACCGCCGGCAATCCGGACGGCGCGAGGCGAGCGGGCCAGGACGGCCACGTCGCGGGCCCTGAGGCCGGGCAACTCGTTGGTCGGCCGCGTACCGGGGCTTGATCGACCGCCGGTCAGGGCGGTGGGTTTCTGTGGGGGCAATGCGAACCTAATTCTTTCCCTTGGCCGGTCGTTCGAACAGCGGCAGGATTTGCATTCCGGGAACCGTGACCAGGCCCTTGTCGGTGATGCGGATTTCAGGGATAACAGACAACGGGATCAGGTTGAAACCCATGTACGGCAGAGTACAGCCCGTGGCGCTCCACGCGGTCTTCAACGCGGTGGATTCCTTGGCCACGGCGGTGGCGCGCTTGTCGGAAAGCAGACCGGCGATGGGCAGGGCGACCTTGGCCATGACCTTTCCGTCTCGCACGACGCACACGCCGCCCCGCATGGCCTTGATGGTTTTCAACGCGAGTTGCATGTCCGCCTCATTCGTGCCGGCGAGAATGATGTTGTGCGCGTCGTGGCCGACCGAACTCCCGACCGCGCCTTGCTGGAGGTTGAAGTCTTTCAGTAGGCCGTGGGCGACCTTTCCGTTTTTTCCATGGCGTTCAATGACGGTCACGAAGCAGAGGCCGTGTTGGGCAAAAAGATCAGGCCACTGCGCCCCGGGGGCGGGATTGAGCGCGACTTTCTCGTGAAACAGGATGATCCCGGGCAAAGCGGTTCGAATCGCGTTGGCCGTGACTGGCCCGGTCGGAACCGCGGGTGTCAGCTTAAGCTTGGGTGCGATTTTTACCGTCTGGTAGGCGGCGCGGGGATAGCGGTAACGCTTGCTGAGCGCCCGGTCCAGAATCGGGGTTATTTTCCGGTGTTCGACGACAAGTTCGCCGCCATACCAGGTGTTCTGCGGTTCGAGGGCGTCGTTGAGCAGGACGATGTCGGCTCGGCGCGCGGGCGCGAGCCCGCCAATCTCGCCATCCAGGGCGTAGCGAGTGGCTGGATGCAGCGAGCCCATGCTCCAGGCCGTTGTGATGCTCATGCCGTGTTTCACGGCCTCGCGCGTCACCCAGTCCAAGCCGAAAAGAAACAGGTCGTCGGCGTCGCGATCATCGGTGCAGACGCAGACGCGTTTGGGGCTGGCCCCGAGTTCGGTCACGGCCTTGATCGCGAGCGGCAGCGAATGCCAGGGAGTCGTGGGCGGTCCGCCGCGCAGGAAAATCCATAGCCCGTTTTCCAGGAAATCACCCGCAATCTCGCGGTCGATCGACTCGTGCGTGTCCGTGATGCCGCTGGCGGCGCCGGCGGCGACGAATTCGCGTCCGTAGATGTGACCGCTGACCGGTCGGCCGCGCTTGAGGGCGGCGGCGAGCACGGCGTGGCTGCGTTCGTCGCCCATCGCCACCTGGACGAAGTCCATTTTTTCACCGAGCGCCACGGCCTCAGGCCAACGATCGAAGAGGCGGCCGATCTTCGCCGCCGTCAGGTCCCCGCCCGCCGTCTCGAAATGCGGGGAAGTGGCGGGCACCGTGCTCGGCACGGTCAGGAAAATGTTGAGCGGCGCCTGGCGCGAGTCAGCCAGCATCCATTCGATCCCGGCGGAATCGCAGACATTGCCGATCTCATGACTGTCGCAAAAGATAGTCGTGGTGCCGTTGAGCAGGGCGGGTTCTGCGTAGGCGCACGCGGTCATCATCGAGCTTTCGATGTGGATGTGCGGATCGACCAGCCCCGGGGCGAGAATACCGCCTTCCGCGTCGTACACCTTCGTCTTCGACCCGCGTGCCGGCCGGAACGTCCCGGCGGGCTTGACCGCTGCGATCCGGCCGTCCTTGACCCAGATTTCACGATTGTCGTGGACCCGTTCGGTGTACGTCGAGAGGACCCGCGCACCCGTGATGACGAGATCGGGAGCAGAGCGGCCCATGGCAACCGCCGCGAGCGACCTCGTGACGGTGTGGAGAGGACGAACAGAGAATCGATTCAGAGGCATGGTTTCTAAATAGTACTCACCGTGCCATGGTGCGACATTTTTGCCATGACTAAAGCCTTTTGGGGATGATGCGGGTAAGGTTTTCGGGAGGTCCTGGGTTCACCAGGATGGTGTCTTCGAGGCGCACTCCGCCGATGCCCAGGTATTTTTCCGCCATCGGCCAGTTGACGCAGTCGTGGAAGAGCTCCCGGTGCAAGGGATTGTTCAGCAATGCCGGGATAAAATACACCCCGGGTTCAACCGTGACGATAAAGCCAGAGCGGAGGACCAGGTCCATGCGCAGGCTGGCCAGACTCGGTCGCGGATCCTTTGCCCGGCCCGCTTCCAGACCGCTCGCGTCGCGCACCCCCAGTCCGACCATGTGGCCAATGCCGTGCGGAAAAAACAACACGTGTGCATCCCGTTCCACGAGCGTTGCCGGATCGCCGCGCATCAGGCCCATCGCCACCAGACCGGCGACGAGATCCTCGGCGGCGGCGAGATGGATCCGTTTCCATTCCACGCCGGGCTGGCAGCGAGCAATCGCGCGGACCTGGGCATTGAGGACCGTTTGATACAGGTCGCGTTGAAACGGGGTTGGATTGCCGGCCACATAGGTGCGGGTTACGTCGATGACGTAGCGGTCCACCTCTGCCCCGGAATCGATCAGGATGAAATCCCCTTCCTTGAACGGTCGGTTTGAGGGCGGCGCGTGGAAAATGGCGGCATTCGGTCCGCTCCCGACCACCGTGTCGTAGCCGACCCGGGTCGCACCCCGGCGGAAATATTCCGCCTCGATTTCAACCTGAATGCGGCGTTCCGTGTAGCCGGGTTTCAGCATGCCGGCCACGGCCGCGTAACCTGAGGCCGTCTTATAGGCACAATGCCGCATCAAATCGATTTCGGCCGGGTCTTTCATTCGCCGGGCAATTAGAAAACTCTCGCGGGCTTCGGCCGTGCGTCGCGGGTCTTCCGTGATTCCGGCCAAGGGCGCACCAAGCATGATGACGCGCCGACCTTTCCGGGCCGCGGACCACGCGGAAAACTGGTCGAGCAGGTGTCCGGCCAGCTGCACCCGGCCCTCCCACATGCTTTCGGCTTCGGTGACCTTCGGCACGAACGACACCCAGCCGTCATCTTCCTGGCCGCCCACCGCGTCCCGCGGATCAAACGCCAGGATCCCGTCGATCGCGTCGGCCAATCCGGTCAGGTAGAAATACTCCTGGTGCGCGAGATACGGCAGGCGTTGGTCGCTCAGTTCCGGCTTGGCCAGGACCGGGCCGGCTCCGACGAGTAGAATCTCATCGGTAAGAGCCAGGTTTTTCGCCAGGCGGGCGCGACGGGTGGCGTAATCGAAGTACACACTTTCATGAAAGACAGAAAAGCCGACGAAAAGAAAGTCTCTTGGATGGGCGCTTCGGCTAAGAGAGGTTTTGACCGCGAGTTCGGCCGGTCATCGCTGGCTTCATGACTTCACGTTCCAACCCGTCAGGAAGATGAGTCGAACGGCTCACCCCGCTAGAGAAGCGCGGCGTGCAAAATTTCCACGGGATGCAGGGCAACCCGGCCCGTACCGTCCTTGATTTGATGGCGACAGCTCGTGCCGGGAGCCGCGATGACGGTTTCGGCGGAGGCGTTGCGGACGGCGGGAAACAAGACCAGTTCGCCGATTTGCTGCGAGACGGCGAAATGCTCGGCTTCATAGCCAAATGAACCCGCCATACCGCAGCAGCCGGAGGCAATCACCTGCACGCGATGGCCGGAAGGCAGTTCAAGCATTTTGACGGTCGGCGTGAGCGATGACAGCGCCTTTTGATGGCAATGGCCGTGCAACTTGATCATCCGGGCCTCGGAACGAAATGCCGCACGGCTGATCCGGCCCGCATCGGCTTCCCGGGCGATGAACTCGTCGATCAGCAGGGCGTTTTTCGCGAGCGCCCGGGCGGAGCTGACCAGGTGTTCCGGGACCAGATCGGGATATTCGTCGCGAAAGCCAAGGATCGCCGACGGCTCAAGTCCGATGAGCGGCTCCGGCGCGGAAATGACCGGGGCCAGGAGTTCGACATTGCGAATCGCGAACTGCTGCGCCTCGCGGATCAGCCCTTTCGAGAAGTGGGCGCGCCCGCTTTCGACGTGGGTGGGAATGACGACCTGATAGCCCAGCCGGTTGAGCAACTGCACGGCCTTGATGCCGACCGGCGTGTCGTTGAAATTCGTGAACTCGTCGCAGAACAAATTGACGCGACCATTGGGGTAGTCGAGGCCGGCGGGATTCGCGTGTCGGGCGTGCCAGGCGGCCAGGGTCGTGGCGTGGAGGGTGGGCAGGCTGCGTTTGGTGGCGAAACCGGAGAATTGCTTGATCCACCGCGAGACGTCGGGCGCGGTGACCGCCCAATTGTACAATGAAGGCGCCAGCGATGCTAACCGCATGGATTTGGTGAAATTGGCCACCAGGCGCGAGCGGAGCGGAACCCCGTTGGCGTCGTAGTAATGCTGTTGCCATTCCGCCTTCAGGCGAGCGACGTCGACGTTGGACGGACACTCCGATTTGCAGCCTTTGCACGAAAGGCACAGGTCCATGACGCTGGCGACTTCCTCGCTGTTCCACGGATTCCCTTCACGGGGCGCGTGGGTCAGGACCTCCCGGAGGATGTTCGCCCGCGCGCGGGTGCTGTCCTGTTCGTTGCGCGTGGCCATGTAGCTCGGGCACATTGTGCCGCCCATCAGGTGGGTCTTGCGGCATTCGCCGACGCCGGTGCATTTTTCCGCAGCGCGAAGCACGCCCTGCGTGGCGTTGAAGTTGAAGATGGTCGGGTGGTCGGGCGTCGGGTGATCCGGGGCGTGCCGCAGGAAGGTGTCCATCGGCGGCGTGTCGATGATCTTGCCGGGATTGAAGAGGCCGCGCGGATCAAAGGTTTCCTTGACGCGACGCATCATCGCGTAGCACTCGGCGCCGACCATGAAGGCGATGAATTCGCCGCGAAGGCGACCGTCGCCGTGCTCGCCACTGAGCGAGCCCCGATATTTTTTGACCAGCGCCGCGATGTCGGTCGCGATGTCGCGGAACATCTTCAGGCCCTCAGGGGTTTTCAGGTTAAACAGCGGGCGGGTGTGCAGTTCTCCTGCGCCCGCGTGGGCGTAGTAGACACAGCTGATGCCGTACTTGCCCCGCATCAGCGCATCAAATTCCGCAATGTACGCCGGGAGATCCTCGACCGCCACGGCGGTGTCCTCGACGATCTCGCGGGGTTTGGCATCACCGACCACATTGGTCATCAGGCCCTGGCCCGCGCGGCGCAGGTCCCAGACCCGGTTGCAGTCATCGCCCCACAGCACGGGAAAGGCGTAACCGAGCCCTGCCGCCCGAAACTCCGACTCGATTGCCCGCATGGTGGCCTCGATGGTGGTGCGGTTTTCATGGCGGATCTCCACCACCAGAACCGCGCCGGGGTCGCCTTGGACGAAGAAGCGGTTCTTCGCCTGCTCCAGATTTTGTTTGGTGCACTCAAGGATGTGCCGGTCGATGAGTTCGCAGCCGAAGGGCCGGTGACGCATCGCGATCAAGGTGGCGTGGAGGGAATCCTGGATCGTGGCGAAATGCGCGCACATCAAGGCGCCGGGCGGGGGGAGCGGCTCGAGATTGAGCTCGTATTCGACCCCGAGGAACAGCGTTCCCTCGGACCCGGCGAGGAGTTGGCAGAGGTTGAACGGCTTCGCTGAAGCCGGATCAAACACGGTGCAGTCCATGAGCCGGTCGAGGGCGTAGCCCGTGTTGCGGCGCGTCACGGACGGTTTGGGAAAATTATCCCGGATGAGCGCGCGATTTTTGGCCTCGCCAAGTAATTCGCGCACCGTGCGATAAATTTTCGTCTCAAGGGTGTCCGGTCCGGAGCATTTTTGCTCGAACTCCGCGCGGGAAAGCGGACCGAAGGTCGCGGCGCTGCCATCGCTGAGGAATCCCCGCACGGAAACGAGGTGCTCGCGCGTGGTGCCGTAGACGATGGAGTTCGCTCCGCACGAGTTGTTGCCGACCATGCCGCCGATCATGGCCCGGTTGGCCGTCGAGGTTTCGGGTGTGAAGTGAAGCCCGTGCGGCTTCAGGAGAAGGTTGAGCTCATTGCGAACGACGCCCGGCTGGACCCTCACCCGTCGGGACGGCGGGTCCATTGAGAGAACGCGGTTCATGTGCCGACCCATATCGACCACGATCCCGGACCCGACCACTTGGCCCGCCAGGGAAGTCCCGGCGGCCCGCGGGATCAGCCCCGTTTGGTGCTGGCGGGCAAAGTGAATCAGCGCCTGCACATCCGCCTCGGATTGCGGCAGGGCCACGGCGACAGGCAATTCCTGGTACTCCGATGCGTCCGTGGCGTACAACGTCCGCATCACGTGGTCAAAATGCAGTTCCCCTTGGAGGTTAGCGGCGAGTTCGGGGAGATTGGCGGTCGAAGGGGCGGCGCTCATGTGGTCCAGTTCACTTGGTACGAAGCCCGAACTGGTTTTGCGAGCCTGACCATCAGATGATATTTTCAATTGATGGGCCATTCTGTCTCCTGGGCCGAATTGCTTCTGTTCGGCGAACCATTTTGGATTCGTTTTAGGTGTAATGCGTCCAATCCGGGGGCGTTGTGCGACCCGGTTTGGATGCGGAAAAACCTGACGGATCTCAGCACGATACCCTCAACGATCCAGCGGATTGGGGCGCTTTTATGTTCCGTTTACGATCTCCGCTCCAAACCGCGGGAGACGAGCAGTTAGAGGTTGGCTTTTTGCCTGATTATTTTGAAGAATAGGGCCGATAAAGGTCCTTGTCGGCTATCGCCATCGACGATCTCCGATCTTCCCAAAATTTCGCAACTTTTCCGGCCCTTCACCCCATCGCCCAATGGATGGAGCAGGTCACAAAACATATGAGCGGTTTAAAACAAAACGATTCTCCTGCCGGCGCCGGCCGCGAGTGGGTGCTGGTGGTGGACGACGACAAGCCGATGCACGATCTGATTCTGACCGCCCTGAGCACGGACGGTTTGGAGGTCATCACCGCCAACAATGGAGACGAGGCTTTCAAGGCTCTCGAGCGGCATGCCAATGAGCCCATGCTCGTACTTACCGACGTGCTGATGCCGGGAATGGACGGATTGACCCTCGCCCGAAAACTCAAGGCCCGGTTGAAGCACGGTAAAATTGTGGTCATGAGCGGTCATTTGGCGGACGTGTCCTGGTGGCCGGCCGACCTGCGCGACCTCGCTTTTCTGGCGAAACCCTTTCGCATGGCCGAACTCGCGGCCTTGGTCGAGAACGCCCGCACAGAGTTTCAGGCGAAGCTCTGATCTTTTCGCCAACAATGGAAATCAATCTCATCCTAACGGCGAAGAGCTGGCAGCTGGCCTCCCAGCTCGAACGATCAAAGACGTACGGCGGCGTATTGATTGTGAAGAATGTGCCGGAGCGCACGTATCTGGCGGTTACGCCGCGGCAGTGGCAGGTTCTCTCGCGGTTCGCGGAGGCGCACACGGTGCCGCAGGTGCTTGAGACCGTCATCAACGACCGCATCTGCCCCGCGTTGGGTGAATTTTACGAATTGATGCTCAAGGCGGTTCATGCCCGGATCATCGTGCAGCCCGGGCAAACCGTGGCGGCAGCGCCCGCTGTCAATTGGGCGTTGGGCGTGAAACCTTCGCGCGTGCGGTTTCTGCTGTGGCTGCTCTTTTGGGGTGGGGTGGCCTGCACGGTGACGTTGCGGCCGGCATTGCCGGTAACCGTGGTGGATTACGCGGCCAGTTTCGGAATGCTTCTGGTCGCGGCCATGGCCGGCGGCGGCCTCTCGGCGTCACTTTTGCGTGGTGCCGGGGGTGAGGTTTACCCGCTGCGACGCGGCCTGATCCGTTTGACGGACGCCCGGATGTTGTCGCCTTCGGACCAACGGCTGGTGGGGCTCGCGCCCATGGCAATCCTCGCGGCCACCACGGGTTTCCTCACCTGGACGGTGTTGCAGTGGAGTATCTTTCCCCTCGCCGGTCTCCTGTTCTGGATGCGGCCGGTGTTTCACGGTCGCGTGAACCGCCTGATCCGGGTCGGGGCCACCAAGCGCCTGAGTGATGCCGAACACAATTTCGTGTTCCCGCCGAACCGGACGCCGGCGGCCCGCTGGAAATTGTTGCGGACCGGACTGCGCAGCCCGACGACTTGGGTGGAAATCGGGTACGGTGTCCTGTGGACGCTGGCCCTCACGTATTTTTTCGGTGTCCTGACCGATGTACCGCCATGGGAAATCGCGTTTTGGAAAACCAACGGGCTGCGGCTCGGGCTGGCGATCGTCGGCTCCTTGTCACTGCTTGGCGTGATCTACCTGATCTCAGAATTCTACCTTTTTGCGACAGAGCGGGCCTTGGTCCACCGGAACAAACTCCGGCTTTGGTACAAACGAATCTTCGGTCGCGGCGGCGTGCCCACGGACGAGAGTTCCCGACTTCGCGCCGTCCTGCGTTCGCCGCTGTTGCGCATGCTGCCGGCCGCCGGGCAGAGGGCCATTGCCAAGGTGCTCAAGCCAGAGCGGCTTGGTCCCTGGGAAGTGCTCAACGATCCGGCGGAGCCAATCTCGCACATTTCGATCATTCTGTCCGGAAAAGTTGGCGTTTACCGGAGACTGCCGGCGGGACGCCGGGTGCTGATCCAAGTGTTGTGCGAGGATGAGATCGTCGGGCTCCATTCCGTCGCCGACCGGGATCATCCCGATTTTCTTTACCGCACGTTGACCCCGGTCCTGCTGCTCAGCATGGACCGGACGGCGGCGGACGAATTGATTGTCTCGCAGGTTTCGCCCACGCTCCTGACCAGCCAGGTCCAGAAACTGCCGTTCCTCGCCCGGATCAAGCTGTGCGAGAACTGGCACATGCAGGCGATCCAGCGCTGCGCGGAACTCTCGCAGATGGTGAACTACCGTGAGAACGACGTGATTTTGCAGAACGGATTCTACAGCGACAGTTTCTTCATCATGTTTGAGGGCGAGGCGAAGATATCGAGCCGGGGCAAGGTTCGCGGAATTATCCGCGGCGGCGATTTCTTCGGCGAAATCGGCCTGCTCCAAAACAGCAACGCCACGGCCCAGGTGACCGCCGGTCCCAACACGCGCTGCCTCTGCATCCCGCGGCGCGAGTTCCTGCGGTTTGTCGCCCACAATTACTCGGTGGCGATGGAGCTGGAACGGGTCAGTTCTGATCGTCTCGGTTACCCGATCTTTCCGCTCAGTCAGGGCAACTTCCAGCAGCTGTAGGTTTCCCGCGGGCGATGGCGGGCGGGTGGATCGCGCCGAACAAACGGTTGCTCCAGAATGGTATCGAAGGCCAGACCCGCGAGGCCGCATCCAAGGCGGCGAGTCGTCGCCGCGCTCACTTCGTGAGCCACCTATTTCGTGAGGTAAAACGGATTGGGCAACTTGAAGGTCCGTTCGGCGTAGCCATTGGCGAGGTCGCTGTCTTGGTCACCGATGTTCGCGATAATCGTGTAGCCTTCATGGGTGAGCTGCCGCCGGGCCTCGGTCTTGAAGCCGGCATTGCTGAGCGGTTGGTCGGTCGGCGCGGGGCGGTAGATGATTCGGGTCCAACCGTCGTATCCGACATCGCGCAGGTTACGCTCGGTGCCCGCCCGATCGGATTCCTTGCGTCCCGTAATGATGAAGATGTCGATCTTCCCCCGGACGGCCGCGTCGTAAACCGTCTGGACCGGAGTGATGGCGGGCGCCTGTCCTTCGGCGACCCAGTGATCCCAGACCTTGGGCACGTAGCCATAGTCGTTCGCGACGATATGCGTCAGGTTGCTGAGGAGGGTTTCGTCGATGTCGAATACGATGGCGAGCTTCCTGCCTTCCTCGGCACCCTGGGGAATGCGCTTGGCCAGAAACTTGTTCGCGGCCAGGGCCACGTCGGCGACCGCGCGAGCGTAGTCGCCGGAGCCCACGTACGTCGCCATCTCCTGTTTGCGCAGGGAAAGATTGGTCGGTTCGGCGGCGAGCGTGGCCCTGTGCGGGAGCGCAAAGACCAGCGCGACAAACAGCACTGCGAAACGGGCGCGGGGAGTCATGGCGGTGACTAAACCGCACCGGGCGAAATACTCAACCGTCCAGTGATCTCCCTTCGGCCAGCCGCTGCGCCAAAAGGAAAACTTCCGTTCGGGAATAAATTGATCTTCACTGGACGGCGCCTGACTGCCGCCATGGAAAAATCAAATCGGGGGTTTCCGGGGTTCACCGGAGTCTTGGCCCTGCTGGCGCTCCTGGCGCACGCGAGCGATCGCGTGTCGGCCGCCTTGATCTACGACCGGACCCAGATCCTGGACGGTCAGCTTTGGCGGCTCTGGTCCGGGCACGCGGTGCATTTCGGCTCGAGCCATTTATGGTGGAACCTCGCGGTGTTCCTGCCGACCGGAATTTGGCTGGAACGGGGGTGGCCCGCCCTGACGCGCGGATTCTACGGGCTGTGTCCGCTGGTGATTTCCGCCGCCATGCTTTTGTTGCAACCGTCGCTCGCGCGTTATGCGGGCCTGTCGGGTGTGGCGACCGGGATGCTCGTCTTGCTGGCGGCTCTGCAGCTCCGTCGGAAAAAGGAGGAACCGGCGTGGTTTTGGTGGAGTGTGCTCGTCCTGGTGGCCATCAAGATTGGCGTGGAATTATTCACCGGCTCCCCGTTGTTGGTGAGTGGTTTTGGCGACGTGAAAACCGTGCCGCTGGCGCATATCGCCGGCGTCGCAACCGGTTTGGCTTTCTGGGCGGCGACCAACCGGCGGGGACCAGGGAGCTGATTATTCCGTTCGCCCGTCAGAAACGGAAGCTGGCACTGACCGCGAGCACGGCGGAAACGATCGCGTAGGCGATGAATCCGACGAACGAAAACGCGAAGAGCAGTACGGTGCTAGAAATAACCGTGGTCAAACCCTGCAGCCGGCGCGAGTGGGCATCGGCATAGTTGCGGGCGATGTCGCGCAGGCACGGCGCGAGTTGTCCGGTGCTTTCGCCGACGGCGAGACGGTCGAGCACGAGATCGGGCAGATAACCGGTGCGCGAGAGGGCGATCGACAGTGTCTCGCCCTCGAGCACGCGATCGGTCGCGTTGTGCAGGGCCGCCTGGACCGTGCGGTTGCCGATGGTGCGTTCGGTCAGCCGGAGCGCCTCCGCGGGGTTGATCCCGTTTTGCAGCAGCACGGCGAGGGTTTGGGCAAAGTTGAGCAGGGCCGAATCGATCACGATGCGGCGGATGCCCGGTACCTGGACCAACCAGGCGTCGGTCGTGGTCCGACCTTGGTCGGTGTGCCGCCAGCGCCACAGCAAAAGCACGACGAAAACCGCCAGCGGGAGCAGGACGATGCCGTAGCGCAGGAGCAGCTCCGAGGAATTCACCAGCAGCTGCGTGGCAAAAGGCAGCTTTCCGCCGAGCGAGGTGAGCAGCGTCTTCAGGCGCGGCATCAGGAACAGCACGAAGAACAGGATGACGCCGAAGGCGACGATACACACGAACACCGGATAGATCAGTGCGTTGATCAGTTTTTGACGGAGCGCGCGTTGCTCGGTGTGGTGGGTGATGAGCCGTTGCAGCACCTCGTTCAGGCTGCCGGTCGCCTCGGCCGCGCGGACCAGGCTGATGGTTTGCCGGTCGAAGACGCGGGGCATCTGCTCCATGGCCTTCGAAAGCGGCTGGCCCTCGCTGAGTCGCTCCCACACGGCGGCGCTGAGGCCGCGCAGGTTTTTGTCTTTGAGGCGGAGCGCCAGCAGGCGCACAGATTCGCCGGCCGACAGGCCGCTGGTCGTCAGTTCCGCCAACGCTTGCAAGAAAGGCAGGAAGTGGGCGCGGGAAAAATGGCTGTTCTCGCCGGTGACAAACGAAAGCGGCGTGGCTCTGGCGGCTGCCACGGGCGTGGTCGAGCGTCCGCTGGCGGTCAGTTCATTGAGCTGAAGCGGCTGTAATCCGCGGGCGCTCAGCAGGCGAAGCGCGTCCTTGCGCGAGGGTGAAGTGACTTCGTCGG
>Ga0302322_100003310_pt1 | contig 13810 bp, 15 predicted proteins | sample Fen_T0_2_FD_203757 | JGI IMG/M metagenome (GOLD analysis project Ga0302322, IMG submission 203757) | Peat permafrost microbial communities from Stordalen Mire near Abisko, Sweden - Fen_T0_2 | ecosystem: Environmental > Terrestrial > Soil > Wetlands > Permafrost | place: Sweden: Abisko...
CGCCAGTCGAGGTTGGTCGAGCCGACCGTGGCCCACACACCGTCGATCAGCGCCGTCTTGGAATGCAGGATCACCCCGCGCCGCTCAAAGATCTTCACCCCCGCCCGCAGCAGCCGGTCGTAGTAGTTGCGCCCGGCATGGAACACCAGCCAGGAGTCGGTCCGGCTGGGCAGGATCAGCGTCACATCGACGCCGCGCCGGGCGGCCGCTTCGAGCGCCGCAAGCAGTTGCGGGTCGGGGGCGAAATAGGCGTTGGTCAGATGCACGCTGGTCTCGGCGCTGCCGATGGCCGAGAGCAGCGTCGCATAGATCAGGCTGAACGGTTCGTCGGGCGAACTGCCGATGGCACGCACCACCTCGTGGCCGACGTTCCTGGGTGGCGGAAACCAGGTCTTCTCCGGCAGCGGCTTGCCCTTCTGGTTTTCCCAGGTCGCGAGGAAGAGTTTCTGGAATTCGGCCACCACCGGCCCCTGCAATTGCAGGTCGGTGTCGCGCCAGGCCACGCTGTTGTCGATTCCGCTCCTGGGTTTGCTGCGTGAACCCGTGCGGAACGAACCGCCGGAGTAAACGCTGCTGATGTTGATCCCGCCCAGGAATGCGGTATTCCCGTCGACGATCAGCAGCTTGCGATGGTCGCGCTGGTTCAGCGCCCATTCCTTGCGTGCTGCCAGGGGGTTGACGGGGTTGAATTCGAGAACCTGAATGCCGCTGTCGGCAAGTTGCTGGAAGAACGCCGCCGGGGTGTCGAGGGTGCCGACGCTGTCTCGGATGAGATTGACCTGCACGCCCTGCTGTTGCTTGGCAATCAGTGCCTGGGCAAAACGCTGCCCGACCTCGTCGTCGTCCAGGATGTAGGTTTCCAGGTTGATGTGGTCCCGCGCCGCCAGGATGGCAGCGAACATCGCCCGGTAGGTGGCCGGGCCGTCCTGGAGCAGCAACACCTGGTTGCCGGTGGTCAGCGGACTGCCGGTGATGGACTCTTCAAGCGCCAGGTGGCGGTCGAAGATGCCGGTTTCCTGTCCACGGTTTTGCAGGCGGTCGAGGATCGCCTTGCTTTGCGCCGCCGACAGCGGACCGCGCGCCCCTTCAAGTTGTACGGGTGGGCCGGAGGGTTGCGCCAGGTCGGGCACGATGGTCGGCAGGCTGCTGCAAGCATCCATGCCGAGCAGGACGATGACGATTGCCGCCAGCCAATATCGCAGGTATGCCGACTCCAGGGCTGATGACACCCACCCTCCCCCGCCGTTGTGCCGGGTCGATTCCATGCCTGGTCCCTGACACAGCGCCGATGCCTCAGGCGTCAGGCCTGGGTATGGGCGCAATGGCAAGCGGTCACAGTCGTCCCAGCAACAGCAGCACGATGATGATGACCACCACCAGACCCAGGCCGCCACTGGGTCCGTAGCCCCAGTTCCTGCTGTGCGGCCAGGTCGGAAAGGCACCGATCAACATCAGGATCAGTACGATGAGTAGTATGGTTCCCAAGCTCATGGCTATCTCCTTGAAGCAGTGAGTAAGTTCAGTTCGCGGGCGTCGAAGGCGCGGCCGGCACAACGACTACCGTGGTGGCATCTCCGGGCCTGCCGGTCTCGCCCTTGTTGCCATCGTTGCCCTGGTTTCCCTGCACGCCGCGGTTGCCCGTCATGCCTTCGCTGCCCGTCATGCCCTGAGCGCCCTGGCTACCGGTTGCACCCTGCGGACCCGCGGGGCCGGGCACCGCGGCAGGCGCGACCGGGACATAGACCGTGGCGGGCTTTTCACAGGCGCTCAGACTCGACATGGCGAGCAGCGCCGAAATCACGATCGTACGGTTCATGGAAAATCCTCCGAATGTGGAAAAGGGTGGTGCGGAGGTGGCACGCTGACCGCGAGCAAACCGCTTCGATCCGGCATGACACTCCTGGCACGCAGCCAACATAGACGAATGCCATGCGCAGTTCAGTGCGCTATCGAACACAGTCGAGTCCACTCACTGCGTCAAACCGTTTTCCCGGCTGCCGGGTCCGCGGTATACGGGGCCACTTCCGGTACCCGAATCGCCGGGGATGGCAATCTGCCCTCCATGTTCGTGTCCGCACAGACCGTGGTCCGCAGGCGCGACAGGATGGCCGAGTGCCCGACTCGGGCGTCGGGCTCGAATTTCCCGGCTCGATCCGGTCCTCGGTGTACGTCATTCCCACAGGAGAAATTCATGAATGCAATATTGAGAAACGCGCTGCTGCTGGCCGGTGTGGCTATCGCCACCCAGGCGGCCGCGGAGGTCACCTTCTACGAAAACGAAGGCTTTCAGGGCAGGTCCTTCAATACGGGTCAAGCGATCGACAACTTCAAGCGCATCGGCTTCAACGACCGCGCCTCCTCGGTCGTGGTCGACCGCGACTGGTGGCAGGTTTGCGAAGACGCCCAGTATGGCGGTCGCTGCGTCGTCCTGCGCCCGGGCAGGTATCCGTCATTGGCGGCGATGGGCCTGAACGACCGCGTTTCATCGGTGCGGATCATGAGCGCCAGCGCGCGCGTCGATGCCAATCCCTATCTGTCCGCACCGGTCGAGGCCGAAGACCGCTATCGCCGCAACGACGAGCACGGCTATGGCAATCCCTATTTCACCCCGCCGGTCGCGGCCAATCCCTATCTCCCGGCGCCTGTCGGTGCCTACGACTACCACCGGCGCTACAACGAGCGGACTTACGAGGCAAACGTGACTTCCGTGCGAGCGGTGGTCGGACCACCCGAGCAGCGATGCTGGGTCGAGCATGAACAAGTCGCTCCTGATGAACACCGCTCCAACGCTCCCGGGGCGATTGTCGGCGCCTTGATCGGCGGCATTCTCGGCCATCAGGTCGGTGGCGGCAGCGGCAAGGATCTCGCCACGGCCGGTGGCGCGATCGCGGGCGCGGTGGTGGGCGCCAACATCAGTCGCGACCGTGACGAACGGCAGATGTCGACCCAGGACGTCCAGCATTGCGCCAGCACCAACCGCTATGCCCGGCCCGAATACTGGGATGTCAGCTACAACTTCCGCGGCCGGGAACACCGGATACAGACGACCGAGCGCCCGGGCGCCACTGTGACCGTCAACGAGCAGGGCGAACCCAGGGTGTAATCGCCTGACGCAGTGGAATCGGGATAGGGGGCGGTCAAGATTGACCGCCCCCTATCACACCACCCGGCATGCGGGTCGCCGATGTTCGTCAGGCAGCTATAAACCCCGGCAACTTGGAAGCCTTTACATCGAAGGTTGCCGTCGCTCGACATCCAAGCCGACGGTTTTGGGCACCGATCAGACAATCAGCGAAATCGGCAGTCGTATCTTTCCAGATGAAAAGAGCCTCCTCGATGGCCGGCTCATCCTCGAATCGAACATCGGCCGCATCGAGCAAGCCCGAGATGGCTTCAATGATCAGATTCTTAGCCAGGCTGTAACGGCTACGCAGCACCCATTCGGTTTCCAGGATAACCAACTGGCTGACGAAGACGCGGCGCCCTGCTGCTATTTCACGCTCGATCAGCTTTCGTGCCTTCTCAAACTGAGCTTCGTCATCCCGAACCAGAAAGCGAACGAGAACGTTGGTATCAACCCCCAGCATCACCGCGACAACTGCTCAACCGGAACGGGCTTACGACCCTTCTTGTGTAACACGCCCGCCAGTTCGGTGATGCTCCTGGTCTTCACTCGCATGACTACTGTGGCATCAGGCATCAATGTGAACGTCATCCGGTCTCCGGCCTTCATGGAAAGGCTGTCCCGAATTTCCTTGGGAATCGTTGTTTGACCCTTACTGGTAAGCGTGGCGTCGTTTGACATTGCAACCTCCTTCTGTCCTTACCTTTGGCAGTATAGTAAGGCAATCGATTGCTGGCAATCAGACAACCCTTAGCAGTAGCGGCCAGATAAAACGCCAATGGGTGGATGGCTGTTGAGAAGCGTTAGCTGACCTACAACATTCAACAATTGTTCCTCACCTGAGCGCAGCTGACGGCCTGTCCAGATTCCAGCTTTATTCCGGATACCCTTGTTGTTTTGGATCAACCGGCGGGGAGATCGGAGGGTTACGGCGAGTCCAAAGACATCCCATCTTCACGGGACCACCCAAAGGTACGAGCTTTCCGTTCCATGCCTGACACCAGGCCCGGGGCTCGCCGAATGTGCGGCAACGAACAGACCGGGCCTGACCATGCAATTACCCTTGTCCCCGCATCCGGAGTTTCCATGAAATCGGTCTGACGCTTCGCAAGCTGCATCGGTTGCGATCGTTCCGCTGCGGTGAAGGGTGCCCGACAGGCCATTCCGCCGCTCGGGTTCTGCATGAAAGGAGTCTGACATGAACTGGGATATCGTCGAAGGCAACTGGAAACTGTTCAGGGGCAAGGTCAAGACACAGTGGGGCAAGCTCACCGACGATCACCTCGACGTGATTGCCGGCAAGCGGGTCGAACTGATCGGCAAGTTCCAGGAAGCCTACGGCATCACGATGGACGAAGCCGAAGCACGGATCAGACAATTCGAAAAACTCAACTAGGACCAGCGTACGAGCCATTGCTCATCAGGCTGCGCCTTCGGCACAGCTTCTGGGCATCGAGTCAGGCGCTGTTTGAGAGGGCATCATCCATGACGATCTTCAGACGTTTCATCCTGACGCTGGTGCCGATTCTGGGCGCCGCTGCAGCCGCTTACGTGTACGCATCGCTCAGCCGCAAGTGCCTTCGCAACCGGGACAAGGGGCGGCAAAAAGAAGCGCTGAACGACTGGGAGAATGAAGGTGGCAGCGTGGCGTCATCGGAAGTCGCCGCGCCTTGATCGATCCTCTTCCAGCAAACAAATACCCAATACTTATCAGGAGATGGAAATGGCCAGCGTCGGTTATCACGAACCTATAGATGAACTGTCCGCCGAAACGCGAGACATGCACAGGGCGCTCGTTTCCCTGATGGAAGAACTGGAAGCCGTCGACTGGTACAACCAGCGTGCCGAAGCGTGCGGGGACCCGGAACTCAAGGCGATCATCGAGCACAATCGGGACGAGGAAAAGGAGCATGCGGCCATGCTGATGGCATGGATCCGGCGCAAGGATGCAAGGTTTTCGAAGGAACTCAAAACTTACCTCTTCACAGAACTGCCGATTGAGCACCCGTGAGGATCGGCAGCGATTGCCGTGGGCCGTAACCGGCAGCCGTCCGACCCGGTCGATATCACCAGCAAGGGCCACGCCATGAACACCATTCCGGTTTCCGTGCTTCTCGTCGAGGACGATGCCGTCGATGCCGGACTGATCCTGGCGGCGCTCGCGGACCCGGGAGTCAGTCCGTTCCGGGTCGTGCCGGTGACACGGCTCTCCGATGCGCTCGACCGACTGGGCAAGGAAGCGTTCGAGGTGGTCCTGCTCGACCTCACGTTGCCCGATGGCCGGGGCCTGGAGGTTTTCGACCGGGTATTCCAGGCCGCGCCCAGGGCCCTGATCCTGATCCTCTCGTCGGCGAGCGATGAAGCGACCGCGAGCCTGGCGATGCAACGCGGCGCCCACGACTATCTGGTCAAAAACCATATCGACGCCCACTGGTTGCAGCGCGCGCTGCATTTTCTCATCGAGCGCAAGGCCGCACGCGACGCGTTGCGGATCAGCGAGGCGCGATTCCGTGCCATGAGCGATGCCTCTCCCCTCGGCATCTTCGTCTCCGATGCACAGGGGGACTGCGTCTATACCAACGCCGCGTATCACCGCATATCGGGACTGAACTTCGAACAGACGCTGGGCACCAACTGGAGCATGGCGATCCATCCGGAGGATCGCCAGCGCGTCCTTGCCGAATGGCGCGACGCGGTGCGGGACCGGATGCCATTCCAGACCGAGTTCCGCTTCCAGCGGGAGGACGGCAGCGTCGTCTGGACGCGCGTCAACAGCGCGACGATGGGCAACGGACCGGAGGACGGCGGCGAACCACCGGGCCGGATCAAGACGGTTGAGGACATCAGCGAGCGCAAGGCGGCGGAGTCGGTCCTGCAGGCGGCGGAGGAGGCCCTGTTCGTGGAAAAGGAACGCGCCCAGGTGACGCTCAATTCGATCGGCGATGCGGTGCTGACCACCGACCTGCTGGGCAACGTGACCTATCTGAACCTTGTCGCGGAGGCGATGACCGGCTGGACCCGCGAGGAGGCGTTCAACCACCCGCTCGAAGAAGTGTTCAGGATCATCGCCGGCAAGACGCGTCAGGCTGCCGCCAATCCGGCCCGGCGCGCCATCCGCGAGAACCGGACCGTGGGTCTGGCCATGAACAGCATGCTGATCCGTCGCGACGGGTTCGAGTCCGCGATCGAGGATTCGGCCGCACCCATCCACAATCGGGATGGCGTGGTCACAGGCGCGGTGATCGTCTTCCATGATGTCAGCGCATCGCGCGCCATGGCGCTGAAGATGGCGCATCTGGCCCAGCACGACTTTCTCACCGGCCTGCCGAACCGGATCCTGCTGACCGAGCGCTTCACCCAGGCGATCGGTCAGGCTCACCGGCACGGCAAGCAGGTTGCCTTGCTGTTCCTGGATCTGGACTATTTCAAACACATCAATGATTCGCTTGGGCATGCGATCGGCGACCTGCTGTTGCAGTCGGTCGCGGAACGTCTGGCGGCGGGGGTGCGCGCCACCGACACCCTCTGCCGACAGGGCGGCGACGAGTTCGTGATCCTGCTGGCCGAAATCGAGAAGCCGCAGGATGCCGCCAACGTGGCCGAAAAACTGCTCGCCGCATTCGCCGCGCCGCAACTTATCGACGGGCACGAACTGCACGTCACGCTCAGCATCGGCATCAGCGTCTATCCGGACGACGGCGGCGACGTGGACGTCCTGATGCAGAAGGCGGACACCGCCATGTACCACGCCAAGGCGATCGGTCGAAACAACAGCCAGTTCTTCCGCCCCGACATGAACATCCGCGCGATCCGCCGGCTGTTCGTCGGGAGCGGTCTGCGCCGCGCCATTCGGCAGGGAGAGTTTCTGCTGCACTACCAGCCGCAGATCGATCTGGTGTCGGGCGCGATCACCGGGGTCGAGGCCCTCGTCCGCTGGCTGGATCCCGAACACGGGCTCATCTTCCCGGCACAGTTCATTCCGATCGCGGAGGAAAACGGCCTGATCGTGCCGATCGGCCAGTGGGTGCTGCGCGAAGCCTGCCGGCAGGTACAGGACTTGCTGAATGCGGGCCTCTCCGCCGTTCCGGTGGCGGTCAACATTTCCGCGGTGGAGTTCAGCCAGAAACACTTTCTCGATGATGTCGGCCTGATCCTGAAGGAGACCGGCCTGGCGCCGCGCTACCTCGAACTGGAACTGACCGAAAGCATCCTCATGAGCGACGCCGATTCCTCGCCATCGGTGCTCGATGCGCTCAAGGCGATGGGCGTGCATCTGGCAATCGATGACTTCGGGACCGGCTATTCGAGCCTGAGCTATCTGAAGCGCTTCCCGATCGACACCCTCAAGATCGACCAGTCGTTCATTCGCGACATCGTCACCGATGTGGACGATGCAACCATCGTCAGCGCGGTGATCGGCATGGGCAAAAATCTCCGCCAGCGGGTTATCGCCGAGGGTGTCGAAACGCGGGAACAGCTCGAGTTTCTCCAGGCCCGGTTTTGTGACGAGGCGCAGGGATTTCAGTTCAGCCATCCCTTGCCCGCCGAGGACTTCGCGCGCCTGCTGGGTAACGGCAGCTTCGAACAGCACTGCGAAATGAAGGCCGGAAAAACCGGCTGACGTACCCATCGTGCCGGAGGCATGGTCATGAATGATCTGGCTCGCAACGCGGCCCCGGTCAAGTCGCCGGCCGTCTTCTTCCCGGCATACACCGGAGATGCCGGCAACCGGTTCGTGACATGACCGGTCCGCCGGGCATCGAATCGTTTACCCGAGCTGTTACGCTGCTATTTCCCGGCTGCCAGTCGTACGTGTTTCCAGTTCGCCATGAAGGCCAGGATCCTTTCGGACTTCAACTGGCCGGGGATGAACATGACGATCTCGCCGTTGGGGTCGTAGAGATAGGAGGTCGGGTAGAAATCCACCGGACCGACCTGATGGAACAGGCTTTTCGGATCTCGACGCGAGCCGCCGGCGACAATCGCGGCGAAGTTCAGATCGTGCAGTCTGGCCGACTCGGACACCACGTTGTCGTCGGGGCCGTAGTCGAGGGAAATGCCGATCACCGCGACGTCGGCGCGATCGTTGAGGGCATTGAGCAACGGAACCTCGATCCAGCACAGCGGACACCAGGGCGCCCAGAAATTCACCAGCACCCATTTGCCATGGTAATCGGACAGTTTCAGGGACTTGCCGCCGACATCGGTGAACTGGAAGTCGATGGCCTTATCCGCAAGGGCGGGAGGTGACAGGAACCCTGTCAGGGTCAGTAACAACATAACGAGGAATTTCATGATTTTTCCTTGGCCACGGTGATGGTGGCGAGATAGTCGGAAAAATTGCCGGCCTGTCGCCACCGGCTAGGTGGCGGTGCTCAGTTCGCAGGATCGGTAGGCCAAGCCCTGGATGGAAGTCAGCAACGGTGGGGCAACGGCCGGCGCGGTAGGCGTATTTCCATTCGCGCAGGCATGGTTGTTGGAAACGGACATGGGTCGTCCGGAGACTGGCGCCACATCCGCGAGGAAGCGGCATGCCGCGAACGATCCGGGCCGATGACGAATATCGGGTTCGATCGGGGCGCAGGCTTCGCGGCCTGATCAGGCCGGGAATCGGCGGGTACTGAAGCTTGGATCCGGCTTGCGGGTACATGCTGGTCTCTGCGTGGATGTCCTTGTTGAACTCACGATAGGAACATTCCAAACAACACGTCTGTACGCTAACGGACCAATGCAGAACTAATCCCCCGCCGGCGCCTTACATGCAGGCAGAACCGCACAGATGGCGACGGCGGTGCGTGCGTCAGCGCACAGTACGGGGCGCGCCTGCGAGGCGGAATACCGCAGTAGGAGGGGCTTCAGCCCCGATCGCGGCTGAAGCCGCTCCCACAGGGCTCGCCGGGAGCCGGGTGACGACTTGCGTCATCAGTCCGGTTTCGAGGGCGGCGGACCGATGCGCAACGTATGCGTGGCGACATGCACCTCGCGCAGGAAACAGACGATGCCGCTGCTCAGTGCAACCATGGCAAGGACGAACAGCGCGCCCACCAGCCAGCGCAGGCTGGTCCCCAGGATCGCGTCCATGAACAGCGCGGCGATCAGGGCACAGACCAGCAGCGCCGCCAGGGCGCAGAGATTGATCGCCCAGCTGGTGAAGGTGGCGCGATGCGAAAGGCTGGCGAACTCGTGCCGGGCCTCGGCTCGTTCGGCATCGTCGAGCTTGCTCCAGCCGGCTTCGATATGCCGCGCTCGGTCGATGATGCGGCCCAGGCGGTTGGCCATGACCGCGAGCAGCGAACCGATGCCGGTGAGCAGAAAGACCGGCGCGATGGCGAGCTGGATGACATGCGCGATGGTCGAGACATCCTGATCGGACAGGGTCATTGCTGTTCTCCTGACGCTCGGTTTCGAGCGCCATGATTATCACCCGTTGCGGATCATGCCTGGGGTTTCAGCCGCGCGGACCCTTCGTTCGGGCAACCCGTGGCGGCACGCAGGACCGGGATCGGCCGGGCCTCCGTCACGCCGCGAGCTGTCGCAGCAGCGACGGTTCCAGCGCGGCGGCGGCGAGCAGGCCGCTCATGCACGCCGCCTGGATGCCCGCGCCGGAAACGTCCTGACCGGCCAGCAGCAGCCCCGGCACCGGCGTGCGCACATTGAGCGCCGGCGAGGCCAGCCGCTGCTCGCTCATCTCGATGCCATACATCGCCCCGTCGGGCGAGCGTACGAAGTGTTGCTGGGTGACCGGCGTCGACAGCTCGTGAAAACGCAGCATCGGCGCCAGCGCCGGGAAGTGGCGCTGGAACTGCGCCAGCATGCGCGCCTCCACCCAGGCCTTGAGCGCCAGGTATTCCTCCGGCCGCTCCCCCGGCGGCAGATGCAGCCAGGGTCCGAAGGCGCGCGCATCGCACAGCGCCAGCACCTCGCCGGTATGCTTGCCGATATGGGACGGGTCCTTCAGGGACGGAAACGAGACGAACAGTCCGGGCGCGTCCTCGTCGGCCGGCGCCAGCCAGACACGGTCGATGTCCTCGCTTTCGTAGACCCACACGTTGGCCGCCGAGGCCCCCGCGGCCGCGATGTCGCCGTCGAATCCCAGATACAGCGCCAGGTACGAAAGCCCGGGCTGCAGGGCATCGACCGTCTCGTGCCAGACCGGCGCGATCCGGGCGCCGAGGCAGGCCACGGTGTTGGCCACCCCCATCGCCGAGATCACGTGCCGGGCCTGTTCGGTGTGCAGCATGCCGGCCTGATCGAACACGACGCCGCTGGCGCGATCGTCGCTGACCTCGATCCGGCGCACATCGGCGCCCAGCCGAACTTCGCCGCCCGCCGCCTCGATCACCGGCAGCAGCGTTTGCGCGAAGCGCGCCGGGCCGCCGACCGGATAGAAGGCCCCGCCGTCGTAGGCCGACATGATCAGGGCATGTTCCAGCAGCGGCGCCGTTTCCGGCGCGGCCCCGTAGTTGCCCCAGCGGGCGCCGAGCACGGCGCGCAGATGCACGTCCTCGATCGAGGCCAGCGCCTCCGACAGTGTGCACTCGGAGAATTGCCTCACCCCGGCGCCGCGCCACAGGCGCCAGAGCCACGCCAGCCACGCCGGCAGACTGCGCATCGCCAGCAGGGCATGGGCCGACCGGCAGGACGCATCCATCGTGTCGAACCAGGCATCGATCGCCGTCCGCTGCGCCGGGAACCGGGCATGCAGCGCCAGCCGGTAGGCGGCCTGCGGATGCTCGATGGCGAACTCGAAGCCCGGCAGCCGCACGATGTCGTAGGGATTGCCGCAATCCGCGAATTTCAGTTCGCCGCCGGTCAGCCACTGCAGCAGGCGACCGAACTGGCCGTCGGGACCGGGGTCGGGGCCGACGCCGCTGACGTAGTGCACACCGGTGGCGAAGGTCCAGTCCTGGCGCGTGAAGGTCTGCGTCAGCCCGCCGGCCATGTGGTGCTGTTCGAGCACCAGCACGCGCTGGCCGCTGCGCGCCAGGGCGGCGGCCGCGGTGAGGCCGCCGATGCCCGAACCGATGACGATGGTGTCCCACATGATGTCTTTCTCCGGGTTGAATGCGTCAGCCGCGCTCGATCTGCGCAGCCACGCCCCGGCGCGGCGCCGGTTCGGCCGGAGGCGCAAAGCCGACGCGGGCCCACATCTGCACGGTCTGCTGGGGCTGCGGTGCGTCGAGAAGGCGCCGGATGCCGGCGAACGGTCCGGCCTGTTCGGGATATTCCTCCAGGGCCTGCTGCAGCGGCTGCATGGCCAGCCCGTGCCCGGTGGCGGCGAGCTGCACGCGCACGTAGGCCCGGCCCGCAGCGATCTGGGTCACCCGGTCGTTGCCTTCGGTCACCATCCACAGGAAGCCGGGCGTCGAATCGAGCTTTTTGCCGAAGTCCCCGATCTGGCTGGTTGTGGCGTAGTCATCGGGGGCCGGCGCCTTGCTTCTGTCGAATAAGCCGACCCGCGCCATCAGTACGACCATCGGGTCCAGCACGTAGAGGCCGTCGCGGTACTTGTCGATCTCGGCGGCGCCGACGCGAAGCACCTTGTAGGTCTCCAGGATCGTGCGCGGTGTGGTCAGCTCGATGCGCCAGGCCTCGGTCGCGATGGCGCGGTGCTGCCTCAACGCGTCGGCGTGGTCCGTGCCGACGAAGCCGAAGCGCAGCGGATGCGGCTGCACCGCTTCGGCCATGGCCTGCCAGGCAGCGGCTGGCACCGGTCGCCGAAGATCGTAGAGCTGACGGTTGGTGTGGCGCTTGAGGATCTGCGCGAACAGCGGGTCCTTCTCCACGGCCGCATCGGGCATCAACCGGATGCGCGCGACGGGACGCCGGTCGGGTTTGTCGGGTCCGAAGACACCGTCGGGAAACAGCGTGATTTCGGTCCGCATGCCGCGCTCGCGCGCGGCGAGGTCGAGCAGTTCCAGGAAGGTGCCGTGGCTCAGCATGATCTGGCGCGAGTAGGGGTCGACCTCGGGCGACAGGCGGTTGAGGTCGCAGCGCAGCACGATCTCGTCCGGCCTGGTCAGATCCACCAGCCAGGACTGCAGGTTGTGCGAGTGTGGCGCCAGGATCGCGTAACCGAGAATCCAGCGACGGACGTCGGCTTCCTGGCCCGGCCCGTTCCATGCCTCGATGGCTGCGGCGGGCATCCCCGTGCCGCACCCGGCGAGGACAGCCATCGCCGCGAAGACGATGCCGCCACCCGCCACCCGAATGAATTTGCGGCGATCCATGGCTTGCGTCCGAAGGTCCACTGACTCGCGGTGACGAGGTTCGTGTGTAGCGGTCATCACTCGTGCCGCAGCGCCTCGATCGGGTCCATCTGCGCCGCGCGCCGGGCGGGGAAATACCCGAACAGCACGCCGATGCCGGCCGAGAAGGCCAGCGACAGCAGGTTGATGAACGGTTCGAACGCATAGGGCACGTCCATCAGGCTGGACAGCCCCCAGGACGCCGCCGTGGCAATGACGATGCCGACCACGCCGCCCAGCGCCGACAGCACCACCGCCTCGATCAGGAATTGCAGCAGCACTTCGCTCTCCAGCGCGCCGATGGCCAGGCGCAGGCCGATCTCGCGGGTGCGCTCGGTGACGCTGACCAGCATGATGTTCATGATGCCGATGCCGCCCACCAGCAGGCTCACCGCCGCCACCGCGCCGAGCAGCGTGGTCAGCACCTGGGTGGTGCTGGACAGCGTTTCGGCCAGTTGCTGGGTGTCGAAGATGTTGAAGTTGTCGTCGTCGCCGCTGGCCAGTTTGCGCCGCTCGCGCAGCAGCTCGGTGAGGCTGGCCTTGAGGCGGGTGCTGTCGCTGCCGTCCTTCATCGACACCAGCAGCGTGGCTACCTTGAGGCTGCCGGTGACGCGGCGCTGCAAGGTGCGCAGCGGCACCACCACCGTGTCGTCCTGGTCGCCCATGCCGCTCTGGCCTTTGCCGGCGAGGATGCCGACCACGATGCAGGAGAACTTGCGCACGCGCAGTTGCGCGCCCAGACCGGTCTGGCCGGCCGTACCGTCGAAAATCTCCCGCCGCACGGTCTCGCCGATGATGCACACGGCGGAGCCGGCCTGCTGCTCCTCGTCGCTGAAGATGCGGCCGCTGGCCAGCTTCCAGTTGCCGGTATCGAACCAGGCGTTGCTGCTGCCGATGACGCTGGTGGCCCAGTTGCGGCCATTGGCCACCACGGTGACGCTGGCGCGGCCTTCCGGCGCCACATTGGCCACGCCGCCGATCTGCGCGGCAATCGCCTCGGCATCGGTTACCGTGAATTGCGGCACGCCGCCACCGCCGCCGCCACCACCACCGCCCGGCCCCGAGCGTTGTCCCGGCCGCACCATCAACAGGTTGGTGCCGAGGCCGGAGATCTGTGTCTTGATCGACTGGGTGGCGCCGTTGCCGAGGGTGACCATGGTGATCACCGCGCTGACGCCGATGACGATGCCGAGGATGGTGAGGAACGAGCGCAGCAGGTTACGGCGGATCGAACGCAGCGCCAGCATGAAGACGCTGTAGAGCATCAGGTGGCCTCTGCCGGAGTTAGCACAGGTGCAGCGGTGGTCGGTTGCAGGTTGGGTGCATCCCTGGCGATGCGGCCGTCGATGAAGTGCACCATGCGCCGCGCATAGGCCGCCATGTCCGGCTCGTGGGTGACCATCAGCACCGTGATGCCGTGGTCCCGGTTCAAGGCCAT
>Ga0302322_100003311_pt1 | contig 13807 bp, 11 predicted proteins | sample Fen_T0_2_FD_203757 | JGI IMG/M metagenome (GOLD analysis project Ga0302322, IMG submission 203757) | Peat permafrost microbial communities from Stordalen Mire near Abisko, Sweden - Fen_T0_2 | ecosystem: Environmental > Terrestrial > Soil > Wetlands > Permafrost | place: Sweden: Abisko...
ATCTGATGATCAATGCCGCGGAGGCCATCGGAGAACGTCAGGGGCGGATTGCATGCCGTTGTTTTTCCCAGCACGTCGATGAAGACTACCTGCTCAGCCATAAGCCGGTGCCGTTGCTGACGGAAGGAGACTATCTGGCGGTGGAGGTCGAGGACTCTGGCAGTGGAATAAAACCGGAAAACCTCAAGCGAATCTTCGAACCATTCTTCACCACCAAATTTACCGGACGCGGTCTCGGTCTGGCGGCCACCCATGGCATCATGCGTTCACATCGAGGTGGGCTTGAAGTCCGATCGAAGGTGAATGTTGGCACCACGTTCAAACTTCTGTTGCCGGTAGCAACCGCAGCGGCCCGCAAAACCGCGACGCGGACGCCGTTCGCCGTGCTCGTTTCCGGTGGCGGTCGCACCGTACTTTTGATCGACGACGAAATGCAGGTTTTGTCTCCCGCAAGAAAAATTCTTGAGAAACAAGGCTGGGGCTGCGTAACGGCAAATAATGGCCCCGCAGGGGTGGAACTGTTTGCGGCGAACCCCAAAGGCATTGCTCTCGTGATGCTCGACATGACCATGCCCGGTTGGGATGGTGTACGGACGCTTGCGGAATTGCGCAGATGCGACCCTGACGTGAGGGTCTTGCTGATGAGTGGTTTCTCGAAAAAGGAATCGCTCGAACGCTGCGGCGGCCTAAAGCCGAACGGTTTCCTCCAAAAACCGTTTATGCGTCAGGGCTTGTTACAAGCTGTCGAAGCTGCATGCGAGAAAGGTAGCTGAATCCACATTTCAAGGCGACGGCCAAACTCGTAGGCTCGGAAAATTTCATGGAAGCTCTGCCCGGGAATCTTCCTGCGGATGCGGCGAGCCAAGGTCGCTTACCGGGGTTGCGGCGGAAGCGGACGGGAATTGCCGCGTTTCATCGGTGAAAAAAGCAATTTTGAATATTATCGGTTTCCATGGACGCGCCTCCTTCCAGGTTGCCGTTGGATGAATGGCAAAGGAAGTTGCGGATCTCCGCTCGCAGGCCGCGAAGTTGGAGCAAGAAATCGCGTGATTAGGGACCTGCGGGCAGATGGTATTCCCGCCTGGATCGACGGCGGCGCTTCCTTCCGTACCGCAGTCGCCAGCCGAGAAAGTCGCTTTGTTCCTCGATCTGTTTGGGACGCGTCGCTCGGTGTTACTGGAAGGATGGATACCGTGCTGCACTGACCAAAGCCACCCAATACGGTTGCAAATGCTGAAGAGACCAGCGTTCAACCCTGGGGTCGAGCGTAGGTTGTTGCTGCAACGGCGCCGTGAAGACGGAGGGCAGATATGGGGATACAGTCGGCCGGTTAGAGCTTTGTGCGCCATCCGCCCATGAAATAGATGACAAGGGCAATTAGCAGCACCAAGCCCAGAGCGCTACCGCCAATGACGGGTCCGCCAAAGTAAAAACCGCCACCACCAAACAAGAGAAGCAAAACAAGGACGAGGATGAGAAGATTCATACCTACAAGATAGCCCGCCGCTGTGAACGCGCCTATGGGGACTTACCCCACTTTAAAATCTATTTCTGCAATACACGTGGGCAGCCGATCTCTACGGTTCAATCCATGACCGTCCAGTCAGCCTATCCTTGTGTCCGATCCTTAAACCGAGCCCGTTCCTTGCCAATGCGTCCCAATTGAGCAGCGATCTCGGTCGGCGACAACAACCGGTCGACACATCCAGTATTCACCGCGCTTTGCGGCATGTCCGGCTGCCGGGCTGTCTGGAATTTCTGGGCAAACACGAGTCCGCCTGCGTCCTTGATCGATTTGAGCGCCGCCGCGCCATCGGAGTCGAATCCAGACAGGATGACCGCGATCGCGCGTTTTTGCCGATCATCCGCGAGAGATTGCAGGAAAATCGAAATGTTCTTGGGCCAGCCCGGGGGCTTGACCAGAGGTGTAAGCCGGAAAGTTTCTCCGTCCATGGTTACCTGCTTCCCGGCTGGAACCACGTAGACATGGTTGGCTTTCACGCTCTCCCCATCGGTCACCAACACCACCGGCATCTTGGTCATTTTCGGAAGAATCTCAACGAGAAGCGATTTCCCATCCGCCGGCTGATGATGCACAATAATGTAGGCCATCCCCGTGTCTGCTGGGAGGAGGGAGAGAATCGTACAATAGGCCTCGAAGCCGCCTGCTGATGCCCCAAAGCAGACCACAGAAAGTTGATCACTTGGTTTGCCCTGCGCTTCAGGATTCTTCGTTTCAGTATTCATAGTTTTAAATGGGTGTGGTTATCCGCTGGTGAAACCGCCATTGACCGTTGCCACGAACCAGGTGCGACCGACAACCGGTGTCGGATCAGATTTGCCGTTATCATGGCGCACGAGTCAAACACCCCACAGCCCTCCCGTGACCATGGTATCCTCAACTTCCGCGTACTTCCCCAACACCTCGGTGCGGTACGCCGGCGAGACCGAAACGGCCTTCGCGGCAATCCGCTCGCAATAGCCGCACGCTTGGCAGTCAGTGGACGCGCAATCGCGGTCGCGGAAACCATCGAGAAAATTCTCAGGAATCTGTCGTGTATCCACCCGGATAGGACACTCTGGCAGCGGCGACTGCCAGCCTTGCAGGCGCGCCAGATCACGCAGTGGTTTCAATCGCAGTGGATTTACCCGACGCGGTTTTAAGAAATGGCGCAGACTCCAGAACGATTCTTTCTGGACGGGTTGTTTGAACCCATAGGACACTAGCAATTCGGTCAGATTTCCATCGAAGTGCCGCTCACTGTAGGCCTTGACGCGCCGCAGTAATTCTTCCGACGGGATCCCGCGTTCCAGAAGCTTGAAGTGCGTGTATCCCATTGCTTCATACACCGCGATATCCTCCGGCCGGATCCAGGCCGACTTGATGAATTGAGACGGATCCGCCAGTCGTTGTCGTGAACAACGCATGAAGCAGTAGTCGATGAAGAGTGTAGCGCTGTCGTCAGACGCATGGGCGAAACCGTTTTGATGATAGGTCTGCATCGGACAGTTCATGAGGCAGACGTGGTTCGCGATAAGCTCCAGATCGCAACGGACCGCTTTGCGGATTTCCGCCAGGCGGCGAAAGTTCCGGTTGATCGAGAAGCTTTCCAGAACAATTGCATCCGCCCCAAGATCCTCCCAAAAGCGTGCGCGTCGTGCCGTGTCCACTTGGGCGTAAATGCCGACCCTCACCTTGAACTCTGGAAAACGGCGTTTGACCAGTTCCAGCAGAAACGGCGTTGAGACCGTGACCCGACGCACGCCCATGTCGCCCAGTTTGGCCAGCAAAGCGGTTACTCGCTTTTGCCAATGTTTTGTCCATTCGTGGTTACCGAAGCAGGCGCCGTTTAGGAGATAGTTGAACGCAATGCCATGCTGATCGAGCAGGCGGACGTAACGCCGCAGATCGCGTTCCGAGAGCGGTGTCGAAAGGTAGTGCGGGCGGCCACTACTGACGCCGTCGGAGGGGAACCGGCCGTAAACCTCGTCGACCGGGTACGCCGCGAGCGCGGGAACCAGGTCCAGATCGTAGTTCGCGGCCACCGAGAACTTAGTCAGTCGAGGTGGGACACGAACTTCGGTTGGATCAGAGCCGATGGTTATCATAGAGCGACGATCAAGGCAGGTGCTATATTTCGCTTCGTACCGGTTGACCAACACACAGGAACCAAGCGATTCCCATCAGGGTTTTTTCTGCAACGACCTCAACAACACCCGCGCCGTTTCCGCCGATGAAGTGGGGTTTTGTCCCGTGATCAGCAACCCGTCTTTTTGAACATAAGAAGCCCAATCGGCTCCTTTGCTGTAATGCGCACCTGCTTTCTTCAATTCATCTTCCAACAAAAAAGGTACCACCTTGGTGAGTTGTACGGCTTCTTCTTCTCTGTTGGAAAAACCAGTAACGTTCTTACCTCTTATCAAAGATTCGCCATTCGGAGCTTTTACGTGGAGTAAAGCACAGGGAGAATGGCACACGAAGGCAATGGGCTTCCCCTGTTGGTAAAAGGTTTCGATCAAGCGGATCGATTTTGAATCCTTGGCCAGGTCCCATAAAGGGCCGTGTCCACCCGGATAGAAGACGGCATCATAATCCGCAGCCTTTACCGCACTCAATTTCAAGGTATGCGCCAGCTTCTGTCTCGTCGCCTCGTCCTTGGCAAAACGGCGGGTAAATTCTGTTTGAGCATCGGCGAGCTCACTTTTGGGGTCGATTGGAGGCAGCCCTCCTTTTGGGGAAGCCAGTGTAATCTCGGCGCCGGCATCCGCCAATTCATAATAGGGTGAAGCGAACTCCTCCACCCAGAAACCGGTTTTCTTTCCGGTGTTTCCCAAATCGCTGTGTGATGTTAATACAATTAGGACTTTCATGGTGTTCGGTGTTCCGTCTTTCGTTGTTATCGTGCTCATAACATTCCTTCTTTAAATTAGTTTGTCTTACGGCCGGAGCCGCTTTTCTTGCCGCCTCCGTCGAGTTTGTTCACGGTGGCCCAAACCCGTGCTTCCGCGTCTTTCGTGCTAAGCCCCTTTTTCTCATAGCCGGCTTCAATGTGTCCGGCCTGCCGCTTCTGCTTGTCTGTGTAACTGGATTTATCGCCTTGAGGCATGGGTCGTTTTCCCTTTGGGGTGGGATACTGCGGGCTAGTCCACGACTAGCTTGACCGAGGTATCGCCGCGCATGGCTTTGGAATAGGGGCAAGTCTTGTGCGCTTCATCCATGAGGCGTTGAGCTTGGACTTTATCGAGACTCGGGATTTGCGCGTGGATCTCGACCGCGAGGCGGTAGCCGCCTTGGTCATCTTCAATCAGACTCACCAGCGACCGCACCGTCGAATCCTTGATCGCTGTGCCGAGCTTCTTGGCAGTGCCGATCAAAGCGCTATGGTAACAAGCAGAATACGCTCCCGCGAAAAGCAGCTCGGGATTGGGACCGCGTTTCTCGATGCCTTTCTCTAGCGGATTTCCTAAGGAAATGTCCAACAACCCGCCCACTGACCGGATTGTTCCTGAACGTCCACCGGTGGAAATCGCCTCTGCAGTGAACAATGTTTTCATAGAGGTCGATGCTACCCAAAGATCAGGGGCTATCCTATGGGGTGAAGTTCTACTGCCGCGCCAGCGCCTGGTCGGCCTTTCATTTGCGAAGGCGCAAATCGAAACCGAATCAACTGGGTAATACACTATAGTGGCCGGCCGTTTTTGTAGTTATCAATTTAGTATCATGATAAAATAGACATTTACCCTGAATCAGGCCGAAGTTATCGGCGAACGATTAGGTATCAGCTGGGATAAATTTGATCGGAGGCAGTTCCGCGCCGGTGTAGGGGTTGAGTTGGAACATGGCACCGTCAATAAAACGACCGACGTTACCAATTATGATGCGCTGCTGACCGGTAAAATTGCTCTAGCGCACTTGACCGAATTTCCCGACTACTACACCCGCTTGGAAAAAATGGAGGCTGAAGCCAAGGGATTCTGGGATGCAAAAAAACACAGGCCCCGGAAGAATTGAAATGTGTGAGGCAACAAATCTCCCCTTGGCGCCCAGAAGATAATCCATGGGCCAACCAACGTTTAAGTAGCATTACATCCCATAGCCTAGACGTGTAACTATCGGTTCACGGTCAGCCTCCTGCAAATTACGGATGTGTTCGTTGATCTGCCTCTCGAAGTGTTTTTCTTCCCTGTTTCGATGGAATCGTGAAGAAGGAGATTCTCGATCGGAAAAAGGCGGGCACCCGGCACGGGAATGAGTTTTACGGGAATTTACTTGAGATGCTTCGACCCTGAGGATTCGGAGCGTACTTCCTTAAAACCATCCGCGAGCAAGGACTAAACCGTTTCACCGGTCGCGACTTTTGGTTCACGACCTGCGGTCTGGGGTCGAGGCAGAAATCTCCGTTGTAGGAATCGGCTTGGGTGTCGCAGGGGAGGGGATGCCTTCTTTTCCTCTCAGGTGGTTAATGATGCTCTTCGGCGTGTTTTTCGTCTCGTTGGGCGCCGATCTTTATCTCAGCCATCCCGGTTCTCTTTCCGCCGGAAACACCACGGCGGTGCAAATCAACCCAGAGGATTTTCTGGGCTCGGCTGCGGTCGGGGAACTCGCTGCCGGAACCATCATCTATCGTGTGAATGGCGCTGGGCTCGCTGATTTGACGGCAACACGCACACATCTCGGCGCAACGGTGAGCGTGAAGACGACCGCGCGCCTGACGGACGCGGATCTTTCTGCTCTCCGCAAAAATCATTTTGTCGAAGACGATGCCGCTTCGGTGGAGAAAATCCATCCAGCAACCTGGCGCGAACGCAGCGCCGCGATTGCGCATGTCGTCATGCAGATTCTGGCGTTTCTTACTCTGCTCGCGGCGGTTCTCATGGCCGCATCTCGTTACGCGGCTCGCTGCACGTCGTTCTCCGTTCGCCAAATGCGCGCGGCGACCTCGAATGTTAAATTTTCCGCCGTCGCAGGCTGCGACGAAGCGAAAGACGAAGTCCACGAGATCGTGGAATTCCTCAAGGACCCGGCCCGGTTCCGCACGACGGGTGGCCGGATGCCGAAAGGTGTTCTGCTCGTTGGTCCTCCCGGAACAGGCAAAACCATGTTGGCGAAAGCCGTGGCTGGCGAAGCCAAGGCGCATTTCTACAGTTTGAGCGGCTCCGATTTCGTCGAATTATACGTCGGCGTCGGCGCCTCGCGCGTTCGGTCGCTCTTCAAGAAGGCTCGCGAAACCGCGCCTAGTATCATCTTCATCGACGAAATTGACGCGCTTGGACGGAAGCGTTCTTCGGGCGATGGCGGCTCGCAACAGGAGCACGACCAGACACTCAATGCGTTACTCGTCGCTATGGACGGGTTTGATTCCGAGGACGCGGTGGTTGTCTTTGGTGCCACCAATCGGCCGGATACGATGGACCGCGCATTGCTGCGCCCCGGCCGTTTTGATCGCCAGGTTTCACTCAGCCTGCCCGACCTCGCCGGGCGGAATGCGATTCTTCAGGTACATGCGGCCGCGGTTAAACTTGATGCCAATGTCGATCTACAGCATATCGCCAAAGGCACACCGGGTTTTTCCGGCGCCGATCTTGCGAACCTGCTCAACGAAGGAGCCATCCACGCCGCCCGCCACCGTCGCGCCTTGATCACCACGGCCGATCTCGACGAGGCTCGCGACAAGATCAACTGGGGCCGGGAAACTCCCCGAGCCTTCACGGCCGGCGACAAACGCATCATCGCGTATCACGAAGCCGGGCACGCGCTGATGCAGATTCTTTCCGGCGACGACACGACGAAACTTCATAAGGTGACGATCATCCCTCGTGGACGTTCGCTGGGCAGCACGCAGTTCACGCCGGAACGCGATCTCTATAACCATTCCCAACCACAACTTATAGCGAGGCTTCGTTGTCTGATGGCCGGTCGCGTAGCCGAGGAACTCGCGCTAGGCAGCATCACGAGCGGCGCGTCGAGCGACATTCAGGAAGCAACCCGTATTGCGCGACAGATGGTTTTCGAATGGGGCATGTCACCCCTGGGATTCATGGCGTTGACGCGAGCCGAGGGCGAAACGGAACTCGCCAGCCCCCAAACTTTGCACGAGGCCGAGCACCACGTGAAGACTTTGCTGGCGGAAAATTACGCCGCCACGACTGAGATCATCTCCGGCGCCCGGGTGGCGCTTGATGCGATTGCGCGCGACCTAATCGAGCGTGAAACGATCAGCGGCGATCACGTTCGCCAAGTGGTCGCTGCGATCCCGATGTCGTCGGCAAAATCACAAGCTCTCACTTTAAAGCTAGCACAAGGTTCGGGTTGAGTCCTGCCGGCGTCGAAGGACACGGGTAGGACAAGGCCCTATTTCGGCGGAGACACGGGTCGCGTATCGTCGATCCTGCATGCCGGCCCCAATCTCGTATTTCTTCTGGCGTGTCCATTCCTGGCCACGGCGCGTTGTCGTCACGGTCGCGGTGATCGCGTTGCTCCTGTTGGCGGGCCGGGTTGCATTGCCCTTTGTGGCAAAGCGCTTACTTAACGACCGCCTGCAACGGATCCCTGATTACACCGGTCATATAGACGATATTGGCATCCATCTCTGGCGCGGCGCCTATAGCCTGCATGGAGTCAGCGTCCTCAGGGAAAATGGCAAGGTGCGAGAGCCGTTCTTCCATGCAAAAAATATTTACATTTCTCTCGCCTGGCGCGAGCTGTGGCATCGAAAAATCGTCAGCAATATCCACGTCGATGAGGGGCAACTCCATTTTGTGAAAGGGCCGAGCGCGGAGGAAAGCCAAACCGATCTGGATAACCGATGGCAGACCTTGATCCAGGATATTGTCCCAATTGACATCACCAATCTTGTGATCACTGACGGGCTTCTGCGTTACATCGACACAACGCGAAAACCGACGGTGGACTTGTTCGTCACGCACATGCGCGCGACTGCCACCGGACTGCGCAACCGACCGGGTGAGGCAAAAAGCGGGGAGTTCCCGGCAAAAATCACAATCGAAGGAGACAGCCTCGGCGCGGGAAAGCTAGAACTCACCCTCATCGCGGAACCGCTAGCCGACGAACCGCATTTCCACCTCAGTCTGAAGCTCGACAAAGTGAACCTGCCCGAGCTGAACGAATCGCTCAAGGCCTACGCACACGTCGAGGTGAGCCGTGGCACCTTTCGCCTCGTGGCTGAGATGGCGGGACGCGACGGCGGGTTTCAAGGTTATGTGAAACCTTTTTTCGAGGACCTCGATTTTAAGAAGCTTGAGAACAAGGAAAAGGGACTTGGCTCGCGGATTTGGGATCGCGTGGTCGCCGCCGCGGCCTGGGTGGTAAAAGACAAAGCGCGTGATCAGGTGGCCACGCGCATTCCATTTAAAGGCAAGTTCGGCGACGCGAAAGTTGGCATGTTTGCCACTATCGCCAATTTATTCCGACACGGATTTATTCACGCTTTTGATCCAACGGTCGAGAATTCCGTGCACGCCGACAACGTATTGCCCAACGGAAAAAGCGCGGACGGAGAAGATGTGGCGAAAAATGCGTCGGACAAAAATCCGGAGGAGAAAGGGAAACCCGATGGGAACTAGTTCCCCCACAGTTGTGATAACCGCGCCTCCTTAGCCGACTTATCTTAACAATAGTCCACCATGTCCACCACTCAAGTTCACCGAACCAAGAGCCTGCACCTGCCAAAGGTTGAGGACGCGATCGACGCGGCGGTGGAGCAGGTCGGCATCTTCAAACGCTCCGGCCGGATATTGTCGAAGACGGCGCAGGCGTTCGTCGCCGACAATGTCAGCCGGCTCGGAGCGGCGCTGGCCTTTTATACCACCGTGGCGGTCGCACCTCTCCTGGTGCTGACGATCGCACTGGCAGGAACGGTGTTCGCCGAAGCCGAGGCGCGGGAACGGGTCATTGGCGAAATCCAAAGGTTGGCGGGCTCGCAGGCCAGTATTGCCGTGGCCACTGTTCAAAGTCCCACCGCTACGGCCACCGGCACGCTCGCCACGTTGCTCGGGTTCGCGACGCTGGTTTTCGGTGCACTGGGGGTTTTCACGAATCTTCAGAATGCGCTAAACTCGATATGGCGCGTGCCACCGCAGCCTGCGAGAACCTGGTGGCACTTCCTGCAACAGCGCCTGTTCTCCCTGGCCACTGTCATGGTCACCGGCTTCCTCCTCCTCGTGTCGCTGATCGCCAGTGCGATGCTGAGCTGGCTCGGGGCGCAGTCGGCGGAGCGTCTTGGCCTACCGGTGCTCGGACTGCAAATCGTGAACAATGTGATTTCATTTGGCGTCGTGACCTTTCTCTTTGCCCTGGTTTTCCGGCTGCTTCCCGACACGCGCGTGCGGATGCGGCACGTTTGGATCGGCGCGGCGGTTACCGCTCTGCTCTTCACGGTGGGGAAAACCGTGCTTGGGCTCTACCTCGGGCGCGCGAGCCTGACCTCTGCTTATGGTGCAGCAGGTTCGCTGCTCGTGCTGCTTCTATGGTGCTATTACGCGGCGCAGATTGTATTTCTTGGCGCCGAATTCACCCGCGTCACGGCGCTGAGCGACGGCGGCCGCGATTTCACCCCGCTCATGGAGCCGGTGGAACGCAGCCGCCCGCTTTGAGCTGGACGTAGGGCGAAGATGATCCAGGGAAAAGAGCCAGCAAGAACGCCATCCAGCCGAAGTACCGAAGGACAATTGCCTGGGACCAGCAACCCATTCGGCCTAAACTATTTAATATGCACTAATCGAATTATGTTTGTTAACGCGGTTCGGTTTTTGCGCAGCTGATCCGCTGGCGCAAATGTTTTTCTGGTCGCCGCCCGACGCGTAGGAGTGTCGGAATCGTTTTCGTGTGCTGCGTCAAGCCAATCTCACAACCATCTAGCCGATGTTTTTTCCGCTGAACAGACCGATAAAACTGCGCCGCCTTCGAGCGCTTTGCCCAACTCGAATGGTGGCACAGAGGATTTACCCTCGTTCATCCGACCGCGCATGTAAGGGTCGTTCTACTTTTCGAGAAGGTGAACTTTGTTTTCCTTCCGGGCTCCTTTTGTAGATGATGCCCCGCACGGGAGCCGCCCGCTTTGGTGCCGGTCATGACGATGACGCTTAATGACGTCCAAGAGGGTTATGGCCTGCTGCGGGAGGTTGCGTGTAGGCGCGCCGAAAAGCGCTTTGCTTTTCAGGGCGTTCGTTTGCGGGAGATGACCCAAGATGATGCAGAAAGGGCGGACAAATGGCCCGACCTACATGGAGTGCGCACTCGGTCCTGGCCGCGAAGGAGATTGAGCGGAGACTGAACCATGGCTGAAAGGACTTTCGCTCAAGCGAGGCGAGCACCATCGCAACTCTTTTCAATCTATTGCGCTCGCCTTAGAGGGCCGACTCTCTTCTGGCTCGTTGCACGGTCATGATGCGCTCCCGGGGAACTCCTCGAATTCTCAAAATAGGTCTGCTGCTTTCCGAAAACACGGAGTACGGCCGTGGCGTATTGCGCGGGATTGCAGATTTTGCGAAGGACAATCCGCATTGCCGGTTTCGCGTAGGTACGCCTGATCGCGCGGGCATCGGGGCGATGATAAAATGGCAGCCGGACGGCATGATCGTGATGCTGATCCAAAAACATCTGATTTCACAACTGCTCGCGCTGAATAAGCCGATCATCTACGTCTGCCAGCCGCCTAAGATCGCAAATAGAATCTGCGTTCAAAGTGACGATCAAGCGGTAGGCCGCCTGGGAGCGGAACATCTACTAGAGAGCGGGGCGGTTACGTATGGGTTCGTGGGCCTGTCAGAAGGCGCGGCGGTTTATGTGCGGGCAGAGGCTTTTCAAAAGGCGATCGCTGAAACGGGGAAAAACTGCCTCGTATTTCAACCGTTGGGCAAACCACCCCGGGGGAGGGATTGCGCGGCGTTAACGCGATGGCTGAAAAAGTGCCCGAAGCCGCTTGCGGTCATGGCGTGCAACGATGTCTGCGGTCGACTGGTTCTGGAAACGGCCAAACAGGCGGGATTGAAAATACCCGACGAAGTTTCCGTGTTGGGCGTCGACAATGAGGACCCACTGTCGCGCCTTATCTGGCCGGGACTGTCGAGCATCGGCCTGGCGACCGATGCGATCGGACGCAAAGCGGCGACGCTGTTGCACCGCTGCCTTACCGGAATGACCGTAGCCGACACGTCGACTTTCATTTCTCCCTTGGGCGTCGTCGTACGGGGGTCCACTCGCCAACTTGCGTTGGAGGACCCCATCCTGGCCAAGGTCATCGCGGCGATTCACGAGTCTGTGGGCAGGCCTTTGTCCGTCGGCGATTTGTTGAAGCTCGCTCCGATTTCCCGGATGTCGCTGGAGCGCCGGTTCCGGCGCTTGTTGGACCGGACGCCCTTGCAGGAAATACGAAGGATACGCATTGCCCAAGCTCGCCAACTCCTCATGGCGACCGACATGCCGCTGAAGGCGATCGCGCAGCAATGCGGCTACGCGGCAGCTTCACGCTTGATCGAGGCCTTCCAACAGGAAACCGGATTTACCCCGAGCGGCTATCGAAGCGAGGTTGTCCGTCGCAGAAAAGACCAGTTGGTGTAAATACGTAACGTCAGTGAAAGGGTAGCGGCGGGAGCGGCGCCTCTTTCAAGCGATCGGTTGATCGTTTTCGTTGTAAACACGTAATCTTGGCGGCTTGTTCCGTTTGGCGCGTTTTTCTACGCTTCTCAACCGTTATCCACGTCCGCGCCTTTCCCCGGCACGGACAATCATCAACACCATGTTCTATCGCCGCATTTTCTTTTGTTGTCGGCTTTTCCTTCTAGCGCTGGGTTCCTCGACTCTGCAGGGGACGGAGTCAGCGTACGCGGTTGGACATCCCGATGGCCGACAGGTGGGGAAATTCCCGCGGAGCACGCTCCTGCGTTGGTCACTTGGTATACTTCCGCTTTTCTGTTTTTGCGGGGGGCTTTCCGCCGAACCCATCCGACTGATCTATTGGAATTGGGCGCCGAACATCGAGCGGGTGGTTGAGATCTGGAACAAGAAAAATCCCGACATCCAGGTGACGATCAGCCGCGCCGCCGGCCCGATGGAGATCGTGCCGAAGCTCATCGCGGCCGACCGCGCAGGCACGCCGCCCGACATCACCAACGTCACCTATCAGGATCTGCCGGCCTTGGTGGTCAACGGACTCGTCTCCGACATCACCCGCGCGATGGAGCCGAACAAGAGCAAGATTTCCCCGGTGGCGTGGAGTCTCGTGAATCTCGGAGGAGCGGTTTGGGCGGCGCCGCAAGGCACCTCGCCGATGATGTTCTATTACCGCGAGGATTTGTTTAAACAATTTGGCCTCGAAGTGCCGTCGACGTGGGAGGATTTTGCCGTCGTCGCGAAAAAACTTAACGCGGCCGATTCCTCGCGACATCTGGCAACGTTTCCGACCGCTGATCCCGGGTTGTTCGTGGCGCTCACGCATCAGGCCGGAGGAAATTGGTGGACGCTCGAGGGCGATACGTGGACCGTAAGCATCGCCAGCGCCGCCAATAAACGTATCGCCGAATTTTGGGGTGAGCTGATCAAAACGGGCGCCATCGCCACCAGCCAAGTGTGGTCGCCGGAGTGGAGCGCGTCGATGGCCGAAGGACAGTTGCTCGGGTTCATAAGCGCGGTCTGGGCGCCCCCTTTGATCAAGAATATCGCTCCCGCCACCCTCGGAAAATGGAATGCCGCGCCGCTACCGCGCTGGCGCGAAGGTGCCGGCACCAAGTGGGCGAGTGGCGTGATGGGCGGTAGCGCTGCCACGGTGACGGCGAAATCCAAGAACAAGGAAGCTGCGACAAAATTCATCCTTTGGATCACCTCCGATCCGGAGGCGCTCGAGGCTTACGTACGCCTTGCCAACATCTGGCCGGCTTGGCTCTCTTAGGAATAGGCATGGAGAACGAGCCAAGCCACAAATGCACACCCGCGCCGACAAAACCTTGCCCGCGTAACCAGGCGGCCCGCCAGCAGATGAGCAGCTCAGATTGTCGCTCAGAATCCACGAGCAGACCGTGAAGGGTTTCAGGAGACGGCACCGAAGACCGGCAAGCCGCACCGGACGGGCTGCACGCTGCCTGAAGGGCCGAGAAGGCCGGTTCAATTCCTCAATTTGCCCTTGAACCGAAATCGGGAAAAGATCCCGAAATCCCCTTCAATTCTGTGACACTTTTGTGACACTCACTCTCGTATGAGAGTGGAGGCGCGGGTCGGAATTGAACCGACGCATAGAGGTTTTGCAGACCTCGGCCTTACCACTTGGCTACCGCGCCGTGACAAGGAGGCGGA
>Ga0302322_100003314_pt1 | contig 13805 bp, 12 predicted proteins | sample Fen_T0_2_FD_203757 | JGI IMG/M metagenome (GOLD analysis project Ga0302322, IMG submission 203757) | Peat permafrost microbial communities from Stordalen Mire near Abisko, Sweden - Fen_T0_2 | ecosystem: Environmental > Terrestrial > Soil > Wetlands > Permafrost | place: Sweden: Abisko...
ATTCCCGCCTTTCTTTTGTGGATGGCATATGTTTCGGTGCGTAACGCCCGCCGTCTCGCCAACACCCGCATCCTCGCGATGATTCTCTGCCTGATCTCGCTTTCCGGCCTCGCCGCCATGATCGCGTCCACGACCGAAAGTTTTAAAGGCACCCAGTATTTTTCCGGCGACCTCGGCGGCCTGCTCGGCGGTGTCATTTACAATAACCTTCTTAAAGACACTCTCGGCGTTTTTGGCGCTGGCCTGTTGCTCGGCATGATCTACTGCGTCGGGCTGATGTTTATCATCTCGAAGGATATCGGCGCCGAGTTCGAAAAGATTGGCAACGGATTCAGCGAGTGGCGCGCCCGCCACGCCCAGAAAGCTGCGGAAAAAGCGGCGCTCAAGCAGGAAGCCCGGGAAGCCAAGGCGCGCCAAAAGCACACGGCTCCGCCCATCGCCGTTGGCCCGCCACCGGTCTCCAAACTTTCCCTCGCCTCGCGCACCACGCCGCCCATGCCCATGGGATCCGGCACCACGCCGCCCACCGCCCCGGCAAAAAACGGCACGACTCCGCCCGCGTCGACCTCCACGCCTCCCGTCGCAGAAACGAAGCCAATTGCTGCGGAGGCTGAGACTAAGGCCGCTCGCGCGAACGGCAAAGGCACCGTCAGTCCGTTTGGCGATAACGCACCTCTGGCCGGTGCCTCAGCCAGCCCGTTCGCTCTCAATACCGCAGGTCGCATCGAGCTCACGATCGTCAAACCCGAGGCGACCAAGAAGGCGACGAAGCCAGCTCTGGCCCAAAGCACGGACGAAAAATACCAGTTTCCGCCGCTCACGTTGCTTAAGGATCAGATCAAGCCGTCGGGCAGCAACTCCGAGGACGAACACCGGCGCAACGCTGAGAATCTTCTGCGCATCTTGAGTGAATTTGGCGTCGAAGTAAGCCTCGGCGAAATCCATGTCGGCCCGGTTATCACCCGTTACGAAGTGGTCCCCGCCGCCGGTGTGCGTGTCGAGAAGATCGCCGGTCTCGATAAGAATATCGCTCTCGGCATGCGCGCCCAATCCGTGCGCATTCTCGCTCCGATCCCCGGCAAAGCTGCCGTCGGCGTCGAAGTGCCGAACCAGAACTCAACGCCAGTCGGACTCCGCGAAATCCTCGAATCCGAGGACTGGGTCAGCGCCAAGGCCGAACTCCCCATCGCCCTCGGCAAAGATGTCTCTGGCGCCCCTCTAGTCTCCGATCTCACCAAGATGCCGCATCTACTGATTGCTGGCGCCACGGGTTCCGGAAAATCGGTCAGCATCAACGCAATCATTGCTTCCATTCTCTATTCAAAAAGCCCGAAAGACGTGCGCCTGCTGATGGTCGACCCGAAGATCGTCGAGTTGAAGATTTTCAACCCGCTTCCGCACATGCTTATCCCGGTAGTGACGGAGCCTAAGAAAGTGCCCGGCGCGCTCAAGTGGCTGCTCGCCGAGATGGAACAGCGTTACCAGATATTCGCCAAAGTCGGCGTGCGCAATATCCTGGCTTTTAACGGTCGCAGAAAAGAAGCCGCCAAGCCCGCACCCAAACCAGCTGCTGAAACCCAGGGCGCGCTACCCGGGGTCGATCCAGCCGCTATCGACGATGGCATCGAGATTCCGGATCGCCTGCCTTATATCGTCGCGATCATCGACGAACTGGCCGATCTCATGATGGTCGCACCGGCGGAAATAGAAACCTCCATCGCCCGCCTCGCCCAACTCGCGCGCGCCGCCGGCATTCATCTCATCATCGCCACCCAACGCCCATCGGTAAATGTCATCACCGGCGTCATCAAGGCCAACCTTCCCTCGCGCATTGCTTTCCAGGTTGCCTCACAGGTCGACTCCCGAACCATTCTCGACACAAAAGGTGCCGACACGCTCATCGGACGCGGCGACATGCTCTTCTCGCCTCCCGGTTCGTCGCGCCTCGTCCGCGCTCAGGGTGCCTTCGTTTCCGACGATGAAATGCTCTCGATCGTCGAAGCTCTTAAGAAAAACGGCCCGCCGCAGTACGCACAGGAAGTTCAGGCCCAGATCGACCGCGATCCGGAATCGGACGACGATGACGACGAAGGCGAAGATGACGACATGGGCAACGACGACGAACTTTTCAAGGAAGCCGTCGGCGTGCTGAAGTCCACCCGCCGCGCCTCCACCTCCATGCTCCAACGCCGCCTGCGCATCGGCTACAACCGCGCCGCTCGCATCATGGAACTCATGGAAGATCGCGGTATCGTCGGTCCGGAAAACGGTGCCCAACCCCGCGAGATCCTCAAAGATCTCGACGTCATGTGAGCAGGACCAGGACCGCGCCATCACCGGTTCCGCGCTTCGTTTTCCTCCAACGCCCGTTTAGGCGTGCGTTTTGTTTTTTTCACGCCGACGCTCATTTCCGTTACTTCCTGCTTTCCCTCCCCCCGCTTTTTCCCTAACTGACTTTGCATGCAATCGATCGGTGAACGCCTAGAAGAAGCACGTAAACGCAAAGGCATCTCCATCCGCGAAGCCGCGGAGGCGACCAAAATCCGCAGCGATTACCTGCACAAATTCGAAAGCAACCAGTTCGACATCAAACTGCCCGAGATTTATGTGCGCGGCTTCCTCCGCACTTATGCAAATTTTCTGAAGGCCGCGTCGGATAAGATCATTAACGACTACAACGGTCTGGGCCTAGGCGAAAACAAAACCGGCCGCGGCCTCAACCGTGAGGTTTACGGCCGGATGGACCTGACAGTTGGTTCGAAAATGGATAAAGAGACGGGAGCGCCGTCCACAACGTCTCCCGAGGCCGAACCCATCGCCACCGATGCTGATGCCGGCCCGCGCAACCCGGCCACCTTTGTTGCGCCGCGCACCTCCGGAGGTGGAAAGATTTCGCTCGATCGCGACCTCATCATGAAGGGCGGCATTTTGGTTTTGGGTTTCCTTATCGTGATTCTCCTGGCCATTTGGATGTTCACCGGACGCGGCAACAAGCCCGCAACCACGACCGTCGCGTCATCCGCCGAGGCTACTTGGGCCAAACCACTTACCGGCGAAGCGGTTCTCTCACTCGTTGCCAGCAGCGCAGTATCCGTCACCGTCACGACCAAAGCCGATGGAACCATTCTTTACAAAGGCACAATCCCGCGTGGCGATCGACGCGATGTGCCACGCCGCGGTGAGCTCCGCGTGGTAGCCGATCCTTATCAGAACCTCATCTTCGAGATTGGCGGCAAGCCCTACAACATGCCGGCCGGTGCCGCCGATATCCGCGCCCCCTAACCGACCGTCAGTCCGTCGTAACCGAATTTATGATACGCCGCAGGGGTTAATGACCCGCGGCGTTTTTGTTATCCTGAAACCGCATTTGCGGATTGGTACACAGAGGTCTCGAGACGAAACCTGACGGCACGGCGTATTCAGGTTGGATAGGAATTAATACTGTTTCTCACTCAAACCTACAAAAAGATGCAAAGGTAGGGACGACCCGCCGGGTCGTCCGCGAACGTCGCCTGTCAGCGGCCCACATCCAACCGGACGGCCCGGCGGTTCGTCCCTACCATCCAAACGCCAGAGGTTATTATGCGTTCGAAAGAGAAATGGTATAACGTCTTCGCTTCACTCGCTGGGTGCACGGTACAATCTACAATTCTATGTTTTTCCCTCTGTGAACTCTGTGTCGGAGCCCTGAGTGCTCTCTGACCCAACTGCCGAGTCTTGGATTACCTAAGCCCCACCGGCGTCCCGAGCACTTCGCGCAGTAAAATCGCCCGCCGGACTGACGTCGGCTCCCGCAGATCAGCCAAAAGACTTCCGCGAACCGCGGTCCCCGAAGCCGCCATGGCTAAGGCCGTTTTTTCCGCAAATACTTCGGATGGCCGATCATGTTCCCGACGCTGTTCCTTTAACTCGCGCAACTTAGCCGCAAGCTGTTGCTGACGTTCCAACATAGCTTGGTCGGCGACGACCACTCGTTCCGCCTCGGCTTGGGATTCTGTGTAGGCTTCGATTTTTATCTGCTCCCGCCTCACGGGTGCTTGCGGCGCGGCCTTAAGCGGCGGAGGAGTGGGAACGGGCGTCGTCACACCGCCCACCCGTTCCAAAATCTTCCTGCGAATCTCTTCCTGAATGCGCCGAATGCGTTCGGCCTCGTCATTCACCGGTGCGTTCCGCTGCGACGGCGCGACGGTTCGCGCAGCCTCTTGGTCTTCCTTCGCCTTCCGGCGCTGGTTCAGCCAATAGGCAATGGCGCCGCCCACAATGACGATCAGGCGAATGTTATCAAAAACCCAGTTCATCGTTCAGCACTATTAAGTATTCAAGTTTCGCCTACAAAGTGGCGGCTTATTTTTTACCGTCGGGATTCGCGATTGAGGAGCGCATCGCGGTGTCGGACTGGATGTTTTCCATCTTGTAGTAATCCATCACGCCCAGACGACCACTACGGAAGGCCTCGGCCATCGCCAGCGGAACCTGCGCTTGCGCCTCGACGACCTTGGCCTGCATCTCCTGCACGCGGGCTTTCATTTCCTGTTCAAGGGCGACGGCCGCAGCGCGACGGATTTCCGCCTGAGCCTGAGCGATCGATTTGTTCGCCTGCGCCTGCGCCTCCTGCAATTTCGCGCCGACGTTTTCGCCCACGTCGACGTCAGCGATGTCGATCGAAAGAATTTCGAAAGCCGAGCCCACATCGAGACCGCGCTTGAGCACCGTCTTCGAAATGCTGTCGGGCGACTCCAGCACTACTTTGTACGTCTCCGCCGAACCAATCGTGGTCACGATACCTTCACCGACGCGCGCAATGATCGTCTCTTCTTTCGCACCGCCGACAAAGCGGTCCAGATGGGTGCGCACCGTCACGCGGGCTTTCACTTTCACTTGAATGCCATCCTTCGCCACACCGTCGATCGTTGTGCGACCGCTTTCGGGGTTCGGGCAATCGATCACTTTGGGATCAACGGAGGTGCGCACGGCCTCAACGACCGATTTGCCAGAACCCTTTGTGGCGAGGTCGATCGCACACGCCCGGTCCCAAGGAAGACCAATGCCCGCCTTTTGCGCCGCAATCAACGCCTGCACCGTCGGCACGACGTTGCCGCCGGCCTGAAAATGCGACGCGATTTGGTCGGCCGACACATCGATGCCAGCCCGCACCGCAGTGATGCGTGCGTCGACGATCAAACTGTAGGGAATACTGGCGAGTTTAAGCGCAACCAGTTTGGACATCGGCACCGCAGCGCCGTTGAAAAGCGCCTTCACCCAGGCCCCGATCAAGCTGAAAATGATCGCGCCGACAACCAGGAGGACAATGCCGAGCAGCACTGCCGCAATTAAGTAGATACTCATGAGGGTTCTTTGATTTGGGTTACAACCAGACGAAAAGTATCAACATCCACGACGCGTAAACGCGCGCCCTCGGCGGCAAGCCCGGACCGGCAGGACGCCTCGTAGCGGCGGCCGTCGAGCTCCACGTATCCACTCGGAGCCAGCGTGGTCACCGCCACTGCTTCGCGGCCAACGACCACCGCCCTGTCCGCCACTGCGGGCTGACTCCGGCTGGAAACAGTTTCGGTCATGGAAAATTTCCGTGCCAGCCGCGATTTGGGCAAAACCACAAATTCGAGATAAAGCGTGACCGAACCAATTGCCAGTGCTACACCGGTGGCAACCGCGCCGCCAAATCCGCCAAATCGCAGAAAGGCCGCCGCTACTCCACCCAACATAAAGAGGCCGCCGAGTACGCCCAGGATCGCGCCCGGCACCAGGATTTCCACGGCCACCAACAATACGCCAGCGGCAAACAAAACGACTACGGCCATCATGACTTTTTTGCCTCCACGATCAGGTTGAAGCCCGTGCGCCGCACAACGAGCACCGGTGTGCCCGCTTCGACAAAGCCAACCTCGAGCCGCGCTTCGTAGCGGTGACCATCGATTTCGATCTGTCCGCTGGGAAACAAGCTCGTCGCCGCCACGCCTTCGCGACCGACCAGCGCTTCTTGTTCGTCCACGACGGCGGTTGCCACGCCAGCGCCAGAGACCGCGCCGCCCACGGCCAGCCGCTGCCAGATCCAGCCGTGCGGGAGAAAACGGGCGACGAGCGCCAAAAGTCCTCCGGCCACGACCAAGCCGATAAACAGATTTTTCAAAGGAGCCACCAGCACGTCGCCCGACCAGGTTACCGATAGCGGCTGATTCGGCCAGATGTCCGCCATCGCCCAAACCAGCGAGCCGAGCATCATCAACAGGCCAACCACACCGAGAAATCCCGCCGAGTGAAAAAACGCCAGTTCCAATGCCAGGAGAATCACGCCCAGAGCGAAAAACAAAATCGGTTCGTGCCCGGACAGGCCGGAAACATAACTACTCAAGAATACGATCACCAGCAGTACGATGCCACTGATGCCAAACACGCCAAACCCCGGGGTCTTGAATTCGATGAACAGTGCCAGCAACCCAAGCCCCAGCAGGATGGGAGTGACCTTGCTCAGAATCTGCGCAAGTTGCTCTGACCAGGTGATCTCGAATGTCCGCTTCTCGTAGTTGCCTGCGCCATACTTTTTCGTGAGCAGCTCGTCGATGTCCTTAGCGATGCCAGCGGCCAGCAATGCCTGGGGTGGCTCGCCGTAGGTCTTGGCCGCTTCGGTTGCGGTAAGTGAGAGGAGTTCGCCTTTCCCTTTCAGCACTTTGTCGCCGATTTTTAGCTCATAGTCCTTGTCGATCATCGCCGATACGACTTCACCGCGATAACCTTTGCCCTCGGAAATCGCGCGGATTTTCGCGCGAAGAAAACTATTCAACTTAAGCCGCATCGTCTCGGGAATGTCCTGCCCTTCCGATGTCACGGCCGCCGCAGCTCCAATTACTCCATTGGGTGCAAACCAGATTTCTTCAGTCGCCGCCGCGATGAACGCGCCCGCCGACATGGCCTCTGCATTTACGTACGTAATCGTTTTGCCGGAAAATTTGCTGAGCGCCTCCATCATCTCGAGCGCGGTGCCAGCACTTCCACCCGGCGTGTTCATATCCAAAACCACCACGTCCACGCCTTCCTTCAATCCGCGCCGCAATATATAATGCACCGGATCCGAAATCTGATCTCTCACCGGAACCACAACCACCGTCACCTTTTTCGCCGGCGTCGTCGATATCACCGCAGGCATCGCTGCAGACACAACCTTGTCCGCCGGCTCGGCGAAAAGGACCGTCCCACCTAGCATAAGAAGCGTGAGAACCTTGATGAAGGCGCGAAGCATGAGGCAGAAACGCTTAAACGTTCGTCGTCAGGATGCAAGCACCCCGCCGTCGACGAGCTATGGAGTTTCCCCTTTTGTTTCCACTGCTCACAATTCCTGTCACCAAACGAACAGGTCGAAGGACCCTGGCGATTTTTCGAAATGTTGTGCGATTCTTGCGTTTGCTGATGAATAAGAATGAACGAAATGAGCGACGATGGACAACTGCTCCGACAATTCGCCAATACGCGCGACGAGGCCTGTTTTAAGACGGTCGTCGGGCGGTACATTGGATTTGTCTACGCGGTCAGCCTGCGACGGCTTCGGAATCCACATTCAGCACAGGACGCCACCCAGGCCGTTTTCATCGCGCTCGCACGCAAGGCGGCCGCAGTCGCGGAGGCGCCCAGCGTGATGGGGTGGTTACACCGGAGCACCTGCTACGAAACCCACAACCTCAGGCGCGCCCAAGCCAACCGGATTGCCCGGGAAACCGAAGCGTTGCAGCTCGGCACCATTTCGCCGCAAACTGAGATGAGTGCCACTGCCATCGAGGCGGTGCTCGACGATGTGCTGGAAATACTACCGAACCAGGATCGAGAGGCCGTGCTGGCGCGATATTTTTCGGGACAATCGTACGCACAAATCGGTGTCACTCTCCGGCTCAGCGAGAACGCTGCACGGATGCGAGTCGATCGGGCCTTGGGTAAACTGCGTGACTCTTTCCAGCAAAAAGGTATCACCTGCACTGCCGCGGCACTCAGTGCCGCGCTGCCCGCCTGCGCGTCAACGCCAGTGCCTGCCGCCATGACCGTAACCGTGACAACCGCATCGTTCGCCGCCGGCGCGGCGGTTGCCACCGGTATAACCAGTTCCTTGATCTTTATGAGCACTGCAAAAATCGTAACTGGAGCCGCGGTGGTTCTGGCTATCACCGGCATGGTTTACCAATACCAGAAGACGAACCAGCTCGAAGCAGCGCTGGTGCCAGCCCAAGCAGAGCGGGCAGCAACCGCGAAACAGATTGGCGCAATCGCGCACCAATTGAATGAGTTAAAATCCCGCGCACCAGGGCAACGCGCCCCAGCTGAAACGGCGCCTTCCACAACCACATTGAACTCCCAATCCGATCCGAAACTGGGCATTACGCCGATGGCACCTAAGGGCTGGTTTAAGAACGGAAGTGCCGGCAATTCATACGAAGTGGGCGTCGACGAAACGCAGCCGTGGGGAGGCATGCCAAGCGCCTATGCCATGTCTACCCGTGCAGTGGATGGAAAATTTGGCGGTATGATGCAGACAATATCCGCAGAAAGCTTCCGAAACCAGCGCGTGCAACTAACGGGTTGGGTTAAGACCGAGGGCGCCGACGATGGTGGCGGTCATCTCTGGCTACGCATTGACGGTCCCGAAGAAGGAAAGGCACTCGGTTTCGATAACATGAATGACCGCGCTCCCAAAGGCACCACCGACTGGCAGGAGTGCTCAGTGGTGCTCGATGTACCGGCTGAAGCAACGACGCTCAACTACGGATTCTTCGTCGAAGGTAAGGGAAAGATGTGGGTAAACGGCGTCGTCATCGCTCCCGTCGGTTCCAATGTTTCCTCGACCGACATGCTCCGAACCGCCTCGCAAGCTTTACCGAAAAACCCGGTCAATCTCGGGTTCACGCCAAAGCCCGCCAATTGAGCGGCCGAACGCTGTCGAACGACTCGCAGGTGCACCCCGTGCCTCTGCCTTCCCGCGATCTTCGTGCACCCACGGCGGGACAATCATCTTGCACCGTCCCCAGACGCAGCCCGCGGGCTGCACAAATTGCCCGGCGACATCCCTGCTGAAACTCCCGCACCACAATTTAGTGAAGAAAATATTTTGCGTGCCGCCCGTTTCACGCCTTAACAGCTGAGGCATATGGAAACAGTCCCGTATCTCGGCACCAATGTCATGCGCTGGGAGGTCGGTAGCTCGACATTTCTCGCTTCGCCCGAGCGCGGTGCCCGTCTCATGCACTGGCATGTCACGTATGGCGACGGTTCCATCCGCGAGGTTATTTACTGGCCGGAACTGAAATCGATCGACGAATTCGTGAGGGCGCGAGGAGGCAATCCGGTTTTGTTTCCCTTCAACGCGCGCTGCTTCGATGAAGGTGAGATTCATTTCTGGCGTGATGCCACCGGCACCCGCCATCCCATGCCGATGCACGGCGTCGCCCGACAGGGGAAATTTGCCGTGACCCGCATCGACGCACGGGGTTTTGCCGCCCAGCTTGTGCCCGACGCCGCAGCGCGCGAAGCCTATCCCTACGATTACGAGTTTACGGTCACCTATCGTTTCGAACCGCTGGGCCTCGCCTGTGAGTACACCTTGCGCAACCTCGGCAATCAGCCAATTCCGTGGAGCGCCGGTCACCATTTCTATTTCGCCGTACCCTGGCGCGAAGGCACAAAACGAAGCGATTACGCCATCCGCATTCCCTCAACCAAAACCTACCGCCAGGATCAGAGCAACGGCCAGCTCCTGCCCGGCCCGGTGCTCAACCTGCAGGAAACCTTGGACAGCCGTGCGCTCATCGACACGTTCCATACCGGTTTAAAAAACAACACCGTCGTCTTCGGCCCGAAATCAATTCCCGGCGAAGTCGCCATCACGATTGGCACGACTAAAGTTCCGCCACCGGACGCCACCTTCGTGACTTGGGCTGCCGATGACAACGTCCCTTACTATTGTGTCGAACCGTGGATGGGCCCAGCCAACGCCCCCGGCCATAAACTCGGCCTGCATTGGGTACAACCTGGCCAGACGCAGAATTTTGTCGTCGAAGTTCGGATAAAGTGAGACCGGGGTTGGCACCGTAAAACTTGGGACTATGCTCACCGCTATTATGCCGAACCTGACTCCCATTTTTGCGATAATGGACTTTCTCGGCGGGTCCGAGATGTTGCTGATTTTCTTCCTCATTCTAATGCTTTTTGGCGGCCAGAAAATGCCCGAACTCGCCCGGGGTCTCGGCAAGGCCATCCGAGAATTCAAGAAGGCCACCGCCGGAGTCGAAGAGGAAATCAAGAAAGCTCTCGAGACCCCTCCCGAAAGCGAAAAGCCGAAGCTGGAAACCAAACCCGTTTCTCCCCCAAAAGGCCCGTTGGTCCTGCCACCGCCGAAAGAGTAACTGCCTCGAATACGACGTCACGGAGGCCATCGTGGCTGGCGAAGAACCGATCCGCATCCCTATTACCGGCGAACTGGATCTGCACACGTTCGCCCCATCCGAAACCAACCGCCTACTGGAAGCATATTTCCAGGCGTGCCTCGAAAAGCACATATTTTCGGTCCGCATTGTCCACGGGAAAGGGACCGGTGCTTTAAGGGAAACGGTTCACGCCTTTCTGCACCGCTCGCCCCTCGTGGACGGATTCCATTCCGGGAATGAAACCAGTGGCGGTTGGGGCGCCACGATTGTGTCTTTGCGACAACCATCCCCATGAGCCAAGCAATGAGAATCGCTCCGACTGGCGACGTTTGACAGTTTGTCAACGAACTATCGATTAGATCTATTTTGGCTCGCGTTTTACCTCAAAGCCATTTCGACCCTAGACAAAAAAGTTCGCCTACTAATATCAGTAACCTGTTAATTTACTGGATTTTATCCTACCCCGCACCAAGCCGGCGCTTAAGCATTAACGGCGTTAAGAAACAGGGATGAAATCGTTTACCGAAATTTCCGTGCGTCAAAGCATGGTGAAAATCCTTCGGTGGCCGTCACTTGCCTCGACTCTCGTGGTCAGCCCGCGCACGTTCTCAATCAGCCTCAACGTTTATGAATTCTTCAAATTACACGTACTTGGTGGCGTATATATTGGTTTATTTCGGAGTGGTCGGCGGGATTTGGGTCTGGCGGGTAAAACGACGCAACGAACGCACTCCTGTCATCGAAAAGCTCCTGCGCACCCCGGGTGAAAGCCAGCGACAAAAGCTCTCTGCTTTCGACGACCTCCTATTGCTCCATTTAACCGGCACCGCGCTGATCCCGCTGCTTTTGTTGGTACTAGGTCTGTGGATCGTTAGCGCCGTACCAGGTTCTTATCAGATTTTGGCACAGATCGTCCTGATCGTGGTCCTCGCGGTGGTTCTCTACTTCGCCGCCCGTTGGCTCATGAAGATTCTCGACGAACGCTACGAATATCGCATCGGCTACTTCGGCGAACGTGAAGTCGGTGAAACCGTCGATGCGTTGCGGCTTAAAGGCTTTCAGGTATTCCACAACGTACCCGCAAGCGAAGCCCAGCCTATCTTTCATCTCGATCACGTCGTCGTCGGTGCGACCGGCGTGTTTGCGATCCAGACCAAGAGCCGCACGCGCGGTGTACCACGTCCCGGTTTCCCCGAGCACAAGATCATCTTCGACGGCCAAAAACTCGTGTACCCGTGGGGCGATGATTTTCAGGGTCTGGAGTTCGCCCGCGATCGAGCCATCTGGCTTGAGAGCTGGCTCGCGCAAATCATTGGGCGCCAGGTACCGGTCCAGCCGATCCTGGTTTTTCCAGGCTGGTGGGTGGAAGAACACGCGATCAACACCGTGCGCGTGCTTAATCCCAAGCAAATTGCCGCCGTCGTAAATCGTAACACACCGATGCTCACTGAAGAGCAGGTCGAGCAGATCACCAAACAGCTCGAAGCGCGCTGCCGCGACGTAGATTTTTAGTGTGGGGTTGTTGGACTCGCCGGGCCGACGTTGCGCGCTACGCGACGTCGGCTCGTGTTTTCTAGTATTTGCACTGTCGTGTCGCCATGACGCTTGCCCAACGGCACCAAAGCCTGATCGACGACCTGCTCATCATCCCGGACCGCCAGGAACGCCTCGCTGTCATCGTTGAGCAAGCTCGGCGCGTCCCGTCGTTTTTCCCCGCCGAACGGATCGAGGGCCATCGGGTCAACGGCTGCCAGTCTGCCGTCTGGCTGATCGGCGAATTCCAGCTCGACGGAACGCTCGCTCTTCGCGTCGACGCCGATTCCCCATTGGTGAAAGGTCTCGTCCATCTCCTCTGCGCAGCCTATTCCGGCGCCACGCCCGCCGAGATCGCCGCAACCGAACCCACGTTTCTTGATGAACTCGGGCTTCTGAGCGATCTCTCCCCCACCCGCCGCAACGGCCTCACCGCCGTCCGCGCCCGTATCCGCGAACTCGCTACCGCCGCCATCGCCCTCCGAAGACCCAGATAAAATCAGTATCCCAACCTGCTTTCTAATGATAACTTGCACGCGTTTGTAACGTAATACGTTACAAACGTTCTTTGCGCCGACCATTATTCCGGGCCGTTATTTCTGGCGCCCTGCGTACCTAAATTTTTGCGCGCCTTTGCGGTTTTTCGGTATCATCCTCTTACTGAACATTTCGCCTGTTCACACCGCCGTGCCACTCAACTACTACGACGCGCACAATCACCTTCAGAACGAAGGGCTCGCGCCGCAGCTCGACCAAATCGCCGCGCAGCTCGCCGGATTGCGCCTGAAGAGTGCGGTGGTCAATGGCAAGTGCGAAGACGATTGGGCGCACGTATCCGAACTTTCGCGACGCTTCGCCTGGGTTGTGCCGAGCTTCGGGGTTCATCCCTGGGATGCCGGCAACCGTTCGCCTGACTGGCTGAGCAAACTCGCTGCAGTCCTTGAGGCGCATCCCGCTGCCGGCGTGGGCGAGATCGGACTCGACCGGTGGATCATCGATCGTGCACGGCCCGACGACCCGCGCCTCGCCGGACTGCGGCGCGCGCCGCTCGACGAACAGATCGAAGTTCTTTCGGCGCAACTAAAACTTGCAGCCAGAGACAACCGGCCTGCCACCGTCCATTGCCTCGACGCCTGGGGCGCGCTCCATCACGTGCTACACGAGACCCCGGTTCCCGCCCGCGGCTATCTTCTCCACGCCTACAGCGGACCTGCTGAAATGGTGCGCGGCTTTGTCGCACTCGGCGCCTATTTCTCTTTCAACGGCTCTTTTCTCGATGAGCGCCATGCGCGGCACCGCGAGACTTTCAAACTCGTACCGCGTGAACGCTTGCTGATCGAAACCGATGCTCCAGCGATGTCATTGCCCGAACCATTTTGCACCTATAATTTGCCGCCGTCGGCTACGGGGCAATCCGTCAATCACCCCGGCAACATCGAAGGCGCGTACGCCGGTCTCGCCGCGCTGCTCGGGGTGACCGTGGCGGAGCTTGCCACTCAAACCGAGGCTAATTTCCTACGGTTTTTCAGAGCGTAACGCCGTTGCTGCAATCAATCGCACCGCTTCGCCAGCCGCGGCCAGGCCGAAGGCGCCGGTAACGAACACCGCCGTGCCAAAGCCGCTGGCGCAGTCAAGCTTAAGATTAGTTCCCGGTTCCTGTTCGGTTGAACACGTGCCGTTGGCCCAGGGAAAAACTGGCTTCTCCGTCGAATATACGCAGCGCACACCGTAGCGATTGTTTTCCCCCCGCGCCCAGCCGTGATCGCGCCGCAGTTTTTTCCGCACCTGCCGCAGCAGGTCGTCGGTCGTCGCTTCGCCAAGATCGCCCGCTCGCAGTTTCGTGGCGTCGCC
>Ga0302322_100003316_pt1 | contig 13801 bp, 10 predicted proteins | sample Fen_T0_2_FD_203757 | JGI IMG/M metagenome (GOLD analysis project Ga0302322, IMG submission 203757) | Peat permafrost microbial communities from Stordalen Mire near Abisko, Sweden - Fen_T0_2 | ecosystem: Environmental > Terrestrial > Soil > Wetlands > Permafrost | place: Sweden: Abisko...
TGGCGGCGGCCTTCGCCGGGGCGGCGGCCTTCGTCGCGGTCGCCTTCGCCGGGGCGGCGGCCTTCGTGGTGGCGGCCTTCGTGGTGGCGGCCTTCGTGGCGGCAGCCTTCGTGGCGGCAGCCTTCGCCGGGGCGGCGGTGGACTTCTCGGCGGCCTTCGTGGTGCGGGTCGTGGCCTTGACGGCCTTCACCGGTGTGGCGGCCTCGGCGGCCTTCGCGGCCCGGGCGGCGCGCGCCGGCGTCGTCGCCTTCACCGGGGTCGCGGCGGGGGCCGGGGCGGTGGTCCTGGTGGCGGCGGCCTTCGCGGTGGTGGCCTTGGTGGCGGCGGCCTTCACGGTCGTGGTGCGCGTGCCCGCCCGGGAGGCGGGAGCGGCCTTCGTCGCCACGGGCGCCTCGGCGGCCCTGCTCACGCGGCTGCCCGCCACCCGGGCGGCGGCCGTCTTGGCGGCCTTGGGGAGCGTGCGCGGGTCGGACACGTAGTTCTTGAAGGCGGTCCCGGGCTTGAACCGCGGCACCGACGTCTTCTTGATCTTGACGCTCTCGCCGGTCCGCGGGTTGCGCCCCACCCGGGGGCCGCGGACGGCCTTCTCGAACGAGCCGAACCCGGTGATCGCGACCTTCTCGCCCTTGGCGACGGTCCGGGTGATGGTGTCGAGCAGCGCCTCGAGGGCCTCGGCGGCGGCCTTCTTGCTCCCCAGCCGGTCCTCCAGCGCCGCGACCAGTTCTGCCTTGTTCACGGGTTCCTCCGGTGCATCGGGTCGAGCGGGAGCCCGACGTCGCAACCGACGGTATGCCGCTGACCTGCATCGAGTCCAACATCGGCCCTCGGGGGAACCCTTGTGTCGCAACGTCTCCCCCGCCCGTCAGGGGGCCGACGGGCCCTCCGACCGGTCCCCCGGGGCACTCCCCCGGCCGGCCGAGCCGCCCCCTCGGCCGGCCGGGCCACCACCGGGCCGGAACCGCCCCGCTAGCCCTCCGGGAGCCGGAAACCGTTGCGGCACAAGGGTTTCCGGCTCCGAAGGCAGCGGGAGCCGCGGCGCCGGCCCAGGCCTCAGCGGGCGGGCAGGGTGGTGGGCAGCCACCCCGGCCGGGCCGCCTCGAAGGCGGTGACGTCGTCCACGTGGCGCAGGGTCAGGCCGATGTCGTCCAGGCCCTCCATGAGACGCCACCGGGTGTAGTCGTCGACGTCGAACGGCACCACGAGCGCGCCCGCCGTCGCGGTCCGCGCCGCCAGGTCGACGGTCACCTCCAGGCCGGGCGCGGCCTCCAGGGCGGCCAGGAGCCGCTCGGCGTCGTCGGACGCGAGGACGCCCGTCAGCAGACCCTGCTTGCCCGAGTTGCCGCGGAAGATGTCCGCGAACCGCGGCGACAGCACGACCCGGAACCCGTAGTCCTTCAGGGCCCAGACGGCGTGCTCCCGGGAGCTGCCGGTGCCGAAGTCGGGGCCCGCGACGAGCACCGAACCCGCCCGGTAGGGCTCGCGGTTGAGCACGAACTCCGGGTCGGACCGCCAGGCCGCGAACAGCCCGTCCTCGAAGCCCGTCCGGGTGACCCGCTTGAGGTACACCGCGGGGATGATCTGGTCGGTGTCCACGTTGCTCCGCCGCAGCGGCACGCCGACCCCGGTGTGGACGGTGAACTTCTCCATCACGTTCTCCTAGCTTCCGGTGGGGCTGCGGGGCGGGCCCCGCGCCCCGCGGGTCAGACGGCGGCGGGCTCGGGGAGGGGGGCCAGGTCGGCCGGGCTGGAGAGCGTCCCCCGGACGGCGGTCGCCGCCGCCACGAGGGGCGACACCAGGTGGGTCCGGCCGCCCTTGCCCTGCCGGCCCTCGAAGTTGCGGTTCGACGTCGAGGCGCTGCGCTCGCCGGGTGCGAGCTGGTCGGGGTTCATGCCGAGGCACATCGAGCAACCGGCCTGCCGCCACTCGGCGCCGAAGTCGAGGAAGACCTTGTCCAGCCCCTCCGCCTCCGCCTGCAGCCGCACCCGCGCCGACCCGGGGACGACGAGCACGCGGACGCCGTCCGCCCGGCGCCGCCCCTGCACGACCGCCGCCGCGGCGCGCAGGTCCTCCAGCCGGCCGTTGGTGCACGAGCCGATGAAGACCGTGTCGACGGCGATCTCGCGCAGCGGGGTGCCGGGGGTCAGGGCCATGTACTCCAGCGCGCGCTCGGCGGCGCCCCGGTCGCCCTCGTCGGCCAGGGCCGCGGGGTCGGGGACGGCGGCCGAGAGCGGCAGGCCCTGGGCCGGGTTCGTGCCCCACGTGACGAAGGGCTCGATCTGCGCCGCGTCCAGCACCACCTCGGCGTCGAACACCGCGTCGTCGTCGGTGCGCAGGGTGCGCCAGTACGCCACGGCCTCGTCCCAGGCGGCGCCCCGCGGAGCGTGCGGGCGGCCCTCGAGGTAGGCGAACGTCGCGTCGTCGGGGGCCACCATGCCGGCCCGCGCACCCGCCTCGATCGACATGTTGCACAAGGTCATCCGGCCCTCCACGGACAGGGCGCGGATCGCCTCGCCGCGGTACTCCAGGACGTATCCCTGGCCGCCGCCGGTACCGATCCGGGCGATGACGGCGAGGATCACGTCCTTGGCGGTCGACCCCTCCGGCAGTTGCCCCTCGACCGTGATCGCCATGGTCCGGAAGGGCTTGAGCGGCAGGGTCTGGGTGGCCAGGACGTGCTCGACCTCGCTCGTCCCGATGCCGAGGGCGAGCGCGCCGAAGGCGCCGTGGGTGGAGGTGTGGGAGTCGCCGCAGACGACGGTCGTGCCCGGCTGGGTCAGGCCGAGCTGCGGCCCGACGACGTGCACGATCCCCTGCTCGACGTCGCCCAGCGAGTGCAGGCGCACCCCGAACTCGGCGCAGTTGCGGCGCAGCGTCTCGAGCTGGACCCGGCTCACCGGGTCGGCGATGGGCTGGTCGATGTCCACCGTGGGGGTGTTGTGGTCCTCGGTGGCGATCGTGAGGTCGGGCCGCCGGACGGCGCGACCGGCCAGCCGAAGGCCGTCGAACGCCTGGGGGCTGGTCACCTCGTGGACGAGGTGCAGGTCGATGTAGAGCAGATCCGGCTCGCCGCCGGACCCCCGGCGGACGACGTGCGCGTCCCAGACCTTCTCGGCCAGTGTGCGTCCCACTCGGGTCGCCTCCTCGGTGAGGTGCGGTGATTCGGTGTCGTGCGGTGGTTCGGAGCGGTGCGGTGGTTCGATGTGCCCTGCCGCCGTCCGGGCCGTCAGGGCCCCGGCGCGGCCCTCGTGCGGCCATCGGCCGAAGACCCTTGCGTCTCATGTCTTGAGACGCCAGTATCGACCTATGGACAAGAGTAGCGGAGTCGGCGTGCTGGACAAGGCCGCCGTGGTCCTCGGCGCCCTGGAGGCCGGCCCGGCGACGCTGGCTCAGCTCGTCGCCGCGACCGGCCTGGCCCGGCCGACGGCCCACCGGCTCGCCGTCGCCCTGGAGCACCACCGGCTGGTCGGCCGGGACATGCAGGGCCGGTTCATCCTGGGGCCGCGCCTCGCCGAGCTCGCCTCGGCCGCCGGCGAGGACCGGCTCCTGGCCGCCGCGGGGCCGGTGCTGACCGCCCTGCGCGACTCCACCGGCGAGTCCGCGCAGCTGTACCGCCGCCAGGGTGACCACCGGATCTGCGTGGCCGCCGCCGAGCGCCCGATGGGCCTGCGCGACTCGATCCCCGTCGGCTCGTCCCTGACCATGCTCGCCGGGTCGGCCGCGCAGGTGCTGCTCGCCTGGGAGGAGCCCGACCGCCTGCACCGGGGCCTGCAGGGCGCCAAGTTCACGGCCACCGCCCTGTCCGCCGTCCGGCGCCGCGGCTGGGCGCAGAGCATCAGCGAGCGCGAGCCCGGCGTCGCCTCCGTCTCCGCGCCCGTCCGCGGGCCGTCGGGGCGGGTGGTGGCCGCTGTGAGCATCTCCGGGCCGGTGGAGCGCTTCACCCGCCAGCCGGGCCGCCAGCACGCGACCGTCGTCGTCACGGCCGCCAACAAGCTGACGGACGTGCTGCGCCGCCCCTCCTGACTCCCCCTCCCCCACGTGATCATGCAATCCGCGCCTGCCCCCGCCGCGCATCCCGGACGGCGGCACCAGGGTCGCGCTGCAGCACGGCGAGTTCGAGCGGCACGGCACCGGGTCGGCCGACGTCCGAGCGGGCGTCGCCAGCCCCGAGGGCGGCTGGCCGATGATCCTCGGGACCCTGTTCGCGGGCACCCTGACGGGCGCCTGAGCCCCTCACGCCGGGCCCCGCGACCGCCCGGCAGGGGGCGCCGGCCACGCGGCGCGCGAATCGATTTGGGGACGCCGCCCCCGGACCGGTAGAGTCCATGGACGGGTCAACCGAACAGCACGACCTCGGTTGATACCCCCTTGGGGTATGGTGTAATTGGCAGCACTCCGGATTCTGGTTCCGTCAGTCTAGGTTCGAGTCCTGGTACCCCAGCGGTTCGTCGATCCATTTGCGGTAGGATCGACGAGAACGCGGTGAGGCTTCACGGCCGATCCGCGAGCACGGCCCCGTTGTGTAGTGGCCTAGCACGCCGCCCTCTCAAGGCGGTAGCGCGGGTTCGAATCCCGTCGGGGCTACGCGAATCGAAGGCCCTCCGGTCTCACCGGGGGGCCTTCGCCCGTTTCAGGGCCCGGCCGCGCCGCAGGACATCTCGCCCCGGCCGAACGTGACCAGCGTCACAGTGCCCGAGCCGGGGGCCGCGGCGAGCCCGCCGCACCTACCGCCGGGAGGCGGGCAGGCCCAGGACGGCGGGGAGCTCGGTGAGATCCGCCACAGTGGGGACGTCGTCCGGGCGCAGGCCGCTGCCGTGCCGGTCGAGCCACACCCCCCGCAGGCCGGCGTCGCGGGCGCCCCGCGCGTCGACGTCGAGCTCGTCGCCCACGTAGGCCACCGCGCCGGGGGGCAGCCCCAACCGCTCGCACCCCAGCCGGAAGACGGCCGGCTCCGGCTTGCCCACCCCGAGGTCGTCGGTGGCGACGAGCACCGGCAGGTCGGCCAGGTCGAGCGCCCGCAGCTTGTCCTCCTGGTAGGCGCGCGGCGCGTTCGTCACGACCCCGCAGGGCAGCCCGAGGCCGCGGACCACGGCCAGCATCGCGACGGCGTCCGGCAGCAGCTGCCAGGAGCCGCGGAAGACGGCGTCGTAGACCGCCTCCCACTCGGCGAGCGCACCGCCGTCGAGCAGCGGGCCGCCCAGGGCCGCATGCAGCCGCTCCGCCCGCACCCGGCGCTGCTCGCCGAAGGTCAGCTCGCCGCGCCGGTAGGCGGTGAACGCGCCGGCCGGGTCGGCCAGCCAGACGGCGACGGCCGTCGCCCGCCCCTCGGCGTCCAGATCCGGCACGAACCGCAGGACGGCCGCCAGGACGCCCTCGCGCATCGCCGCCCGGGTGTCGACGAGGGTGTCGTCCACGTCGACCAGGAGGCCGCGCACGGGCCCGCTCACGACCAGCCCTGCGGCGGCCCCTGCTCCGGCCACGCACCGGCCTGCGGATACCCACCGGTCGGCGGGTACCCACCGGGCGGCGGGTACCCACCGGGCGGCGGGTACCAGGCGGGCGCCACGGGCGGCTGCCAGGGCGGGGGGACGAAGAGCCGGGCCAGCCGCATCCGGCGGCTCACCCAGAGCGCGGGGGCCAGCGACAGCATCAGGGTCAGGCCGTCGAAGACCAGGAGCGCCGGCGTGGCCTGGCTCGCGTCGAGGGTGTCCTTCAACCCGCCGAACGCGATCGTCAGCCCGAGCGCGACGATGTTGTTGACGCCGTGCAGGGCGATCCCCGCCTCGAGCCCTCCGGTGCGCCACACGAGCCAGGACGCCAGCACGCCGAACCCGAACCGGTCGGCGAACAGCCAGACGTCCTGCTGCCCGTGGGCGAACGCGAAGAGGGCGTTCGAGGCGGCCCCGCCGACCAGGGCGCCCACCGCGGCGTTCGGGACGGCCGACCCCACCAGCTGGGGGATCCAGCCGCGGAAGACGTACTCCTCCCCCGCGGCCTGCAGCGGCGTCGTCAGCAGGACGACGAGCAGCAGCAGCGGCCACTGCCGCTCGGGGGTCCACCGCTGGCCGCCGAGCACCGACAGCCCGCCGGTGAGCAGGCCGTTCACGGGCAGGATGACGGCGTAGCAGGCGAGCAGCCAGCGCCACCGGATCCCCGGCGCCACGGACGCCACCCACCGCGGGCGCCAGCCGAAGCCCGCCCAGGTGGCGACCATGACCATCGGGATGAACGCCGCCAGCGACAGGTTCGTGACGAGCAGCCCGAACGGCGTGGCCGTCCAGTCGGCGTCCGACGTCCCGCCGGAGGTCCCGGAGTCGCCGTTCAGGGCCCCGGCGACGGCCACCGCGACGATGAGCGCGAACACCGCCGCGACGCCGACCGCCACCGAGAGCAGGGGCCGCCACCAGCGGAACGTGGGGCCGCGCAGCAGCTGCGGGTAGGGACGCGCCTGCCAGGCCTCCACCGGTCCCGGCGGGCGGGGGACCGGCAGCTGCGGCTGCCCGAGCACCGGCATCTCCCCCGGCATGCCGCCCACGCCCTCCGTCGTCACGCGTCGATCGCCGTCCGCAGCGCAGCCAGCCGGGCGAGCGACGACGCGCGGCCCAGCACCTCCATGGACTCGAAGAGCGGCGGTGAGACGGTGCGCCCGGTGATCGCCACGCGCAGCGGCGTGAACGCCACCCGCGGCTTGACCCCCAGTCCCTCGACGACGGCGGCCCGAAGCGCGGCGTCGATCGCCGCCGTCGTCCACCCGTCGAGGGCCTGCAGGGCCGCGACGCTCGCGTCGAGGACGGCGCGGGCGCCGGCGGCGTCCTTGGTCACCTTGGCGAGGGCCTCGCCGTCCACCACCAGGTCGGCGTCGGCCGTGAAGAGGAACCGCAGCTGGTCGGCCGCCTCGCCGAGCAGCTGCACCCGGGTCTGCACCAGGGGTGCGGCGGCGGCGAGCGCGGCGCGCTGGGCGTCCGTCGGCTCGGCGGGCAGCACCCCCGCGGCCTGCAGGTACGGCGTCAGGCGGGCGGCGAAGTCGGCCGGGTCGAGCCGGCGGACGTGCTCGGCGTTGATCGCCTCGGCCTTCACCTGGTCGAAGCGGGCCGGGCTCGGCGTGACGTCGGCGATGTCGAACGCGGCGACCAGCTCCTCGACGGTGAACACGTCGCGGTCGGCGGCGATCGACCAGCCCAGCAGCGCCAGGTAGTTGAGCAGCCCCTCGGGCAGGAACCCGCGCTCGCGGTGCAGGAAGAGGTTCGACTGCGGGTCGCGCTTGGACAGCTTGCGGTTGCCCTCCCCCATGACCGACGGCATGTGCCCGAACCGCGGGACGGCGGAGGCCACGCCGATGTCGACGAGCGCCCGGTACAGGGCGAGCTGGCGGGGGGTTGACGAGAGCAGGTCCTCGCCGCGGAGCACGTGCGTGATCCCCATGAGCGCGTCGTCCACGGGGTTGACCAGGGTGTACAGGGGCTGGCCCCCGGCGCGGGCGATGGCGAAGTCGGGCACCGTGCCGGCGCGGAAGGTGACCTCGCCGCGGATGACGTCGTCGAAGGAGAGGTCCTCGTCGGGCATGCGCAGCCGCAGCACCGGCTCGCGGCCCTCGGCCCGCAGCGCCGCCCTGGCCTCCTCGGTGAGGTCGCGGTCGTGGTTGTCGTAGCCGAGCTTGGGGTCGCGCCCGGCGGCCCGGTGCCGCGCCTCGACCTCCTCGGGCGTGGAGAACGACTCGTAGACGTGCCCGCCGGCCACCAGCTTGGCGACGACGTCGTCGTAGATCGCCCGGCGCTGCGACTGCCGGTAGGGGCCGTTCGGGCCGCCGACCTCCACCCCCTCGTCCCAGTCCAGGCCGAGCCAGCGCAGCGCGTCGAGGAGCTGCAGGTAGCTCTCCTCGCTGTCGCGGGCGGCGTCGGTGTCCTCGATCCGGAAGACGAACGTGCCTCCCACGTGCCGGGCGTAGGCCCAGTTGAACAGGCACGTGCGGATCAGGCCGACGTGCGGGGTGCCGGTCGGGGAGGGGCAGAACCGGACGCGGACGTCGGCGCCGGTCGCGGTGGTCACGGGGTGGCGGTCGGGTGCGCTCATGATGGCGACCAGCCTAGGCCGTCCTCCCCGCAGCTCGCCGAATGCGAAAGTCGCCGGACGGCGACAACCATGGGCCCCCTGTCGAGCGACTCCTCTGTGCACGATCACATCGATCACCCCGGACGATCCACCCCCTGACGATCCGCCCTGCCCACGCCCGGCCGCGAGCCGCCGCCCCCGAGGAGCCCGCCGTGCAGAACCCCCTCCGCCTGTCCCTGCGCAGCCGGGTCGCCGCGGCGGCCGCGCTCGCCGTCCTGCCGCTGGCCCTGACGACGGGCGAGCTGCCGGCGGAGGCTGCCCTGTCGATGCGCGGCGCGGACCTGTCGACCCTGCAGCGCTCCCTCGACCTGGGCGCGACGTACTACGACGCCGCCGGGCGCGCGGGCGACCCGCTCGACATCCTGCGGGCCGCGGGCGTCAACTACGTGCGCCTGCGGGTGTGGAACAACCCGCCGAGCGGCTACAACACCAAGGCGGCCGTGCTGGCGTTCGCGCGCCGGGTCAAGGCCAAGGGGCTGAACCTGCTGGTCGACCTGCACTACTCCGACACCTGGGCCGATCCCGGGCGGCAGACCAAACCGGCGGCCTGGGCGGGCCACGGCATCGCCCAGCTGCAGCGCGACGTCTACGACTTCACCTCCGACGTCTGCACGAGCCTGCGGGCCCAGGGCACCACGCCCGACAGCGTCCAGATCGGCAACGAGATCAACGTCGGGATGCTGTGGGACGACGGCAAGGTGGTCAACAACGACTTCACCAACCTGAGCCTGCTGTTGAAGGCCGGGTACAACGCGGTCAAGGCGTGCAACGGCGGCACCCAGGTGATCATCCACACCGCCGACGCCGACAGCGACGCGCACGCCCGGTGGTTCTACGACGGTATCCGCGCCAAGGGCGTGACCTGGGACATCACCGGACTGTCCTACTACTGCATGTGGCACGGCACGCTGTCGACGATGGCGGGCGTCGTCTCCGACCTGCGCTCGCGGTACGGGCATCCCGTCGTCGTCGTCGAGACCGCCTACCCCTTCACGGCGGCGGACGCGGACAGCCAGCCGAACGTCATCAGCGGCGCCGAGCCGTGCACGGGCTTCCCCGCGACGTGGGCCGGGCAGGCGGCCGAGTTCGCCGCCGTCCAGAACGCGGCCCGCGGCGCGGGCGCCGTCGGCGTCTTCTACTGGGAGCCCACCTGGTACGCGATCAGGGGCAACGGCTGGGACCCGGCGAACATCAACGGCACCGGGGACAACTGGGACGACATGGCCCTCTTCGACTGGACCGGCCACCTCAACCCGAACGTCCGCTGGACCTCCTGACCCTCCGCTGTCCCCCAATTACGATACGCTTGCGTAGGGAAATTCGGCGGCGTACCGTCCTGAGCCATGAAGATCATGGCTTCGTCGGAGCCGGAGGCCGTCCACCGCAGGCGGTGGGCGATCCTCGGTGTGCTGGTCGTGTGCCTGCTCGTCGTGATCATGGACAACACGATCCTGAACGTCGCGCTGAAGACCGTCCAGCAGGAGCTGGGCGCTTCCCAGAGCGCCATGCAGTGGGCCGTCAACGCGTACTCGCTGGTCTTCGCCGGCCTCCTGTTCACCTGGGGCGTCACCGGTGACCGCTTCGGTCGCAAGCGGGTGCTGACGGCGGGTCTGGTGCTCTTCGGCACCTTCTCCGCAGCGTGCGCGTTCGCCGGCAGCCCGGCGGCGCTCATCGGCACCCGCGCGCTCATGGGGATCGGCGGGGCCGCCGTCCAGCCGCAGACCCTGTCGATCATCTCGAACGTCTTCGACGCCGACGAACGGCCGAAGGCGATCGGGATCTGGGCCGGCTTCAGCGGGCTGGCGCTGGCCGTCGGCCCGGTGACCGGCGGGTTCCTCCTCGACCACTTCTGGTGGGGCTCGGTGTTCCTCGTCAACGTGCCGCTGGTCGTCGGCGCCGTCGTGGTGATCGCCCTCATCGTCCCCGAGTCCCGCGACCCGCAGCCGCGCCGCGTGGACCGCGTCGGCGTCCCGCTGTCGGTGCTCGGCCTGGTGCTGCTCGTCTACGGGATCATCAAGGGCGGGGAGACGAACGGCTGGGGCTCGCCCCCGGTCTGGGGCACCGCCGCGGCCGGGCTGGCGGTGCTCGCACTGTTCGTGGTGGTGGAGGCGCGCAGCACCCACCCCGCACTGGACGTCGCGCTGTTCCGGCACGCGCAGTTCTCCGCGTCCGTCGCGGCCGTCGGCCTGACCTTCTTCGCGCTCATGGGGGCGTCGTTCGTCCTGGCGTTCTACCTGCAGGTGGTCCGCGGCTACAGCCCCCTGCAGGCGGGTACGTGCCTGCTGGCCATGGCGGCGGGCCAGCTCGTCGCCGCTCCGCGCAGCACGCGGCTGGCCGAGCGGCTCGGCACCCGGCCGGTGGTCGCCGCCGGGCTGGGGACCGTCGCCGCCTGCTTCGCGGCCTTCGCCCTGGTGACGGCGACGACGCCCCTCGCCGTCCTGGAGGGCCTGCTGCTGCTCATGGGGCTGGGCATGGGCCTGGTGATGGCACCGGCGACGAACGCCGTCATGGGGGCGGTGCCGCGCGAGCGGGCCGGGTCGGGGGCCGCCGTCAACAACACGATCCGGCAGGTGGGCGGGGCGCTCGGGGTGGCCGTCCTGGGTTCGATCCTCTCGGCCGGGTACCGGACCCGGCTCGGCGACGCCCTGCAGCCGCTGCCCGCCCCCGTGCGCGGCCCCGAGGCGTCCGAGTCGATCGGCGGCACCCTGGAGGCGCTGGGGCGCACGGCGCAGGGCGTGGCCGACGGGCGGTTCCCCCGCGCGTCGCTCGCCACGCTCGGCCCGGTGCACGACGCCGCGGTCTCCGCGTTCGTGCACGCCATGCACGTCACCGTGATCGGGGCGACGGTGGCGGACGTCGCCGGCGCCGCCGTCGTCCTGGCGTTCCTGCCGGCCTCGCTGCGCCCGGGCCTGCGCCGTCCGGACGCCGCCCGGGCGGCCGCCGCGGCCGCCGGGCCGTCCGGGGCGGCGCGGTGACCGCCGCGACGCCGACGGAGGCGGCTGCCGGGACGGCGGCCGAGGGGACGGCGCCTCCGGGGACGCCGGCCGAGGGGACGGCGCCTGCCGGGACGCCGGCCGAGGGGACGCCGGCCGAGGGGACGCCGGCCGAGGGCGCCGGGGACGGCGTCCCGGAGCGCCGCCGGCGGGGGCGACCGCGCAGCCGCCGCGCCGAGGAGGCCATCACGGAGGCGACGATCGACCTGATCGTGCGGCACGGCGTCTGCGGGCTGTCGATCGAGGGCGTCGCGCAGCGGGCCGGCGTCGCCAAGACGACGATCTACCGACGGTGGGCCTCCAAGGAGGAGCTGGCGCTCGACGTCCTGGCCCGGATGCACGGGCCCGCCCCGGACCTCCCCCCGGGCGGTTCGGTCCGGGACGACCTGGTGTTCCTGCTGCTGGCGGCCCGGTCGAACCACGAGGGCACGACGCGGTGGAGCGCCGTCCTGCGCCGGCTCGCCGGCGAGGTCGACACCTACCCGGAGGAGTCGCGCGCGTTCATGGCCCGCGCGATCGCCCCCCGGCGCCTGCGGACGTTGGAGGTGCTGCGCCGGGGGATCCAGGAGGGCGTGGTCCGGGCGGACGCCGACCTCGACCTCGCGGCGGAGGCGCTCATCGCGCCCGTGCTGCTGGGCGCCCTGCTGCCGCTGCGCCACCAGCTGGGACCCGACCGGGTGACCGCCCTGGTCGACCTGGTCCTCGCGGGCCTCGCCCCCGCGCCGTCCCCCGGCTGATCATGGAGGAACCGCTGGTCCGGCGCCCGCCGGACCAGCGGTTCCTCCATGATCGCGCGGCGCTCAACAGCAGCGGGTGCCGGGCTGAGGGGTGTGCCGGTGGGTCTCGAACTGGTGGCGGGTCAGGGGCGGCGCTCCCGGGTGGGTGCGGGCGTGGCGGGCCAGGTAGGTGTCGTAGGCGGTCTCGCCCGTCAGCGCCTGCAGGTAGCGGTGGACGGCGCGCAGGGCGCGGCGGACGGCGGTCATCCGGCGTCCGCGGTCGCCGTGGCGAGGCGGCGCCGCTCCTCCGCCGTGGGGATGAGGCCGGACGGCGCGTCGAGGTGGGACTCGACGAACGGGTCCTCGGCCGAGGCGCCCGGCGCCCCCGACCGGACCGCACGCACGCACACCCAGACGGCGTTGAGGATCACCACGATCACCAGCAGCGCGAACAGGGCCGCCAGGACGCCGTCGACCGTGGAGTTGGTGACGACCTGGCGCATCTGGTCGGCGTTCTTGGCCGGTGCCAGCACCTGCCCGGCGTCCAGCGCCTTGGCGTAGCGGTCGCGCTGGGCGAAGAAGCCGAGCTTGGCGTCGGAGGAGAACACCTTCTGGTAGCTCGCCGTCAGCGTGACGGCGGCGTCCCAGGCCAGCGGCAGCCCGGTCACCCACGCCCACCGCAGCCTGCCCGACTTCACCAGGATCACCGTGCCGAGCGTCAGCGCCACGGCGGCGAGGAGCTGGTTGGCGATCCCGAACAGCGGGAACAGCTGGTTGATGCCCCCCAGCGGGTCGCCCACGCCGGTCCAGAGGAAGTACCCCCACGCCAGGACGACGACGGCGCTGGTCAGCCACAGACCCGGCCGCCAGGAGGTGCGGCGGAAGGGCGCCCAGACGTTGCCCAGCATGTCCTGCAGCATGAAGCGGCCGACCCGGGTGCCGGCGTCCACCGTCGTCAGGATGAAGAGCGCCTCGAACATGATCGCGAAGTGGTACCAGAATGCCTTGAGCGACGACCCCCCGAACACGTCCGACAGGATCTGGGACATGCCGACGGCGAGCGTGGGCGCGCCGCCGGTGCGGGCGACCAGGGTCTTCTCGTGGACGGCGGCGGCGGCCGACTGGAGTTGCTCCGGCGAGATGGTGAACCCGAGGTTCGCGACGGCGTGCGCGGCGCTGCCCGCGGTGCTGCCCAGCAGCCCGGCCGGCGCGTTCATCGCGTAGTAGAGGCCCGGCTGCAGCAGGCTGGCCGCGATCATGGCCATGACGGCGACGGACGACTCCATGAGCATGCCGCCGTAGCCGATGAGCCGGATCTGGGACTCCTTCTCGATCATCTTCGGCGTCGTGCCGGAGGAGATGAGGGCATGGAATCCCGACAGCGCCCCGCAGGCGATCGTGATGAACACGAACGGGAACAGCGAGCCCGAGAACACCGGCCCGGTGCCCGACGTCGCGAACTTCGTGACCGCCTCGTTCTGCAGCGTCGGGGCGGTCACCAGGACCCCGATCGCGAGCAGCCCGATCGCGCCGATCTTCATGAACGTGGAGAGGTAGTCGCGCGGGGCGAGCAGCATCCATACCGGCAGCACCGAGGCGACGAACCCGTAGACGACGAGCGCCACCACCAGCTGCTTCGGGCTGAGCGTGAACGTGCCGGCCCAGCTGGAGTCGCCCACCCACTTGCCCGCGACCAGCGCCAGCAGCAGCAGGGCGACGCCGATCACGCTCACCTCCAGCACCCGCCCGGGGCGCAGCACCCGCAGGTAGAAGCCCATGAGCAGGGCGATCGGGATCGTCATCGCGATGGAGAAGGTGCCCCACGGCGACGCCGAGAGCGCGTTGACCACGACGAGCGCCAGCACCGCCAACAGGATGATCATGATGGCGAAGACGGCGACGAGCGCGGCGATCCCGCCGACCACGCCGACCTCGTCGCGCACCAGCTGGCCCAGGCTGCGCCCGCCGCGCCGCATCGAGAAGAAG
>Ga0302322_100003318_pt1 | contig 13796 bp, 10 predicted proteins | sample Fen_T0_2_FD_203757 | JGI IMG/M metagenome (GOLD analysis project Ga0302322, IMG submission 203757) | Peat permafrost microbial communities from Stordalen Mire near Abisko, Sweden - Fen_T0_2 | ecosystem: Environmental > Terrestrial > Soil > Wetlands > Permafrost | place: Sweden: Abisko...
CGGCTCGACACCGCGCTCGCGCGCCACGCGCCGCGCGCAGCTGGCGCTGACGTAGAGCTCGCCTGACTGCGAATGCTCGTCGGAGAGGTCGAACGTGATCACGTCCGTGCGGCTGCCGTCGCGGAGCCAGCGCCGGTGCAGACGCGCGAGCGCCGCATCCCCGAGGAAGACCACCGACAACTCGAGCTGCGACTTCCCTCCGTGGCGCAAGGCCGCGCGCAGGATGCGCCGCACCTGTGCATCCCCGAGCAGCCGCCCGCGCACCTTCCAGGCGATCCCGATCGGCGCGCCGCGGCGCGCGCTCACGGCCGGTCGGACTCCCGGCGATCGCGCGCGGGAGCTTCGTAGGCGCGCACGATCTGCTCCACGAGCGGGTGGCGCACGATGTCGCGCGCGCCGAACTCGAGGATGCCGATGTCCTGCCAACCGCGCAGGCGCACGAGCGCGTCCACGAGTCCGCTCTTCTGCTCGCGCTCGAGGTCGTTCTGCGTCGGGTCGCCGGTGACGACCATGCGCGACCCTTCGCCGAGCCGGGTCAGGAACATCTTCATCTGGCTCACGGTCGTGTTCTGCGCCTCGTCCAGGATCGCGAAGGCGTGGCTCAGCGTGCGCCCGCGCATGTAGGCGAGCGGCGCGATCTCCAGGATGCCGCTCTCCTCGAGGCGCGCGACCTCCTCGAAGTCGACGAGGTCGAAGAGCGCGTCGTAGATCGGGCGCATGTAGGGGTTGAGCTTGGCCTGCAGGTCGCCGGGCAGGAAGCCCAGGCGCTCGCCAGCCTCGACCACGGGGCGCGTGACGACGAGGCGCCGGCACTCGCCGTTGCGCAGCGCGCGCACGGCCGCCGCGACCGCGAGGTAGGTCTTGCCCGTGCCGCCCGGACCGATGCCGAAGGTGAGCGGGTTCTTCTCGATCATCTCGAGGTAGCGGCGCTGGTTCTCGGTGCGCGGCTCGAAGGGATTGACGCGCAGTCCGCGCGCGTTGACGCGCGCGCTCGGCTGGGCCCAAGTCGGCGCGGCGCCGTCCTCGGAGCGCTCGAAAGGCGCGCGTGTGCGCAAGCCCGAACCCGCTCGCGGCGCATGCGCACGCACGTTGCCCATGGCACGCGCCGAAGGACTCGCGGGCGAAGTGCTCGGAGGCTCGCTGCCGAGCAGGATCGACTCGATCACGGAGTTCTCGAGCTCGCGGCCCTTGCGGCTCTTGCCCAGCAGATGCTCGATGCGCCGGCGCGCTTCCTGCACGCCTTCGTCGGAGCCCTTGAGGCGCAGGTTTCCGCGGCGCGTGAAGATCTCGATCTCCAGATCCTGCCGCAGCAGCTTGGCGTAGCGGTCGTACGGACCGAGGACCAGGATGGCCTCGTCGTGCGAGCGCAGCGGGATGGTGATCTCGGTCAAGTCGCTCTGAGGATCGGCGAGGGGAAGCGGGCTGTCAACGTCCGGGGAAGATCCAGGGCCAGGTTGCCGCGGCCATCGGGATCGTGAAGAGGAAGCTGTCAAGCTGGTCGAGCAATCCGCCGGAGGGCCCGAACGCGCTCGAGGAGTCCTTCACGCCCGCGCGGCGCTTGATCCAGCTCTCGAACAGGTCGCCCGCCTGCGCGGCGAGGTTCAGGCTCGCGCCCGTGATCAGGGCACCGTAGATCCCGAGCGGGCCTTGCGGCAGGACGCCCAGGACGTGCAGCAGCAGGGCCAGCAGCGTGGCGCCGAGGAACGAGGCCACGCACCCCCACTCGGTCTTGCCCGGGCTGATGCCGGGGAAGGGATGGCGCTTGCCGAAGGTGCTGCCGCCGTAGTACCCGGCCGTGTCGCCGATCTTGGAGATCGCGAGCAGCGCTACGAGGCCTGCCGTGCCGTGGAAGCCGTACAGGCTGAAGAGGTACGGCAGGGCGGGAGTCAGCCAGAGCGCGAGCACCGCGCTGCCGGCGAGCTCGCGCCCGCGCCCGGCCGCGAGCACCGCGGGCAGCGCGCCGACGAGCAGCACGCCGCACAAGAGTGCTGCCGGCAGCACCTGGCTGCCAGCCGAGAGCGGCTCGTGCAGCACGAACACGAGCAACGCGATTCCCGCGAGCCAGGCGAGGATGCGCCGTGCAGGAAAGGCCAGTGCGAGCGCCTGCACGGCCGCGCCCAGCGCGCAAGCAAACAGCGCCACACGGCTGTAGCCGCCGCCGTGCGCGCCCTCGAGCGCCTCCGCGAGGTTCCAGCCGCGCAGCTGCAGCTCGTCGGCCGCGACCCAGCGCGCGCGCGCGCAGTACAGGAGGCCCGCGCAACCGAGCGCCGCGAGCCCGATCGGCGCGCCGAGCTTCCACTCGCGCAGGCTGCCCATGCGCGTGAGCTCGAGGACGCCGGCGAAGAGCACCAGCACGAGCGCCACGAACAGCACCAGTCCGTGCTGGCTCCTCGAATTCCAGACGAGCAGCAGCGCAAGGCTGCCGGCCAGCGCACTGCCGGAGAGCGTGCGCTTCAGGATGCGGGCGCGTTTCTCGGCGTCCATCGCGCTCGATCAGGCCCCGCGGCGCGAACGGCTCGCGCGTTCCTGCGCGCCGCCGTCCTGCTCGAGACCGCCGAACTTGCGCTTGCGCGAGGCGTAGGCGCGCAGCGCTTCGTGCAGTTCGGCCTTGCGGAACTCGGGCCAGCACACGGGCGAGACGAAGAGCTCGGCGTAGCTCGCCTGCCAGAGCAGGAAGTTCGAGAGGCGCAGCTCCCCCGCCGTGCGGATCACGAGGTCGGGGTCGGGCGTCGAAGGATCGTAGAGGTAGCGCCGCAGCGTCTCCTCGTCGACCTGCGCCTCGCTGATGCGGCCCGCGCGCGCGTCCTCGATCACTTTCTTGAGCGCGTCGGCGATCTCGCTGCGGCTGCCGTAGCTGAGCGCGAGGCGCAGCAGCATGCCGCGGTTGCCGCGCGTCAGCTCCTCGGTGCGGCGCAGCTCCGCGAGCGCGCTCTTCGGCAGCTCGTCGAGCCGGCCGATGGCCGCGAGGCGCACGTCGTTGTCCATCAGCGTCGCGCGCTCCTTGGAGAGGAACAGGCGCAGGAGCTGCATCAGCGTGCGCACCTCGAGCGCGGGACGCTTCCAGTTCTCGGCCGAGAAGGCGTAGAGCGTCAGGCTCTCGACGCCCATGCGCGCGCACTCGGTCGTGACCTCGCGCACCGAGGCGATGCCCTCGCGGTGGCCGAGGATGCGCTGCAGCCCGCGGCGCTCGGCCCAGCGGCCGTTGCCGTCCATGATGATCGCGATGTGCGCCGGGAAGGCGCCACCGAAGTCAGGACGGACGATGCGCGCTTTGGCCATGGCTCGTGCTGCTAGAGGCCGCGGCCGATCACCTGGTCGCGCTCGGGGCCGACGGAGAGCAGCAGGATCGGGGCACCGACCTCGCGCTCGAGCGACTCGACGTAGTGGCGTGCCGCCGCGGGCAGGTCGGCGTAGCGCCGCACGCCCGTGATGTCCTCGCTCCAACCCGGGAACTTCTGGTAGACCGGCGTGAGGCCCTCGAGGCGCGGCAGATCGGAGGGCCAGTCGCGGCGTTCGCTGCCGCCGATCCTGTAGCGCGTCGCAACCTCGATCGATTCGAAGCCCGAGAGCACGTCGAGGTTGGTGACGATGAAGCCGTCGGCGCCCGAGACCTCGAGCGCGTAGCGCACGGCGACCGCGTCGAACCAGCCGCAGCGCCGCGGCCTTCCGGTGGTCGAGCCGTATTCGTTGCCCTGCTTGCGGATGCGCTCGCCGGTCGGGTTGTCCTGCTCGCTCGGGAAGGGTCCCTCGCCCACGCGCGTGCAGTAGGCCTTGGCGATGCCGATCACGCGCTCGATGTGGCGCGCGGGGAAGAGCGCGCCGGCGGCGATGCCGTTGGCGCCCGTGTTCGAGGAGGTCACGAACGGATAGGTGCCGCCGTCGATGTCGAGCATCGCGCCCTGCGCGCCTTCGAAGAGGATGCGCTTGCCATCCTTCCAGGCCTTGCGCACCAGCGCGCCGGTGTCGCACACGAAGGGCCGCAGGCGCTCGGCCAGCGCCGTGTAGCGGTCGAGCTGGCCGTCGAGATCGAGCGGTCGCTCGCCGTGGACCTTCTCGATCAGCGCGTTCTTCTCGGCCAGCGCGGCGCGCAGGCGCGTGCGGCAGTAGACGTTGTCGAGCAGGTCGGCGACGCGCAGGCCGGTGCGCGCGGCCTTGTCGGCGTAGCACGGACCGATGCCGCGCCCGGTCGTGCCGATGCGGCCCTCGCCGCGCCAGCGCTCGGAGAGCTGGTCGATCAGTCGGTGGTGCTCGAAGATCACGTGCGCCGAGGCCGAGAGCTTGAGCCCGGTGCCGTCGACGTGCTGGCCGCGCTTGCGCAGGCCCTCGACCTCCTCGAGGAACTTGAGCGGGTCGACCGCGACGCCGTTGCCGATCACGTTGACCTTGCCCGGGTGCAGGATGCCCGAGGGGATCAGGTGCAGGACGTACTTCTCGCCACCGACGACGACCGTGTGTCCCGCGTTGGCGCCGCCCTGGTAGCGGACGATCACGTCCGCATCGCGCGCCATCAAGTCGATCAGCTTGCCCTTGCCCTCGTCGCCCCACTGGGCACCAAAAACGCTCGTCGTGGGCATGCTCGTGCTCGGGCGAAAACCGGGGGTGCGGGGGACTTCCGGCACTCCGGCCGGGCCGGGGATTCTTGCGCGCCCGGGGGCCGCGAACAAGCACAAAACGAGCGCGGACGGCCCTCCGCCGCGGGCGCCTCAGTGCACGTCTTCGGGGAAGTCCAGGACCTCGTGCGGGACGCTGTCCAAGGTCTCCCAGCGGATCAGCGGGGTGATCACCATGTTGTCGTCGACCTTGTGGCGCCAGACCACCGAGCGCACGACGCGCATCAGGCTGTCGCCCTTCTCCTCGGCCAGGCGCACGGCCTGGGGATCCGCACCGAACGAGCCGCTGTCGTCCTGCGCGGTCGCACGGCGCGCGACCACGAAGACGGAGAAGACTCGCGACTGGACCGTCAGCATCGACTTGACGCGTCCCTGGATATCGGCGGAGAGCTCCTTCCAGCCATCAACCTCCTCGAGCTCCTGGAGGTTCTCGAAGATGCGCTTCTGGAACATCTCGCGACCGTACTCGTCGTAGACCGGCTCGGCCGGCGCCGCGTCGTCGGACGTGCTCTTGTTCTTGTCCTTCTCCTCCTCGAGGTTGCGGTACTCGATCACCTTGTCCCAGAAGCGCGGGTTGAGCTCGCGGTCGTCGAAGAGCGACTTCAGCACGGCCGGCGGCGCGGTGTTGAGGTTGACCTGCCAGCCGCCGGTGTCGACGTTCGAGCCGCTGCCGGAGCCGCCCGTGGAACTGCCATTCGCACCCGAGCCCGCGGCCGGTTGTCCGCTGCCCGAGCCTGAGCCCGCGGCCGCGCCGCTGCCCGAGCCGCTGTTGCCCGCGCCCGAGCCCGAGGCGCCGGAGCTGCCCGAGCCCTGGTTCGAGGCGCTTCCGCTGCCCGAGCCCGAGGGTTGGGTGCCGCTGCCGGAACTGCCGGCAGCGCCGCTGCCCGAGGGCGTGCCGCTGCCCGCGCCCGCCGCGGGGGGCTTCGCGGCCGAGGAGCTGCTGTTCGGCGGCGGCGGCTTGTCGCCGGCGGTCTCGAGTGCCGTCCAGACGGTCAGGAAGCTCTCGATCGAATGCACGCGCACGCCGCGCTCGTCGCGGAAGTCGCGGAAGTGGTTGGGCTCGAAGGGCTTCAAGATCGCGAACTCGCGCAGCGAGCGCGGCAGCTTGAGATCGAGGTTGGCCGGGTCGTCGGAGATCTGCGCCGCGCGCGGGATCTCGGACTTCTTGCCCTTGGTCATGTACTCGAGCATCGCCTTGGCCATCTCCTCGGCGGTACGCGAGTCGATATCGGCCGTGGTGCCCTCGCGGCACTTGTCGAGCACGCGCACGACGCGATCGAAGGCCTCCTTGGCGGCCTTCTCGTCGCGCACGAGCATCGTCAGCACGTTGACCTTGCTGTCCTCGTCCTGCGCGAAGACGCGCATGCGCACCTCGTTGATCTCCGTGCGCGCGGGCTGGTACCACTCGTCGCGCTGGGAGTCGCAGGCCTGGCCGCCTTGGGCGCCTGCGGCGCCGCCCGCAGGGGCCCCAGCCGCCGCCGGCGGCGTCGCGCCCCCGGCCGGCGCGCCCCCGGCCCCGGCGGCCGAGCTGGAGCTGTCCGAGGCCTCGCCGTCGGTCTTGAGCTTGTCGTACTCCTCGAGCAGGGCCGACTCGATCGCCAGCTCCTGGGAGCTCATCGCGACATCGTTGCGGCCCACGCGCGCGGCCGTGTTGGTGGCCACGAAGATCTGGAACACGATCGCTGCCAGCACGATCAGGATCAGCACGGCCATCAGCAACGCCGCCCCGGAGCGTGGCGAATGGGCTTGTACGGGTCGCAGGAGCATGTTCGGGGTCCGGCAGGCTGGGACGGACGGGCCCGGAGGCTCTTCCCGGCGCCCTAGAATTCGGTGTGCAGGTCGCTGCCCTGCAGGATGCGCGGGCGGATGAAGAAGAGCACGTTGGTGAGCTCCTTCTTCTTGTAGGTCGAGCGGAACAGCAGCGGCCCGAGCAGCGGCAGGTCGCCGAGCAGCGGGACCTTGTTGACCGTCTCGACGGTGCGCTCGGCGATCAGGCCGCCGAGGATCACGGCCTGGCCTGGTTCGAGGTACACGACCGTCTTGGCCCCGCGCTTGGCGATGATCGGGTTCGAGATCGTCTGGCCGTTCTGCAGCGAGAAGGTCGTGGCGCTGCCCGCTTCCTGCGAGGCCTCGACGTCGATGTTGAGCGCGACCGTGCGCGTGCCGACGACGCGCGGGATCACATACAGCTTCACGCCCACCTCGACCATGGCGAGGTTGGCCGCGACCTGGCCGTTCACCGCGATGCTGTTGACCGTGTAGTAGGGCAGCTGCAGCGTGTTGATGATCTCGGCGCGCCCGCCCTCGCGCACGGCGATCTTGGGCCGCGAGTTGATCGAGACGTTCTGGTAGGTCGCGAGCGCCTCGAGGATCGCGTTGAACTTCATCCCGTCCTGCACGGCACCGAGCTGCAGCAGCGCGTCGCCGGTGCTGAAGTTGGCCGTGTTGGGCAGGTTGTAGTTGAACTGGTTGACGAAGGTGTGGTCGGGGAAGCCGAAGATCGGCGTGGTGGCGTCGATCGGCCGCACGCCGTAGTCGAGCGTGTCGGTGGTCGAGACCTCGACGATCTTGGCCTCGATCTCGATCTGCGGCACGCCGGCCGCGAAGATGTTGATGAAGTCCTCGACCTGGTTGAGGCGCTCGAAGCCGGCCGTGACGATCAGCCAGTCGGCCAGGCCCACCGAGGTCGCTTCGAGGGTCTGCGGCACGCGCAGGTCGGGCACCAGCAGCTCGGTGTCCCACTTGAGCTTGACGTCCAGGCGCACCTGCTGCGGCGTCTGCACGCCGGCCTTGGGATCGGCGGCGTCGTAGAGCGGGAAGAAGCCGTAGGTCTTGATCAGGTCGAGCAGCGCCTGGCCCGTCCCGAGCTTGAGCGGGAAGGGCTTCATGATCAGGCCCGACTCGGGATAGACCTGGATGCGCTTGCCGAACTTGAGGTAGGGATTCTCGGGGAAGAAGTTGGGCGGCTCGGCCGGCTTGGCACCCTCCGCGGGGGCCTGCTCGGACTTGGCGGCCGCCGGCACCTCGCCCGTCTTCAGGCGCTCGACCGCCTTGGCGAAGACGTCCTCGTCCATGTCGGGCTTGGTCTGCGCGTAGGGATCGTCCTCCATCGCGTGGACCGGCTTGAGCGCGCCCTGCGAGATCAGCTCCTGGAACTTCTGCACCGTCAGCTCCGACCCGGGCTTGTCGGGTGCCGCCGCGCGCTCGTCGGGCGCACTGCTCTTGCAGGCGCACACGAGCGCGAGCGGGAGCGCGAAAAGCACAAGACCCCTGCCGATGGCAGAGGTCGTGCGGAAGGGCGGATCGGCGAGGAGTCGCATCGCGCGGCGGGCGCCTGGAATCTCCTAGAGCTGGGCCTTGACGAGGTCGGTGATGTCCGTGACTGCGCGGCCGTCGGTGTGCTTGATCGTCTTCCAGACCGAGCAGTAGCCGTCCTGTTGGCGAACCTTGTCGCAGGCGTCACGCACCTTGTTCGCGGCTTCCTGGCGCAACTGGATCCCCTCGGGCGAGTTGGGATCGATCTTGTTGTCCTTGATCTTCTTGTACTGCGCGGTCGCCTTGAGCAGCGCGTCGTAGTCGACCTTCGCGGGCTTCGAGAGCGTCTTGGCGTCGTCGAGACCGCAGATGTTGTCGGCGCGGTCGATGACCCAGCCCGTGGCGGGCGGGTTGTCGAATGCACGGACGGCACCGGCCTCGTGGCGCGCGGCGCCTGCGAGGCAGGGAAGCAACAGCACTGGAGTGAGCACCAGGGCCAGGATGAGCTTCTTCATGATCGAACCTGTCTAGCTGTCAGAAACGGAGTCGTGTGAGTGTCATCGTTGGCCCCGATCCGCTGCGCACGGGCGGGGATGACTGCCCCCCGGAGCTCGAGTGCTCCGCGAGACTGCCCCCGTGCGAGTGGCTGGGTCCGACTTGGTTTTAGCAAACGGTACTCAGACCGGGTCGCGCGTTTCCCTGGTTTTTTCAGCTGCCGCGAAAAAAGCCTGTCTAGGCGCGACCGTGATCGTCGACCGTCCGTGGGCAACCTCATCGGCAGCGCCTCGGGCAGAACGTGACGGGTAAGGTGCGAAGTTGCCTGCACAGCACCGAGAACGCAACTCGGCCTCCGGTCGCGGGCGGAATTCCGGAACATTCTTCGGCGGCAGGTGTGCGCACTCGGTCGCAGGAGCTGCGTAGATGCAGCGAGCCGGACCCGCTCGGGCCCGGCTCGCGTAGTGGATCGCGGAGCGCAGCGGCTGCTTCAGCTCGCGGCCGGCTCGCCCAGCGCCTGCTTGTGGCTGAGCTTGATCTTGCCGCGGTCATCGACGTTGATCACGACCACGTCGATCACGTCTCCGAGGTTGACGACATCCCCGACCTTCTCGACGTAGCCCTCGGCGAGTTCCGAGATGTGGCACAGGCCCTCGACGCCCGGGAGGATCTCGATGAAGGCGCCGAAGTCGCGCACGCTCTTGACCGTGCCCTTGTAGCGCGCGCCGATCTTGGGCGTCTCGCACATGGCCACGATCGCCGCCGCGCAGTCCTGCACCAGGCGCGAGTCGCTGCCGAACACCTGGATGTTTCCGGTGTCGTCCACGACCGAGATGCGCACCTTGTACTGGGCCTGCATGGCCTTGATGTTCTTGCCGGCCGGCCCGATCAGGAAGCCGATCTTGTCGCCCGGGATCTGCAGCGCTTCCATGCGCGGCGCGTACTCACTGATCTCGCGCTTCGGGCGCGGGACGACTTCGAGCATCTTGCGCAGCACGTGCTTGCGGGCTTCCTTGGCCTGCGCCAGCGCCTTGCTCATCAGCTCGCGGCTGACGCCCTTGACCTTCAGGTCCATCTGCAGGGCCGTGATGCCGACACCGCTGCCGGCGACCTTGAAGTCCATGTCGCCGTTGTGGTCCTCGGAGCCCTGGATGTCGGTCAGCACCGCGCTGCGCTTTCCGTCGGTGACGAGGCCCATCGCGACGCCCGCGATCGGCTGCGCCAGCGGCACGCCGGCGAGCATCATCGAGAGGCAGCCGCCGCACACGCTGGCCATCGAGGACGAGCCGTTCGACTCGGTGATGTCCGAGACGATGCGCACGGTGTAGGGGAAGGATTCGCGCGGCGGCACGACCGCCGCGAGCGCGCGCTCGGCCAGCATGCCGTGTCCGATCTCGCGCCGGCCCGGGCCCATGATGCGGCGCGTCTCGCCCACCGAGTAGGGCGGGAAGTTGTAGTGCAGGTAGAAGTTCTTTTTGTACTCCTCCTCGAGGCCGTCGATGATCTGCTCGTCGTCGGGCGTGCCGAGCGTGCAGGAGACGAGAGCCTGCGTCTCGCCGCGCGTGAAGAGCACCGAGCCGTGCTGGCGCGGGATGAAATTGGGCAGGATCGTGATCTCGCGCACCTCGTCGAGCTTGCGCCCGTCGATGCGCTTGCCCTGCAGGCACATCTCGCGCTCGACCGCGGTCACGAGCTCCTCGAAGGCGGCCTTGACGGCCTTGGTGCGCGCGGCCTGTTCCTTCTCGTCCAGGATCCCGGCCGACAGCTTCTCGACGCACTCGGCCTTGATCGCGTCGATCGCGGCGTAGCGCTCGTGCTTGCCCTGCGTGAAGACCGCGGTCTCGAGCGCCGGTCCGAACTTCTTGACGGCCGCGTGCAGCGTCTCGTCGCGCACGGGTGCGGTCCAGGCGATCGCCGGCTTGCCGGCCTTCGCCTGCAGCTCCTCGACCATCTCGACGATCTGGTGGATCAGGCCCTGCGCCATCTCGAGCGCGTCGATCATGCCGTCCTCGGGCACTTCCTGGGCCGAGCACTCGACCATGCAGATGCCTTCCTTGTGGCCGGCGACGACGAGGTCGAGCAGCGACTCGCTGCGGCGGCGGTCGTCGGTCGGGAACGCGACCAGCTTGCCGTCGAGGTGGCCGATGCGCACCGCGGCGAGCGTGGCGTCGGTCGGCAGGCCGGAGATGCGCACCGCAGCGAAGGAGGCGATCATCGCCAGCACGTCGGTGTTGTTCAGGCCGTCGTAGCACAGCGCGTGCGACATGACCTGGACTTCGTTCTTGAAGCCATCGGGGAACATGGGCCGGATCGCGCGGTCGATCAGGCGCATGGTCAGGATCTCCTTGGTCGTCGGGCGTCCTTCGCGCTTGAAGAAGCCGCCGGGGATCTTGCCCGCGGCCTCGGTCTTCTCGCGGTAGTCGACGGTGAGCGGGAAGAAGTCCTGCTCCTGGCGCGGCGTTCCGGTGGCGACGGCCGCAAAGGCCATCGACTCGCCCAGGGTCGCGATCACCGCGCCGTGCGCCTGGCGCGCGACGATGCCGGTCTCGAGGACGATGCGCTTGTCGCCGATCGTGCGCTCGACTCGTACGTGGTTGAATTTCATCGGATCAAAGATCTCACTTCTCTTCGTTGTCTAGTTTCTCGTTTGGTGTGGACATTCTGACGCGGGCGCAGCCTCGAAAAAAGGCTGCAGCCTGCGCGGCGCGGGCGCGCGGAACGTGCGCGGAGCGGCCTAGCGGCGCAGGCCGAGCTGCTCGATCAGCGCCTGGTAGCGCTCGGGGTGCTCGTTGCGCAGGTACTTGAGCAGCTTGCTGCGGCGACCGACCATCACCAGCAGGCCACGGCGCGAGGTGTAGTCCTTGCGGTGCGTCTTGAGGTGCCCGGTCAGGCTGAGGATGTTCTCGGTCAAGAGGGCCACCTGGACCTCGGGAGAACCGGTGTCGCCCTTCACTCGGGCGAACTTGGAGATGACTTCGGACTTGCGTGCGACGGGGACGGCCATGGCGACTCCTTGTGCATGGCGACTCTCGGGACTTGCCGCGGTCCGAAGGCAAGGTCCCTCGGTCCGGGTGCTCCGCTCCCCCATGCGGGGAAACGGTGGGAGGACCCTTCGGGGCCCTCTTGAAGGGCAGAGAGTCTACGAGCGGATCCCCCGCCGGGCAAGCCGGGGCCGGGACGGGAAAGCCGCAGGCCGTCCCTTGGGCCGGGATCTCAGGGCTTGGCGTGGCCGGGCGTCGCCTGGCGCGCCGGCATGACCTCGAGCAGCTCGTTCGAGATCTTCTCGCAGGCGTAGCGCGTCAGCGCGCTCTCGGTCGTGAACTGGTCGTGGATCTCGCCGAAGTCGAAGCGCTTCTCGAGCACGCCCGACCAGAGTTCGCCCGAGGGGTTCTCGGGATCGAGCATGCGCGCGCGGATCGTGACCTCGATCACGTCGCGCGTGTCCCACAGGTGCGTGTCCCAGCGCTGCACCTCGATCACCAGCACGGCCTGCTCTTCCAGCGCGCCGGGATGGTAGGCGGCCTTGACCACCTTGCTGTCGACGAGATCGAGCGCGATCGGCGAGTAGTGGCGCTTGACCAGCGCGCCCTGGAAGGCGCGGCGCAACTCGCCCGCCGGAAGGGCTGTGTTTCCCGAGGCGTCCACGATCGGCGCGAGTGCGACCTCGATCGGGCTCTTCTGCTCGAGCGTGCTGGCCTTGCCCGTGGTGGTGACGCTCTCACCAGGGCGTTTGGGCAGTGAATTGCAGGCCGTGGCGAGACTGACGAAGCTGAGGAGCGATACGAGGATGCGCAGAGACACGGTGACTTCCTCCGGGGGAGTGCTGTTGCGCGCGATCCTCTGAACAATCCCCTCGGATCGGGCGCGGCAGCGGCGTGGGCCGGATTCTAGGGACCGGCCCGGCCGGAAGAAAGCCTCAGGGCGGCGTGACCGTCAGCAGCGTCGAGTGCGAATAGAGGTCGAACTCGCGCTCGATGTCGCTCCAGAGGAAGTTCGTGTTGTCGAACGCCGGCCAGGCGAAGCTCGAGATCCTGCACTGGAGGTCGCCCGGCGCGAGCGGGAAGCTGATGCCGGGACCGAAGAAGGGCAGGTGCATCTGCACCTCGGGGCCCTTGGCGTCCGGCGGGTCGGTGGTCCAGATCACCCAGCGCGCGCCGTCGATGTCGGTCAGCACCACGCGGTACAGGCCCGGCTCCCCCGCCGAGTCGGGCAGCACGTCGGTGAAGTAGAGCGTGTTGGCCTCGCCGAAGGGGTCGAGATCGATCGGGATCACGCCCAGGGCGCAGGCCGCGGGCGGGTCCTCGGCGACCGGGTTGGACGAGAGGCGCGGGCGTACGCCGCCGACATTGCCGTCGGGGTCCACCACCTGCATGCGCAGCTTCAGGTCGGGGTCGATCGAACCCGAGGTGACGTACTCCCCGAGCATGTCGTCGGGGTTGTCCTGGATGCCGTCGACCGAGCCCGGATAGGCGGCGCGGATCGCGAATGCCCCGGGCGGGAGCGCATCCGTGAAGGCCGCTCCCACACCCACGACCACAGTCCCGGGCATGCCGGGCGAGGTGGCTTCGATGCTGACCTGCGGATCGCCCGCGAGCAGCGGGAAGTTCGTGGTCGTGAGCAGCTGCGCCGGCGCGTCGATCGCGGCCTCTTCCGGATCGAGGCCGGGCTGGTCGAGCATGTGGCGGTGGGCCTGGTCGTTGACCACGGCCTCCCCGGGAGCGGCGGGGCCGACCGGGAACTCCAGCGTGGCCGCCTTGAGGAAAGCCGCGGGCGTGTAGAGCAACACGCTCGGCGGCGTGAAGATCGCGAAAGCCGAGAGCGCGCCGATGCGGCGCGACTCGATCGGATACGGATCGTAGGGACAGGTGAAGAGCTGCGCGGTCGGGTCGTAGGTGCAGCTCGAGACCGGCTCGAAGAGCTTGAGCGGATCGGCAAGCCGTGAATCCGCGACGAGGCCCGTGTAGAGCGCGATCTGCGGCGCCGAGGAGGAGACCGTCCCCTCGACCGTGGCACCGGCCGAGAGCAGCGGGTGCAGCAGGATGTCCACGCGGTCCACGGTCACGCCGTCGAAGGTGAAGAACTCGTACCCGGAGGCGCGCACGCTGAGGATGTTGCGCCCGAGGTTGATCGAAGCCTGCATCAGCGCGTAGCCCGCCGCGTTGGTCGTCTGCTCGCCCAGACCGGTCACGCCGCCGAAGAGCCACTCGTGCGTGGCAACGGTCGCACCGGAGATCGGCGCGTTGGTGACGGCGTCGTAGACGTGCACCGTGATCTGCGTGAAGTCGGTGTTGCCCGGGCCGACCACGCCGATCTGCTGGAAGGTCGAGCTGAGCGGCCCGGCGTGGTTCAGCGCGCGATCGTAGATCGTGAGCTGGAACTCGAGCGGCATCAGGGACGGATCGATGGTTCCAAGCGGCACCGGCCGGGCGATGAAGA
>Ga0302322_100003319_pt1 | contig 13796 bp, 10 predicted proteins | sample Fen_T0_2_FD_203757 | JGI IMG/M metagenome (GOLD analysis project Ga0302322, IMG submission 203757) | Peat permafrost microbial communities from Stordalen Mire near Abisko, Sweden - Fen_T0_2 | ecosystem: Environmental > Terrestrial > Soil > Wetlands > Permafrost | place: Sweden: Abisko...
CGCCAGCGGCGCGCCGGTGGCGGGCGGTAGCGGTGGCACGCCGGGCAGCTCAGGCGCACCTGGAACCGGTGGCTCTGGCGGCTCTGGCGGTGCGGGCACCGCGGGCGCCGCGGGCGCTTCGAGCGCCGCGGGCGCCCCGAGCGCCGGCGCTGGCGGGATCACCCCCATGGACATCGTTCCTGATTTCGATGGTTTTATCTGGGAAGGCACTTGTTCCGGCACTGTGGCTGCCAGCGGTAAGAACTGCCCATTTGCCGACGACACGGCAACGAGTTGCCCTTCGACCGGGACTTGGGCTCAAAAGGGTGCGACGAAGAAGAAGACCCTCAACGTCAAAGGCGTCGCTGGTACCAAGTACACGATCAACTTCGAAGTTCGAGGGGTCGTGGGCACGCGCTGCTACACCGGCGGCATGCCTGGTACGGGCTTCAGCACCAACCCCAACGCCAATGGACCCAACAACACTTGGTACATCGGTGGCACGCAGTACAACGACAGCATTTGGAACACGTACGAGATCGACGTGAAGCCCGCCGTGCCCGGTGAGAAAAACGTCTACTATGCAAACGCGTTCCCGATGAGCCCTGATTGGTGCCAAAAGGAGGGTTCTTACGAAGTCGGCTTCAAAGCCAGCTTCGCGGTCTTGGGCGGGGGGACGATTGACTTCGTGATTCACGACGCCAACTGCCAGGCACAACAGAACTGCGGTGGTAATGACGCGGCCACGACCTGTGATAGTCCACGCACGATCAGTCTCGCGGGTCTGACGCCTGCGGGCACCTTCGCCCAGCCTCGCACCAACACCATCGGTAGCAAGACGTACTACCCGCAATGGCTGTACTTCGACGTGCAATCCGTCACCAGCCCCTGACCGTCGCTTCGCCTCTTCGGCCCAACGAGATATCCTTCCCATGCGAACGCCATCGCAGGTCCGCACGGGCCGAGCTCGGTTCTTCCTCTCCTGTGTCCTTGCGCTGGCTGGCCTTGGCCTGTCGAAGAACGCACACGCCGAAAAGGTCCTAGTCAAGGCGGATGACGGCAGCTGGGAAGTCTACACAGACGGCCGCGTTGGCGCATTCCTCAGCTACAGCTACGGCGACGGGCTGCCTCGCCCCACGTTCCAGGTCGGCGCGGACGGCGTGGCCGTGCCGACCCGATCGATCAGTGGCGGCGGCTTCCCCGTCACCAACGAGCAAAAGCAGATCATTGACGCCGACCACCCTGCGTCGCAGGACTTGCCTGGCCAGGGCACCGTCAACGCGATGCGTGTGCGCACAGGGTTCATCGGCAACGTGCTGGGCTTCGGGGTGCGCGGCCAGCTGACGCCCACGATCAAGTTCACCGGTTACCTGCAGCTCTGGGCGTTCATCGAAAGCGAGGGCCGGGAAAAGAACCGGCCAAACTACGTCGACGCGCGGCAAGGCTACGCAAAAATCGAGAGCTGGTGGGGCAGCGTCCTGGCCGGTCGTACGCGGGCACTTTTTTCGCGCGGAGCAACGGATATCGATGCTCAATACGCACACCGTTGGGGGGTCGGTTTTCCCGGCAGTTTCGACTCGAGCGGCCCCACGAACGGACAAATCGGCTTTGGCGTGCTCGGTAGCGGTTTTGCTGGTGGCCTGATCTACGGCACGCCCGTGCTGGCCGGGTTTCAGCTAAACGTCGGCATTTTCGATCCGATTCGGCTTCAAGGCAACGGCGCCTGGAATCGAACGAAGTTCGCGCGTCCAGAAGCCGAGCTCACCTACGAGCGAAAGTTCGGCGATCTGGGCAAGGTCGTGTTGTTTGCGAACGGCGCCTACCAGAGCGTCTACAAAGACGGCTACTGCACGCAGAAACAAGTCGATCCGAACACGCCGCCCGCTCCTTGCTCGGAAACCGCGGCCGGGGTCGGCTACGGTGGTCGTTTCGAGTGGGACTTTTTCCGCCTCGGCGTCGCCGGTCACATCGGCAACGGGCTCGGGCTCAACTACGCGCTCGAGACTAGCGATGCTGCCCAAGATCTCGACGGACACATGCGCAAGTTCGACGGGTACTACGTGCAGACGCAATTCGTCTTGGGCAAAGTCGACCTCTCCGCCGGTGCAGGCATCGCGCGCGTCTTCTTGACCGAACGGGACAACAAGGTGGAGGCAAATCCGGCTAACCCTACTGGCCCCCAGATCATCACCCACAGCGTGATCAAGGACCAGATCGGTGTCAACGCGGGCGTAGTCTACAACATGACACCGAATCTGCACTTGGACTTGGATCTATTTCGAGCCCAAGCCGACTGGTACTTCGGCGAGAAGCAGGTTCTGTACGTCGCGAACACCGGCATGATCCTGAACTGGTAGAACCGGCAGGCACGATGCGTGCGACGTCCGAATTCGTAGGCCGATACCGCTGGCTGATCTGCCTCTTGCTCTTCCTCGGCACGTCGATCAACTACATCGATCGCCAAATTCTCTCACTTTTGAAGCCGGTCCTCGATGGTCAGCTGCACTGGACGAACGAAGAATACGGTCGAGTCAACGCAGCGTTTCAAGGCTCGTACGCGATCGGTCTTTTGCTGTTCGGTGCGTTCGTCGATCGCTTCGGCACGAAGATCGGTTACGCGGTTTCGATTGCGGCCTGGAGCCTAGCGGCGCTCGGCCACGGCTTGGTCGGTAGCGTGAACGGTTTCATTCGGGCGCGCGTGATGCTCGGTGTCAGCGAAGGCGGCAACTTCCCGTCTGCCATCAAGGCCGTCGCGCTCTGGTTTCCAAAACGCGAGCGCGCGCTCGCTACGACGTTGTTCAATTCCGGCGCCAATGTGGGGGCCGTTCTCGCGCCGGCGATCGTGCCTTTCGTGGCCGCGACCTGGGGCTGGCAAGCGGCTTTCGTGTTCGCGGGTTGCGCGGGCTTGTTGTTTCTCCTGCTTTGGTTGCCGTTCTACGATGTTCCAGAACGTGTCGGTCGCTTGAGCCAGGGCGAGCTCGCGCACATTCGCGCAGACAAGGACGAGGCGTCTGCGGGCAACGCGGCGCCGAGTGCGGGCTCTCAGCAGTGGCTTTCGCTGCTGCGCTATCGCCAAACCTGGTCGTTCGTCGTGTGCAAACTGCTGACTGATCCGGTGTGGTGGTTCTTCCTGATCTGGCTGCCTGACTACTTCAAGAAAACACGCGCACTCGATCTCAAAGGGAGCCAGATCTACCTGGTCTCGATTTACTCGATTGTAACGGTGCTCAGCATCGCAGGGGGCTGGCTCACTGGCTATCTCGTCAAGCAGGGCTTCACGCCCGTGCGCGCGCGAAAGCTCGCAATGCTGGGCTTCGCGCTGTGCGTTTTGCCGATTCTGTTCGTGACCAAAGCCAGCACCTGGGGCGCGGTCGTGTTGATCGGCTTGGCGGGCGCGGCCCACCAAGCTTGGTCGGCGAATCTGTTCACGACCGTCTCTGACATGTTCCCCAAGCGTTTGGTGGGCTCGGTGGTTGGGCTCGGCGGTATGGCCGGATCGCTGGGCGGAATTGCTTTTCCGATCCTGGCCGGAAAGCTGCTCGATCACTTCACGAAGGCCGGCGATATTACCGCTGGTTACGGCATTCTGTTCGGCTTTTGCGGCATTGCGTATTTGCTCGCGTTTGGTATCAGCCACCTGCTGGCGCCGAGATTTGCGCCGGTAACTTGTTCGATCTAGGCGAACGTTCCTCGACTCCTCAACTACGGGTTCGCAACTGATGCGCTCGTCGCCCAAGGGCGCTTCCTACGCGACACTGGTGCGCTGAGCATGCCGTCGGGCAATTGCGCTTTCGTAATACCCGACGGGCGTGACTCCATTTTTATCGCGTAAACTTGGGGGCCACTCCGCGCTGAAAAAAGTAGTTTGAATTCCAATGGTTTGAATTCGAAGTGCTTTTTTCATCCAATGGAGCGCCTCCTTTCCCGTCGGCGCGGGTGAGGCAGACGCGCGGGGCATTGGTTACCCGCCCGACGAACCCGGCTCGGCCCGTCGGGTATCGCGAAGCGCGTCGCCCGGCTGCGCGCTTGCTGCTTCTCGCGGTCTCACTTGGCGCCTCTTGCCCGGCTGTCGAACGGTCCGCCTACACATGCGTTCAAACACGAACTGGCAGCAGCGTTGCCGAACGCGCCGCAATACCGTCGCGCGCTAAGCCGGGGATTCAGAGGATCGCGAGGTGCGCTGCTGGATCGCGATCGCCACCTCACGCTTGCCGGACCTAGGCGGCTACCACGGGCTACGACCCCTCAGCGGCCCATCCAGCCGCCGTCGACCGTCAACACATGGCCAGTGACGTAGCGCGCGGCTTCCGAGCAGAGGAAGACGGCAGCGCCCGCGATGTCATCCGGCTCGCCCCAGCGACCCGCAGGAATGCGTTCGAGGATCTGACGGCTGCGATTGGGGTCGGCGCGCAAGGCCTCGGTATTTTTCGTGGCGATGTAGCCAGGCGCAATGGCGTTCACGTTGACGCCTTTGCTGGCCCATTCGTTGGCTAGGGCCTTGGTGAGTTGGGCGACGCCGCCCTTCGAGGCCGCGTAGCCCGGCACTAGAATTCCGCCTTGGAACGAGAGTAGCGACGCAATGTTGACGATGCGACCCCCACCTTGCTCGATCATCAGCTTGCCGATGCGCCTCGAGAGCCGGAAGGGCGCGGTGAGATTTACTTCGAGCAAGAAGTCCCAGTCGTCGTCCGTATAATCGACCGCGGGCGAACGTCGAATCGAGCCCGCGTTGTTGATCAGCAGATCGATGCGGCCGAAAGCACTCACGGCGCTGGCCACGAACGCCTCTTGCGCCGTCCGATTCGAAAGATCAGCCGAGAGCGCGACCGAACGCGGGCCGAGCGCGCGGATCTCTTCGCTCGTGGTCTGGGCTTCTTCGCCTCGGCCGTGGCAGATGACGTCCGCCCCGGCGCGGGCAAGGCCCTTGGCGATGGCCGCGCCGATACCCGTGCTGGAGCCAGTGACTAGCGCTACCTTGCCTTCGAGTTTGAACCAGTCGAGGGCCATCTCCTACTTCTTGCTCGCTTCCAGGCCCGAGCCGGCTTGATCGAAACCGGGCTGGACGTTCACCACACCGAATTGCCGATCTTCGACCTCGCGGTGGGCGGCCATCATCCAGATGAAATTGATACTGTGGCCGGGGGCGGCGACGTTCGGGTGGTAGCCCGCTGGCATCAGCACCGCATCGCCATCACGCACCAAGCTCACGAATTCAGGCTGATCTGGCTTCGTGTACACGAGCTGAATGCCGAAGGCTGGCGCGGGCATGTCGAAGTATACGTAGACTTCTTCGAGCAGCTTGGTGTGCTCGTGAGGGGGCCAGCTGGTCCAATTTCCGGGCTGCGAGCGGGTGAAGCCGGCCAACAGCCGACCAGCTTCGACATTCTTGCCGATGATGATGTTGAGGTCGCGCGTGGTCGCTGCGCCGCCCGCGGTGAATTTCAAGGCCGCGTCTTGCTTGACCTGCGCGTAGCGTACCACCTGCAGCGGGTAGTCGCCTTCGACATCTGCGGAGCACTCGACCAGATCGACGTCAGAAGTCGTCGAGACCTCCACTGCCGAGCCGCGCGGCACGTAGATCGCGTCGTACGTGTCGAGCTCGTATCGAGTTTCGCCAACCGAAACGCGACAAGCACCGCTCATGCACAATAGCGCGGTCTCGCGTTTCCCGGTTGCGAAAGCTACACGCGAAGCGGTGCTGTCGAGTCGAATTCGGCCGTAAGCCAGATGCGCTAGGCTGCTGTTGTCCGGGGTTACGGAGATCACGCGTCCGAGGTGGGCGGCGGTTCCCGAGAAAATCAGCTTTTTGGGATCGAGGATGACGTCATTCATGTCGATGGTCTTTCATCTGCGCGGGCGCCGGAGTGTAACTCAAATGCATCGACTCCGCCTTGCTCGGGCGCGATCGTTCGTGATATTCCGAGCGCGGAAAGCGGGCGAAACCATGAGCAGATTGCGGCGCGTTCCTTCGGTCTCGATAGCGTTGTCCCTGGGCGGCTGTGTGGCAGTCGCGTTGGCTGCGCCAGCAGCTCCCAGCGGCCCTCAGGCAACGCATTTGGCGGCCGGGACGCAAGCACCGCCGAGCGCAGCGGCGAACATCGCGAGCGTGACCGCAGCGAACCCGTCGGCGTTTGCGCGAGCGCGCGAGACCATCACGCTTTCGAGTGCGGAGCTGAGCAAGCTCGCTCCGGGCTTCGAGTTGAAGAAGGCACTGGTCGTGGATGCGGCGGGTCGGCCGGTGCTTTCGCAGTTGGTCGATATGAACGGGGACGACGAGCCCGACGAACTGGTCTTCCAGGCCGATTTTGCCCCTGGCGAAGCCAAGCGCTTCAATTTGCGCCTCGGGCAGCGCCATCCTGGGGCTGCCGCGGACTACAAAGCTTACGGTCGCTTCGTGCGCGAGCGGCACGATGACTTCGTGTGGGAGAACGATCTCGTCGCGCATCGCATGTACGGACCCGACCTGGAGACGTGGCAAAAGGATCCGCTCGTCTCCAGCGGCATCGACACCTGGGCCAAGCGCACCACCAAGCTCGTGGTCAACGAATGGTACATGACCGACGATTACCACCAGGACAGCGGGCAGGGTGCCGACTTTTATGGCGTTGGTAAGTCGCGTGGCTGCGGTGGTCTCGGCGTTTGGGCGGGGGGCAAGCTCTCCACCTCGCGCAACTTCGCTCGTTCGCGCGTACTGGCCAACGGCCCCATCCGCCTCGTGTTCGAGCTTTCCTATGCGCCTTGGGACGTGCCGGGCGGTGCGCGCATCAGCGAAACCAAGCGCGTCATTTTGGACGCCGGCACGCCCTTCAATCTTTTCGAGAGCACGTTCACCGGCAGCAAAGGGGCGCTCACCGTGGGCATTGGGATCGCGAAGCACGCGGGGGGCGCACTGCAAGTCGATGCGAAGTCCAGTTCCATGCGCGTCTGGGAGCCAGTCAAGGACACCAAGGGAACCGCCAGTGGGAACCTGGGCTGTGCCGTGGTGTTGAGCTCAGGCGCGCCGCTCGAAGCGCAAGCCACCGAGCTCGACTACATCGCCGTGACGCCCACCGATGCGAGCGGACGCATCGTGTATCGCGTCGGCTCGGCGTGGGATCGCGCTGGCCGTGTTCGAGACGCGGAGGCTTGGGCAAAGACAGTGGAGAGCCTCGCCGCGAAGGCGGCGACGGCTCTGCAAGTCATGATCGCGCCTGCCGCGCCAAAGTGAGTTTAGGTACCACTCCGGCGCGCGTTCAGGCCTTCTAGCTCACCCGGGGCAAAGCTAAAGCGTTCGGTGCTTTCGACCTCGACCGGAGCGCTCAATTGGAGCAGCAGGGCCGAAGCGCTCGGATCGCCGCTCGCGCGTGCTTTCTCGAGGTAGCCGACCGCGGTGCCCAGTGCGGCGCTCGTGCGACGCGCATTGCCCGCTGACAAGGCGCGTCCGGCTTCAATCAATTGCTCGGCTACCTGTTGCCGCCAAAGTAAGGCAGCCATCACATTGAAAAGCACGCACCCAGCGCATCATTTTGCGCTTGGCACGCGTCTCCCGGGAAGACACCGATGCCGTCCAAGCACACCCAGTTCGCCGGATCGGCGGACAGGCCGGCAGTACACACGTTGAGCGCGGTGTTTTGGTCCAAGCAGTACGGGTAGATCTCGGTCACGAACTCGGTGGTTCCGAGACACGAGCTGAGGCAGCTCTCGAACGTGGGCAGCTCCGTGCAGCCCGCTTGCACGGTTGCTCGGCAAGCCAGCGCGCACTCGGTCTTGTCGGCTTCGGCGGCGCCACAGCGGCGCGAGTTGGCGTCGACGGTGAGCGTCGTCGTCGGACCGTTTTCCGGTGACAGTGTCCAGCTCAGACTTTGCTTGCTCGTGAAATCGACGCCGAAGCTGAAATCATGCGCACCGGGCGAGAAGCGCGTCGGACGCTGATTCTTGGTGTCGCGCGCGAACTTGTTCTTGCCGCCGTAAGGCACGGTCACGCTCACGCCGTTCTTGTTCGTGTAACCGAAGAACGCGGTCAATGTGCCTTGCGCATTCGGCGCCACGCAATCGAACACCGGCTTCACCGCCTCTTCACCGCCCTTCTTTTCGGCCTTATCGAGAAACGGCAAGAAGGCATTGGTACGCACGTACAAACTGTAATCCTTACACGACAAGCCGCCGAAGTAGTCCACGCCCGCGACGTACGTTTGGCCGCAATCTTCGATCAGAATCGGACCACCCGAGTCACCGAAGCAACCATTGGCGTACGGGGCCCTGCCATCGGTCTTGATCAAGTTCGCGCGATTGGCGGCACTGGTCAGACCCGGGTTCGGATCTTCCGGATGATTGTCGGCCAGGGTAGGCGAGCCCAGCGTGCGGGTCTTGCCGGTGCGCTGCACGCGGCCGCCAGCTCCGGTCGTGGGTGTGGGTGCGCTATTGGCACCCCAGCCCGAGATCGTCACCTCTTGATTCGCGGCGAGTTGACGGCGCGAGATGGGGAGTGGCGCGAACGGCAGTTTGCGATCCAGGTACACGACGCCGATGTCCGGATAGATTTGAGTCGCATTCCAATCCGGGTGCTGCTCGAAAGAATCCGCCTGTGCGAAAGCGGAAGGCTGACCCGGCGCGGGCGCCGACAAACCGTTCGGTCCCGGGCCGAGCTGGCTGAAATCAGCCTCGAAATTGTCGCCAAAGTACACGAACAGCTGATCCGCGAAGACGTTTTGCAGGCAGTGGGCGGCAGTCACCACCTCACGTGAGGCGAAGTAAGTGCCTGTGCAAGTGCGCGTACCGAGCGTGCCATTGCTGTTGAGCACGCTCGCATACAGCATCACGACCTGGTTACGTCCATTGGGCTTGGAAGGCCCGATGATCGCTTCACTCGACGAGCTCACCTCGTGATCATCGGTGTCGGCGCCGCCCGCACACGCCGCCGCAACCAACCCGCTGAGTACAACCGAACCCAATGCTCTTAGCTTCACGCGATGTCCTTCCGATCTGTGTTTCACAAAATTCATAAACATAGCTCGGATGAGCTACTGAATACTAGCTCCTTTGCGTTTTTAGCTACGAATGCGCGACATGTGCAACTCACTTGCACATGTCGTCTTGTGCTCTCTTGTAGTCTTGTGCTTGCTCTTGCTTGCTCTTGCTTGCTCTTGCTTGCTCTTGCTTGCTCTTGCTTGCTCTTGCTTGCTCTTGCTTGTTCTCTCCCTTGCTTGCTCTTGTCGACTTGCGCAATCCTCGTGCTCAATGTGCGAGCGCGTGTGCTGCTGCGCGCGTGTGCCGAGTCGGGACGATGTGCCGTGTCGGAACAGGACGGGTAGGGCACTGCGCTCGCGCGTCGTCTTGCTCGCCGTTCGAGAACCATTGAGCTTTTGCTGCGGCACGGGAGCGTTTCGGGGTTGGCCTCGCGCTTGCAGTCAGTAGTGCTCGTGAAAACTCCCGAACTCGACGCCGCCGCGCTACTACAACGCATTGCCAACGTTTTGGGCGATTGTTTGGCGGTTGGCGCACTGAACCGCAAGACTGGCGCATTGAGTGCATCTTGGGCGCGCACCGATTCCTGGGCGGAGGTGCTGTCACGAGCATCCGGGGGCAAGGGCACGCTCATTCCGGGTGTGCGCTTGGCGGCGGTGGCTGCCTTGCTCAACAAGATCTCGGAAGGCAAAGACACGCGGCTCGATGATGTGTCACTGGTTGCCGAAGGCTCACGCATCGTGTTTCAGCGCTGCCCGTGGGACGAACGCGTGGTGCTGTTCGTCGTCTTGCCAGACAATAGCGGGATGGAGACGAACTACGCCCTGTTCCGCTTGGTGCTCGAGTCAGTTCGGCGCGACGTTGCCATCGTGCGTGCGCCGCGCGTGGAAGAGCGCTGTTGGAACTAAAGCGCCTGGCAGCCGCGGCTCTCATGGAGTCCGGTGCTTCTGGTGCTTCTCCTATGGTGCGAAGTGGACCACATGCAACTGGCAAGCGGAAGCAATGCGCCGAGCCTCAAGGCGCGGGCCGATGCCCGCGTCTGGTTCGCCGCTCCGATGCCTTCGGGCGTTGAGCACCTCAGCGGTGAGAACGGATGGCCCCACTCGCCGGCGAATGCACGCCTTACACCGTGCGCAACGGATCGGCGTCGCGCTCCGAAATCAACACTTGGAGTTCTCCCTCGGCCAAGCTCTCCAATCGCCGACCAAATTCCGGAAGGTAACCGCGCTCGGTATGGGTATGTTCCGACAGGATCACGCTGGAGCCAGCGCGCAGCCTGGCGAGCACGTCGTGGTGGCGCATCTCTCCGGTCACGAATAGGTCGGCCTCGGGCACTTCATCCCCCGTCGGGAGTCGCGAAGCGCGTTCGAACAGGCTGCCGCCTGCGCCCGCGCACACGGCAATGCGCGTGATCGGCTTGCCGGCGGCGTGTGTGCCGGCGGTCGCGACGCGTAGCGTGGTGAGCTCCAAATGTGCCTTCAGCCGAGTGATGGCATCGCCCAATGAGATCGGCGTGTCGAGTTTCAGCAAGCGACCCGCGCCGACGTTCGCGCGCGCTGGCGTAGCCAGCGGATACAAGTCCCACGCCGGCTCTTCGTACGGGTGATGGGCGGTGATCACGCGTGCCAGGTCCTCGAGCGCCGAGGCTGGGCAGCGCATTTCGAGCCGCGTTTCGGGCACGAATTCCAGCTTGCCGCGCTCGCCCACGCGGGGCGCTGAAGCGTCGTTGCCGAAGAACGAGCCGCGCCCTGAAAGTTCGAAGCCGCACTCGGAGTAGTTCCCAATGCTGCCTGCGCCGAGTTCGCGCGCAAGCGCGCTACGCAAATCTGCGACTGCGGGCTGTGGCACGAACACCACCAACTTGAACTCGGCGGGCGCCCCCGGAGCTCGATGTGCGATCAGCGGCGTCACGCGACCTTCGCCGAACGCACGCGCCAGCCAGTCGTTCACGCCGTCGACTGCAGCGTCGAGCGCGGTGTGCGGTGAGTACACGGCCAGGCCCGCGTCCAGTGCGCGCAGTAGCACGCGTTCTTCCGGGGATCGCGCGCGCAGCCGTTTGAGTCCTCGGAAGAGCGGCGGATGATAGGCGATTAGCAAATCCGCCCCGCGCTCGATCGCCTCATCGAGCACTATTTCGCCGAGATCGATGCACAGCAACGCGCGCTCGATGGGGCGCGCTGCTGCGCTCAGAGGCTCCAGTAAGAGCCCGGTATTATCCCAATCTTCGCTCAGATCCAGGGGGGCAAGGCGTTCGAGTAGCGCGATCACTTCGGCCAACGTTCGGCTCATGGGCGGCAGCATAGCGCGCAGACGGTCGAGCACGACCCGCGATTTCCGGCTACTGTCTCGGGCTCCATGAATTCGTGCTCGTCCGTGCTGAGTGCGCTGCTCGCCTGCTTACTGCCGGGTTGTCTGAGTCCCGCGCCGCACGCCGATGATTCGGTGAGTTTGCAGACGAAGCTAGAATCATTCAGTTGGCCGCACGGCGCGCTCGCCGCGGTCTCGCTCACCTACGACGACGCGCTCACCAGCCAATTGGACAACGCAGCACCAGCGCTGGCGAGGCACGGCTTGCTCGCGACGTTTTTCATCACGGGCAGCTCCCCGACGCTCGAGGCGGCGCCCGCGGCCTTCCGCCAGCTAATCAAGGCGGGTCACGAGCTCGGATCGCACACTATTCATCACCCCTGCGACCGCGCGCTCGGCTTCCCGAAGCGAGGCTTTGCACTGCAGGACTACGACCAGGCACGAATGGCTGCGGAGCTCACCGACAGTGTGCAACTCTTGCGCGAACTCGGCCAGAGCGAACCCTTCACGTTTGCCTATCCGTGCGGGTCGACGTGGCTCGGCGAAACGCACGAAAGCTACGTGCCAGCGGTCGCAGGCCAATTCCTCGCGGCACGCGGGGTGACCGCTCACGTCGCCGATCCGGCGAGGGTCTCTTTGTCGGAGGTCCCGAGCGTGATGGGCAACACCAGTGCCAGTGATTTGATCTCGTGGGTCGAACGCGCGCTGGCCGGCGGCGGCTGGATGGTGTTCACGTTTCACGGCGTGGCGGGGGACCACCTCGCGGTACAGGCCGAGGCGCACGAAGCGCTGCTCAGCTACCTCGAGCAGCGCAAGAGTAGCGTGTGGACCGAGCGCTTCGGCACGATTGCCGCGTACGTGCGAGCCGCTCGCAAGCCTTGAGTGCTCGCGTCAATCGCCGAAACGGATATTGGCCGACGATGATTGTGCAAGGCGCTGGCGGGTCATCGACGAGGGGTATTCGAGCAGTAAGCCCTCACTCGGAACGCCCAGCAGGATGCGTTCCAGCTCTTTTGCCGAAGCGGGCCGCTCCGCGGCGCGCTTCTTCAAGCAGAGCATCACTGCTGCGTCCAGTGCTTCCGGGATCCCAAGATCCGGACGAGCGACGCGCAGTGGCCGCGGGATCTCGCGTTGATGAAGCTCTAGCAATTCGCGACGGTGGCGGCCGCGGATCGGCAAGTCACCGGTCAAGGCTTCGTACATCAGCACGCCGAAGGCATACAAATCCGTGCGCGGATCTACCGTGGCTCCGATGCACTGCTCGGGCGCCATGTATTCGGGAGTACCCAGCGTGTAGCCGTCTTGGGTCAACGATTCGGACTCGCCCAGCTTGCTCATTCCGAAATCGAGCACCTTGATGCTGCCATCTTCGTTGATGAAGATATTTCCGGGCTTCAAATCACGGTGCACGATGCCTAGTTGATGAGCTGCGCTGAGCGCGTGACAGACCTGGAGGAACATCGGGATGCCGAAGCCAGGCGCGATTGGGCCGTGTGATTTCAGCCGTTGCGCCAGGCTCATGCCATGCAAGAGCTCCATGACGACATAGATCGACCCGTCCGGCATTTGGTCGAGGTCCAGCGTTTTTACGACGTTGGCTTGTTCAATCGAACCTTGCACGCGCGCCTCACGGCGCAAGCGCGCGATCTCGGAGGCATCCACCGCAGCCGCGCCGCGCAGCACCTTGATCGCCACCTTGGCACCGATGCCGACGTGCTCAGCGGCGTACACCGCGCCGATACCGCCGGAGCCGATGCGATGCAAAATGCGGTATTTACCGCCCAGGGTTTCGCCCGCCAAATCGCCCGCAGCATCGCGAAAGTGACCGCGTGCCTCCAGTCCACGCTCCAGCGCTGCGATGCGATTTTTCTCGAATACGCGCGAGGCGCGCTCTTCTTCGACACGCTCGGTGAGCCGGCCGATGGCGGCGCCCGCGGCGGTTCCGATCAGGGTAGCGATGGCAGCGCCCAGCTGGCTGCCCGAGGCCAGCATTGCGGCTCCGCAGCTGACCCCGCCGAGCGCAGCGCCGAGCGGTACACGGTGCCGGCGCGGCGATGCCCAACGAACGCAGTAGCGGCACTCCTTACCGCCCTTGGCCAAACACACGTCGTGCTCGATCGTGGCTTCACCCAAGCCCCAAATGCGCGGTACCGAGCTGAGCTCGGCGCGACGGGTCATACACAAGAGCGGGTCGCTTTGGTCCGCGTCCAACTCAGGGCGCGGGCGATAGACCATCTCGGCCTTACCGCGCTCGAGCTGCACTAACTCGTATGAGCCCACGCGTGTCGATTCGGCCGAGTTTGCGGCCAGGTAGCGATACGCATCTTCGGGCATGGAAGCCACGCGCAAGAGGCGCACGTACGCGCCCAATGTTTCTGGATGGGTCATCCAGGTGCCACGGCTGGCCAGTGCGTCGTCGCCCAGCGCGGTGGCCAGCGCCGCGAGCGTGCGTCGCGTAGCAGCCAGCGAAAGCCACGCCGAGTCATCATCGACCAGCGTGGGCGGAACTCCGACGGTTGCCAGCAACGCGCGGACTGCGCTGTCACCACGTTCGTCGCGCAAGCGCA
>Ga0302322_100003320_pt1 | contig 13796 bp, 24 predicted proteins | sample Fen_T0_2_FD_203757 | JGI IMG/M metagenome (GOLD analysis project Ga0302322, IMG submission 203757) | Peat permafrost microbial communities from Stordalen Mire near Abisko, Sweden - Fen_T0_2 | ecosystem: Environmental > Terrestrial > Soil > Wetlands > Permafrost | place: Sweden: Abisko...
CCATGGCCAAAGCCAGATCGTCCGCACGACGAAAGCTGAAGACGAAGAGGGGTACCAGCACCGGCACCAGCGCGCGGGCCCGCGCCACGAGCCCGCCCGAGCGGAAGTCGGCGCCGCGGGCGCGCTGCGCGCGCATGATCGTGTCCATTTCGACAAGGAGGGTGGGGATGAAGCGCAGCGCGATGGTCACCATCAGCGCCAGTTCGTCCGTTGGGACCCGCAGCCGGCGCAGCGGCCGCCCCAGCCAGGCCAGGCCGTCGGTAAGCGCGATGGGCGGCGTGGTCAAGGTGAGCACCGAGCCGATGAGCACCAGCACGACAAGGCGAAGGCTCAGGAATGCGGCCAGCTCCATGCCGCGCCATGACAGGTGGATGAAGCCGATACTGAAGAAGGGCTTGCCGGGTGCGAAGATAAGCTGTGCGAGGAACGTCAGGCCGACCAGCCACAGGAGCGGCCTGAAGGCGCGCCAGAACCAGCGCACCGGGACCCGGCTGAGACCATAGGCCAGCGCCCCGGCGCCGGCGAACACCGCCAGGCCGATGAACGAGTCGCGCACGAACAGGGTCACGGCAAGCGCCGTGACCGCGACGAACTTGGCCCGCGGATCCAGCCGGTGCAGCGCCGAAGAACCGGGGTAATATTGGGCGATCGTGGCTTTCACGCCAGCGCCTTCGCCGCCTCGTCGGACGTGCGCGGCGCACTCCCGGGATCGCGCCCCAGGCGCCGCCACAGTTCGACCAGGAAGGGCTCGCGCAGCCGGTTGGCGGCGAGCAGACTGCCCCCGGCGCCGGCGAAATCCCAGTCGCCGGCGGCCTCCACGCAGCCGTCGGTCAGCAGGAGACGCTGGTCGCACAGCGACCAGGCCAGATCGACGTCGTGCGTCGCCAGCAGGAGAGTGATCTCGCTGGCCTTGAGATGCTCCAAGACGGCCACGAGATCGCGGCGCGTGCCCGGGTCGAGACTCACGAACGGTTCGTCAAGGAGCAGCAACCGAGGGCGCATCGCGAGCACGCCGGCAAGCGCCAGACGGCGCTGCTCGCCGCCCGACAGGCTGTACGGGTGACGCTCGCCGAAGTCGCCGGCGGGCAGACCCGCCAGATCAAGGGCAGCGTCGACCGCGGTCGCTACATCGGCCTCCGGCCAGCCCAGGCGGCGCGGGCCAAAGGCGACATCCTCCCGCGCCGTCGCCGCAAACAGCTGCATCTCGGCGGCCTGGAACACGAGCCCCACCTCCCGCTGGAGGCCGGCATAGGCGGCGCCGTCGGGCTCGACTCCGTCGAGCAGCACGGCGCCACTGTCGGGCCTGTCGAGGCCACGGAGGACCTGCAGCAGCGTCGTCTTTCCGGCGCCCGATGCTCCGAGCAGCGCCAGCGACCCGCCCGCCGGCAGCTCGAAGTTCACGTCGCGAAGCGCGGGCAGCTGCGTACCGCCCTCCTCGTAGCAGAAGGACACGCCCAGGCAGCTGAGGCCCATTCCGGCCCCGCCCGGCGCAGACGCCGGTCGCGGCTCGCCATCGCCGGCCGGTCTCATGCCGAGCCCTCGAGATGGGCGAGCAACTCGTCCATCGTCAGTGGGAGGCGAGCAGGACCGCGCCCGCGTTCTCCGAGCGCGAGCGCAAGCTCGCCGGCCGCGGGCAGGCCGAGGCGCAGCCGACGCACCAGGGCGGTGTCGGCGAAGAGCCCGCTTGGGCTGCCCGAGTACACCTCCGTCCCCCGCTCCAGGGCGATCACCCGGTCGGCAGCGACCACCTCGTCCATCTCCTGGGTCACGTACACGATGGCGAGACCCTCGGCGTGAAGGTCGGCGACCGCGACCTGCACCTCGCGCCTGCCGGCCGGGTCGAGCATCGCCGTCGGCTCATCGAGCACGAGCGCGCGGCGTGGAATGGCGAGTACGCCGGCCAAGGCAGTGCGCTGCTTCTGGCCGCCGGAGAGCAGGTGCGGCTCGCGCAGACGAAGGTCCTCGAGGAGGAAGCGGGCCAGCATCTCGTCCACTCGCCGGCGGATCTCCGGCGCCGCCCATCCGAGGTTCTCCAGGCCGAAGGCGACGTCGTCCTCGACGCACTGCGCCACGAGCTGGTTCTCGGGATTCTGGAAGAGCACGCCGACATCGCGGCGCGCGGCAAGACGGCCCGCCTCCGTGAGCAGATCGTGCCCGCAAGCCAGGGCGCGCTGTGCGGCGCCAGGCTTGTCGAGTCCTCCAGCCAGACGAGCGAGGGTGGACTTGCCTGAGCCGTTGGCGCCCACGACGGCGACGAACTCGCCCTTGCCGATCTGCAGATCCAGGTCGGCGAGGGCGTCGGCCCGTGCCCCGGGGTAGCGATACTGCAGGCCGGAGATGTCGATCAAGGGCACGATCGTCGGCGATGTGGTCATACCGGGCGAAGCTTACCGCATCGGCGCCGGCGGCCGTCCGGCCACGGAACGGCGCGAGGGGCGGGTGGCCCTTTCGGCCGCCCGCCCCTCGCGCCTCGCGTCTGCGAGCCTGTCGCTAGACCAGCTCGATGTATGCCTGTTCGCTGCCGTCGCCGGGACGCGGCCCGAGCTTGATGATGCGCGTGTAGCCACCCTTGCGATCGACGTAGCGCGGGGCCACGTCGTTGAAGAGCTTGTACACGATCTTCTTGTTGCGGAGCATGGCGATGGCTTGGCGGCGAGCATGAAGATCGCCGCGCTTGCCCAGCGTGATGGCCTCTTCGACCAAAGGGCGCACTTCTTTGGCGCGCGCCACCCCGGTCTTGATCTTCTCGTGCTCGAGAAGCTGACAGGCCAGACCAGAGAGCAGCGCCCTGCGCTGGTCGGGCGCCATGTTGAACTTGCGACCTGAATTCTGATGGCGCATGTTACTCGTCACCCCGCAGAGAGAGCCCGCGCTCGGTGAGCTTCTCTTTGACCTCATCGATGCTCTTCTTGCCGAAGTTCGGGATGTTGAGCAGCTCGGCCTCGGTCTTGGAGACCAGGTCGCCGACGGTCTGGATGCTCTCGCGCTTGAGGCAGTTGTATGAACGGACGCCGAGCTCCAACTCCTCGATGAGCACGTCGTCCATGCCGGTGCCGGCAAGCGCCTGGCCGAGACCCTCGATGGGGTACTCCTCGGACGAACGCGTGCGGTCGGGGTCGGTGAAGATCGACATCCGGTCGACGAGAAGCTCGGCGGCCTGACGCAGCGCCTCTTCCGGCAGCAGGGCGCCATTGGTGGTGATGTCGATGATCAGCTTGTCGTAGTCGGTGCGCTGCCCCACGCGGGCACTCTCGACGTGATACGAAACGCGCTTGATGGGGCTGAAGATCGAGTCGATCGGGATGACGCCGATGACCATCTCGGGTGTCTTGTTGCCCTCTGCGGGCACGTAGCCCGTGCCGCGGCGGATGGTGAGCATCATCTCGATGGCCCCGCCGTCCGACAGCGTCGCGATGTGGTGATCCGGATTGAGGATCTCGAGCTCGGCCGGGATATCGATATCGGCGGCCACGACCTTGCCGGGCTTGTCCTTGTACAAACGTACCTGGACTTCGTCCAGTTCGCCGTGCAGCCGACAGACGAGTTCCTTGAGGTTCAGGATGACGTCGGTGACGTCTTCCTTCATTCCCTTGATGGTGGAGAACTCGTGGGCCGCTCCTTCGATCTTGACCGAAGCCACGGCCGCTCCTTCGAGCGACGACAGCAAGACCCGGCGCAGGGCGTTGCCGAACGTATGCCCGAAGCCGCGGTCGAGTGGTTCGACTTCGAAACGCGCCCGGTTGCCGGCTAGCTGCTCACGGGTGATGTTGGGCATCTGAAACTGTAGCAACTGGCCTCCTGTAGAGTCTTCGCCGCGGGTTGGCTGCTGCAGCGGATTACTTGGAGTACAGCTCGACGATGAGCTGCTCCTGCACCGGGGCATCGATCTCGTCGCGCTCGGGAGCGCGCAAAATCTTGCCGGTGAGGTTGTCGTGGTCGACTAGCAGCCACGGTGCGACCGAGGAAGTGAGGTCCGTAGCCGCGCGAACGGTCTCGGCCGCCTTGCTGCCGGTCCGCACGGCGACGATGTCGTCGGGACGGACCGCATACGACGGGATGTCGACCTTGCGGCCGTTGACAGTGAAGTGCGCGTGGCGCACCAGCTGCCGTGCCTGGCGACGCGATGCGCCGAAGCCGAGACGATACACGACGTTGTCGAGCCTCATCTCGAGGAGGCACAGCAGGTTCTCGCCGGTGATGCCCTGCTGACGGCTCGCCACCTCGTAGTAGTGATGAAACTGCTTCTCGAGCACCTGATAGTAGCGTCTTGCCTTCTGCTTCTCGCGCAGCTGGAGAAGGTACTCGCTCTGCTTTATGCGACCGCGGCCGTGCTCCCCAGGGGGGTACATACGGCGCTCGACGGCGCACTTGTCGGTGAGGCAACGCTCCCCTTTGAGAAAGAGCTTGACCGCCTCACGGCGACACTGCTTGCACTGCGGTGATGTATCTTTCGCCACGTGGACCTTCCTAGACCCGGCGACGCTTACGCGGACGGCATCCGTTGTGCGGTACCGGCGTCACGTCTTTGACACTGATGATCTCGAGGCCAGCGGCCTGGAGCGAGCGTACCGCGGTCTCGCGGCCCGAACCCGGTCCGCGCACGAAGACCTCTACCTTCTGAAGGCCGTGCTCCATGCCCTTCTTGGCGCAGGACTCGGCCGTGACCTGGGCGGCGAAGGGCGTGCTCTTGCGCGATCCCTTGAAGCCGACCGATCCGGCGCTCTCCCACGCGATGACGTTGCCCTCTTTGTCGGTGAGCGTCACCAGCGTGTTGTTGAACGACGTCTTGATGTGCGCCTGGCCCACGGCGATGTTCTTGCGGACCCTGCGGCGCTGACGCCCTTTGGCTCTCTGAGGCTTAGCCACTCTGCTCTACTCCTCCGGCTGCTCTGCGGTCACTTCTTGCGCTTACCGCTGATCGTCTTCTTGGGACCCTTGCGCGCACGGGCGTTGGTACGGGTGCGCTGCCCGTTCACCGGCATGCCACGACGATGGCGGATGCCCTTGTAGCAGCCGATGTCCATGAGCCGCTTGATGTTCTGCGAGCGCTCGCGCCGCAGATCGCCCTCGACCGAGACGTCGCGGTCGATGGCCTCGCGCAGCCGCACGATCTCTTCTTCGGTGAGGTCGCGGACCTTGGTATCCGGGTCGATGCCCACCACGGACAGGACCTTGTTGGACGTGGAGCGGCCGATACCGTAGATGTACGTGAGCCCGATCTCGACCCGCTTCTGCGGCGGGATGTTGACGCCTGCGATACGTGCCATGCGGACTTACCCCTGCCTCTGACGATGTCGCGGATTGGAGCAGATCACCTGGACCGTGCCATGACGGCGGATGACCTTGCACTTCTCGCACATCGGCTTGACTGATGCTCTTACCTTCATCGGTGATCCTCACTTGTGCGCACGACAGTCAGGCTGCCGCAGCGCACCGCCTCCGGGCGGTCTCGTGCGACCGCTACTTGAACCGGTACGTGATCCTGCCTCTGCTGAGGTCGTAGGGCGAAAGCTCCACCTTGACCCTGTCGCCGGGCAGGATGCGGATGTAGTTCATGCGCATCTTGCCTGAGATGTGGGCGAGCACTTCGTGGTTGTTGTCGAGATGCACCCGGAACATCGTGTTGGGCAACGCCTCGACGACCTCGCCTTCAATCTCGATGGCTTCTTCTTTGTTCGCCATACTCCCTACTCGTCGACAGACAGCGGCCTGACATACTACCATAAACGACTTTGCCAGCAAAACGCGTCGTTCGCGACGGCGCGGTGGCCGACTGGGCGCACCACCTGCGTCGCGCTACCCTTTGGCGACGCCCGTCTCCGAGCGGCGACGCGTGAGCACCCGTGGCGCCTTCTTGCCCACGGCCACCGAGTGCTCGAAATGGGCCGACAGTGAGCCGTCGGCGGTCGAGATACTCCACCCGTCGTCGGCCACTTCCACCTCGTGGCCACCGGCATTGACCATCGGCTCGATGGCGAAGACCATGCCGTGCTCCAGGCGCGGCCCACGCCCGGCATCCCCATAGTTGGGGATCTGTGGGTCCTCGTGCATCTCCCTGCCGACCCCGTGGCCGACGAGCGAGCGCACGACGCTGAACCCGGCCGCTTCGACGACCTCCTGCACGGCGTGTGACACGTCGCCCAGACGGCGGCCCTCGCGGCACTCGGCAAGAGCCGCCTCCAGCGACTCCGCCGTGACCTCCAGCAGACGCACGGCCTCGGCGTCGACGGGACCTACCGGCACGGTGAGAGCCGAGTCGGCCACATAGCCGTCCAGCGTGACGCCGACGTCGATGCTCAGCAGATCACCGTCGGCGACCCGGTACGGGCCCGGGATACCGTGCACCACCATGTCGTTCGGCGAGGCGCAGATCGATCCGGGGAAACCCCGGTAGCCGAGAAACGTCGGGATCCCTCCCCTGCCGCGGATGAAACGCTCCGCCAGACCATCAAGCGCCGCGGTCGTGACTCCGGGCCGCGTCTCCGCGGTCAGAAGATCCAGGCAATCCGCGAGGATCTCGCCGGCGGCGTCTATCTTGGCGACCTCGTCTGCAGACTTGCGAACGATCACCCGGCGTCACTCACTTGCGAGGAGCCGCTCTACCTGCTCGAACACCTCGTCCGGCATCTTCCCGCCGCCGTGGGCGGTCTTGAGCACTCCGTGGGCCTCGTAGTACCCGACCAGCGGCTCCGTCTGCGCACGGTAGACCCCAAGGCGATTGCGCACTGTCGCCTCGTTGTCGTCGCTGCGCTGATAGAGCATGGCGCCGCACACGTCGCAGACGCCTTCGGTCTTCGGCGGGTCGAACGCGATGTGATAGCCCTTCCCGCAGCCCTTGCACATGCGGCGCCCCGCCAGTCGCACGACGAGCTCATCCTCGGGCACGTCGAGCAGGATCACGTGCGTCACGGCGCGACCGCCCTCCGCCAGCATGGCGTCGAGACGCTCTGCCTGCGCGATCGTGCGCGGGAATCCGTCGAGAAGGAACCCGTCCTGCGCATCGGCCTCGGCGAGCCGGTCGCGGACCACGCCGATGACGACTTCGTCGGGAACCAGCGCGCCGGCCTCCATGGACCTCTGCGCCGCGAGCCCCATCTCCGTGCCCTGAGCCACCGCGGCACGAAGCATCTCACCCGTGGAGATGTGCGGCATCCCGAACCGGGCGACGATGCGCTCGGCCTGCGTGCCCTTGCCCGAGCCGGGGCCGCCGAGAAGGATGACGTTGCGTTGTGTGTCGACCATTCTCCCCGGCCTACTTCAGGAAGCCTTCGTAGTGGCGCATGAGCAGCTGCGCCTCCATCTGGCGCATGGTGTCGAGGGCCACACCGACGACGATGAGCACCGAGGTGCCGCCAAACAGGAACGGCACATGAAGTACCTTCATGATCAGCCAGGGCAGCACAGCCAGAAGAGCCAGGAAAAGAGCGCCGGGGAGCGTGAGTCGGGTGAGGATTCGGTCCAGGTACTCCGCGGTGGGCCTGCCCGGCCGCACGCCGGGCACGAACCCGCCGTACTTCTTGAGGTTGTCGGCCTGGTCGATGGGGTTGAAGGTCACCGCCGTGTAGAAGTACGTGAAGATGATGATCAGCACGGCTTCGAGGGTGATGAAGAGGAACGTGTTCGGCCCCAATGTACGGCTGAACCAGCCGGCGATGCCGCCGGTGCCCAGGAACTGCGTGAAGGTCGGCACGATCATCATCACCGACGAAGCGAAGATGATCGGGATGACGCCGGCCATGTTCACCTTGAGCGGTATGAAGGTGCTGGTGCCGCCCATCATGCGTCGGCCCACGACGCGCTTGGCGTACTGCACCGGCACGCGGCGCTCACCGGTGGTGATCCAGATGACGCCGACGACGACAGCCAGGGCGATGACGACGAAGCCGATGATGGCCGCCAGATCCATGGCGGCAAGCTCAGCGGTGCCCCCGGGGATGCGCGATACGATGCTGATGAAGATCATGATGGACATGCCGTTGCCGATGCCTCGGGCAGTGACGAGCTCGGCGAGCCACATCACGAACACGGCGCCGGCGACGAGGCAGGAGACGATGAGGGCGCCGCGCCACAGGTTCAGGTTGGGCAATGCACTCTGACTCTTGAACAGCACCAGGTAGCCCAGCGCCTGGACCAGGGACAGCCCGACGGTGAGCCAGCGCGTGTACTTGGTGATCTCCTTCTGCCCCTGCTCGCCCTCTTTGGCGAGCTCCTCGAGCTTGGGGATGACCACGGTGAGCAGCTGCATGATGATCGACGCCGTGATGTACGGCATGATGCCCAGAGCGAACAGCGCGACGCGCTTCAGCGCCCCCCCGGAGAACAGGTCGAGGAAACCCATGACGCCGCCGCCGCCCGATTCGAAGAGCTTCTGCAGGGCGGCGAGGTCGACGCCGGGCACAGGCACATGCGTACCAAAACGATAAATGGCGATCATCGCCGCCGTGAAGACGACCTTGGTGCGAAGGTCCGGGATCTTCCACGCGTTGATGAGCGACTGCCACAGCTTGTTGTTCACAGCTGCGTTCCCCCCGTGCGGATTGTCAGAGCAACTCGGCTTTGCCGCCGGCGGCCTCGAGCTTCTCGACGGCGCTGCGCGAATACAGGTGCATGCGCACATTGAGCGCTACGGAGATGTCGCCGCCGCCGAGGATCTTGATCGGTGTGCGCGTGTTCTTGACGATCCCCTTGGCCACCAGGGCCTCGGGGGTGACTTCGTCGCCGGCGGCGAAGGCCAGCGCGAGCCGGCCGACGTTGACCGGCACTGCATAGGTGCGGAACGGGCCGATCGGCATGCTCTTCTTCATGTGCGGGCCGCGCAGCTTGCCGAGCCGCATGTAGAGCGGCATCTGGCCGCCCTCGTAGCCCGGCCGCACGCCGCCGCCGGAGCGGGCGTTGTAGCCTTTGTGACCCTTGCCGGCAGTCTTGCCCTGACCGGTCCCCTTGCCGCGACCGAGACGCTTGGTGGCCTTGGTGGACCCCGGGTTGGGGCGCAAGTTGTGCAGTCCTAGTTCTTCCATATCACGACTTCTTCGCTACTGGGCGCACCTCGAGGAGGTACGCGACCTTGTTCACCATGCCGCGGATCACGGGGGTATCCTCGTGGACCACGGTGTGACGGATACGCTTGAGTCCGAGCGCGCGCAGCGTGCCACGATGGCTCGGGAGCCGGCCGATGGCGCTCTTGGTCTGCGTGATCTCGAGATACGTCGTCATGTTGCTCAAGCCTCCGCGGCCGGAGCCACGACAGCGGCCTCGTCGTCCGCCTCGGCACGCTGGTCGAGGCCCAGGACCTTGTGCACCGAGATGCCGCGCAAACGCGCCTGGCCCTCGGGCGTCTTGAGCGACTGCAGGCCGGCGACGGTGGCGCGCACCAGGTTGATGGGGTTGGTCGTCCCCAGCGACTTGGTGAGGATGTCGCGCACGCCGGCGAGTTCGAGCACGGCGCGCACGCCCCCGGCGGCGATGACCCCGGTACCGGGCGCGGCGGGCTTGAGCAGCACGCGCGCGGCGCCGAAGCGGCCGATCACCTGATGGGTCGTCGTGGTGCCGTTGTAGCGTGGCACCGTGAACAGGCTCTTCTTCGCGTCTTCGATCGCCTTCTGGATGGCCAGCGGCACTTCGCGCGCCTTGCCGTAGCCGGCCCCGACGTGGCCGTTCTCATCGCCGACGACGACCAGGGCCGTGAAGGAGAACCGCCGGCCGCCCTTGACGACCTTGGCGACACGGTTGATATCGACGACGCGCTCTTTGAGCTCGTTGCCTTCGTTGTATGATCCTCTAGCCACGGGGTCCCTTATCTCCTTATTAGAAAACCAGGCCGCCCTTGCGGGCGCCCTCGGCGAGAGCTTTGACTCGGCCGTGATACAGATAGCCCGAACGGTCGAAGACGACCCGCTCGATGCCCTTGTCCTTGGCCCGCTGCGCGAGCAGCTCGCCGACCTTCATGGCGACGTCGGACTTCTTCAGCCCGGCGCCCTCGACCTCGACCGAGCGCGCCGCCACGATCGTGGCCGCCGCTGCGTCGTCGACGATCTGGGCGTAGATCGCCTTGTTCGAGCGAAACACCGAGACCCGCGGGCGTTCTGGCGTGCCCTCCATGTGGCCTCGGATGCGCCTCTTCCGCTTGGCGCGGGCTTCTCTGATGGTGAGTGCGCTCATCTTCTCGACGTTCCTCTTCTCTCAGGCAGCATCAGGCCCGCTTGCCGACCTTGCGCTGCACATACTCGCCGGCATACCGGATGCCTTTGCCCTTGTAGGGCTCGGGCGGGCGGACAGAGCGCACCTTGGCCGCGATCTCGCCGACGGCCTGCTTGTCGATGCCTCTCACCACGACGACCGTGGCCTGCGGGGTCTCGAACTCGACGTGCTCGGGCGGCTCGATGAGTACCGGGTGGCTGTAGCCGACCAGCAGTTCGAGCGCGTTGCCCTTGACGCTGGCGCGGTAGCCTACTCCGACGATCTCGAGACGCTTCTCGAAGCCGTCCGTGACGCCGATCACCATGTTCGCGATCAGCGTCCTTGTGAGCCCGTGCAGCGAGCGATGCTGCCCGCTGTCGGTGGGCCGCTTTACCTCGATGACGCCGCCCGCGACTTCGACGAGCATCTCGCGCGGGACCCTCTGGGTGAGTTCACCCTTGGGGCCCTTCACTGTCACGACGGCGTTGTCGTAGTCGAACTCGACGCCGTCGGGCAGCGGGATTGGAGCTCTACCGATCCTCGACATGTCCCGTCCTTACCAGATGAAGCAGATCACCTCGCCACCCAGACCGAGTTTCCGCGCCTCAGCGCTGGTCACAAGGCCGCGTGACGTAGAGATGATCGCTGTGCCGAGCCCACCGAGCACCTTGGGCAACGACTCCTTCTTGGCGTACACACGACGCCCGGGCTTGGAGACGCGCTTGATGCCGGAGATGACCCGTTCCCTGCTCTTGCTGTACTTGAGCTCGACGATGATGACCTCGCCGTGCTCGCCCTGCTTGGTCTTGTAGCCGACGACGTAGCCCTGCTCGGTCATGAGCCGGGCGATCTCGATCTTCATCCTCGAAGACGGGATCTCGACGGTGCTGTGCCGGGCGGTGCTGCCGTTGCGGATGCGGGTCAGCATGTCGGCGATGGGGTCTGTCATTGACATGGTCCTCGCCTCCTTACCAGCTCGACTTGGTCAGACCGGGGATGACGCCCTGGTGCGCGACCTCGCGCAGGCAGATGCGGCAGATCCCGAACTTGCGGTAATACGCGCGCGGGCGACCGCATCTACCGCAGCGGTTGTACTCACGCGTCTTGTAGCGCTGCTTGCGCCCGGCTTTCACCACGAGTGATGTCTTAGCCATGCTTCAGATGCTCCTAGTTCGAACGGAACGGCATGCCGAGCTTGGCCAGCAGGGCGCGCCCTTCCTCGTCCGTCTTGGCGGTCGTCGTGATGACGACGTTGAGACCACGGAACTGCTCGACTGTGTCGTAGTCGATCTCCGGGAAGATAGTCTGCTCGCGCACGCCCATGGCGAAGTTGCCGCGGCCGTCGAACTGACTGGGCGAGATGCCGCGGAAGTCGCGGATGCGCGGCAGGGCGATAGAGACGAGACGGTCGATCATCTCGTACATGCGCTCTCCGCGCAGAGTGACGCGACAGCCGATGGACATGCCTTCGCGCAGTTTGAAGCTGGCGATGGACTTGCGCGCCTTGGTGATCGCCGGACGCTGGCCGCTGATGAGCGCCAGCTCCTCGACAGCCTGGTCGAGCAGCTTGGCGTTTGTCTTGGCCTCGCCGACACCCATGTTGAGGGTCACCTTGGTGACACGCGGCACTTCCATGACAGTGCGGTAGCCGAACTCTTCCTTGAGCTCGGGCACGATCTCTTTGAAGAACTTATCCTTGAGCCTGGCCATCGTCACTTACGCCTTGTCGATGTCTTTGCCGCAGTTTTCGCGGCGGCACTTACGGACCTTGCCGCCGCCGTCGAGCAGCCGGTAGCCGACGCGAGTCGGCTGGCCGCAGGCCGGGCAGACGAGCATGACGTTGGACGCATCTATCGCCGCTTCACGCTCGATCACGCCACCCTGCGGATTCTTCTTCGGGTTCGGTTTGGTGTGCTTCTTCACTATGTTGAGCCGCTCGAGCACGACGCGACCCTTGTCGATGTCGACGCGCAACACCTTGGCGGTCTTGCCGGTCTCTTTGCCGCTGACGACCTTGACCTGGTCGCCCTTTCTGATCTTCATCTTGCTCATCGTTACAGTTACTCCCTCGCCTACGCGGCCCTTACAGGACCTCAGGGGCGAGCGACACGATCTTCATGAAGTTCCTCTCGCGCAGCTCGCGGGCCACGGGCCCGAAGATGCGGGTCCCGCGCGGGTTGTTCTGGTTGTCGATCAACACAGCGGCGTTCTCGTCGAACGCGATGTACGTGCCGTCTTTGCGGCCAAACTCCTTCTTCGTGCGCACCACGACGGCGCGGACGACCTCGCCTTTCTTGACGCTGCCACCCGGGGTAGCCGTCTTGACGGTGCCGACGATGATGTCGCCGACCGTCGCGTAGCGCCGCTTCGAGCCGCCACGGATCCGGATACAGAGGATCTCGCGCGCGCCCGTGTTGTCGGCAACTCGTAGTCTCGACTCAACCTGGATCATTTGTTTCCTCTGCCGGCTCTACTCTTACTTGGCCTTCTCGAGAACCTCGAGAAGGCGCCAATGTTTGGAGGCACTCAACGGACGCGTCTCGACCACGCGCACAAGATCACCGATACCGGCCGTGTTCTGCTCATCGTGCACATGCAGCTTGCTCGAGCGCCGCACGACCTTGCCGTAGCGCTCGTGCTTCTGAGCCACGTCGATGCGCACGACGATGGTCTTGTCCATGGCATCGCTGACGACGACGCCGCGACGCTCCTTGCGGCCCGGCACCTTCTCCGGCGCCTTCCGCGCGGCCTTCGCCTTGGTCTTGGCGGCCGAGACCTTCTTCGTCGCCGGCTTCGCCGCTGGAGCCGCGACGGTCTTCTTGACGGCGGCCTTCTTGGCGACGGGCTTCTTGACGGCGGCCTTCTTGGCGGCCGCCTTCTTGGCCGCCGGCGTGCGCGCGGCCGACTGCTTGGCGGCTGGCTTGCCGCTATCGGACTTCTTGATCGTTGCCATCAGGCTTCACCACCAGCTGCCTTGCGAACCCGCTCGCGTTCCGCCTGCATGGTGATCAGGCGGGCGATCTCGCGGCGCGTCGCATTCAACTTGTGCGGATTGTCGAGCTGCCCAGTCGCGTGCTGAAAACGCAGGTTGAAGAGCTCCTTGCGCGTATCTTTGAGATGTCCGACAAGCTCGTCATCAGAGAGCTCGCGGAGCTTGCTAGCCTTCAAAGAGACTCCCCTCCCTGGTCACGAATTTGCACTTGATGGCCAACTTGTGCGCGGCAAGGCGCATCGCCTCGCGCGCCACCGGCTCGCTCACGCCGGCCAGCTCGAACATGATCTTGCCGGGCTTGACCACCGCCACCCAGGACTCGGGCGAACCTTTTCCGCCACCCATGCGCGTCTCGGCTGCCTTCCTCGTGATGGGCTTGTGCGGGAACACGTTGATCCACACCTTGCCACCGCGCTTCATGTGACGCGTCATCGCGATACGAGCCGCTTCGATCTGGCGGTTGGTGACCCAGCCGCACTCGAGCGCCTTGAGACCAAACTGACCGAACGTCACGGTCGTGGCGCCCTTGGCGGTCCCGGCCATGCGGCCGCGCTGTTGTTTCCTGTGCTTGACTCTCTTCGGCAGGAGCATCGTCTACGTCCTCTCTACCGTCAGCTGCTCTGTTCGG
>Ga0302322_100003321_pt1 | contig 13792 bp, 14 predicted proteins | sample Fen_T0_2_FD_203757 | JGI IMG/M metagenome (GOLD analysis project Ga0302322, IMG submission 203757) | Peat permafrost microbial communities from Stordalen Mire near Abisko, Sweden - Fen_T0_2 | ecosystem: Environmental > Terrestrial > Soil > Wetlands > Permafrost | place: Sweden: Abisko...
ATGACGGGCAGGCGACGCGCCGTAGGCTGGCGACGTGACCCGCCGGCTCGCACCGCTCGCCGTCCCTCGCGGGCCGGACGTCCTGCACGTCCTCCCCGCCCTGCGGGCGGCCCTGCGCGGCGACGGCCCCGCGCTGCTCCCGCACGCGGAGGGCACCGCGCCCCCGTCGGCGCTGCGGCCGGGTGAGCCGCTCACCGCCGACGAGGACGACGACGCCGACCCCACCGTCGCCGTCCTGGCGACGTCGGGGTCGACCGGGCGGCCCAAGGGCGCCCTGCTGACGGCGTCGGCGCTGCTGGCCTCCGCCTCGGCCACGCACGACCGCCTCGGCGGCCCGGGGCGCTGGCTGCTCGCGCTGCCCGCCGCGCACGTCGCCGGGCTGCAGGTGCTGCTGCGCAGCATGATCACCGGCACCGAGCCGGGAGTCGTCGACCTGAGCAACGGCTTCGACCCGGCCGCGTTCACCGTCGCCGCCCGCGCCCTGCCCGGGGGGCGCCGGTACACCGCGCTCGTCCCCACCCAGCTGCGCCGGCTCCTCGACACCGGGCGGGCGGCGCGGGCCGCGCTCGCCGGGTTCGACGCCGTGCTGGTGGGCGGGGCCGCGACGGCGGGCGCGCTGCTCGCCGAGGCGCGGACCGCGGGCGTGGCCGTCGTCACCACGTACGGGATGAGCGAGACGTGCGGCGGCTGCGTCTACGACGGCGTTCCGCTGGGCGGCGTTCGGGTGGAGGTCGACGCCGCCGACGGGCGGGTGCGGCTCGGCGGTCCCGTCGTCGCCCGGGGGTACCGCCACGGGCTCCCCGGCCTCCCCGGCGGGACGGTCCCGAACGGCGCGTTCACGACCGATCCGGCGGGAACCCGCTGGTTCCGCACCGACGACGCCGGGCGGCTGGGGCCGGACGGCGTGCTGGAGGTGCTCGGCCGCCTGGACGACGTCATCGTCACCGGCGGCGTCAAGGTGGCGCCGGGCGCCGTCGAGGCGGCGATCCTGCACCTGCCGGAGGTCCGCGAGGTGGTCGTCGTGGGCGTCCCCGACGCCGAGTGGGGCGAGCGCGTCGTCGCCGTCGTCGTCCCGGCCCCCGGCCTGCCGGAACCGACCCTGGACGGCGTGCGGGCGGCCGTCGGCGAGCGCCTGGACCGGCAGGCGGCCCCCCGCCAGCTGTTGCTGGTCGACCGGCTGCCCCTGCGCGGGCCCGGCAAGCCCGACCGCGCCCGGCTGCGGGCCCTGGCCTCGGGCGCGACCCCCGACGTCGGCGCCCCCGCGGCCGCCGACATCACCGCCGCCGCCGCGGTGGCCCCGGAGGACGCCGGCGGGCGGCCCGCGGGCTGACGGTAGCGTTCCGCCATGGCCACCACCGCCCAATGGATCTCCGGCGCCCGCCCCCGGACGCTGCCCGCCGCGGTGGCACCCGTGCTCGTGGGCACCGGCGCGGCCCTCGGGCTCGGGGCCCGGCACCCCGGCCGGGCGCTGACCGCGCTGGCCGTCTCGCTCGCCCTGCAGGTGGGGGTGAACTACGCCAACGACTACTCCGACGGCGTGCGGGGCACCGACGACGACCGGGTGGGCCCGTTCCGGCTGACCGGCTCGGGGGCGGCCCGGCCGGAGGCGGTGCGCCGCGCCGCCTTCGCCTGCTTCGCCGTGGCCGCGCTCGCCGGGCTGGGGCTCGTCGCGGCGAGCGGCACCTGGTGGCTGCTGGCGGTCGGGGCGGCGGCGATCCTCGCGGCCTGGTACTACACCGGGGGGCGGCGTCCCTACGGCTACCTGGGCCTCGGCGAGGTGTTCGTGTTCGTCTTCTTCGGCCTGGTGGCCGTCCTGGGGACGACCTACACGCAGGCCCTGCGGATCGACCTGCCGGCGGTCGCGGGTGCGGTCGGGGTGGGGCTGCTGGCCTGCGGGATCCTGGTGGCGAACAACCTGCGCGACGTCCCGACCGACGCCGCGGCGGGCAAGCTGACCCTCGCCGTCCGGCTGGGGGTCGGGGGGACCCGGCGGCTGTACGTCGCCCTGGTGGTGGGCGCGTTCCTCGCCGTGGCGCTGACGGCCGTGCGGCAGCCACCGGCCCTGCTGGCGCTCGCGGCGGCGGTCCTCGCCGTCCCGCCGGTACGGACCGTGACCGGCGGCGCGACGGGACGCGAGCTGCTGCCGGTGCTGCGCGACACCGGGCGGTTGGAGCTCGTGTACGCCTTGCTGCTGGGGGCCGGCCTCACGGTGTGACGTTCGCCGCTACGCCCCGCCGACGTCCTCGGTGCGCCGGGCCTCGGCGACGGCGTCGGCCGCGGCGTCCTCGGCCTCGGCGTCCTGCTCGGCGCGCGTCGGCCGCCGCCCGGCCGCGCGCCGCTCGACCCGTGCGGCGAGCTGCGCCGTCACGGCCTCGCGCGGGCCGCGGAGCAGCACGTACGAGAGCATCGTCGACACCACGACCGCACCGGCCAGGGCCAGGAGCGGCCCCGCCTGCAGCACCGCGAGCAGGGCGAGCACGCCCACGAACAGGGCCAGCCGCATCACGGAGTACTTGACGAACGCCACCACGCACCCAGGGTAGTCCGCGCCGGTCGGTGCGGCGGCCCGCGAGGCGGCGCGCAGACCGTGCGGACCGGACCCTCCGAGCGAGAGACGCCCCGGCGACGAGCACCTACAGTGGACGAATGGGTTACGTCGTCCTCCTCCTGCTCTCGGTAGGGGTGACGATCTACGCGCTCGTCGACTGCTGGCGCAGCTCCGACGACGAGGTGCGCGGATTGCCACGACCGGCTTGGTTCCTGCTCATCCTGCTCATCGGCCCGATGGGGTTCCCCCCGATCGGAGGCGCCCTCTACCTGGCCCTCGGCCGTCCCGCACCCTTCCCGCGCCAGGGCCGGGTGCTCGCCCCCGACGACGACCCGGAGTTCCTGCGCTCCCTGGACGTCGAGCGCCGCCGTACCGAGGCGGAACGACGGCGCCGGGAGCAGCGCGAGCGCAAGGAACGCGAGAAGCAGGAACGGCAGCAGCGCAAGGACCTGCTCAAGAACGACCCCACCACGAGCGGCCCCGAGACCCCGGACGGCGAGACCCGCCCCTGACCGCTCCCTCCTCCCCCTCCCGGCCGGGAGGGGGCCGCGGCGGTGGGGGTGGTCACATGCCGTAGGAGTGCTTTCCCACGAAGAAGACGTTCACCACCATGAAGTTCATCAGGATGCACGCGTAGCCGGCGAGCGCGAACCAGGCCGCGCGGCGCCCGTCCCAGCCGCGGGTGGCGCGGGCGTGCAGGTGGGCGGCGTAGACGACCCAGATGACGAAGCTCCAGATCTCCTTCGGGTCCCAGTTCCAGTAGCGGCCCCACGCGCTCTCGGCCCAGATCGCGCCCGCGAGCACGGTGAACGTCCACAGCGGGAACGCGGCCACGTGCAGCGAGTACGACGACCGGTCGAGGGCCGCGGACGACGGCAGCGCGTCCATGAACCGGCCGCCGCGCGCCGGACGGCCCGCCGCCCGGGCCAGCTCGCGCCGCTCCTGGACCAGTTGCAGCACCGTCGTCGAGAACGCCAGCGTGTAGAGCGCCGAGGCGACGAACGCCACCGACACGTGGATCACCAGCCAGAAGCTGTGCAGCGCGGGCACCAGCTGCGCGGCCCGGGTGTAGAAGACCGTCACGGCCAGGCCCAGCGTCAGCAGCACCGGGCCGACGACGAAGGTGCCCAGGTAGCGCACGTCCCGCCGCAGCAGCACCGCCAGGAACACGCCCGTCACCACGGCGGATCCGGCCACGGAGAACTCGTACATGTTGCCCCAGGGCACCCGCTGCACGGACAGGCCGCGCGCGATCACCCCCGCGGCGTGCAGCCCGAAGGCCAGCGCCGTCAGCGAGACGCCGATCCCGCCGGCCTTCGTGCGGGCCGGGGACGGCGACGGCGCGCCAGTAGGGCCGGACCCCGCGGACGGCGACGGCGCGGAGGCGCCCACCAGCGCCGGCTCGGCGACCGGGACGGCCGGGGCGGCCTCGGCGGCGCGACGTCGGCCACGCACGGCCAGGTCGGTGGTGAAGGCGCCCAGGGCACCGGTGTACACGAGCATCGCCGAGTAGATCAGCGTGTTGCTCGCCTGGGCGAGGCTCTCGTCGACGGCCACCCTCACTCCTTCGGATCGTCGGCGGTGCGGTCGGTTCCCTCGTCGGGACCGGAAGGGTCATCAGGACCGGCGAGGTCATCAGGCCCCTCAGGCCCGGCCACGCGCGTCAGCAGGGCCGTGACCTCGGCGGCGAGGCCGGCGTCCTCGCCGCGGGCCAGGCCCGCGACCTCCACCACGCTACGGCCCTGCGGCCCCGCCGACACCCTGACCCAGACGCGGCGCCGCCGCACGAACAGGGACGCCGTCACCCCCGCGAGCGCCAGCAGCGCGAAGCTCAGGGCCCACATCTTGGTCGGGTCGTGGCTGATGTCGAACGAGGCGTACCGCTTGAGCCCCTCGAACGTGACCGACCCGGCGCCCTCGGGCAGCACGGCGGTCTGACCGGGGGCCAGCAGCAGCCGGGTGGGCTGGCCGTCGGTGTCGTGCAGCTGGGTGAGCTTGGACACGTCGAGGGTGAACACCGACTGCGGGACGCCCGTGTTCGCGCCGAGGCCGTCCTGCCGCGGGGCGGCGGCGAACGCCGTCAGCACCAGGCGGGGCAGACGCGCGTCCGGGAAGACCGACACCCACCCGCGGCCGGGCTCCAGGACCCCGGTCGGTACCAGGGTGCCGGCGAACCCGAGCTGGCGGGGCGAGGCGTCGGGCACCTTGACGACGACGGTGGACGTGTACTGCGCGTCGGTCACCAGCGCGGTGACGGGCCCGCGGAAGGCGAGGGCGCCCGTGCCGTCGCGCACCGAGATCACCGGGGCGTACCCGTTGCCCACCAGGTACGCCTTGGCGCCGTCCACGACCAGCGGGTGGTTGACCTCGATCTGCTCGGTACGGGGCGCGGCGTCCGGGGCGTCACGCACGGTCACCCGGGCGGTGAACCCGCGCGGCTGGCCGAGCTGCCCGGCGTCCTTCTCCTCGAACCGCACCGCGAGGCTGTCCAGGGTGAACGAGAACGGCGGCAGGTCACCGGGCTGCACCCGGGTGCCCGCGGTGAAGCTGTTGTACATCGGCAGCGTGTTCGAGAACGTCGTCCCCTCGACGACGAGCACCTGCCCGCCGTAGCCGGTGAACAGGCCCGCGCCCACCGACGTCAGCAGCCCCAGCAGGGCCAGGTGGAAGGCGAGGTTGCCGGTCTCGCCGAGGTAGCCCTTCTCCCCGGCGAGGCTGGCGCCGTCGTCGTGCACGGCGACCCGGTACCGCCGCGAGCGCAGGGCCGCCCGCGCGGCGTCCAGCAGCTGCGACGCGGGCACGTCGACGGTGCGGACGGCGTGCTCGGGCATCCGGGCGAGACGTCGCGGCGTGCGCGGGGGCGCGGACCGCACGGCCTGCGCGTGCCGCAGTGACCGCGGCAGGACGCACCCGACCAGCGAGATGAACAGCAGCAGGTAGACGGCCGAGAACCAGGGCGAGCTGTAGACGTCGAAGAAGCCCAGCCGGTCGAGCCAGGGCCCGGTGCCCCGGTGGTCGGCGAGGTAGGTCGCCACCCGGCCGGTGTCGATGCGCCGCTGCGGGAACACCGAGCCGGGGACGGCGGCCACGGCCAGCAGCAGCAGGAGCAGCAGCGCCGTCCGCATGCTCGTGAGCTGCCGCCACGCCCACCGCAGCCAGCCGAGCGGGCCGAGGCGGGGCAGCACGGGCGGCGCGTCGCGCCGGGTCTCGGGCAGGAAGGTGTCGTCGGGGCCGGGCGGGCTCGTGAGCTGGACCATCTACAGCGGCACCTCGAATCCGGCGATCCGGGCGCTGAGCGCGCGGGTGAGCGCGGCCCAGGCCCCCGTGGTGATGAGCACGCCGACCAGCACGAGGAACGCGCCGCCGACGCGCGTCACCGCACCCCGGTGGCGGCGGACGACGGCCAGCGCGCCCATCGCCCGCCGGTAGGCCAGGCCCGCGAGCAGGAACGGCAGGCCGAGGCCGAGGCAGTACGCGGTCGCGAGCAGGGCACCGCGGCCGGGAGAGCCGCCGATGCCGGTCAGCGCGAGGATCGCGCCGAGCGTGGGGCTGGTGCACGCCGTCCAGCCGAGGGCGAAGACGGCGCCGAGCAGCGGCGCGCCCGCCAGGCCGGCGGCGGGCCGCAGGTCGAGGCGCCGGTCGCGCTGCAGGGCCGGGACCGCGCCGAGGTAGACCAGGCCGAGGCCCACGGTGACGACGCCGAGCACCCGGCTGATCGCCGTCCGGTGGTCCGTGAGCAGGCCCGACAGGGCGCCCACCGTCGTCGCCATGACGACGTACACGGCGGTGAACCCGAGCACGAACAGGGCACTGCCCGCGGCGGTCCGGCCGCGGCGCTGCTGCTCCAGGTCGACGCCGGTCAGCCCGGTCACGTAGCCGAGGTAGCCGGGCACGAGCGGCAGCACGCACGGGGAGAGGAACGACACCAGCCCGGCCGCCATCGCCAGCGGGACCGCGAGCAGCAGCGACCCGTCGAGGACGGTCTGCTGCGTGCCTGCGATCACAGGCTGTCCCGCCCGGCGATGACGTCGTCGACGAGGTCGGTGAGGGTCTTGGTCGTCGTCGCGCTGCTGATGCGGGCGGCGACCCGGCCCTGGGTGTCGAGGACGAGCGTGGTGGGGACCGCGTTCGGGGGGACCGCGCCGCGCAGGGCGAGCAGTGCCGCCCCGGACCGGTCGGACAGGCTGGGGTAGGTGATGCCGAACGCCTTCTGGAACGCCACCGCCTGCGCCGGGTCGGGGTCGCCGGAGTCGATGCCGAGGAACTGCACGCCCCGGGGGGCCAGCGCCTGCGAGGCCGCCTGCAGATCGCGGGCCTCCTTGCGGCACGGCGCGCACCAGGAGCCCCAGACGTTGAGGACGACGGCCTTGCCGCGCCAGGTGGCGACGTCGGCGGGGGCGCCCTCGAGCGTCGTCCCGCGCAGGTCGACGGGCGCCTGGCGCCGGGCGGCGGGCACCAGCGTCACGGTGCCGTCGCCCGCGACGTAGTTGGTGCCCGCGGAACCGTTCGACGGGCCGGTGCAGCCGGCGACCAGGCCGGCGAGCGCCACCAGGACGGCGACCGCCGGCGCCCTCATGCGCCCGACACCTTCTGGGCACCGGGCAGCAGGTCGCGGCTGGGCTCGGCGTAGCTGACGCTGACCAGCACGTCCCCGTCGTACTCCAGCGACGTCACCGACGCCAGCGAGCACTCCCGCCGCCGCGGGTCGTGGACGAACCGGCGGTGCTCGGCGGCGAGGCGGGCGATCCAGATCGGCAGCTGGTGGCTCACCAGCACGGCCTCGTGGCCCGCGGACGCCGCCCGCGCCGTCTGCGCGGCGGCCAGCATGCGCGCGGCCAGCTCGGTGTACGGCTCCCCCCACGAGGGCCGGAACGGGTTGCGCAGGTGCGCCCACGAGCGCGGGTGGCGCAGCACGCCGTCACCGACGCCGAAGGCGCGCCCCTCGAAGACGTTGCCGGCCTCGATGAGCCGCTCGTCGGTCCCCACGGGCAGGCCGAGGACGGCGGCGACCGGGACCGCCGTCTCCTGCGCGCGCTCCAGCGGCGACGCCGTCACGGTGACGACGTCACGCGTGGAGAAGTACTCGGCGGCCCGCTCGGCCATCGTCCGGCCGAGCGCCGAGAGGTGGTAGCCGGGGAGCCTGCCGTAGAGGATCTTGGCGGGATTGTGCACCTCACCGTGCCGGAGCAGGTGGACGACGGTGCGCTCGGTCATGCCCGCATCCTGCCAGCCGCGGCGGCGGCGCGTGCCGCCTCGGGCAGCGCGGAGACGATCCGGTCGAGGGCGCCGTCGTCGTGGGCGGACGACAGGAACCACGCCTCGAACGCGCTGGGCGGCAGGTAGACGCCCTGGGCGAGCATGGCGTGGAAGAAGGCCCGGTAGGCGTCCAGGTCCTGGGCGCGCGCGCCGTCGTAGTCGGTGACGGCGGTGACGTCGGGCGAGGTGGTGAGGAAGACGCTGAACATCGTCCCCGCGAACTGGACGACGTGCGGGACACCCTCCTTCGCCAGCGCCGCGGAGACCTCGTCGGCGACCCGGTGCGCGGCGGCGTCCACGTGCGCGTAGACGGCGTCGGTCGCGGCCTCCAGGGTGGCGAGGCCCGCGGCGGTCGCGACCGGGTTCCCCGAGAGCGTCCCCGCCTGGTACACCGGGCCCTCCGGGGCGAGACGGGCCATCACGTCGGCCCGCCCGCCGAACGCCGCCGCCGGGAACCCGCCGCCCATCACCTTGCCGAAGGTGAACAGGTCGGGCACGACCCCCTCGATCCCGTACCACCCGGCGCGGGACGCCCGGAACCCGGTCATCACCTCGTCGCTGACGAGCAGCGCGCCGTGCTCGGCGGTGAGACGCCGCAGCAGCGCGGTGAAGCCCTCCCGCGGGGGGACGACGCCCATGTTCCCGGCCGCCGCCTCGGTGATGAGGGCGGCGATCCGGTCGCCGTGGGTCGCGAAGACGGCCTCGACGGCGTCCGGGTCGTTGTAGGGCAGGACGATCGTGTCGGCGGCGCTCGCCCCGGTGACGCCGGGCGTGTCGGGCAGCGCGAACGTCGCCACCCCCGAACCCGCCGCGGCCAGGAGCGCGTCCACGTGCCCGTGGTAGTGCCCGGCGAACTTGACGACGGCCGGGCGGCCGGTGAACCCGCGGGCCAGCCGCAGGGCGCTCATCGTCGCCTCGGTGCCGGACGAGACGAGCCGCACCTGCTCGACCGGGCGGACGCCGTCGCGCTGCACCCGCTCGACGATCGCCTCGGCGAGCCGCACCTCGTTCCCGGTGGGCGTGCCGAACGAGAACCCGGCGGCGGCGGCCTCCTGGACGGCGTGCAGCACGTCGGGGTGGGCGTGCCCGAGGATCATCGGACCCCAGGAGCACACCAGGTCGACGTACTCGCGCCCGTCGACGTCGTACAGGTGGGCCCCGAGCCCGCGCGCCATGAACCGGGGGGTGCCGCCGACGGCGCGGAAGGCCCGCACCGGCGAGTTCACGCCACCGGGCGTGACGGCCCGGGCGCGGGCGAACAGCTCCTCGGAGCGGGGGGCCTCGAACGGGTAGGGCGGCCGGGGGGCCGAGGGACGGCCGGAGGTCGAGCGCACCCCCCCAGTGTGTCAACCCTTCCTGAGAAACCCGCACCCCACCCCAGCCCCCGGCGGGTCAGGTGTCGCGCAGGGAGGCGCGGACCTTGCGCATGGCGACGCCCAGCCCGGCGACGTCCGACGGGTCCAGGGGGTCGAAGACGACGGCGCGCACCGCCTCGACGTGCCCCGGCGCCGCCGCGTCCAGCGCCGCGAACCCGGCGCCCGTCAGCACGCAGAGGATGCCGCGCCGGTCGTCCGGGCACTCCTGGCGCCCGACCCAGCCGCGGTCCTCGAGCCGGCCCACGGTGTGCGTCAGCCGGCTGCGGGAGTTGACGACGAGGTCGGCGAGCTCGGACATGCGCAGCCGCCGCTCCGGCGACTCCGAGAGCTGCACGAGTACCTCGTACTCGGCCAGGCTCATCCCGGACTCGTCGACGAGCTGGCGGTTCAGCCGGTCCATCAGGCGCCGCATGACGTCGAGGTAGTCGCGCCACACGTGCTGCTCGTCGGCGGTGAGCCAGCGCGGCTCCGTGGACGTGGGGCCGGAGGGCGCGCTCATGCCCGGCCCAGCCGCTCGGCGACCGAGGCCGCCCAGTAGGTGAGGATCACCCGGGCGCCCGCGCGCCGGATCGCCGTCAGCGACTCCAGCACCGCCGCGTCCCGGTCGATCCAGCCGCGCTGCGCGGCCGCCTCGATCATCGCGTACTCCCCCGACACCTGGTAGGCGGCCACCGGGACGTCGACGGCGTCGCTCACCCGCGCGACGAGGTCGAGGTAGGCCATGGCGGGCTTGACCATCACCAGGTCGGCCCCCTCGGCGACGTCGAGGGCCACCTCGCGCAGGGACTCCCGGCCGTTGGCCGGGTCCTGCTGGTAGGTGCGCCGGTCGCCCTGCAGGCTCGACCCGACGGCCTCGCGGAACGGCCCGTAGAACGCCGAGGCGTACTTGACGGCGTAGGCGAGCACGCCGACGTCCTGGTGCCCCGCGCCGTCCAGGGCCGAGCGGACGGCGCCGACCTGGCCGTCCATCATCCCGCTGGGCCCCACCAGGTGCGCCCCGGCCTCCGCCATCGCGACCGCCATGTCGGCGTACCGCGCGAGGGTGGCGTCGTTGTCGACGCGCCCGTCGGGGGTGAGGACGCCGCAGTGGCCGTGGTCGGTGAACTCGTCGAGGCACAGGTCGCCCATGACGACGAGGGCGTCACCGACCTCGGCGCGCACGTCCGCCAGGGCCACGTTGAGGATCCCGGACGGGTCGGTCGCCCCCGACCCCACGGCGTCCTTGCGGGCGGGCACCCCGAAGACCATGATCCCGCCGACGCCCACGGCGGCCGCGCCCGCCGCCGCCTTGCGCAGGGTGTCGCGGGTGTGCTGCACGACCCCGGGCATCGACCCGATCGGCGTCGGCTCGGCGGCGCCCTCGCGCACGAACACGGGCAGCACCAGCTCGGCCGGGTGCAGCCGGGTCTCGGCCACCATCCGGCGCAGGGCCGGCGTCGTCCGCAGCCGCCGCGGGCGGACGGCGGGGAACGCCCCGGAGCCCGCAGCCACCTGGCCGGTCACCTGGCCGGTCACGGGGCCGGTCACTTGGCGGTCCGACGCGACGCGCCGCGGCGCTGGCTCGGCCGCAGCACCGGCTCCCCGGCCTCCAACGCCGACAGCCGCAGGCCGTGGCCGTACTCGCCGAGGGCGTCGACGACGGCGTCGACGGTCGGCTCGGGGGCCAGGACGTCGACGCGCAGCCCGTGCTCCTGCGCCGTCTTCGCCGTGGCCGGTCCGATGCACGCGACCACGGTCGTGGCGTGCGGCTTGCCCGCGATCCCGATCAGGTTGCGGACGGTCGAGCTGGAGGTGAAGACCACCGCGTCGAACTGGCCGGTCTTGATCGCCTCGCGGACGTCCTGCGGCGGCGGGGCGGCGCGCACGGTCCGGTAGGCGGTGACGTCGTCCACCTCCCAGCCGAGGTTCTGCAGGCCCGCGACGAGCGTCTCGGTGGCGATGTCGGCGCGCGGCAGGAACACCCGGTCGATCGGGTCGAGGGTGCGGTCGAACGCGGGCCAGACCTCCAGCAGCCCGGACGCCGACTGCTCGGTCTCGCCGCCCGGCACCAGGTCGGGCTCGATCCCCCACTCGCGCAGCGCCGCCGCCGTCACGCCGCCGACCGCGGCGACCTTGAGGCCGGCGAACGCCCGCGCGTCCAGCCCGAACTCCTGGAACTTCTCCCGGATGGCCCGGACGGCGTTCACCGAGGTGAACCCGATCCACTGGTAGCGGCCGGTGACCAGGCCCTTGACGGCCTTCTCGATCTGGTGCGGGGTGCGCGGCGGCTCGACCGAGATCGTGGGGACGACCTCCGCCGTGGCGCCGTGCCCGGCGAGCCGCTCGACCATCGACCCGGCCTGGTCCTTCGTGCGGGGCACGAGCACGCGCCAGCCGAACAGCGGCTTCACCTCGAACCACGACCCGGTGTCCCGCAACCCTGCCGCCTCCCCCACGACGGCCACGACCGGACGGTCGAGCCGCGCCTTCGGTACCGACGTCGCCACCTGTCCCAGGGTGCACGTCACCGACCGTTGCTGCCTGGTGGTTCCGCGACAGGTGACGACCACGGGCGTCCGCGGGTCCCGGCCCGCGGCCAGCAGGCCCGCCGCCGCGTCGACGACGTCCTCGACGCCGCCGAGCAGGACGAGCGTCGTGCACGCCTGGGCGTGCAGCGACCAGTCCACCGCGACGCCGTGGGGATGCACCACGTGGACGCCGGTGGTCCCGGCGGGGGTGAGGGGCACCCCGGCGTACGCGGGCACCGCCGTCGCGGCGGACACCCCGGGCACGACCTCGAACGCGACGCCCTCGCGCCGGCAGGCGGCCATCTCCTCGGCCATGCCGGTGAACGAGGCGAAGTCGCCGTCGAGCAGGCGCACGACGTAGCCGCCACCCCGGGCCGCGCGGACGAGGAGCTTGGCCCGGGCGGCACGCGTCATGGGCTGGCCGTCCTCACCGAACCCGGCGTCGAGCACCTCGACGCCCGGTCGGCAGTGGCGGGCCAGCATGTCGTCGCGCCGCACCTGGTCGAGCACGACGACGTCGGCCCGCGCGAGCCGGTCCACGGCCCGCAGGGTGAGCAGCCCCTCGTCGCCGGGACCGGCCCCCACGAAGGAGACCTCGCCGGTGGTGGTGCGACGGGTGTGGGGCGAAGTCACGTGTCACCTTCCCGGATACCGATCGGGTCGGGCGACGCTGCCCGGTCTGTCGCGGGGATCAGGTCCGCGATGCCCTCCTCGAGGAGCTGGGCTGCCAGCTCCTTGCCGAGCCGGTCGGCGGAGTCCACCGGACCGGTCGTCGATCGCCGCACGCACACCGCGCCGTCGGGCGAGGCGACGACGGCGCGCAGCAGCAGCTCCTCGCCGTCGTCACCCTCGGCGACGTCGGCCAGGGCGCCCAGGGGTGCCGCGCAGCCCGCCTCGAGCGCGGCCAGCAGCGCCCGCTCGGCGCTGACGGCGGCCCGGGTGGCGCGGTCGTCGAGGCGGGCGAGCAGGGCGGCGACCGGCTCGGCGGCCGGGGTGTCCCGGCACTCGACGGCGAGGGCGCCCTGCCCGGGCGCGGGCAGCATGGTCAGCGGGTCGATGACCTCGGTCGCCTCGTCGGCGCGGCCGAGCCGCAGCAGGCCCGCCCGGGCGAGGATCACGCCGTCGAAGTGCCCCTCGTGCACCAGGCGCAGCCGGGTGTCGACGTTGCCGCGCACGCCCTCGACCTGCAGGCCGAGGCCGAGCGCGCGCAACTGCGCCGCGCGCCGCGGCGAGCCGGTGCCGATCCGGGCGCCCGCGGGCAGCCCGCCGAGCGTGAGCCCGTCCCGGGCCACGAGGACGTCGCGGGGGTCCTCGCGGGGCGGGATCGCGGCGAGCAGCAGGCCGGTGGCGGGCGCCGTCGGCAGGTCCTTCAGGGAGTGGACGGCGAGGTCCACCTCGCCCGACAGCAGCGCCTCGCGCAGGCGGGTGACGAACACGCCGACCCCGCCGAAGGAGGTGAGCGGCGCCGCCGAGGCGTCGCCCTGGCTGGTCAGCTCGACGAGCTCGACGCGCACCGGGACGCCGGCGCGGGCGGCGGCGGCCTCGACCCGGTCGGCGACCCAGCGCGACTGGGTGACGGCGAGCGCGCTGCGGCGGGTGCCGAGCCGCAGGACCGGCGGCGGGGTCATCGGGTCCCTCCCGTCGGCACCGTCGAGGGGGCCGCTCCGATCCGGGCCGCGGACACCCCGGCCGCGTCGACGTCCGCCGCGGTGCGCGCGGAGGTGACCGCGCTCACCGTGCCGAGGTCCAGGTCGAACAGTTCACGAAGGGCCTCCGCGTACCCGCTGCCCCCGGGTTCCCCGGCGAGCTGTTTGATCCTGACCGTCGGGGTGTGGAGGAGCTTCTCCACCACCCGGTGCACCGTCTGGTGGATCTCCGCCCGGATCCGCTCGTCGACGTCGTCGCCGAGCCGCCCGGACAGCCGGGCCAGCTCCGACTCGACCACCGAGCGGGCGAGCGCGCGGAGCGCCACGACCGTGGGGGCGACCGCCTCGGTGCGCTGGGCGGTGAGGAACGCCTGCACCTCGTCGTCCACCAGGGCCCGGACGTCGGCGAGGTCGGCGTCGCGGCTGCCCTCGGCGGCGAGCCGCTGCCCGAGCAGCTCC
>Ga0302322_100003322_pt1 | contig 13792 bp, 18 predicted proteins | sample Fen_T0_2_FD_203757 | JGI IMG/M metagenome (GOLD analysis project Ga0302322, IMG submission 203757) | Peat permafrost microbial communities from Stordalen Mire near Abisko, Sweden - Fen_T0_2 | ecosystem: Environmental > Terrestrial > Soil > Wetlands > Permafrost | place: Sweden: Abisko...
CGGTGGCGAATGGCCGCGCAAGGTATCGAGCCTCACCTCCGGGGCAGACTGGCGACCATAAGCGCCAGTGCTCACGCCGAGCGCGAGATCCATCGCCTCGATCATCTCATCGGCGCTCTGAAAACGCCGCTGCACGTCGCGTGCGCAGGCACGCTGAAACCAATCCGCAATGCTGGCAGGCACCCACGGCGCGGCGTCTCGCAAATCCGGCAAAGGCCCCGTGCAAATGGCCACCAAAACATCGGCAAAAGACTCGCCAGTGAAAGCGTAATCGCCGGTCAGCATGTTGTAAAAAACCATGCCCAGCGAATACAAATCCGAGCGTGAATCGACCGAATTCGCGCCGCGCACCTGCTCCGGACTCATGAACAGCGGCGTGCCGAGCAATGCTCCCGTCTTGGTCGTGGAAGCGATGCCATGCTCTTCCAACTTGGCGATGCCAAAATCCAACACCTTGGCCAACCACCCCACCTCGTCGTCTTCCGACTGCGTCAGGAACACATTGGCTGGCTTCAAATCGCGATGCACGATCCCCGCGGCGTGCGCGCGCGACAACGCTCGCGCGACATGACGCATGATCCGCACCGCATCATTCAACGGCAAATCACGCTCGCGCTCCAAACGCTGCTCCAGCGTCTCCCCGTCCAAATATTCGAGCACGATGTACGGCGTGCCCGCCGTGGTCTCGCCATCGTCGTAAACCTGCACCACGTAGCGCGACCGCAACCGCGCTGCCGCCTTGGACTCGGTACTAAAGCGCTGCCGCGCCTCAGTCGACTGCGCATGCTCCGCCGAAATCAACTTGATCGCGACCCGCTGCCCCAGAGTCAAATGCACCGCCGACCAAACGGTACCCATCGAGCCCCGCCCAATCTCCCTCTCCAGCCGATACTTGCCGCCCAAAACTTCCCCCTCACGAATCGTGCTGGGAAGACCTCGGGTAACGACCGGCTCAGTCATAGGGGTAGGGGGCGCATCACCGCCGCGGGTCCACCCCCACGCGCAGTCCAGCTTTTGCTCGAAGCTTACGCCCGCACTCACCCCGATGGCTACGGCCAGCCCGGCCCGACCCTCCCTAGCCCCGCGAAAACACAGTAAAATTCAGCCTCTCGATTCCGCCGCCGCGGGAAACGCTAGGGCGCCCGCAGCCATTGATCTTGCCGATGGCTCGTGGCAAGGTCCGCCCGCTTCCAAGCATGGTGAGGTAGCCAAGCGGTTAGGCAACGGTTTGCAAAACCGTTATACGCCGGTTCGAATCCGGTCCTCACCTCCGCAGTTTTCGCTAAATTCCCGGGGTCACTTGCTGCGGCCTTACTGCGGACCGCAGCAAGAACCGCAGTATGAATAACGGACCGGGCCGTGGGGTAGGTCGGGCCTGAACCACCCGAGCCCGAGCCGCTCGCGATACGCACCGGGAGCGCGACCACCTCGCCAGCCCGCAGGTCGAGGCGGATGCCACGCACGGCCGCGTACAGCCGTTCGAGGTCGTTCGCGGTGTAGTGCCGCCCCGTGACCGTTTTGCTGGCGTGACCCATCAGGCGGCCGACGACGGTTTCCTCGACGCCGGCCTCGTGCAGCCAGGTGGCAAACGATCGCCTGGCCGACTTCATCGTGATGGCGTGACCGCCACGTTCCGCAGACAGGCCGATTCGCTTGAGGTCCGCTCGCAAGGCGGGAGCGGCGTCGTGCCGATAGTGGGGCTTGCCGTGCCGGTCGGGGAAAACGGGGTCCGTCTGCTGAGGCCGGCGGCCGACCAGCTCGACCCATTGGGAGGCGCGACGAGCCCGCAGCATCGTGGCCGCCAGAGGGTGCAAGGGCACGGTCCGCACGCGGTCGCGGCGCTTGGTCGGGCCGTACTCGCCTGACTCTTTAAAACAGCGCGTAACGCGCACGACGGGCACCTTGGCGTCGAGGTCGACGTGCTCCCACGACAGGCCGGCAATCTCTCCGGTGTCGAGCCCGGTCAGAAACGCGAGCAAGTAAAACGATCAGCGCTCTTGGGCGATGCGTGGGTCACGAAGGAGCGCCTCGACTGCTGCGCGTTCGACAAAGATAACCGCGCCTTTCGAGAGGGTCTCGGCTCGTGGCAGCTTGACCGCGCCGTGATGCATCGGGTTCGCCGCAAGCTCCGCCCACTGCTCCGCCTGTGCATCGCCGAGCATCTTCGAGAGGGTCATACCCACGTTGCGAACGGTGTTGTTCGAAAGAGTCGTGCCCGCAATCGGCTCGCGCTTGCCGTCCTTGCCCTTGCGCGTTTTGGGCTTGGCTCGAAGGTCTGCGACGAACTTGCGCAAGAGCGTTGGCCCCTCTGAGAGGGCCTTTACGGGCAGCGCGCCAAGCATTGGCAGAATGTGCGTTTCGAGGTGCTGCCCGTTGTCACGAACCGTTGAGGGGGCAACGTCGCCCCGTTGGCACTCCGCTTGGCGGAGGGCGAGCCAACGAGCAGCAATCTCGGCAATGCTCGGGCCAGCGTCGGGCGGTAGCTCAACGGGAGCAGCCGGCGCGGAACCACGCGCGAGGGTTTCGGCAACCCACACCGCGGCGTACCTCTGGGCGTTGCGCTGGGTCTGAATGTCGCGCGGTATTCGGTGGGTGCGCCAACTGCCGGCGCTGTCCTTGTACTGAAGCACGAACGTGATGCGGCCTTTTTCGGTGCGCGGGAAGCAGTGCCAGCCGCGGGGTGCGTCGATCATTCTGCACCTTCCAAGAGCGTGGAGTAGCGATTCGTCCAAAGCTTGTCCCCGATGAAGGTGACCTTCATCTCTTGCCAGACGGTTCGGGCACGCTTCTTCTCCAAGGGCAACGAGGCAGCAGTGGCTACTTCCGACAGGAACGCGAGAAATGTTGCCATCGCGGACAAGCACATCGTGTCCCGAAACTGGTGGCGTGTCGGTCCGTCGTGCTGCGTTTGCAGCACGCCACCTTGGCGGACCAATCCCATGTAGGAGAGGTGCGAGTCAGCCGAAAGCTGCCCGTAAAGCCAAGTGTGTAAGAGCCGGAGATACGTGGCAGTCGGTCCGGTCGCGATGCCGCTCATTCGACCCGGGTTGGGCCACCAACCGCGTTGCGACGACCATCGAACGGTCGCCAGACCCGGCTTAGCGCGTTCCTCCGCTGTGATGCAAAGATCGTCACTGTGCGAGTCGACCCAAGCGCGATGTTCAGCGAGGTGACGTACCCATTCTGGTTTGCCGCCTAGGTCTTGCACCAGGAGTTCGTGCAATTCGGCGGCTTCGCGCCAGCCGCTCCGGTAGTACCAATCGGTCCTGTCCCGCGGGCTTTCTAGGATAAATACGACGGCCATAAGCGCGTCGAGCACTCGTCTCTCAAGTGGTGCGACTGCAACCGACAGCTCCGAGGGTAGCCGCTCGCCGTGTTGCTTCGTCAGCACCAAAACCTCGATTGCGTTCCAGGTTGCGCCACAGACGCGGACCATGTGCGTGAGGAGTGTCGGTAAGCCATCGTGAAGAGCGCTAAACTCGCCCCACCGCTCCCGTTCGATGCGGTTCACAATCGCAACGGGTAGCTCTCGCAGGTCCGCAGCGAAGTTCTTGTAACGAACCTCCTCAACGTCGCCGGGTGCCCTGCTACTATTCGACAAGGCGAACCTCAGCCAATTCCTGAACCCACCTCGCGTGTCCACCCAACCGCTGCAAGAGCCGACGCCGACGGGCGTTGCTTGCGCGACGCTCGTTAGTCCTCACTTGTCCCATTGCGCTCGCTCTCTCATCGCTTTGACCACGCCTTCGAAGCCAGGAAACATGGCCGAACCGTCGACACCTTCATGCGCCAGAAGCCGCAACAGCTCTCGTGCGCACGACTGCGGTGCCGTCAGGCGTCGCATCAAAGGCAGCTCGGCGTTCGGATCGATGCTGCCCAATGCGCGGACCACAAACTCGTCCAACGGGAGCTCGCTGGCGCGCGGGCCTTCCAAAACGGTAAAGACGCCCGATTGCGCGTGCAGATTCGGGTTGCTAGCCCGAGGCGCGTTTACGAGCGACAAAACGTACCCATCGAAAATGAAGCGAGAACTCCGCACGACATCTGATCGAAGCGCCCACACCTCTAAGCGCCCTTCAGTTTCGCTCGTCTCAGCCGCACTTGCTGCCGCGAAGTAGGCCGCGACGCGGGCGTGTAAACTCCAATCGAGTAGCTGCGTCGGCAATCCTAGATGTTGTGCAAGCGCAATGAGCGGGAGGTTTACGCGCACGTCCTCGCTCAGGTGTCCTGCCGGCCCAGGCTCACGGAAGGGGGTCAAAGGGGTGGGGATAGGTAAACCCGCGCGGTCAAGCGCTTCGCGGAAGTTGTCTCGACTTTGCTTGAGCGCATCTGCGTAAGCCTTCCAGGGAGAGGAATGCCAAGCGTCCGCTCCTCCACTCGGGACCGACGATACGCCGAATTCGGCAAACGGGTCCGGAGGCTGTTTGCGATAGGCCTTGGGCAGAAGCGGCCAGTCTTTTGCCTGGCCACGGAACACCCAAGCTGATGGGTCGGGCTGCCAGAATTCGTGCCGTGGGCTGAGCATGTCCAAGAACTCTTCTGCCCTGGAACAGTCGCACTCACCTCCAAGCTCGATGGCTGTTTTGTCGTCGTCGACTGCGCTATTGTTGGACATGGCAAACTCCACTGGATTCCCGGACCCGCACCAGCCCCGCACTGCAACCCAGCCGCTGCAAGCGCCGACGCTCACGACGTACCCCGACCGGCGCGCAGATTACTCGGGCGCTCCGACCGCCAGTGACGCTGGCACGATCGCCAACGTCCAACCGAAGCCCGACTATCCGGGCAGCGCCGGCCCGAATGCGCCAACCAAACGATCGCCCGAACGACTCACCGGCTTGAGCGTGAGCGGCGAGCCGGTGCCTGGGCGTGGCGGTCGCCGCCCCGTGCGTTGAGTTAGTTGTCACGGCCCCGTTCCTCGACAGGAGCGCGCGGGGCGGGCAACGGGTCCATATCGGGGTCGTGCGAACCGACACCCAAGGTAGCGCGACGTCCGAACAAGCGGGAGCGCTTGGGCTTGGTGCGCTTCGGCTTCGTCGCGGCGCAGGTGCTCGGCATCATGTCACCCTTGCGCATTCGCCACTGCCTCAGCGCAAGGGTACATGAAAACAAGTCGGCCATCGCCGGACGGCGGCCCGAGAAAAAGCATCGTCGGTACGTCGGCACCTTCCGGAAGGAGAACGCGATCGACCGTCAACCCGAGCACGTGGTCAGCGAAGGGCGAGTTTGGGGGCGCGAGGAGAAAGAAGCCGTGGACCCTCCCCGTGGGTCGGTGAACGACCTCAGCGCGCGGTCCGATAAAGCCAGCAGAATCCGCTTCGCCTTCTAGGTTCGCCACGATGCCCGACTTGCGCCACCAGTGGCCTTGCACGCGAAGCGCGACCGGGTGCGGTCCGTCGAACCGCGTGTTCAAGTACAAGTCCTTGTCAGCCTTCTTTTCGATCCACTTAAAGCCGCCCAGCCAATAGACGTGAAGTTCGAACAGCAAGCCATCACCCTCGCCAAGCGGGAACGAGGGCTGCTCGGGCAACGGGGTCTGCAAGCCCGTTAGCGAGAAGTGGGTTTCGCCGGAGCTGTGGTGCGTAAACTTCACATCGGTTTCGACGACGACGCCCGACTTGTGCAAATCGTACGTGTCGTTCCCGGCGGCGTCGCGCACGGCTTGCTCGCTTGTCACACGCGACACCAACCCGCGCTTGGTCTTCAGGTAGGGGAACGACACGTACACGCTACCGTCGGCTCCGAACGAGATTCGACAGAGCTTCACCTTCGCGAGGTTGCTGTGCGCGCAGATAACTGCATTCTTCGTGACGAAGTGCCGAACGAACCCGGACGTTTCCACCGCGTGGTGAACCCGTGCGGTTTTCGTCTTTTTCTTGGCGCTCACCGCGGCCTTCCCTTCGTGCGCTCGGCCTCGGCTTGGTCGAGCGCACGACTCAAGAGTACCCGCACGGCCTCGGCACGAGCGAAGCGGGAGCCGGGCAACTCGTCCCGCATGTGCTCGGCGAAACGGTCAACGCGGGCGAGCAGAGCAGCGGGCAGGCGCGCGACGAGCTGCTCGTCGCTGAGCTCGCGTGCTGGTTTGGCGGCGGGCTTGGGTTTGCTCACCGCTGAAACTTCGGTTGGGGAAAGACCAAGTTCCGCACGTCGTCGAAAGTCATGCGTTTCTGTTTCGCCAGCGCGCGCGCGACTGCCTCGACCAAGTTCCACCGAGACTCGATAAGGTCCTCTGCGAACGTGTGTCGCCACTTCACATAGGCTTTACTCTGTCGCTCACTCCCGCCGATGTAACTCGCAAGGTTGAGCGCGACATCGTAGTCGGATTTCGCGCCGACATGGTTGCTTCGCCCTGTGAAGCGCCTCTCAGCGATTGCCCCCGCGAGTAGCACGCTGACCTCCGCGTCGATCAACGTTCGAACTCTGGAGGTTATCTCGATATCCGGGCGAAACCACTTGCCGGTACGCCAGCCCATCATGTGCCCCTGCGAGTCACCTGAGGGCTGGTTCGTAACGTATTTGAATGGCCGGTGAAGCTGGACTGAGGCGACCGCGTGACCAGCTTCGTGGAAAGCCACCCGAATCAAGTGGGCTTCTTTGCCCACAGGCTCGGTCACGCTGCCCTCGTTTCGGTCACGGTCGCGGCTATCATCCGGCGAACCTGCTCGGCAGAGAACGCTCGACCGCTGCGCGACCGATGCCCGAGCCGGTCGAGCTCGGCTGCAATCTGTCGAAGTGAGCGCTTCGAGGCGCGCATCTCGCCGGCCAGCGCCGAGACCGCCTGCTCAGTAGCCACCGGCGAGAGCTCGCCGGATTCGGTCAGGGCAAAGCCGTACGGAGCTCGCCCCCCGGTGAACGCACCCTCCGAGCGCATGTGCTGCATTGCCGCTGAGGTTCGCTCGCCGATGGCTTCGCGCTCCCACTCGCTCACGACCGCGAGCATGCTGGTCACCATTCGCCCCGCAGCGGAACCCGTGTCGAGCTGCTCACTCACTGAGAGCAGCCGATACTTGCCCTTGCGAAAGCCCATGTCGAGCAGCTTGCCAAGGTCACGGACCGAGCGCGTTAGTCGGTCGAGCTTGACCACGAGCAGCGCGTCGGCTTGCCCTTTCTTGAGCATGCCGAGTGCCCGAGTTAGCCCGTCGCGTTCGAGGGTCGCCGCCGACTGCCCGGCATCTTCGATCACGCCCACGAGCTCGTAGTCGAATAGCGAGCAGTAGGCGACGAGCTTGGCGTACTGGGCTTCCAGCGAGACTCCTTTTTCGGCCTGCCGATCGGTTGAAACCCTCGTGTACCCCACAACCCGAACCCGGTTCGCCATGGTGCCCAGTATGAACACCAGAATCAGGAATGCAATGCATTGGAGTGCAGCAATCAACATTCGATCGCACACAAACCTACACGCTAGTGTCACGGCGGGGTCCCGCCGTGACAGCGAGTGACCAATTCGATCGATCGGCCGATCGGAGTTCATCAGTCAGAGTCCGAAACCAGTGCCCGAAGCATTACCGCGATTGCCGGTGCTCGGGTCCGACAGGCCATACTTTTTTAGTGCCGCGCGATATGCCTCGCGATCGCGCAAAACCTGCTCGGCAAGCTGGCGCCCACGGTCGCGCTGCGCCTGCTCGGCGAGCTGGCGGCCGGCAGTATCGTTCACCGCGACCCGCCCTTGCGGAACCGGCGGCGGTAGTGCTTCTAGGGGCGAGGTCGGGCTGGCGTTTTTGGCCGTCGGTGCGACCGAGGACTTGAGCTCGGCAAGCTTGCTGCCAATCACGCTGTAGACGTCGAAAGATTCGAGCTTCAGCTCGCGGTTTTCTGCGTGCTGCGAGAATGCAGCATCGACGTGAGCAGCGAGCTCGCCAACGCGGGCTTGGTCGAGCCCGTCGTCGATTCCGCGTTTGAGTGCGATCGTTTCGACCTTCACCCGAAGTGCTCCGACCCGATTGGAGAACTGAAGCGCTTCGAGCTCGGCTCGCAGATTGGCGTTCTGTTCGGTGAGAGCCGTCAGGCTATCAACGCGCTCGCGAAGTGCTGTGCGTTGAGATTGTGCCGGGGTTGGGGTCGGTGGCATGCGGGGGCCGGTGGGCATGGTCGGTTTCCTTGTTGGGGTTAGCGGCTGGGGTTGAACGGGCGAACGATGCCCTTTGGTTTTGGTTTTCGGACTCGGACAGCGTTCCAGCAAGCGAGCGCAACCGCCAGCACAAGGTCGTCGTGCTGGCCCTCTCGGGCGCTGTAGGTCTCGCGCCCCGTTGCCGAAGTAGTCACATCGAAGCTCAGCAGCTCGTCCACGAGCGTTTGCGCGAGCGGCAACCCGGCAGAGATTTTGAGTCGCTCGCTGTGCAGCAACGCGACCAAGGTGCTCACGAGTAGGCGCTTGCTGACTCTCCAGTTTTGGCCGCCCTTCACGAGCTCGAAGCTCGGCTCGGCGTCGCCGGCAGTGATGCTCACGGCGTGCAGCAAGAGGCCCTTGTCGCGAAACAGGTCGACCACTCCGCGACCGACGCCGGTTTGGTCGACCACGAGCTCGGACCAAACTTGCGTCGTGAGCTTTTGCACTATCGACACTTGCTCGACGTAGCTCATGCCAAGCGGCAGGCGGTCCAAGTGCCGAAGGTGCAGAATCTCCGGCGGGGCGATTCCCGTGAACCAATCGGGCTTTTGAAGCACACGCTCAACGACCGCGATGGCCGTGAAGTCTCTCGCCTGCCCGAGGTCGACGCCGATCACAAAACGCGCTTCTTCGATTAACCGGAGTGGGAGTTTCATACGGCCCTCAGTGGTGACGATGCGGGCAGCGGGCAGCCGGCGGGTCCAAACAGAACCGGCACATCGTTGGCAAGAGCACGCATCACCACGTCGAAGTTGAAAAGTTGAGCGTCGCCTTCCTCGAAAGAGCACTCGTACTCTTGAGCAAACCAACGCGGGCCGAGCGCTCGCCGTTCCTGGGCAAGAAACGCGGCCGGGATGCGCGGGCACTGCTGCGCCGTGACCTTCATGCGCTCCCACGCGGTCTCCCCGTTCCTGGCGTCCCAGATGTGACCGCGCTTGCCGTTCGGTGTGCTCATGAGCACATGCCGGCCGCCGGAGACAGCGAGCATGGGGCGCGTGCTGCGGTTCGTGTCATCGGGCACACGCGCAGCTTCGTCCTCGACGATCAGATTGACCGAGCTGTAACCGCGAATCGTGCCCTCATTCGCCGGAAGCGAGAGCACCCTCGACCCATTGGATAGCACAAGCGAAGTTTTCGATGACTCGCTCACTTCGACGCCAGCACGAGCCAGCAGCCCGGCCACGTTGCGCAAGCCCTCCCCGGATTGTCGCAATGCCGGGCTAAGCAATAGGCTCAAAGACTCAGGCGCGAAGGTTGCCATGTGGCTTACGAGCACCGCGCCCGTCGTGCTCTTGCCCGCCTGCCGCGAACAGCAGAACAGCAGACCCGGGGCCGTTGAGCGAACGGCGTCCGCCTGCCATTGGTCGAGCTCAAGGCCGAGCCGCTCTTTGCACCACGCAACCGGGTCGAGCGCGTGCCTCAGGTCATCGGCAAAGCCGGTCACGGTTGGCCCCCGGCGCTCAGAGCTCGGGCAACGGCTTGGGTTGCTTCGGGGTAGGGGGCGAGCGCCTTGGTCAACGCGGACCGAATCAGCGCCCACTCGGGGGAAGCCGTGACGTTGAGCACGTTGACGGTCGTGGACGATTCGAGCTCGCCGAGGAGTTTGGCCAGCAGTTCCAAAACGCGAGCTTGTTCGCGCACACCGGCGAGCGCAGTTTTTAAGTCCCGAGCCGCCTCGGCTGCTTGCTGAATTCGTCGAGCGTCGGCGAGCAGGCTTCGAACTTGGCCTAATAGGTCATCGGCTTGGACTACCTCGGCCGCTTGGGTCGCTTGGGCGAGTGCGGCCGGGATGTGTGCTTGCCGATGCCGGTCGAGAGAACTCGGCGAAAGGCCGTGCTGTCCCGCTATGTCCCGGACTGTCCCGGTTCCGGTGACCAGCGCAGCATCGATTGCAGCGCGTTCCGGATGCGAGCAGGCCTTACAACGTTGCGTCATCTAGCGATCACTCCGGAGAGTTAGAGAAAGTAGATTCCGTCCGCCGCATCATGCACGAAAGTCCACCGAGCTAGGCGGCTCGATGCCGCAAACCGGTGCCCGCCGGGTTGCGAGGATGCACACTGCGACGGACGGAAAGTTTTTAGGTTCGGGCAGCTCACAGTGACCCCGCGTTGGCATTGGCGCTGCGGAGCTCGCGCTCGACTTCGGCCAACTCGGCAAGTAGCGCCGCCGTGATCGGGTCCCGTAGCGCGGGCGCGCTCACGCTTGTCGGACGCTCGGAGGGCGAGGCAAGGGACAGGCGATACTCAGAGAGGGATACATGCCTGGTGTCCCCTTGTTCGAGCCCGAGATATTCAGAGAGGGATACAAGCCTGGTGTCCCTCTCGGCTTCGGCGGCTTCGCGCTCGGCTTGGGCTCGGGCTGCTCGGCGCGCAGCTGTCTTGCAGGACCGTCGGCAATACTTGGCGTCGCCCCTGTGCGCCCCAGTAAGCGGGCTTCGACACCAAACGCAGAGCAGCGCCCTGGAGAGCGGCAAGGCTTGCCAGAGGGCTGCCCAGGCGCTGGAAACGAGCAGGCAGCTGGGTAGCTCCGAAAGGGTGAGTGAGCGCGTCGAGTATCCGAGCCAGCCGGCGAGATTGGTGGGCGTGGCGTAGTGAACCGAGCGGCCGTCTCGGGCGCAGAGCTTCGCGCAGCTTGACCAGATTCGGCGGAGCTCTCGGAGGGGGATACATGGCTCGTAGCCCTCTGGTGTTTTCCGCGCTGGCAGCACGCCGTGGCTGTGGGGTCCGGCGCCGGGCTCCCTGGCAATGGGAAACAGGGAAGGGATGCCGCGCCGGGTTAGTTCGCGTTCGAGCGCGGCGAGTGATGCTCTGAAAACTGATTCATCGGAACCCGCGGCCGTGAGCGTGACTGGTGCCCAAGGTTGGTCGGCCAGCAGTGCCGAGAGCGCATCGGTGAGAGCATCGAGCGCGATCGCTCTTGCTGAAGTTTCTGGTTCGGGCAGGTTCTCCCAAGAGGTCGCGCAGACTGAAGTCGAATTGATCGATTCGTCACCCTCTGGCTGTACCAAAACAATGCCCATATTTCCCTTTGCCTTTTCCGGACAACCGAAGCGCGCGCGTGCGCGCACGCGAGGCAAAGACGGCCCCGCAGGATTCATGCTGGAATTGAGCCCCCATGTATCCCCCTCGTTGTCCGCCGCTAGAGGGATGCATGACTCCCCCTGCGAATCGATGCCCGACGCCGCGCAGAGCTCCGCCGTGACACTGATGGCAGCGTCTTGGAGTCGGGCGGAGCTCTGCGGCGTCGGGTGCATGGGTCTAGGCTATGAGGTCCAGCGGTGATTCGACGCGGCAAGCTTCCGTTGTTGCGCGCCTTACGATGTCGGCCCAACAAGCCTCGACGAAAGCGTCCGACGGTACGAGATTGCCCACAGCGCCGACGGGCCAGTCCTCGGTTTCAAACGCCGCATGCACCGCGTCGGCGGCACGAACCTCTAGAAGCTTGTCCGCGACAATGCGGCTAAATGCTCTCTGTAGCCGCATTGCGGTCGCGTCGCACGCTTCGGCTATTGGCACTGCACGCTTGAAATCTGCGGCCGACATCAGCTCATCCACTCGTGGTCGAGCGTGCCGGGCTCGATTGAGAACCCCTCGCCCGGGTTGACGTTGAGCAGCAGCGTGCCGGTCTGCGCCATGCAGTAGATGCGGTTCTTGCCCGATGCCCGGAGCCACTTCGCTCCGGCGACGTCGCCGTCCTTGGCCAGCGCCTTGGCAAACTCAATGCGGATCTCGTTGGGCATCGCAAACACCGACGAAACGCCGTCCCAGCCCAAAGCGCGAGCCGCTTCGTGGTTATCGGAGGTCAGCTCCCAAACGACGCAGGCGACGTCCCCGTCATTGCAAATCTGGACAATCTCCTTCCCGTGAGGTTTGAGTCCCTCGTTGACCAGCCGGTTAAATACCGCCTTGCTCCGTTCCAAATCGTGATTCATTCTTCTTTTCCTCAGTTCGGGTTTCGACGGCCGGCGAGTCTCACCTCGACCGGCCGAAGTCTTTTTTGGGTGGCGCTAGGCGGTCGCTTTGCGGCCTGCGCGGCTGGCATCGGCACGAGCGCGCCTTTCGATAGCGTCGTCGGTTTGGCTCCGAGCCCGCAGCCACTCGTCCGCGCGGGCAACGTCCACCCGGCGATACCTGCCTGCGCCGATCGTCGGCATGCCTGCAGCTACGAGGGACCAGCCCGTGCGTTTGGAGACGCCGATGCGAGCCGCGTAATCACTGACCCGCTGATAGATGGCCACCGGCTCGACGTTGACCGCCGGAGCGAGTAGCGCGCGCAGCCGATCGGCCAGAGCGGGGTTTTGCTCGGCCGCAGTGACCACGGCGTCCAGCAGTGCAGCCGGGTCAACAATCACGGCTTGCCGCCCTTCGAGCGCGCAGCCGCAACCGTTGCCACGACCGCTTCGCGAACGAGGTCCACGTCGAGCCCGAGCACGCGGGCCAGGCGGGCCATCGCCTCGGGGCGAGGCGTCACCGCGCCGGTCTGCCAACGGCGGATAGTTAGAGGCGGAGGACCGCCACGGCGATTCTGCGCGCGCACGGATACTCCCGCCTCGCGCAGTAGTGCGTCGAGGGGCGACATGTTGATGTGAGTCACCATAGCCCGAGTCACCGCTGGGTCAAGTCTAGGTGCGTGTAATTACTCTGGTTTTGATTGCGTTGATTGCGTTGACTGCCTGTTTGCAATCACGTCCACGACGCTAAATATGTGTCCACAATTAGGAATCTGGAATGCCGTCGATGCTCTTCCGTGCGTCGATGGCACCGAAAAAAAAGTGCATGACCCAAGCACGATGGGGCTACCGACCAGCAAGCTCGGCGATGAGTGCAGCGAGCACGGCCTCGCACCCGGTGAGGTCGCCCTCTTTCAGCGACCAGAGCGCGGCGCCAGCAAGCTCGGCCGCAGTAGGGGGCGGATCGGTTTCATACTGCGGCGCGTGTTCACGTGCACCGTTACTGTCCTCTGGCGCACTGTGCTCGTCCGTGGCGTCGAGCGTTTCCACCGCGCTTTGCGCTAACTCGCGCTCTGGCGTGTCGGCGTGCACGCCAGCGGCGGCAATTGCAAAACCGTTATACGCCGGTTCGAATCCGGTCCTCACCTCCGCAAAATCAAAAGAGAAAAGCGAACCGAACGGTTCGCGCGCGGACCAAACGTGGACCGCGGGGGCGGGCGCAACATCGTTTGGTGGCCGCGAAGCGGGGCTGGCCGAGCTGCTGCTCCGTGCCTGCGCGCTAGGGGCGCCGTGTGGCGAGCTCGCTTCGGCGCTGGCCGACGCAGTCCTGGACTCGACCGCCGCTCGGCTCGCTCTGCAAGTGCGTGAGGGCGGCGCGCACAGCATCACGCGCGCGATCGAGCTCGCCGAGGGCTCTCCTCACTTGATGGTGGGGAGGGATGAAAAGTTCTTCAGGCACAGCAGCTTAGGAGCCGCAGTCTGTAATTGCGGAAACTCTTATACCCGTAAGCTCGCCGAATCACGAGCTTAGCCTTGCCGTTGAAGCCCTCGGTGCGGGCGTTGGTGAGGCGACAAAGGAAATGGGCCAGGACCTCTCGGCGCCAGCGCATGAGGGTGGTTCGTAGCGTTTTGAGCTCCGGGACCGACGAGAGCGCCAGGGTGTCGGTGAGGCGCGTCAGGGCCTTGCTGGCCCGCCCGTGGCCGCGCACCCGGTAGAGGCTGACGATGGCTTCACG
>Ga0302322_100003323_pt1 | contig 13790 bp, 10 predicted proteins | sample Fen_T0_2_FD_203757 | JGI IMG/M metagenome (GOLD analysis project Ga0302322, IMG submission 203757) | Peat permafrost microbial communities from Stordalen Mire near Abisko, Sweden - Fen_T0_2 | ecosystem: Environmental > Terrestrial > Soil > Wetlands > Permafrost | place: Sweden: Abisko...
TCCTCACCGAGGATGCCGTGGAACACCACCTGGAACAGCAGGTCGCCGAGCTCGTCGACCACGTCGACGTAGACACGGGGGTCGACGAGGTCGTCGGGGCCCGGATCGACCGGCACCGCCTCGATCGCGTCGACGACCTCGTAGGCCTCCTCGAGCAGGTAGCGGGTGAGCGAGTGGTGGGTCTGCTCGGCGTCCCACGGGCAGCCGTCGGGACCGCGCAGCCGCCGGGCCAGCGCCACGAGCGCCCCGAACGTGTCCGCCGCGCCCGGCGCGAGCTCCACGAACACGGTGGTGAGGTGGTCGGGCTCGACGGTGCGGTCGAGCTCCGCGAGCGGCACCGTCAGCACCTGCTCGTCGGCGAGGCCGAGCCGCTGCAACACCGTGACCGGCGTGTCGGGCCCGGTGTGGTCGAGCAGCGCGAGCTTCAGGTCGGACGCGACGAGCGGCCCGTCGACCTGGGCGATCAGCAACGGGCCACCGGCCTCGAGCACGGCCGGGTCGAGCGCCCGCCCGTCGACCACGCGGGCACCGTCGAGCGGGTCGATGCCGACCCGGGCCCACGCGAGCTCCGCGAACGACACCCCCGGCACCACCTCGAGGACCACGTCGCCCGCGCGGGCCCGCTCGTGGAGCAGACGCACGCTGCGCTCGGCGACCACCGGGTTCCCCGGAACGGCGTACACCACCTCGCCGTGGTCGCGCGCGGCGGCCAGCAGCTCCTCGACGATCCGCGGGTACACCTCGTCGATCGCGTCGGCTGCGTCGTACACGCGGTCGAACGCGGTGAAGGTCACGCCCTCCGCCGCGAGGTCGGCGACCGCCGGGTGACGCTCGGTGCGCACGAACCGGGTGGGGATCGCGTCGAGCGCGGCCCGGGCCTGCGGCACGAGGAGGTCGGCACCCGCCGGACCGAGCCCCACGACCACGACCCGCGTCATCGGCGGCCTGCTGCTATCCCTGCGCGGATGTGGTGGGCGTGAATGGTGTGGGGTACGGCACGACGCGGACCGAGACCGGGGCGAAGCGCCCGTACGCCGCGGCGACCGAGACCCCGGTGCGGCGGGCCTCCCGTCGCAGCACCCGCAGCTCGGTCGTGCCCTGGTCGTCGGTGCCCACGAGACGAGTCAGCGCGGCGAACGTCGCCTGCCGCCTGAGGTAGCGGTCGCGGAAGGACTGTGATGCCTGCTTGAAGTCGGCGCTGCCGGCGACGCTGTCGGCCGCCGTCTTCCGGTCGGCCGCGGTGACCTTCCCGCCCGTGCGGTCGAGGTAGCTCGTGGCGAGCATCTCGTAGATCGTCTGCGTCGTGATGGTGGACCCCGCGGTGGCGGTGACCGAACCATCGGTGGAGCGCGCCTTCGACGCCTCGAAGTCGGCCCAGTCGTTCAGCTCGTCGTTGAACGACTGCTTCGACAGCTTCTGGTCGCCGACGGTGATGGCGGTGGCGCCGTCGGTGCCGAGACCGACCGCGGCGACGATCGCGGCGGTGGCGAGCAGGATCACGAGGACGACGACGACGGTGGCGGTCGCAGGGCGCTTCATGGTGCGGCGGAGCCTACTCAGCGTCCCGTGACGCCGGGACCTCGGCGGGCGCCTCGGCGGGCACGACCGCCTCCAACAGGTCGGCCAGCTCGGCCGCGGCGCGGGCCGCATCGCCCGGCCACGGGAGCATGATCTCGCCCAAACCGAACTTGGCCCCGCGGGCGAAGCGGTTCATCCGGACCTGCTGCGACGGCTTGAGCTCCAGGCCCCGGATGCGCACCGCCCGCTGGGCGAGGGTCACGCTGCGGATGCCGAGCCGGACGCACTCCACCCGCAGCCGGGCGATCGCGAGCAACGCCTCGGCCGGGGCCGGCGGCGGCCCGTAGCGGTCCTCCCACTCGGCCCGCACGTCGTCGACGTCCTGGGGCTGGGTGACCGCGGCCAGGCGTCTGTACGCCTCCATGCGCACGTCGTCGCGCGCGACGTAGGCGGTGGGCAGGTTGGCCGGAACGGGGATCTCGATGGTGACCTCGACCGGCGCTTCGGTCACCTCGCCACTCAGCTCGGCCACGGCTTCGGTGACGAGCTGGCAGTAGAGGTCGAAGCCCACGGCGGCGATGTGGCCCGACTGCTCGCCTCCGAGCAGGTTGCCCGCACCGCGGATCTCGAGGTCGCGCATCGCGATCTTGAACCCCGAGCCGAGCTCGGTGAACTCGCCGATGGTCCGCAGGCGCTCGTAGGCCTCTTCGGTGAGCGCGCGGTCGGCGGGATGGAGCAGGTACGCGTACGCGCGTTGGCCCCGGCGACCGACGCGACCGCGCAGCTGGTACAGCTGCGCGAGCCCGAGCAGGTCGGCGCGGTCGACGACGAGGGTGTTGACCTTCGGCATGTCGAGCCCGCTCTCGATGATCGTGGTGCTCACGAGCACGTCGTACTCGCGCTCCCAGAAGTCGATCACCACCTTCTCGAGCCGGCTCTCGTCCATCTGCCCGTGCGCGATGGCGACGCGCGCCTCGGGCACGAGGTCCTTCACGTGCTCGGCGACGAACTCGATGTCCTGCACCCGGTTGTGCACGTAGAACACCTGGCCTTCGCGCAACAGCTCGCGCCGGATCGCCTCGGCAACCACGCGGTCGTCGTACTCGCCGACGTAGGTGAGGATCGGCTGACGGTCCTCGGGCGGGGTGTTGACGAGCGACATGTCGCGGATGCCGGTGATCGACAGCTCGAGCGTGCGCGGGATGGGCGTGGCGGTCAGCGTGAGCACGTCGACGTTGGCCCGGATCGCCTTGATGCGCTCCTTGTGGATCACGCCGAAGCGCTGCTCCTCGTCGACCACGAGCAGGCCGAGGTCCTTGAACTTCACATCCTCGGAGAGCAGCCGGTGGGTGCCGATCACCACGTCGACGTCGCCCGACGCGAGCGCGGCGATCACCCTCTTCTGGTCGCCGGGGGTGAGGAAGCGGGAGATCACCTCGACCCGCACCGGGTAGTTCGCGAAGCGGTCGCGGAAGGTCTGGCCGTGCTGGTCGGCGAGGAGGGTCGTGGGCACGAGGATCGCCACCTGCTTGCCGTCCTGTACCGCCTTGAACGCGGCGCGCACCGCGACCTCGGTCTTGCCGAAGCCGACGTCACCGCAGACGAGGCGGTCCATCGGCACCTCGCGCTCCATGTCGGCCTTCACCGCGTCGATCGCGGCCTGCTGGTCGGGCGTCTCCTCGAAGGGGAACGCATCCTCCACCTCGTGCTGCCACGGCGTGTCGGCGGCGAACGCGTAGCCCGGGGTCGCGAGGCGGCGCCGGTACAGCACGACGAGCTCCTGCGCGATCTCGCGCGTGGCCGCGCGCACCCGGGCCTTCGACTTCTCGAAGTCGGCGCCGCCCATGCGGTGCAGCGTCGGCGTGTCGCCGCCGGTGTACTTGCGCACCGTGCCGACCTGGTCGGTGGGTACGTAGAGCTTGTCGTTGCCCTTGTACTCGAGCAGCAGGTAGTCGCGCTCGGAGCCGCCGATGGCGCGCGTGACCATGCCGTCGTAGCGCGCGACCCCGTGGGTCTGGTGCACGACGTAGTCGCCCTTGGCCAGGTCCTCGTAGAGGTCGACCGATTTGCGCGCGCCGCGCACCCGCCGGTGCACGCGCCGCCGTCCCGTGAGGTCGGACTCCGCGACGAGCGCGATCTTCGCGCCGCCGAGCACCGCCCCGCGCTCGAGCGGTGCGACCACGATGCCGATCTCGCCCGGCACGATCGCGTCGCGGGTGCTGTCGACGCCGTCCTCGTGGAGCACGTCGGCGAGGCGGGCCGCGCTGCCGGTGCCGTCGGCCGCGATCACCACCCGGAAGCCGTCGGACCGCAGCTGGGCGAGCCGCTGCCCCACCCGCTCGGTGCTCCCGACCACCGGATCGAAGCCGGTGGCCTGGAGCAGCGGGGTGTCGGGCGACTCGGGGGTGGGGAGCAGGTTGGTGGCCCCGGCCGCGGTGTGCGCGAGCAGGCGGTCGAACGGGAGCGACAGGCGGGGCGCGTCGTCGCCCACCGCACCCCAGGTCGTCGCGAGCGTCGCGGCGAGCGCGGCTTCGTCGTCGAGGAGCTCCTGGGCGCGGTCGCGGATGCGGCGCGGCTCGCACAGCAGGACGAGGGCCTCGGGGGGGAGCAGGTCGGAGAGGAGGTGGTCGTGCTCGCAGAGCCACGGCAGCCACGACTCCATGCCGTCGAACGACTGACCCTCGGCCAGGCGCTCCCAGTGCGCGGCCCCCCACGGCTGCTCCCGCACGAGCGCCGCGGCGCGGGCCCGTACCTCGGCCGTGGGCAGCAGCTCGCGAGCGGGGAAGATCACGGCTTCGGCGACATCGTGGGTGGTGCGCTGGTCGGCGACCGAGAACGCGGTGAGCCGGTCGACCTCGTCGCCCCACAGGTCGATCCGGACCGGGTGGTCGTGGGTCGACGGGTAGACGTCGACGATCGAGCCGCGCACCGCCACCTCGCCCCGGGCCTCCACCTGGTACTCGCGGCGATAGCCCATGTCGACGAGGCCGATCACCAGGGCGTCACGGTCGAGGTGCGCGCCGGGGCGGACGTCGATCGGCTCGACGTCCTCCACGTGAGGACCGAGCCGCTGCACCAGCGCCCGGACCGGCGCGACCAGCACGGTCGGCAGGTCACCGGAGCGCAGACGCCACATCACCCGCAGGCGCCGGCCCATCGTCTCGACCGACGGCGACACCCGCTCGAACGGCAGCGTCTCCCAGGCGGGGAACTCCTCGACGGCGCCCGCGGGGAGGAACTGGGCCAGGTCGTGGACCATGCGGTCGGCGTCGTTGAGGGTCGGCACCGCGACCACGATCGGACGGCGCGTGCTGACGTGCGCCAGCGCGGCGACGAACAGCGCCCGCGCCGGGTCGGGCACCGCGACCACCGGCTCGCGCCCGATCACCGCGCGCAGGGCCGGCTCCTCGGCGAGGAGTGGTGCCAGCGGTGCGAGCGGCGGACCCGTCGTCATCGGACCTTCGTCGGTTCACTTTCCTCTTGGCGCCGCCTGTCCACGTCTGGCGTGGATACGCGGCGCCAAAAGCTTGTGGGGAGGGTCAGTGGAAGCCGTTCATGGCGGCGTCGATGCCATCGGCGAGGATCGCCTCCACGGCGTCGGCCGCCTGCTCGAGCGTGACGTCGATCTCGGTGCGCTCACGCTTCGAGAACTTGTTGAGCACGTGGTCGACGCCCTGCTCCTTCGACGCGGGCTTGCCCACGCCGATGCGCACCCGCAGGAACTCGTCGGTCTTCAGGTGCGCCTTGATCGAGCGCAGCCCGTTGTGTCCGGCCAGGCCGCCCCCGGCCTTGAGCTTGAGCGCGGCCACCGGCAGGTCGAGCTCGTCGTGGACGATCACCACCTGCTCCGGCGTCACGCCGTAGCGGCGCACGAGCGCCTGCACCGCCGCGCCGGAGTCGTTCATGTACGTGGTCGGGATCGCGAGCGCGAGGCGCTTCCCGCCGACGTTCACCTCGTCGGTCTGGGCCCGCTCCTTGCCCTTGCGCAGGCGGGCACGATGACGGCGCGCGAGCAGCTCCACCACCTCGGCACCGACGTTGTGGCGCGTGCGCGCGTACTCGGCGCCCGGGTTCCCGAGACCGACCACGAGCAGGTCGGCCGGCGTGCCCGTCCGCGGCCCGCTGCGGGCACCGCGGCGCAGCACCGACTAGCCCTCGTCGGAGCCGGCGTCCTCGGCCTCGCCGCCCTCGGCCGCTTCGCCGTCCTCGCCTTCCTCGCCCTCGCCCGCGAGTCCGCGGGGCACCGCGATGGCCGCGAGGAGCGAGTCGGACTCGAGCGTGGTGACGACACCCGCGGGAAGCGGGACGTCGGCGACGCGCAGCTGGTCGGCGAGATCGAGGGCCGACACGTCGACTTCGATCGAGGTCGGGATGTCCTGGGGCTTGGCCTCGACCGGGATGCTGAAGAGCTGCTGGTCGAGAAGGCCGCCGTTGCGCACACCGATGGGCTCGCCCACGAGGATCAGGGCGACGTCGGCCATGATGGCGACGTCGACGCTGACCCGGACGAAGTCGACGTGGACCAGGGTGCCGCGGACCGGGTCGCGCTGGACCTGACGGGCCAGGGCGAGCAGGTCGGTGCCGTCGAGGCGGAGGGTGATCAGCGAGTTCACGCCCTTGGCGAGGATCAGGTCGAGGTCGTGCGACGGCACGGTCACCGGGGCGGCGTCCTCACCGAGGCCGTACACCACCGCGGGGAGGCGCCCGGCGCGCCGGAGGCGGCCGGCCGGGCCGGTCCCCCGAACGCTTCGGGGTTCTGCGATCAAGACGACGTCGTCGGCCATGGCGGGAGCTGTCTTTCGTTCAGGCGCGGCGACCCGAGGGGGGCCCGGCCGCAGGAGGGAACGATCCTAGACGTTGTCGCCGCGGAAGATCTCGCTGACGCTGGACTCGGTGAACACGGCGGCCAGCGCCTCGGCGATCACGGGGGCGATCGAGATCACCCGGAGGGCGTCCCAGCGCTTCTCGGAGGGGATCTCGAGGGTGTTGGAGACCACCACCTCCCGGATCGGGGCGTTCTTGAGCCGGTCGATCGCCGGCCCCGAGAGGACCCCGTGGGTCGCGGCCACCACCACGTCGACCGCCCCCCGCCGGTGCAGCAGGGTGGCCGCGCTCGCGATCGTGCCCGCGGTGTCGATCATGTCGTCGACGAGCACGCAGACCCGGCCCTCGACCTCACCGACCACCTCGACGGCCTCGGCCACGTTCTGGGTGCCCTTGGGCCGGCGCTTGTCGATGAAGGCGAGCTCGGCGTCGATGCCGAAGTCGAGGAAGTGGTTGGCGTAGCGGCGGGCGAGCTTGCCGCCGCCGGCGTCGGGCGAGACGACGGTGACCTCGCCGCTGACGCTCTCGGCGATGTGCTTCGCGAGCAGCGGCACCGCGGTGAGGTGGTCGACGGGGAAGTCGAAGAAGCCCTGGATCTGGCCGGTGTGGAGGTCGACGGTGACCACGCGGTCGGCGCCGGCGACACTGAGCAGGTCGGCCACGAGCCGGGCGGTGATCGGCTCGCGGCCCTCGGCCTTCCGGTCCTGGCGGGCGTAGCCGTAGAACGGGCACACCGCGGTGATGCGCTTCGCCGACGCGCGCTTCGCGGCGTCGATCATGATGAGCTGCTCCATGATCCGGTCGTTGACCGGATCGGTGTGGCTCTGGATGATGAACGCGTCGGCGCCGCGCACGCTCTCCCCGTAGCGGCAGTAGAGCTCGCCGTTGGCGAAGGCCGACAGCATGATCTCGCCGAGGGGCTCCTCGAGGCAGTCGGCGATCTCCTGCGACAGCTCCTGGTTGCCCCGGCCCGCCACCAGCAGCAGCCGCTTCTTCGGGACGAACTCCATCTACTCCCCCGCCTCGGTCTCGCGCGCCTTGACCCAGCCTTCCACGATTCTCGCCGGGACGCCGACCGCGAGCGCATCTGCGGGCACATCGCGCGTGACCACGGATCCCGCGGCGGTGTACGCGCCGTCGCCGACCTCGACCGGCGCGACCAGCACCGAGTTGGAGCCGGTGCGCGCGTTGGGCCCGATCGTGGTGTGGTGCTTGTGCGTGCCGTCGTAGTTGGCGGTGATGGTGCCGGCTCCGACGTTGGCGCCCGCGCCGACGGTGGCGTCACCCACGTAGCTGAGGTGCGGCAGCTTCGCGCCCTCGCCCACGTCGGCGTTCTTGGTCTCCACGAAGCTCCCGACCTTCGCGTCGCGCGCGAGCACCGTGCCCGGGCGGAGGTGCGCGAACGGGCCCACGTGGACATCGGGGCCGACCTCAGCCTCGCGCACCACGCTCGACTGGATCTCGGCGCCCTCGCCCACCACCGCGTCGACGAGCCGGGTGTCGGGGCCGATCACCGCGCCCGCGGCGACGGTCGTGCGCCCCTCGAGGATGGTCCCCGGGAGCAGGCGCACGTCGGGCGCGAGGTCGACGGTGGCGTCGACGTAGGTGCGGGCCGGATCGACCATGGTGACCCCCGCCCGCATCCAGGCCCCGTTGATCCGCCGCCGCAGCACGGCCTCGGCGTCGGCGAGCTGGGCCCGGTCGTTCACGCCCAGGGTCTCGCTCGCGTCGGCGGCCGGGACCGCGAGCACCGTGTGCCCGGTGCTGCGCAGCACCTCGATGACATCGGTGAGGTAGTACTCGCCCTGCGCGTTCTCGGGGCTGACCCGGCGCAGCGCCGGCGCGAGGAACGCGCGGCGGAAGCAGTAGATCGACGGGTTGATCTCGGTGATGACGAGCTCGTCGGGGCCGGCGTCGGTCTCTTCCACGATCCGGGCGACGTTGCCCCGCGCGTCACGCACGATGCGGCCGTAGCCCGATGGGTCGGCCAGCACGGCGGTGAGCAGCGTCGCCGCGGCGTCGGCGATCCGGTGCTCGGTCGCGAGGGTGGCGAGGGTCTCGGGGCGCAGCAGCGGGATGTCGGCGCTGCACACGATGACGTCGTCCTCGTCCATGGTGTCGGAGAACGACGTGAGGGCCACCGAGGTGGCGTCGCCGGTGCCCCGCTGCACCCGTTGCTCCACGAACTCGATGGGGATGTCGGTGTCGACCTGCTCCTGGATGGCCGTGGTCACGGCGTCGGCGGCGTGCCCGACCACCACCACCACCCGCTCGAGCGGGAGCGCCACCAGCGTCTCGATCACGTGGAGCACCATCGGGCGCCCGCACAGCGGGTGGAGGACCTTCGGCAGCGAGGACCGCATGCGCGTGCCCTCCCCGGCCGCCAGGACCACTGCCGACAGGGGCCGGTAGGCCATTGGGGTCTCCTTGTCGCGTTGTTCGCGTCGCGGGTGGATTCGGGGCTCGGGGGCGAGGTTTCGAACCTCGACTTGGGACTCCAAAGGACCCCGTGCTGCCGTTACACCACCCCCGAAGGGTGCCCCGACCCTAGACGCGGCACGGGCGCGAACCGGGTGTGAATCCGGCCCGCACGTTGGGCGACGAGGCCGAGATTGTGAGTTCGTCGGTTTCACCGGCTACCGTGCGCGCCGCCATGGGGTCTCTGATCAAAAAGCGCCGCAAGCGCATGCGGAAGAAGAAGCACAAGAAGTTGCTGAAGAAGACCCGCTGGCAGCGCCGCCAGCAGGGTAAGTAACTCCCGACTCCGGGTCGCTGCGCTCCTGACTCTGGGTCGCTGCGCTCGCTCGAAGACGGAGTTCGTGAGGTCACCACCTCATTCCCGTACAGGACGCTCGCTGCGCTCCTGGGACTTCAGCACCAATATCGGATCGGGCGTCAGGTCCCGATGCGCACGCCGACGGCGGTGCTCCGCGCGCCCGCGACCGGCACCCGCAACCGCCGGCCGATGCCCTCGGCGAGCTCGGCGGGGTCGACGCCCCGCTCCAACGGCACCACGTAGGCCGAGCCGCTCCCGGCGAGGATCGCCGGACGGCCCGCGGCGTGCTCCAGGGCCCGGCGGAACTCCGCCAGCCCCGGCTCCACCCGCTCCGCGGCCGGCTCGAGGTCGTTGGCGAGCTCGCCGATCAGGCGGGCGACCGGCCCCTGGGGCTCTACCCGCCGCCGGGCCTCCGGGCCGCCGAGCTCGTCCCAGGCCGCGTAGACGGTCGGGGTGGCGAGGCGGAACGGCGGGATCGCCACGAGGAAGCCGAGTCCCGGCCGCAGCTCGATCGGCTCGAGGATCTCGCCCCGGCCCCGCATCCACGCCGCCCCGCCCTGGAGGCAGAACGGGACGTCTGAGCCGAGCCGGGCCGCGATCGCGAGCAGGTCGTCGTCGGTGAGCTCGAGCTCGAGCAGCTTGCGGACCGCGACGAGCGTCGCCGCGGCATCGGCCGAGCCGCCGCCGAGGCCGGCCCCGGCCGGGATCCGCTTGCGCAGGACCATCCGCACGCCGTGACCCGAGCGGCCCGCGCGCAACATGACGTCCTCGGCCGCGCGAGCGGCCAGGTTGTCCATGCCCGGCGGCACGTGCTCGGTCTCGCCCTCGACGGCGAAGGTCACGCCGCCGGGGTGCGGCACCGCGGTGACCTCGACGACGTCGCTGGGCTGGCCGAGCGACACGGTCAGGGCCTCGATCTCGTGGTAGCCGTCCTTGCGCAGGCCGAGGACCCGCAGCGACAGCGTCAGCTTCGGGTAGGCGGTGGCCCGGACGCGCGACAGGCGGTTCACGCGGCCGCCCGGCAGACCCGGGCCCAGTCCTCGAGGGTCAGCGCCTCGGCCCGCGAGCTCGAATCGACACCCGCCGCGGCGAGCACGGCCTCCGTACGGTCCCCCAGGGTGGGCTCCAGGGCCCGGCGCAGCATCTTGCGGCGCTGCCCGAACCCGGCCCGCACGAGGGCGAACAGGGCGTCGGGTGACGGCACCTCGACCGGTGGGGCCGGACGGCGGTCGAGGCGCACCAGCGCGGAGGCCACGTTGGGCGGCGGCACGAACACGGTGGCCGCGACCGTGCCCACCATCCGGGCCGCCGCGTAGTAGCCGACCTTCACCGAGACCGCGCCGTAGGCCTTGGTCCCGGGCCCGGCCACGAGCCGTTCGCCGACCTCCCGCTGCACCATCACGAGGCAGCGGCTCATCTCGGGGAACTCCTCGAGCAGGCGCATCACCATCGGGGTCGCCACGTTGTACGGCAGGTTCGACACGCAGGCCCACTCGCCGCCGCCGGTGAGGGCGCGGAAGTCGGCGGTGAGGGCGTCGCCGAGGACGACGGTGACGTCGTCGCGGTGGCCGGAGTCGACGAGGACCTCGTCGAGCACCGGGAGGAGATGGCGATCGAGCTCGAGCGCGACGACCTGCGCGCCGGCCGCGGCGAGGGCCACGGTGAGCGAGCCGATGCCCGGGCCGATCTCCACCACCCGGTCGCCGGGCTGCACGTCGGCGAGGCGCACGATCTTGCGGGCCAGGTTCGGATCGGCGAGGAAGTGCTGGCCCAGGGCCCGGCTGGGGCGACAGCCGTGGGCGGCGAGCAGGTCACGTACGGACCCGGGTGTCAGCGACGGCATCGGGCGGCGACGCTACCGCCCGCGACGCGAACCGACCGACGCGGCAACGCTCGCGGTGGGGCGGATCGCGGTCAGCGGACGTAGCCCAGGACGTGGGCGCAACCCCACCCGCCGATGCCGACGCTGGAGCGGATGCGCTCGGCCACGATGATCTGCTCCTCGCGGGTCGCAAGGCCGGCGTTGGGGGCGAAGTCGTGCCCGCCGAACGCGTCCCACGTGCCGTTGTAGAAGCCCAGGCCGCCCGAGAACAACGGCCCCTGCATGCCCCAGTTGCCCCCGGTCTCGCACTGCGCGATGCGGTCCCACATCGGGTCGGCCTTGGTGCCGTAGTAGGTGATCGTGGGCCGGGCCACGACCGTCGGGATCCGGGAGACGACCTTGCGCTCGACCTCTTCGTTGTTGCGGCGCGTGACCTCGGACGAGACGCTCATGATGCCGGGCGCGCCCACCTCCACCCGGGTCTCCCCGACGTTCATCGTGTGGTCGGGCTGGCGTTCGTCGGCGACGGTGTAGGTCTCGTCGACCCGTTCGAGCTCACGGCCCACGCGGATCACCGAGTACTGGGCGCCGTCGACGAGGCGGGTGTCGCGCCCCACCGCCCGGCCGGACGCGTCGATGACGTAGTCCTCCGTCCCGAGGTCAACGCTGTACTGGGCCAGGAGCTCGCGGACGTCGAGGGCGGGCACGCTGTAGTCGACCGCGGCGCCGTCGACCATCAGGTGACCGGAGTGCGGCGTGCGCAGGATGATGGTGGACTGGGCCTCGAGCCGGTCGGGCTTGCTCCGGTAGACCAGCGCGTCGCCGCCGGGAACCTCGCGGCGGAGGTAGTCGGACGGCGAGGCGTAGGTGGTGTACACGGTCTCGATGTCGCCGTCGAGGTCGCGGTTGATGGGGAACGCCCGCAGGACCGTGACCGTGAGCCCGTCGCGCAGCGCGGTGGGGGGCGGGGGGACCACGCGGTCGAACTCGCCGAGGCGGACCTTCTGGTCACGCAGGAGTGCGCCGACGGTGGCCGCGCCGCTGTCGACCGAGACGCGCCGGCCGTCGACCCGGACCTCCACCGCCATGCCGGTGTCGGCGACCTGACGTAGGCCGAATCCGGCGACGACGACGGTCGCGAGGACGAGGAGGGCCACCACGATCGTGCGGGGCCGGACTCGACGGACGGTGCGGGTCGGGGCGGCCGGGCGGGACTTCGCCGCGGCCGGGGCCGTCGCGGGAGCCGCCGTCGGGGCGAAGGCCGGGGCGGGGGCAGCGGTGATGGCGGGGAGGGTGGTGAGGTCGGGCAGCGGGAGCCAGGCCGCGGCGTCGTGGGGCTCGGCGCGCGCCGGCGACGGCTTGGCGTCCCAGGGCTGCTGGGTCAGCATGTCGTCGATGCTCGGCAGCTCGTCGGGAACGGGGAGCGGGAACCACGCGGCGGCATCGTGCGGACGGGCCCGGGCCGGCGACGGCGGCGCCGGGGCCGGCGGTGCGTCGTCGGCGGGCGGAGCCGAGCGCGCCTCGGCAACCCCGGTGGACGTCGCGATCAGCTCGGGGAGCTCCGGCAGCGCGTCGACATCGGGGAGCGGGAGCCAGCTCTCCGAGTCGTGCGGCTCGGCGCGGGCCGGGCTCTCACGGACCGCGCCGCTCAGGTGCGCGCGGCTCGACCGGTGGACGCGCCGCCCGTGCCGCGCGACGTGACCGTCCCCGCGCTTGGTCGCGGGACGGTCGGCATCATCGGGCTGCTGTCCGGACCGTGGCTCGGACTGCTCGGACTGCTCGGACTGATCGGGGTCGATGACCGCGTTCCTCCATGGGCCCGTGCACTCCGCTGCACGAGCCTTCCGCAAGGTAGCGCACGGGTGTGACGGGCATCACGGCGGCGGGCCCGTTCACACGGTCGTAACCGGGACTCCCAGCCAGGTCGCGGCCGCCGCCGCGGTCTCCTCGGCCACCACCGCGGGTTCGCGGCCCACCGCCGCCGCCAGCGCGGCCCCCACGGCCCCGACGTACGCCGGCTCGTTCTCCTTGCCGCGGTGCGGCACCGGGGCGAGGTAGGGCGAATCCGTCTCGACGAGCAGCCGGTCGGGAGGGCAGGCGGCCGCGGCGGCGCGCACGTCGGCGGCGTTCTTGAACGACACGATCCCGCTGAAGCTCAGGGCCGCGCCGAGCGCGAGCGCGCGCTCGGCCTCGGGGGCGCCGCCGGTGAAGCAGTGGAACACCGTCCGGCGCGGCATCCCTTCGTCGGCGAGGACGCGGAACGTGTCGTCCCACGCGTCGCGGGTGTGGATGACGAGCGCGCGGTCGAGCGTGTGGGCGAGCCGGATCTGGGCCCGGAACGCCGCGTCCTGGGCATCGGCCGGGGAGTGCAGGTAGTGGTAGTCGAACCCGGCCTCGCCCACCGCGACCACCTGCGGGTGCGCGGCGAGATCGACGAGCGCGTCCCACTCGTCCTCGAGTCGCGACGCGTCGTGCGGGTGCAGGCCGACCGTCGCGAACACGTCGGCGTGACGCTCGGCGAGGGCCACCGCCTCGCGCGACGACGCGAGGTCGGTACCGACCACCACCATCGCCACGACGCCCGCATCGCGCGCCCGCTCGAGCACCGCGTCCGCGTCGCCCGTCGTCGCGACCAGCTGCGGATGACAGTGCGAGTCCACCCACCTTGTTTGGACGTTCAGCGTCGCCATGGCGACGATTTCAGTCCAAACACGGGGCTAGGCCTCGATGCGGGGGAACAGGGGGTCGCCCTTGTCCAGGGTGGCGCCGGCGGGGAGGAGGCCCCAGGCGGCCGCGTCGGGGAGGCGCTGGTCCTCGGGGGTGCCCGGGAGACCGAGGCGCCGCCACAGC
>Ga0302322_100003324_pt1 | contig 13790 bp, 10 predicted proteins | sample Fen_T0_2_FD_203757 | JGI IMG/M metagenome (GOLD analysis project Ga0302322, IMG submission 203757) | Peat permafrost microbial communities from Stordalen Mire near Abisko, Sweden - Fen_T0_2 | ecosystem: Environmental > Terrestrial > Soil > Wetlands > Permafrost | place: Sweden: Abisko...
GTTGTCGACTTCGGGTTGGTATTGTCGGTGAATTTCAGCGAGAAGACGTCGGTGATCAGCTTCTGGATATCTGGCGACAGCGGCTCGCTGCTCTGGGTCACCAGGCCGTTGCTGATATTGACCTGCTGTCCGGCCTGATTGACCACGGCGATCGGCTGCAGCGTGGTCTTGTCGAACAGAACGTAGGAACCGGTCGTGCCGTCCGGCTCGACCAGCACCTGAAATTTGGCGTTGGGCGTGCCGCCCTGGCCCGGCACCGTGAAGTCGATCTCGACCAGCACCGCGGTGCCGCGAATCCCCATGGTCGCGACCGGGGTATCGATCTTCATGTCGCCGTACTTGGCGGTCGCGCCGGCGACAAAAGAGATGGTACCCGCGACCAGGCTGATCAGCGAGGAGTTGTTCGACCCGTTGGGATCGTAGACCATCTCGTTGAGCACCATCCGCGCATTCGAGGCCATGCCGAACACGGTGCCGTCGATGAAGCTGATGCCGAGCGTCGAATTCGAGCCGGATTGAACGACGTCGCCCTTTTCGACATTGTCGCCCTGGTGCAGGATGATCGAGACGCCATTGCGGATCGCGGTGGCCGTGCCCTGCAATTTGGTGACATGGCCGATCACTCTGCCGGCGCTCGCCGTGCCGTCGGCCTGACTGACCTGGACCGAGCCGGTCAGGGCGTTGACGAGATCGCCGGTGAGATGGGCGCCGTCGGGCGAGGCCAGCGGCGCGCGCTTCTCGCCCTTGAAATAGTCGTGCAGCACGACTTCGCCACCATCGCCCGACAGAATCAGGTCAGTGCCGGAGCGCGCGAAATCTGCGTTGAACAGGAAATGCGCGTCCGGAACGAGGATCGCATCAGATGGCGCGTGAGCCGGCGGCGCATCCAGATGCGCATAGCCATGCGAGTGAGCGCCCGGGCCATCGGAGAAGAGCGCGGCGTCAACTATGCCAGCGTAGTTCAAGGGGCCACCACTGAAGTTAATAATTACATAACGATGAATATCGAAACCCGCATATCACTTGCCGGCCCGCTGCGGAACCACCTTGAGCTTGTGCCTTGGCAGCACGGCCAGGGCGGTTTACCAAGCCGTTTTCATACAAATACTCGATCAATATCCTTTTTCGTCGCTGTTGACGCACAGAGACTAGGTAAATTTGAGTTGGGAAGATCAATTTCACAAGTAATCCCAAGCATGTCCATTCCGGATAATACTCGTTATAGCGGCGCCGGCCGCAGGTCGGTATCTTTGTGGGCCAATTTGCGTCGCAAGACTGTGATCTCGCTCACAACCGAACAAATTGCGTCAAATTAGCCGTCTCGCCGAAAATGCCGACCGCCACAACCTGGCGGCGAATACCGCATCGCACGGGACCAAGAGAAGGCATGAGGGAAAGCCGATCGTTCTAATTGTCCGCAACGGCTCAATCCCACATTCGGCTTGAATCAATCCGTCCGACCGGCCGGAGGGCGGCTTTAGGCAAAACAAAAGTCTCCGCGCCTGATCGTCAGCCTCAACACGAATCCGGTCACGACGTCAGCGCTCGAGCCTGTCGCGTCCGGACATGGGGCGTCAGATGAATATTCTCGGTCGCGCACGGGCGTCGCTTGCGATGGCACTTGGCTGCGCCGTGCTCTGGTTCAGCAGCGCCACGGCCCTGTTTGCAGGCCCTATTGGCGCGGCTGCGGGATTTGCCACAGTGCTGCCCGCAACCACCGAGCCGTTTGGTATGGTCGCTTCGGCGGTTGTCTCCGGGCCGCTGAACGACAAATGGCTGGAGCTTGCGCACAGGCTGGACGACGAAGGGGTGCAACTTGCATTATGTGACGGCGATCGCGAACGCTGCGCCTCGACTGCCGCCCTGCGCTTCCTCGCCATCGTCGACCAGGCCCGCGCCCGCGACGGCCGCGCCCGTCTCGGCGAGATCAACCGTGCCATCAATCTGGCGATCAGGCCGGTCAGCGATCTCGCACAATATGGCGAGGTCGACGTCTGGAGCTCACCACTCAGCACTCTCCGCCGCGGCGCCGGCGATTGCGAGGACTACGCGATCGCGAAATATGTCGCGCTGCGCCAGGCGGGGATGGCCGCCGACGACCTGCGGATCATCATCTTTCGCGACACCATCCGTGGCGAGGATCACGCGGCTGCTGCGGCAAGACTGGACGGTCACTGGCTGATCCTCGACAACCAACGCATGGCCATGGTCGACGACGCCAACGCCCGGAGCCTGCGTCCCCTGTTCATCATCAACGACAGCGGCATTTCGAAATATGACGACCGGCAGCATTTTGCGACGGCGCAGCTTGCGCCAGAGCGTGTCGCCGCGAGCCGCGATCCGATCGCAATCGCCGAATAGACAGCGCTGAGAACCGCGTTTGCGGTTTCATCAACGGCGCAACTGTCCGCTCGTACTTGCCGTCCGCCGCCTTGCAACGCGTACGCATGACAACCTGTTCAATTTAGGATTGCGCTCGGCGGCCGGCGATATCAATCTGCGGATGACAGACCTTGGAGGGATACGATCAAAGCCGGAGGTCGGCGCCGCATTGTTCGGACCTGCAGTTGAGCCCGGCGATTCACCGCGACGAAACATCTTCGGTCCAAGGTGCGGCCGGGAACTGAGCTGGATAGTCTCGCCATCATGACATCGAACGCCGCTGCACTCGCCGTCCGAGGGTTAACCAAATGTTTCGACCGTCCGGCGGTGGACGGCCTCGACCTCGCGGTGCGCAGGGGCGAATTCTATGCCCTGGTCGGCCCCAATGGCGCCGGCAAGACCACCACTTTGCGCATGGTGGCCGGGCTGTTGCGGCCCGATGCCGGCGCTATCGAGATCTTCGGGATCGACGCCCTGCGCGATCCGATCGCCGCCAAGCAAATGATGGCTTGGGTGTCGGACGAACCGATGATCTACGACAAGCTGACCCCGCTCGAATATCTCGAATTCGTTGCCGGGCTCTGGGGCATCGATCCCGTGGCGTCAGGCCCTGCCGCGCACGCGCTCCTGCTGTCGCTGGGCCTGGAACGGAATCTGCACGAGCGCTGCGAAGGCTTCTCCAAGGGCATGCGGCAGAAAGTGGCGCTTGCAGGTGCGCTCGTTCACGACCCGCGTCTGATCATCTTGGACGAGCCGCTCACCGGGTTGGATGCCGTCTCGGCGCGCCATGTGAAGGGTCTGCTTGCAGAACGGGTCCGCGCCGGCGGCACCGTGATCATGACCACCCATATTCTGGAAGTCGCCGAGCGGATGGCCGACCGGATCGGAGTCATTGCCGCCGGGCGTCTGGTCGCTGAGGGAACGCTCACCGAGCTGCGCCAGCAGAATGGACGTACCGACACCAGCCTCGAAGAGCTGTTCATCGCCCTGGTCGACGTCGAGCACGCCGCGTGACCCGTGCGGCAACGTTGACCTGGTTCGCCCGCCACGAACTGCGGCTGGCCTGGCGCGAGTGGCTCGCCATGATGACCGGCGGACGCCGGCGGCGCACCCGTACGGCCGTCATCGGCCTGCTGCTGTTCGGCGCGGTCATGCATCTGCCGGCCTGGGCCGTGGTCGGCCGCTATGCCGACCTGACGCTGCCGCTCGACAAGACCTCGCTGATCGTCGTCAGTGCCGCCATCTTGCTGTCCTGGGCCTTGATGTTGTCGCAGGCGATCGAGTCGGTCACGCGCGTGTTCTATGCCCGCGCCGATCTCGACCTCATCATGTCCTCGCCGGTCCGGCTGGCCGAGATCTTTTCGGTGCGGATCGCGGCCATCGCGCTATCGGTCACCAGCATGGCGATACTGCTGGCGATGCCGTTCATCGACGTGCTGATGATCGCAGGCGGCGTTCGCTGGCTGGCCGCCTTCGTCGTCGTGGCAGCTGTCGGCCTGTCGGCCGCGGCGATTGCGATCGCGATCACCATCGTGCTGTTCAGGCTGATCGGTCCGGCGCGCACGCGGCTGGTGGCGCAGATCCTGGCGGCCGTGATCGGAGCCGGTTTCGTGATCATGCTGCAGATCGCCGCGATCGTCTCCTACGGCACCCTGTCCCGCTTCGCCATCCTCACCTCCGAGGCCGCGGCCACGATCGCGCCCGATCCCACCAGCCTCGTCTGGTGGCCGGCTCGCGCCGCGCTGGGCGACGCCGAGGCGCTGCTGTGGCTGCTGTCGGCCAGCCTGTTGCTGCTCGGCCTGGTGATGGCGGTCTTTTCGCCGCGCTTCGCCGACACCGCGATCCAAGCTGCCGCGCAAGGCGTCTCCAGCCGGGCCGGGACGAAGGTCAAGGCGTTTCGCGGCGGCTCGCGCCAGCAGGCACTGCGCCGCAAGGAATTCGTCCTGCTGCGGCGGGACCCCTGGCTGATCTCGCAGACCTTGATGCAGCTGCTCTATCTGGTGCCGCCGGCGCTATTGCTATGGCGCAGCTATTCCGACAGTTCGGCGGCCATCGTGCTGATCACGCCCGTCATCGTGATGGCGGCGGGCCAGCTCGCAGGCGGCCTCGCCTGGCTCACTATCTCCGGCGAGGACGCTCCCGAATTGGTGGCGACCGCGCCGCTGCCCGCCGCCCGCGTTGTCGGTGCCAAGATCGAGGTGGTGCTGATGACGATCAGCATCATCTTTGCGCCGCTGATTGCCGCGCTGGCCTGGCTTGCGCCGTGGCAGGCCCTCGTCACCGCCTGCGGCGTCCTGATCGCCGCCGTCGCATCCACCGCGATCCAGCTCTGGTTCCGGGTGCAGGGACGGCGCAGCCAATTCCGGCGACGTCAGACATCGTCGCGATTGGCGACCTTTGCCGAAGCCTTTTCCTCGATCGGCTGGGCGGCCACCGCGGCCCTTCTACTGACCATCCCCGAAGCCGCGCTGATCTGCGGCATCATGACCGCCGGGCTCTTGGCCGCGACCTGGAAGCTCAGCCCGCAACGGGAGTGAGCATCTGTCACCCCATCAGCTCCAGGACCGCGGCCGCAAAAGCCTCGGGCTCCTCCTGCGGCAGATTGTGGCCCGCGCGCGGGACGACGCGATGGGCGCGGCGGTCCGAGAATTTCGCTGCTTGCGCGTGGCCATCGGTGGCCTTGAACACACCATCGCCTTCGCCGTCGAATGTGATCGCGGGCACCGTGATGACCGGCTGCGCCGTGAGCTTGCGCTCGATGTCGGCATAGCGCGGATCGCCTGCCGCCAGACCATAGCGATGGCGATAGCTGTGGATCACCACATCGACATAGTCGGGATTGTCGTGCGCCAGGGCCGTCCGTTCGAAGGTCGCCGCGTCGAAATTCCAATTGGGCGACCATTGCTCCCACAACACGCGGGCGATCTCGCGCCGATTGGCCGCGAGCCCGGAGCGACCGCGTTCGATCTGGAAGTACCATTGATACCAATACCCGAGCTCGCGTGCGATCGGCCCCGGCCGCTGCGCATTGGCGATGTCCTGGATCAGATAGCCGTTGACCGAGACCAATCCATTGCAGCGTTCCGGCCATAGCGCCGCGCCGGCGCAGGCTGCGCGCCCGCCCCAGTCATAGCCCGCGAACACCGCTGATGGGATCGACAGCGCATCCATCAGCGCGAGCAGGTCGGCGCCGATGGCGGCCTGCTCGCCCGAGCGCGGCGTGGCCGCATCGCGGAAGCGGGTCGGACCGTAGCCGCGCAAATAGGGCACGATGACGCGGCACCCCTGTGCGGCCAGCAACGGCGCGACATCGACATAGGAATGAATGTCGTAGGGGAAGCCGTGCAGCAGCACCACGGCCGGCCCTTCCACCGGTCCCGCTTCATAATAGGCGATGCTGAGCACACCAGCATCGACATGGCGCAATGGTTCCAGTCGCGTGGACGGCGCGGCACGCTTGATTGGAGACGCCCCCGATCGTTCGCTCAACATCGTTCTCCCTGCTGTGGATTTCGGCCGCGCGGCACCATCTGACGCTCTGTTGATGCGGTGAGCATAGTTCTGGTCCGGAATCGGCGCTACACTTGCTCGTCATAGGAGGGCCGCCATGTTGCGTTCACTTGCCGCGCTTGTCGCGATGCTGGTTTCAATGGCGCTGCCGGCGCTGGCCGAGGAACAGGCGCCGCGGAGCAGCGAGTGTCTGGCGATGGCCGGCGGCCCGCGCGCGACACCGGTCAGCCTGCGCCGGGCTGCGGCCACGACGGATGAGGTGGCCATCACCTATGGCGGCCACGCGACCTATGTCATCGACACGCCAGGCGGCGTCAGGATCGCGACCGACTATAGCGGCGCCTACCAGGTCGGCCGCCTGCCTGATGTCGTCACCATGAACCGCGCCCACTCCACCCACTACACGCTGTTCCCGGACCCGCGCATCCCGCATGTGCTGCAGGGCTGGCGCGACGATGGACAACCGGCCCGGCTCTTCGAGCGCATCGGCGACGTGCTGATCCGCAATGTCACCACCGACATCCGCCGCTATTACGGCGATACGTCCGGGATCGACATGATCAAGGATGGCAATTCGATCTTCATCTTCGAGGTCGCAGGGCTCTGCATCGGCCATCTCGGCCACCTGCATGTGAAGCTCGACGATAGCCATGTCGCGGCGATCGGCCGGCTCGACATCCTGATGGTGCCGATCGACGGCACCTATACGATGTCGCTCAACGGCATCTCGGACATCACCAAGCGGCTGCGGGCCTCGGTCGTGCTGCCGATGCACCGTTTCGCCACACCGCTGCAGGAGTTCATGGAGAAAATCGGCCAGCAGTTCGAGATCGACCGGCGCAGCGACCGGAGCTTGAGGATCTCCCGCGAGTCGCTGCCGACCACGCCCACCGTGATCATCCTCGACGGCGTGTGAGGCCGGACAATCGGGCCAGCCGTCGCAATGGCACGAGGTCCGACCTGAAACGACGCCCGACCACCGACGGCGGCGGCGCTGGTCAGACTGGCGCCCTGCGGCTGATGAAAGGCGTCAGTTGGCCCCAACCATGCTGGTGCCGCGACGACTCTCCGGCGACAGGAACATGCGTTTCAGCTTGTTGATCGCGCGAACGGCAAGGCCAAGCACGAACGGCTGTGTCTTCTGGCAGTATGCCAGCTTCTTGACGTGTCCCTCGACATGCCATTTGGCGTGGGCGCCGTTCTTGAAGACGATGACATCGCCCTGGCCGTAGCGCCTGGAGGGCAGCCCCTCGCTTTCCAGCACGATCGAGCCTTCCAGGATCAAGATGGTCTCTTCAAAATCATAGTACCAGTCGAATTTGCCCTCTGTGCATTGCCAGACGATGGTCGAGCACAATCCGTCCGAACTCCGCGAAACCAGGCAGGACGTGGCCTGCGGATCGCCTTCGATGATCCAGGACGGCTCGATCGGGGCCGACGTCAATTCGACGCTGAGATTGGCGATTTCAATGAGCGGACGCGACATCGATGACCTCAAACGGACGAAAAAATGAAATGATCTGTGGCGAGCCCGCTGTAGCCGGCCGGCGCGCGCGAAACCCTAGACCGGTGCACTTAATACGGACTTGCGCAGGCCATTAAAATGCGGCCCAACTGCCGCATCCACGTCTCTCCCCCAACAAAGGACATGCAGCAGCCACAATTTATTCTCGGCATTGCCTCAACCAACCGCCGTATTTCGTGTTGCTCTGCGGTATGAGGTGGCACCGATGACCCGCTTGCCATCATTGCTCCGTCACCCGTGTCGCCTATATTTTTTTCGTTAGTCAAAGAAGGAATCGCGCAATGCGACGAATGACCCTGGCACTCGCAATGATGCTGTCCACCATCCATTTTGCCGGCGCCGGTGACACGCCCTCGCCCGAGGGCGCCAAAGTCTATTTCATCAACCTGAAGGACGGCGACACCGTCGCCTCGCCAGTCACCATCCGTTTCGGTCTGTCCGGCATGGGAATTGCGCCAGCCGGCACCGAGGCGCCGAACACAGGTCATCACCATCTCCTGATCGACGCCGACCCGCTCCAGGGCGACGCCCTCAACGAGGCGATTCCGGTGGACGAGCATCACGTGCATTTCGGCAAGGGCCAGACCGAAGCGTCGGTGAAGCTGTCGCTCGGCAAGCACACGCTGCAGATGGTGCTCGGCGACTGGAGCCACATTCCGCACAAGACACCGCTGATGTCGGACAGGATCACCGTGACCGTCGAAGGTGGCGAGGCCAGCGCGCCGCCGAAATAGCAGCTCTTCAACAGCGCCCTTTCATCACCTTAACGCGATCCCGCCGAGGCGGGATCGCGCATCTTGCACTTCGAGTCGGCAGCATCCGGCGGCCTTCGCCTACGCCCACTCGCCCTTGCGGAACACCGGCACCTTGCTGCCATCGGCGCGGATGCCGTCGATGTCGGTCTCGGCCGCGCCGATCATCCAGTCGATATGAATCAGGCTCTGGTTGCCACCTTGCGCCGCAATCCGCTGCGGCGTGAGCTTGGTGCCGTCGACGAAACATTTCGAGTAGCACTGGCCGAGAGCGATGTGCGAGGCGGCGTTCTCGTCGAACAATGTGTTGTAGAACAAGAGGCCGCTCTTCGAGATCGGCGAGGAATGCGGCACCAGCGCGACTTCGCCGAGCCGGCGCGCGCCCTCATCGGTGTCCAGCACCTTGTTCAACACCTCCTCGCCGCGCGTGGCCTTGGCCTCGACGATGCGGCCGTCCTCGAACTTGACCTGAATATTGTCGATCAAGGTGCCCTGGTAGGACAGTGGCTTGGAACTGACGACATGCCCAGAGACGCGCCGGCAATGCGGCGTGGTGAACACCTCTTCGGTCGGGATGTTGGCGTTGCAGGTGATGCCGTTCTTCGCCGTCGAGGCGCCGCCTTCCCACTCATGACCATCGGCGAGCCCGATGGTGAGGTCCATGCCTGGTCCGGTGTAGTGCAAGGCACTGAAGCGGTGGCCGTTGAGCCAGTCGGTGCGTTCGCGCAAGGCCGCGTTGTGGCGGTCCCAGGCCGCGACCGCACCATCCTGATCGACGCGCGAGGCCGCGAAGATCGCGTCCGCCAGCTTCGCCACCGCGACGTCCTCGGCATCGTCGGGGAACACCAGCCTGGCCCAGGCAGCGCTCGGATAGGCGATGATGTTCCAGTTGGTTTCGAAATTGGTGATCTTTTCCAGCGCCGGCTGATAGGCCTTGGAATTGGCCTTGCTGGCGCGCGCCACCTTGGCCGGGTCCTGGCCCGACAGCAGCATCGGATTATCGCCGACGATGGCCAGCCGGGCGGTGTTCTCTGAGAAGGCCTTCGCCATGCCTTGATAGAGCCAATCTGCGGCGCGATCGAAACTCGCATCGTGGCCGAAGCGGTAACGCGCCAGTGTGACCTCCTCATCCGAGAAGAACGAGGTGACCAGGCCGGCACCCGCCTTGTAGGCGTGTTCCGCGACCTTGCGCACAAGAGGCAGCGCGGCCGAGGGTGCGGTTAGCAGCAGATCCTGCCCCGGCTGCAGTTGCAGGCCTACTCTCACCGCGACCTCCGCGAGGCGGTCGAGCTTGACGGGATCGATGGCGGCGGACAGTTGGGGTGAGGTCATGGGGGGCCCGTTGGTCGGTCATTGCTGGCAGCACAGATAAGTAACCTGCCATCGCGGTCAATGCCACGGCGCGATGGGATCGCCACTTCCATTCCATCCGCGCGAGGCACCGCACTCTGTCCGATTCCGCCCCGCGACCGCCGCATGTGGCCATTCGCGCGCACGCCGTCACGTCGGCTATCAACCAGCTCATTCCGTGATATGGACGGTGCCTGCGGCGGCCCGCGCAAGATACCGGCAGGGAGGATGGGCAGCGGTCGGACCGGATCCGGCGGCTGCGTGATCGAGATGCAGAAACACATGTCCGTTGAGACCATCCTCACCGGCGCCGCGGGCGCGCATTGTGTATCCGTCAAATGGAATCCGTCTGATGCGTTTCGGTTGGTATTCCGACCTTAATCCGGTCGAGCGGCGAACCTACTGGGCCTGTTTTGCGGGCTTCGGCCTCGACTCGATGGATTCGACGATCTACGCCCTCGTCATTCCGGCGTTGATCGCTACCATCGGTCTGACGAAGCCCGAAGCCGGGTATCTCGCGACCGCCGCCCTGGTCGGGGCAGCGATCGGCGGCTGGGGCGCCGGCATTCTTGCCGATCGCATCGGCCGCGTCCGCATCCTGCAACTGACGATCCTGTGGGTGGCGCTGTGCACCTTTGCGGCCGCCTTCGCCCCCGGCTTCAATACGCTGTTCATCATCCGCTTCCTGCAGGGTCTGGGCTATGGCGGCGAGGCCGCGGTCGGCGGCGTGCTGATCAGCGAGGTGGTGCGGCCATATCTCCGTGGCCGTGTCGCCGCCTCGGTGCAGAGTTCCTACGCAATCGGAAACGCGATCTCTCTCCTCTTGCTGTGGGCGATCTCCGCGCTGCTTCCCGAGGAGCTGGGCTGGCGCGTGATGTTCGCGATCGGCGTGGTGCCCGCCTTCCTGGTGTTCTTCATTCGCCGCCTGGTGCCGGAATCCAGCATCTACCAGGAAGCCAAGACGAAGGGCGGCGATGCGGCGGCGTTCTGGGAGATCTTCACGCCAGCGCAGCTGCGCCGCACGCTGCCGGCTGCAATCATGGCGACCGGCATCTTCGGCGGCGCCTATACGATGATCACCTGGCTGCCGACCTATCTGCGTACCGCGCTGAACCTGACCGTGACCTCGAGCGTCGGCTATCTCGCGCTCAACATCTTCGGCTCGCTGGTCGGCCCGCTGCTCTATGGCTGGCTCTCTGACCGGATCGGCCGGCGCCCCGCCTTCATGACCTTCCTGGTGCTGCAGTCCATCAATGCCGGCATCTTCCTGCTGGCACCGATCGGCGTGGAGACGACGATCGTGCTCGCCTTCTTCCTCGGCGCCTTCCAGGGCGCGCTGGCATCGGGCATGATACCGACCTTCTCCGAACTGTTCCCGACCCGGATACGCGCCAACGGCCAGGGCTTCTGCGTCAGCGGCGGCCGCGGCTTCGGCTCGGTGGTACCAGCGACCGTCGGCCTGCTTGCGTCCAACCATCCGCTGGGACTGGCGATGGGCATCTGCGCGATCGCCTCCTATGGCGTTGCCTTTCTGGCCGCGATCGCGCTGCCGGAAACCAGCGGCGCAAGTCTCGACGGCTGACGAGCGGCAACAGCGTGCGCTGATCGCGCGAACCGTTTCACCTGACAGCACGCGCCAGAGGATATCGCGAGTTCCGCCGTGCAGCGCGTGATCCACATCGCGCAAAGAAAACCCCGGCAGTTGCCTGCCGGGGTTGCTCAATTCGGGATCAGTCAATCAGGATCAGAAGTTGCGCTGGGCGCGCAGCAGCATGCTCACCGTGTCCTGATCCTTGGCCTCGTAGAGACCAGCCGGCTTGGCAACAGCGTTGGCGGCGCCGGCGTTGAACAGACCGGAGAACTTCTGATCGAGATGGCTATAGACCACGTCAGCCGAGAAGGTCAGGTTCTTGACCGGGGTCCAGCGGGTAATCATGCCGAGCTGCGAGATGTTGAAGTCCGGATTGCAGCTGAGGCCTGCGGTCGACACCGCCAGCATGCCCGGGCTGCTGCTGCTGCTGCCGCAGATCATCGACTTGGCGGTGCTGTTGTAGCTGACGGCAGTCCAGGCACCGTAGATTGCGGTGTTCCAGTTTGGATTCCAGTTGTGCGTGAAGGCACCACGGAAACCATACGCCGTGGTCAGCTGCATCGCGTTGCCGGTCGAATAGACTGCGTCAGACACACCTGCAACGCCGAGGCTCTGATAGGCCGCCGGATTTCCGGAACTGCCGTACATCGCGAACTGGGTGGGAGCGAGACTCTGGAAGTCGTAACGGCTGGCGCCGTTGCTGTAGACGCCCTGCACGTTGACGGTGTCGCCAGGTCCGGTCGGGATGTTCTTGATCGAAAGCGCAAGTTGGCCGGCCCAGCCCCATTTGTCGTCGGGATGGCCGGAGGTCTCGGTCGCGCCGTAATAGGCAGCATGATTGTCATGCAGAGCGACCGACGCCTGGATCATGCCCCACGCCTGGTCGGCGCGGATCATGCCGACGAGGTCCGGAGCCACGAGGCCGCCGAAACTGTTGGCGCCATAGGAGCCGCCGACCACGCCACTGGCGGAGGAGAGCGAGGTGTTCCAGAGATTGGTGGTCTGGTACAGCGCCTGATCCTGCGCCGAGATCGAGGCCGTGATGCCCTGGCCGAAGTCGGCAGTGTAGGTGAACTGGTTCACACCGGTAGCCGTACCGCTGCCGCCGACGAGCTGGTCGAAGTTGTTGCCGGGATAGTTGGTCCAGGGCGCGTCGAACTGTGACACGGCCCGACCGATCGTGAAGCCGGCGAACTGGATGAAGGCGTAGTTCAGACCGAGCGAACCACCCGCGATGCCGTCATTGCTCAGGCCGTTGACGGAGGTCAGACCCGCGGTGTTCGCCGCACCCGTCGAGTAGGCTGTCCCACCGGTGCCTGCGCCCGTATAGGTGCCCGAACTCCAGGTGTAGTTCGCATCGAAAAAGGTACGAACCACGCCGTATTCGGTTGCGGTTCGCGTGTCGATGTTGAGGTTTTGACGGGCGCGAGACTGATAATAGTTGGTCAGGCGGTTGTTGGCACCGGACGCGCTGGCGTAGGAGCCGTTGTAGAAACCGCCGGTATGAATGGCACCGTCTGCACGCAGATAGCCGCCCAGCTTGATGCAGGTGTCGGAACCCGGGATGTAGTAGAAGCCTGCGCCGTAGAGCGAGCAGACCCGAACGTATTCGACGGCCTTTGCCTTGACCGGCAGGTCGGCCGCGTATGTGGCGGTCGAGACCGTAAACAGGGCCGCCGTTCCGGCCAGTGCGCGAAACGCAATCCCGGCAGATATCTTCACTTTGCTCATAGATCCCCCAACGGTTACGACGACGGCCGCGGGCTTGAGGTCCCGCACCCTGTGCGAGGACATCGACAAGCCAGACGCGAATTCACAGCGAATGCCCATGACTCTCCGACGCCGGCAGCAACGATGTTGCTGCAACAGAGCGATCACGTCGCAAATCGGGGCATCAGTTCAGGAGACCTGGAAACTCATCGGCCTCGCTACCGCTTCGTGGAAACGACGAATCGGCCTCTGCTATTCGAAATAGCCGAGATACGCGCGGCGCACGATCCGCACCAATACTGCGCGTTTTGTTAGGAGGATATTAACCATACCTTGCAGAGCGGCGGCGCAAGCGCGCGCGCAGCGGCCACGGCTCGAGCCCGGACGAGGGCGCAGAATGTGGCGGCGCCATCGCCCGGCTCCTGCTCAGCACTTTTGGGGACCACAGCAAACGACAGGTCCGTTCTACTTCTGCGGCTCCGTGGTCGACCACAGCAGGGTCGTCGCGCCCTTCTCGTAAGCCATGCCCTTCGGGTAACTGATCAGCTCCATCTGCAAACCCCAGGGCGCAAAGAAGTACAGGATCGCCTGCCCCGCCGCCGGCCCCTCATTGACCGGGATCGGTCCCTGCATGGTCTTGACGCCTTTCGATTTCAGGTAAGCGGCCGCCTTGTCGATATCGTCGACATAGAGCGCGATGTGATGGCCGCCGATGTCGCTGTTCTTCGGCAGTGTGTTGGCCTGGTCCGGCGCTTCGTACTGAAACAATTCGATGTTCGAGCCGTAGCCGCAGCGGACCATGCTGATCTCGTCGATCTTGGCGCGCGGATGGACGTTGACGACGTCCTGCATGAACGTGCCCTTGTCATCCATGAAGGGGCCGAACGACATCGCATGCTGGCAACCGATCACGTCGGTGAAGAACGCCGTCGCGGCCTTGACGTCAGGCACGGTGATGCCGGTGTGATCA
>Ga0302322_100003325_pt1 | contig 13786 bp, 22 predicted proteins | sample Fen_T0_2_FD_203757 | JGI IMG/M metagenome (GOLD analysis project Ga0302322, IMG submission 203757) | Peat permafrost microbial communities from Stordalen Mire near Abisko, Sweden - Fen_T0_2 | ecosystem: Environmental > Terrestrial > Soil > Wetlands > Permafrost | place: Sweden: Abisko...
AAGGACCCGGGAATACCCAGGCCCACAGGCAATCACCCCGTCCTCGAAGCGCACGTTGGCAGCCTCGGCGCAAACCTTCTGCTCAGTGTATGGCTGCGAAAGCGGCTGCAAATTGAACAGGTCGGAAGTCTCGCCGGGCCAGCGAGTGACCAAGCCCCGGCTGGGGGCTTTGACTTTTACGGAGACTCCTTTTTGCCGACGCATTTTAAAGCCTGATTATGTAGTTCAGAAACATCGAGGGCTGCACGTTGTTGTGCGGCTTGGCAGACCCGGGAGGAGTGCCCAAAGGGTCGCCGCCGGTAGCAGACGTCGGATGAGTTGGATCCTCAAACCCGTGAGTCGTGTTTCCAAGTGATGGGATGACCCCTCCAGCCGAGGAATCGGTAACGAGGGTCGGGTAAAGGTGGGTGTGCCCAGGCATCTCGGTAATGTCATCTTTGTGCTTCTGTTCACCACCGATACCCCCAAGAACTATCGCCGGGTCGGCCGCTCCCAGCGGTTCGATTATCCCGGAAATGCGTCCCGCCCGCGCCAGCGAGTCTCCCACATCCTGCATGTTGTCCAGGCCCACCGGCACCCGGCCCCGAAGGTCGGGGACCTGGAAAGTGCCCGCACCCGTGTCCTGGGGATAAAAGCTGGTGACTCCGCCAAGGGCAAGGTAGAGAGCATGGTAAGTGCTGCCAACCGCACCCACCGCATACGAAGCTCCATTGCACCAAACATAATTCGGTGGAACAACAGCCCCGGCAAACGGCATAACGACCCCGGCCGGAACAATCATCTGGGCCGCACCGACCACGCTCAAGCTGCTTTTATCTATCCCGCTAACCGAAGTGCCAGGAACGGACGCTGCCCTAAAACTTCCATCATCAAGGAAGATTTGGGTAAGGAGGGCTTTAAGAGACTCTTTCAATGCCCGAATTTCCTGCGCTCCCAGCCGAAAGGCGTCGTCATCGCTGGGGGTGACCTGAAATAACGGATCGAAAAATTTTTGTGCCATAAAATTACATCCTTAATTCGAGACCGGCCACTGCTTGGTATGCGTCCTGGGCCGCAGCCGCCGCAAACTTCGCTTCGTAAAGTTTCTCGAAGTCGGCCGTGGCTGGGTCGTTGATTGCCGCGAACGCGAGGGCCTTGGCTTTTGCCAGAACCATCTCGCCCAGCCGGTCAGTAAAAAAGTTGGAGTCATCATCCACCTCCAGGTCGGGCAGGAATCCATAGTAGGTGATGTCAAAAGGCAGGTCCGAGGTCGCCTTGAAAAGGATCTGCAAAGAGGGCACCGATTCCATGCTGGCCGGATTGCGGGTCCACTGAACCCAGACCGGAATGCTCACCCGGCGGGTCGTGTTGGGGTGGGAGTAGACGCTATACAAAAGGGAATTGGAAATGAGCCGGGCTTGCCTTCGGAGAATTTTCTCCCGGGGCCAGACCTCGCAAGGAGTCAGCACAAGGTCGTTGCCCCGCAGGTGGACCGGCGACTTGCCCAGGGTGAGCTCCTTAAAGCGGGTGACTAGCCCGTCCTCGTCCACATCGAGGTTGACCGCACTGGCCCCGTTGGCCATCCGAAAAATGCCGTTGGCCTTCATGACCAACCAGGAGCGCTGCTGCTGAATGTAAGTCAGAGCCTCGTTAACAAAACTCGGATACAGCGGAGCCAAGTCGCTTCGCATTACCCCGATGCTTATCCGTGAGACGAGGTCATAGAGGTTCATAAAAAATACAAAACCGGCGCAGAGTTTGTTTAGGCTCCGCGCCGGTAAATTCTCAGGGCGCTGGCCCTGGCGCTGTAGTTACACCCGCACGCTGCCGGGTGCTTTCTTCCGGCCACTGGGGGAATTCTGCTTATCGATTTCCTTGAGAGTCTTCTCCGAAGGATAACCACCCAGGACCTTGGGATACTCGGTCTTGTTCACGCACCCGCTCTTGACCGAGGATTCCCCGCTAGATTTGTTTTTATCGCTCATATTAAATTGGCTCTCCGTTGGCGACGACGATGCCATTTTTAGCCATCACCGTCTTAATGTTTTGGATCAAAGTCTCATCGGCCGTCACGAGCTTGTTGCCCCGGAAGGTAATCGAGGTCCCATCCTCAAACTTGACGATGCTCGGATAGGCCTTCCAAAACACAACGACCCTGGCAGGAGTCGCGGGCTCAATGGTCGTAGCCGGGGGAGCCGTAACGGCATCCGCTGGCTCCACTACTGCTTTACGCCGGGCAATCACGCGACAATCTTGGTCAGGTCGTGGGCTACGCCAAAGGCATTGGCAAATTTGAGCTTCAGGCCCAGCTTGGCCCGGTATTGCTCCTTGTAAGCGTCCTGGCCGGGAATCTGAATGTCAGGCTCCAGGAAGAGAGGCTCGAAAGTTTTTTGCACCACCATCGGGAGGTCCACCACATACATCCAGGAATTGAAAGCCACTGCTTCCTTGAGCAGCGGGTGGTAGGCCAGCGACAACTCGCCAAAGGGAGTGTTGATGGTCGTAATGTGCATCCCAAAAACCTGCTCGCCCTGCATGATGCGGTAACCATTGGCCGCACTGTTGGCGAAGGTCGAAATACAGGTATAGGCCCGAGGTCCGCAGAAGGCCAACTTGGCGTCGGACCCGTAGGTCATAAAAGTCTCCATCCAGTCGTTGAACTCGGCCAACGTGACATAAGGTCCAGGAGCGAGACTGGTGCCACCTTTGCCGTCGAGGATGTTGCCGGGCGCGTTCTTGAGCAAACTGTCGTAGAGACCGCCGGTCAGGTAGACGTAGCCATTGGTGCCGGTCAACCGGCGCTTGCGGCCCATCAGGTAGGACATTTCGATATCGCGGGCGATTTTTTCCAGCGCTTGAATGCGCCGGTCAGTCAGGGGGCCCTCGATGTCGGAACGTAAGACCTGACCTTTGAACGCATTGGTCAAGTGGACCGTGCTGTTGTAGGTCTGGATGTAGTTAATCAGGGTCTCCGGGTCCTCATAGGAACCACGGGTAGGGTCGGCACCCTCATCCTTGCCCAAAGTAATAATCGTCCAGGAATCACCCAGGAGCACTGACGCACCCAAAACGTCGTAGGCTTGGCCGGTGATCGGGTTAGTGCCGGTGGCCGCAACAATGCCGCCAGTGGCGTAGTCGGACGTGGCAAGGTCCCCGTCCAGGTTGGCCACATCGCGCAGCACCGTGACCGTAAAGCCGGAGGGATCCGGATCACTGGTCACCCGGACATACTCCCCTGTCCGGTCATTCCGCAGAATGTGCCCGGCGGCGAGTAACTGAGTAACCGTGGTCCCTTTGCCGTTGTCGAAGCTAAGCGTGCCCAGCGCACCGGTACCTTCAGCCAAGCTGGAAAAGATGGTTCGCGTAACCGGGTTACGTTCAAACCAATTAAATTCGATGTTGTCCGCTGGCTCAGTCTTGAGCTTGGCCATTAGGCCGAACAACGTGGAACCCACATTGAGGCCTTTGGCATTACGAACGAAAATTGTTTCCTGGAACTCACCAACCAAATCGTTGGTTTGAGCGGAAGCAGAAGAAAGTAGACCAGATACGGCTGACATAATCTTAGTTTAGAAACCCGGGCTGACTCCTTGGGTTCAGCCCTGATAATAACTAAGGTAAGACCGATTCGAGTAATTAACAATACCGATGCAACCAAACTTGATTGATTGCCGTGTCTTTCAAGTTTTACCGGAGCGATGCCGCGACTGATTTCCGCCAGTCAGGAGTGATGCCGCCAGTGTTGCCTACCGGAGCATTGGGAACCGGTGGCCGGGTCGCAACATGCGGAACCGGCGGAGGAGGCGGAGCCGTGCCGGTGCTGGGCGCAGGGCCGGGGACCGAGGCCGCAACCGGAGCGACAGGAACGGCCGGAACAATGTTCCCGCCATTGCGCCAAGTCCCAGCCGAGGCCGGAAACCATCGCTTGTATTCGGAGGTCAATAGGCCGTCAGTCTGCCGGGCCACCTCGTCAATGAACTGCTCGTGACTCATTCGCTCGACCTGCTGCGGGTAGCGTTTCAACAACTCCTCGGCCACCTGCCGGGCCGTGGCAATGTGCGGGACAAAGTCTTTGTGCTTGGCCAGGAATTGCTGCTCCACCGAGTAGCGAGTTATCATCTGGTGGTTCTCGACCAGTGGACGCATGGAGGCAAAAATCTGCTGCATGATGGGGTCCAAAGACTGGGCCACCCCTTTACGCGCCAGGAGAATGGCCCTGGCCATGTCTTGCTTCCGCAGCCCGGTCATTAACTCGACGGCCGGTTTGCCACCGGCAAGGATTGTGTCCATCTGCTCCTCAGAGAAGGGGACGTCCAGGCCTGCGGCCGTGGTCTCAATAAAATTGTTCTCGCGAGCCGCCACCTCTTCGGCCGTCAAAGGTGCGGGCCCCTGGGGGGCCTCGGGTTCCGGGGCGGGCGCGGGAGCCGGAGCCCTGGCCGCTTCACTCTCCGCGAACTTGGCCTGGAGCTCCTCGGGGGTGTATTCCTTGTCTCCAATTTTAATCTTGGGCGCGGGCGCGGGCGCGGGCGCGGCCCCGGCCGGGGGCTCGGGCGCAGCTACCGGCGGAGCGGGAGCCTCTGGCGGTTTAGGCGCAGCCGCCGGTTTGGGCGCGGGCTCCACGAGCTTGTCCGTTACCGGGCTCTCTTGCCGATAGGCCGCTTTGAGTTTCTTAATCTCCCGGCCCACGGCCTTATTGACACTCTCGTCCATCCCCAGGGCTTTGCGGGCACCCACCGTAGGCTTGGTCCGCTGGGTCGGGATAGAACTGGGCTTGCTTATCGGCGGAGCGGCCGGAGCAGGGGCCGGGCTCGGAATTGCCGCCGGAGCGGCCGAAGGAGGAGTTATTGAGTCTGCCATAAAATTACTTAGTCAAAAGCTGGTCGTTGCGGTGGATTAGTCCCAGGAGATACCGGTGAGCTTTCAAACTCAGTTGCGTCTCCAAAAATGTTTCACGGGTAGATGTCTCCAATTCATCGCGCAAAGATTCAATCTTGCGAACCACCTCGTTGTGTAAGGTAGCCTGCATTGGACTCTTTGGAAAGAGAGCCCAGGCGCGTTTCTCATCGCCCGCCGAAATGCCCACCACTTCGAGCTTCATTGCACCCGCACGGCTGAAGGAACTGCGTTAGTTGTCGGCCAGACCGGCGCGGCATTCGTGGTGGCCGGGGCATATCGCACCGGGGGCTTCTCAACAGTGATAGTGCTGGTCGGACCCGAGGCGCACCCCGAGAGAATCAAAAGCGAACAGACAAACAGGATTTTATTTCCCATGGCGATAGCTCCATTGGCCGCATACTAAAGGTTCCCAGGCCAGCAGCCGTAGCTTGGGGTTCAAAGAATTGGACCAGAGTCTTGCCGTCTATCTGAGTCACGGCGCAAACAATCGCGTGGGCCCCCAACGTGTCGGAAATGAAATGGAAATCTGCGACTGCCAGCATTGTCAGGCCTGCTGTCGGGGTCTCACTGTGCAACCATTGGGCATAGCCCACGGCAAAGCGGGAGAAGGCCTGACAGTTGCGGCTCTCATCCTTGAAAGTGAAATTCAGTTGCCCGAGCAGATGAGTAAATGCCGTCGCAAACTCATCCTGGCACCAGTCGGAAGCCGGAAGCGAGTAGTTGGACGCACTCATGGTGATGACGTCTCGCGCAATGCCCTGGCTTACCAGGAAGGCAATAATTTCACTGGCGGCGAGCTCGGCGTGGTCCGCAGGTGGAGCCGGGGGCCAGGGCGCGTTTAAATCTGGTTCTGTCGGCATAATCAGGCATTGGCTGGGCGAATTTGCGGAGGAGAAGCTGGAGGCAGCGTTTCCGCACTAGGCAAAGAAGGCCTCCCGGGCCCTTCCGGCGTGGGAACTGGAACTGGATTGACCAAGTTACCCAGGTCTGGAAGCGTCCCAACCGGCGCACCATCGGGTCCGGGAGGAGGCGGCGAAGGAGTCAAAGACTTCGCCGTAAATTGGAAATTCTCGATATTAACTCCGCTGGCTTTGAGCAGAGCCAGGAGCATGGCCCGCGCATCGAGGTTGCCGGGCTGGGGCGTAAAGAACATGGGGAACTCGGCCGCAGCTTCGAGGGCCCTGGTCATCGCTGCCACCTTGCGACTGTCAGTGCCCGGCAACGTGCCGTCGTGCGCGATGAAATCAAAGTCACCCTGGATAATATCCCGGGTAATGGTCAGAGCCGTGATGCCCTGAAATTTCGCGGGCATACCCAGGCTCGGCATGAAGCGCAGCACCATGCTGCCATCAATAAACTGCTGGAAATTCGCCACGAACTGCTTGGTCTGCGGGACCAGACCCTCGACGCTGATAAGCCGGGCCAGGGAAGTAAGCCTTCCCGCTGCCATCTGCTGCGTGCCCGCAAACTCGGTGGCCGTGGTGTCGCCACCCGTAGTCGTGCCCTGCATCTGCTGACTGACCCCGGACACGGTCTGCGCGAAATCAATGAACTGGGACATTTCCTTGGGAAAGTCTTTGGTCAAATCATTGACCGGCACTTGCCGGATAATGTCGTCCAGCTTGTCTCCGCTCGCCTCGGGCAAGACCGGAATAATCTGGCCCTCCTTCTCGGGATTCAAAAAATCCGCGAGGTTCACTTTGTCGGCCCGCGCAATAAAAACGTTGCCCACTGTCCGCATCAGCGCTTCCTGGTGCCGGTTTTTCAAATAGTCGATATAGTCCTGGAGAGGCTTAAGCGTAATCACCATCCCCGGCGAAAACTGGTAGTAACCACTCGGCCTGGACTCGGCCAGTGAGTAGGGATACTGGTCATGCTCGTAAGTGGACTCGCTGATGGACAGAACAATGTCGCCATTGCCCAGGAGGGCCTGAAAAATAACCGGGTCTTCCCCGTCGTATAGCTCGTTATCCTCGGGGACCAAGCGGATCCAGACTTCAAAGCATTCAATCATCCCGGCGTCGTTCTCGTCGGCCAGTTGCTGCACGTTGGGCGGAGTCGAACGGTTGCGCTCGAAGGCCGTCCTGGACAGTGGCCGGGAATAACTCCCTGACGGTGGCTTGGCAATCGAGGTCGAGATTGCCTTCTGCCGATTGTGGCCCTTGTCGCTCAAACCTTGCACGGCACTGGGCAGGACATAGGCCGGATGCTCGACAGGAAGGGTGGAGCGGCGTTTTAATTCGGTCCAGGGGATAAGTGTGCGGTGCCCGGCAAAACGTCCCTCCTGGAGCCGCCAGAGGGGCAGGGCGGGGTCGCAGAAGAAATCGTAAGGCGAGACAAGGTGCAGTTTGTTATACCCACCGGCCGGGACCTTGGTCCGGGTCATCCGCTTGTAGGTCTTGTATTCACCCGTGGCCTCGTCCCTGTCGGTCTCATCAGTAATCTCGACCTCGGTTAGTTTGCTCTGATAAATCGGGGCCCAGGAATTGTAGAAGATCCCTCGGTTAAAAGTCAGGATGTCCTGAATCCAAAGGTAGCCCAGCAAATAGGTCGGCTGCTGCTCCGCGTTCCAGCGCAGTAGCTGGTTCATATGCTCGGCCGGGACCTCGTCCTCGGGGCCCCGGCCTTCGACTTTATGCGGAGTGGACTCTCCAAACAAAGCCTGCGCGATAAATGTGGACATCGTGGCAATCTGGGTCGTGGTCATCGGCAGAATGAACCGCCGGGGATGTCCGCGCTCCAAATTTTCCAGGTCCGCCTTGGCCAGTGGCGCGTAGCACATCAGGATGTCGTGCGCGGCGTCGAACTCGTCAATCCAGTAGTGCAGGCTCGTCAGGCCCAGGTTGGTGTAGTCCTTAACTAACTTGGCAACCTTCTTCTGGAAATCTTCATCGGTTTCAAGCCGACGTGCGAGGATTCGATCCATGCAGTGGCCTTAAGTCACGACCACGCTGGGACCACGGGCTTCCTCGTGCAAAGAGTAGCCACGGCCTCTGTCGCCCATAGTCACGGTGACGTGGGCAAGGTCCAGGGCCCAGCCCCCGAGCCCATTGGCCGAAACGGAGCGGCCGTTGTAGAGCGCGGCACGGGTGGCCCCGGACTGCAAGTAGATATAGAGCCGGTAGTAGTCGGTGATAATCGAGGGAACAGTCACCGACATGCGGAAGAAGTCCCAGGGACTGTCAGGCATATTCCGCAGCCCTATCGCTTGGCCCCCGCGCCAACCGGCCGGAGCGATAGCAGGCCCGGCCACTCCACCCACCAGGGTGTCAGGATGCACGGCCGCTGCAATGGCCATGCCCGGGAACCAGCAGCGATAAAAGAAACTGATGTCCAGGTGACGGCCCGCTAACATCGTGCGGTTGTAGTTCGCGCCGATTTTTTGGTAGAGCGCGAGCCAAGTAGGGTCGGCATCGACAGGACCCGTGTTTCCAGCGCTGGCATCGACGTGCAAATAGTAAAAGTCTCCCCCGGGGATTGGCGGTTCTCCGAGAGTCGCATCCGGGAAGGCCACCCGCTGCAAATCAATTTGGGTCGGCCCTTCCGCAAAGTCGATTCCGGCCAGTCCCCAATGGTCGGCAAAGGCCGTGGGCGTGACTGTGTTCTCCGGGAGCCATTCCAAATTCCCTACCGAAGTGCCGCCGGTCCAAGCCGAAAAATCGCCATTCAAAATTAAATTCTCAATCACTTTTTACCTCCGGGTTTAGCCGCTTTGGGTTGGACAATTTGCACCACCGGGCCGGGTGAACCGTCAGGGTTCATGACCCGCAAAAGGACAGTGCCGTCCTGCTGGGTCTCGGTCAGATAGTGGAGAGAAGCCGGGTCGGGCGGGCCCGTTGGCGCAGCCATAGGCGGGGTGCCCATGGCCCCAGGGATGCCGCCTGCGCCGGGCATTGGGCCACCGGGCATCGGGGAAGCCGCGCCGGGGGCCGGTGGCACGGGCGCACCCATTCCAGCGTCCGGGGAAGCCGCGAAAGGTGGCGGAGACTGGAATGCAAAGGCCATAAGTTAAGAAACCACCGGGGTGGTCGTTGGCCCGCTCCAGGTAGGTGGGGGCAAGGGCGGAGGTGGCGGTTTGGGTTGGCTGTCATACTTCGGCTGCACGCCTCGGTAGATTGCCCAGTTAGTGGTCCCATCCTGCCAACCGGACGTGTTGCGGACGGGAACAGTCGTCTTTCCTTTGGGCGACTGTGGGAAACGTTGTTTGCCGGTCATAAATCGCGTAGTTTGGAAATGTCAGGGAGACCGGCGCGCGGCGCTTTAGTCTTGCGACTGTAGCCCAGGCCTTCAGTGTCCTTGACGCCGTCGCCATCGTCAGGAGCCTCCGTGCCTTCTTCGCCGGTATCCTCGCCTTCGCTCGGAGCAGCCGACTCGACTTCAAAGGACGTCCCGCTCTCGTCGGCGTCGGTCACGCGCAGCTTGAGGTCGTAACTCTCGCCTATCTTGCAGTCACCCAGGCCCAGGGCCGCAATCTGCGTCGGGTCCAGAGTAAAAGGCGCGGGGTCGGCCGACGCATTCTCAGGAGGGGGAGACATCGAACTATCAGGCGCACCCGCACTGGGGTTGGGCAGGTCCGAAGTCATCGGTGAAATATTTTTGTCGTCGAGCATAGTGGGCATAGGGTTAAAACCAACGTCGGGCGGGGTTGGGAGTCACGAGTCGAGCGAGCTTCCCAACGGGTCGCTCCATTTTTTCAAGCTCGGTTTTCATGAGACGCAGACAGTTTACCTTGGCATACCGGGAGGCATCGCAAACGTGGTCGTAGTTGTCAAAATCCGGTCCTTTGCCGGGTTCATCTTTACCAAAACCCGTCTCACCTGATTGGGGATACCGATAGCCTCCAAGGCTCGCTAAATATAACATCGGGCATCCTTCCTTGTCAATCCGGTAGGACCAGTGTCCACGCCGGTCTTTCTTCTCCAGAAGCCGGTTGTAGACGCTCAGAGTAAGCTGCAAACTCCGATGCTTGTTGCTCCAGCCGGGATGGACCCCGTAAGTAGCGAGAGTGTCAATGCTCCTCCCCTTATCGGTGCGAGCGCTGCCCGCCGGGTCGCAGTAATCGAGGATCCCAGAGCAAACGTGCCGGTCATTCCAGAAGGGGAAGGCCTCCTGAGTCAGGCGTATAGTCTCACGCGCCTGCCGCTCGATGTCGGATTGCGTGGCAAAGTATTCAAGCAAATCCCACCAATACTCGTCGCCGCCTTCGTTCCAATAAGCGGCCCAAACCACGGCCTGGGTGGTGCCAAAGTCCCAACCGCGCACCAGATAAGCCCCTCGTGGCCAAGGCAAATTGGAGCCAGCGTGCTGCTCGGAAAATGCCCAAAGCACCCGCGAACCCTCGAAGGCCTCCGCGTATTCTCCCAAAATCATCCGCTTATACATCGCGGGATTGGCAGCATACATTTTCATGGCATCCTCGACGTAGCCCGGCGGGAGGTTGTGGCTATTCTCCGCCATCGGGATGTGCCAGAAGCGCACCTCGGGGTCGCCTTTGCTGCGCTCCTCCAACTCCGCAATCCAGTGCCTTGGGCTCGGAGGGTTGGTGTCCAGGATGCAGCAGGTGTCCTGGATGTGCTGGCCCTCGGCATTCTTCCAACGCAGACAAAAGAGGGCCATTTCCCAATCCTCGCGCAGCAGTTGGTCGGCCTCGACAAAGACTAACATCGAGCACTCATAACCCCGGAAACGCCCGGCCCGCTTGCTCTCATCAGGCACGCCTGCGAAATGAACAAAGGAGCACCAATGGACCCCCACGGTTTCCATCCAGCGCAGTATCTCGCCCTTGTTGGGGTTGCCGCGCATGAAGATATTGAAAAGCGAAATGGCCTCGCGGCTGGGGAGCCGGTAGTGGGTGCCCCCGTCGATTTTTTTGAAAAGGGAGTAGCCCGTGTCAACGTAACCGGACCCGCACGACTTAAGGACCTCCTCAAAAGTATCCTGCGTGGTCACGGCATTTTCACTTTGGGTTTTTCGCAGGACGTAAATCTTGCTGCCCGAATTGTGGAAGGCGTGGCCCAGTGCCTCGACAATCCAGCCCGTGGTCTTGCCGCTACCACGCGCACCGACCAGAGCTCTCGTGCGGGCTTTGCACCCGTGGAACTCGATAATCGCAGGCCCTGGCTTATACCAATCGAAGGCAGCGGCCGGAGTCGCGGAGTCAGGAGGGAGCAGAGGCATGAAAGAGTTAGAGCTTTTCTAATTCTTTCGGCTTGGGCGGTTCCACCGGCAACCACATATGCCGCCACCCGTAGTGGTTGCACTCCTGACCCGAATCCGTTTCAAATACCACAAAAGGAGATTCGCCAGGGCCGGGTTTCTCAACCCGCAATAACCGCCTGGGGATGCTCGTGCGGTGATATCGGAACGGCACATACCAGGAACCGGGCTTCCACTCATCTGTTCGTGTGATTCTCCCTTTGGTGTCCATAAGTCAAAAAACTGGGGGCAGCGGGACAACAACAGCCGAAAAACCCGCCACCCCCTTGGGTTCCCCACCCAAAATCAACGAGCTCGGTAAGGCTCTTCTTCCGCCTTCGCGGCTTCCTTATCCGACATATAATATTTCCGAATTTTAATTTGCTCGGCTAAACCCTCCAGTAACTCCGGGGGCAAATACGGCAGAAGGTCAACAGGGTTGCCGTCATCATCCTCGGCCTCAGACCACCGGCTAGGGTCCTCCCCCTGCTGGTCAATCAAATACACACTCTCAACAACCATGTCCCCGCTCCGGTCATCCCACGGCTCCAGGTCATAATTGGCCTCTACTTCGACTTCTACCGTGATTTGAGCTCTCATAAATTTTACTCCTTCGGCCCGCGCAGCCGGTATTTCCAAGTAGCGCGGCCCAGCACCCGGCGCTTTTCGATGACCAAACCGTGGGCCCGCAATTGGCGCATCCGGCGCAGGCCCTCGCTGCCCTGGGCCACCACGCGAATCTGCTGCGCCGTGTGCCACTGGTGGTCGCGCATGAATTCATAAACCCGGGTCGTGGCTATGTTCAGCCGCGACAAATCGTGGTCTTCCAAAACGTCTTCCCCGCCCAGGCGGGCCCGCTCATGCGCTAGGCTCATAAGTTTTTTCGCTTCCTTTCACGCCGACGATTAACCAACCAAAAGAGGGAAAAGCGGAACAAAGAGTCGGGGCCCAGCAGCAGGTCGGCCAGCGCTATCAAAGGCAGACCGGCCCAAACGGGGGAGAGAACCCAAATCCAATTCCACGACACCGCGCCGGTCAATTGGAGACCCAGGAACAGAATCTGCGCGAGACCGATTAAATCAAATCGCCCCATCCCGTCATTGCAACGGGGTTTATTTTTTAGTCTAGCAAATGTAAACATAGACCTGGGACGAGGGGAGAGAGGAAGGCCGGTTTTCGCCCGGCCCTTTAACCCCCGGCGTATTGGAGGGGCCCCAAAAACTCCGCTGCTCAACCAGAGGAATGGACTGGTGGCGCAGCAGATACCGTAGTCCCCAAATGATGCTCGTAGCCATTATCACGGCCACCAAAACCGTGTAGACCTCTGACCAATCGGTCCAGCCTTGGGTGACCAGACCCAAGCCGACCAGCATCAGAAGAATGACGGGTAACCCCACGGCCACCCAGGCCAGAACATGCATGGCCGGTGATACGCTAGAGGCGTGCCAGCAAACGGTGGGGGAAAAACGTGATGGAAGCGGGAAAAGTGTAAGTCTGACTTACCCGTGTAGGTCGAGTGTCTAGGACACTCGACGCCGACGCCTGCGCCGGGGAGTGAAAAGAGCCTCGATGACCTCACCCCGGGTGCGGCCGGTCAGGAAAGCGGCACGGTCCAAAAGGTTGGCCAGAGGGCGGGGGATCCGAATGGTCACCTCGACCCGCCCCAGGAGGCGTCGGCCCGAACCGCTCCGGTGTCCCCCATGGCTAGTCATGGCGCACCCACCGGATAAGCCGCTGGAGCCGGGCAGGGTGGTAGACTCCCCATAGGGCTAAAACGGGGCTGCAAGCCACCCAGGAGAGGCCGGAGGCTATCAGGAGGGTATTGACCAGGGTCTCGCGGCAAAGTCGTCCTACGCCCGCCAAGAAGCTCCCAGGCTCTACCCAGGACCAAGCCATGGCGTATCGGTCTACCCAGCGCATGATTCAGCCGCTTTCGCCGCCCGCTCCGCCTTTATCCGGGCCCAGGCGAGCTTGGATTTGGCCTGATACTTGGCGTTTTTGTCTTTATCGGGCCGCTGGCGGAAGTCATGGCGCTTGACGTGGGCGGCTACCAGCATCTCCAGAGCCTCCTGGTAAGCGTTGTCAATGATGTCGAAAGCCAGTCGGGTCTTGGGGATGGAGTGAAAATTAAACCATTGCCAAAAGCCAACCCGGCTAACGTGCAGCCGCTTGGCGGCGCGTGTGCAGCCCCCACGCCCGTAGCCCTTGTGGGCGCGGATGATGATGAGCAGTTTGTGCCGGAAGTCGGCGCGGAAGCTACGGCACTTGGTCATCTTGAGCAAAGTGATGGAATACTCGTCAAGGTCCAGGGTCTCAGCGTGGGGCATGTCTCCCTCGGCCCAAGGGATGGGCTCGGGTGGTTTCGGCGGAATCAGATCCGCGCTCTCCCCCAGTTTCACGAGCTCGGAGCAGTCGTCAGTCAGCATAGGCAAGGTCGCAAAAAGTTACACCACGCAGCACCACAAATCCAGGAGGCGGAGCGGGTTTGCCGGAAAGCCGCGCCATTTCCTGATAACGCTGGGCCTGTTTCAAAGCTCGCGGGCCAAGCCCGATACGCGCCCCAGCCGCCTTGGCCGAGACAAAATGCTCCTCGACCTCGGGGGGCTCGTCGCCGGGGCGGAGCTTCCGGTAGAGGCCTGGGTCAACAGCAGTGACCATCCAAGGGGTGGCGCGGCCCTTCTTGGGTTCAGTGGAATCTTGAAGGTCCGCGATTTGA
>Ga0302322_100003326_pt1 | contig 13782 bp, 6 predicted proteins | sample Fen_T0_2_FD_203757 | JGI IMG/M metagenome (GOLD analysis project Ga0302322, IMG submission 203757) | Peat permafrost microbial communities from Stordalen Mire near Abisko, Sweden - Fen_T0_2 | ecosystem: Environmental > Terrestrial > Soil > Wetlands > Permafrost | place: Sweden: Abisko...
TGGGCATCGCGACGGTGCTCGCGGCCTGCACGGCCCTCGGCATCGCGGTCGCGTGGGTCTACACGGCCATCCTCTTCGAGCCCCTGCCGGTCGGCGGGACCGTGGCGCTCGCGGTGCTGGCGTGGCTCGGGCTCGTCGCCTGGGCCGCGCTCACCTTCCTCGCCTCGACGGTCACGGGATCGGCGATGGCGGCGGCCGGCCTCGGGTTCGTGGCGCTCATCGGCGTCAGCCTCCTGGCCGTCTTCCCGACGCTGGACCACCTCCTCCCGACCGGGCTCGCCGCGCCCGCGGCGCTGCTCGCGACGGGCCAGGCCCCGGCGGTCGACGGCGGTGCGCTCGCGACGTCGGTCCTGGGGACGCTGGGCCTGGTCGCCGCCTGTGCGGGGATCGCCATTGCGGCGTTCCGGCGCCGGGAGCTCTGATGCTGGTCGTGGTATCGGGCCTGCCGGGGAGCGGCAAGAGCGCCCTCGCGGACGGGATCGGCCTCGCGCTCCGGGCCCCGGTGCTGTCGGTGGACCCGATCGAGTCGGCGATCCTGCGTGCCGGTGTCACCCGCTCGTTCGAGACCGGGCTCGCGGCCTACCTCGTCGCCGAGGCGTGCGCGGACGCGTTCCTGGCCGCCGGGCTGGACGTGGTCGTCGACGCCGTCAGCTCCGTGGAGCCCGCCCGCGAGCAGTGGCGGGGCCTGGCGGCGAGGCACGGGGCCGCGCTGCGGGTCATCGTGTGCTCGCTGGACCCCTCCGTGTCCCTCGCGCGGCTCTCGGGCCGGGCGCGCGGCCTCGCCCTCCCCGAGCCGACCGGCGCCGACCTCGACGCCCGCGCCGCCGAGTGGACGCCGTGGCCGGAACCGCACCTGCTCCTCGACTCGCTGCAACCTCCGGAGGCCAACCTCGACCGGGCGCTGGCCTCGCTCGGGAGCTGAGGGCAGGGCCCGGCGGGACCGAGGAATACGCTCCTGCGTCGCTGCGTGGCGCCGAAACCCCCGGGCGATGACAATGGCGCCCCAACCGGCCAGGCGCCGGCGGGCCAATGCCGGGAGTGTCATGGTCGAGTCCAGCTCCTCAAACCCTCCGGAGCGGCGGGACCTGGCGCGTGACCGGCCGGATGCCTACATCCCGAGGGACCGTCGCTGGGCTCTCGCGACCCGCCGTGCCCTGCCTGACCGCGTGCACGGCGCGGGGCTGTTCGCCGACATCAGCGGGTTCACGCCGCTCACGGAGGCGCTCGCAAAGGAGCTCGGGCCGCAGCGCGGCGCCGAGGAGCTGACTGCCAACATCGGGCGGGTCTTCCGCGCGGTCATCGGCGAGCTCGACGCGTACGACGGCAACGTCATCTACTTCGCGGGCGACGCCATCACCTGCTGGATCGATGGCGACGACGGGACGCGGGCGTGCGCGGCCGCGACCGCCATGCAGGAGGCGATCGAGCGGACCGGCCTCATCGTGACACCCGGCGGCGACGAGGTCCGCCTCGCGATGAAGGTGGGGATCGCCGTGGGGCCGGCGCGGCGCTTCGTCGTGGGCGACCCGGAGATCCAGCTGATCGACGTCCTGGCCGGCCGCCTCATGGACGAGCTGGCCGAGGCGGAGCACCACGAGCTGAAGGGCGAGGTGGTCCTGGCGCCGTCAGCGGTGGCCGCGCTGGGCGACCGCATCGCGCCGGGCGACCTGCGCACGGACGACGCGGACGGGCGGACCTTCACGGTCCTGCGCGACCTGCGGGTGGACGTGGACCCGGAGCCTGGGTATCAGCCGCCCCCGCTCGACGAGGAGCTGGTCCGCCCGTGGCTCCTGCCCGCCGTGTACGACCGGCTGCGGACCGGCCGCGGGGAGTTCCTCGCGGAGCTGCGGCCCGCGATCCCGCTCTTCATCCGCTTCTCCGGCATCGACTACGACGGCGACGACGACGCGGCCGACAAGCTCGACGAGTTCGTCCGGGCGGCGCAGCGCGTGCTCGCGGGCTACGACGGCAACGTCCTGCAGCTCACGCTCGGCGACAAGGGAGCCTACCTGTACGGGGTCTTCGGGTCTCCGTTCGCGCACGAGGACGACGCGGCGCGCGCGGCCGCCGCGGCCCTGGAGCTGCACGACCTGCACAAGACCACGGCCGCCCGCGAGATCCAGGTCGGGGTGGCGCAGGGGCGCCTGCGGAGCGGGACGTACGGCCACGAGATGCGGCGGACGTTCGTCTGTCTCGGCGACGCCGTGAACCTCGCGGCCCGGCTCATGACGGCGGCGCCCGTCGGGCAGATCTACGTGTCGGGCCCGGTCCGGGAGGCAGCCGGCGACGCCTTCATCTGGGAGCGCGTGCCGGACCTGACCGTCAAGGGCAAGGCGGCGCCGGTCGAGGCCTGGTCGCTCACGGGCTCGCTGGAGCGCGCATCACGACGCAAGACCCGCTTCGAGCTGGGGCTCGTGGGCCGGCGGCGCGAGCTGGCCGCCCTCGCGGCACGCCACGAGGAGTCGCTCGCCGGGCGCGGCCGGGTCGTGGGGATCGCGGCGGAGGCGGGCCTCGGCAAGTCGCGCCTCGTCGCCGAGTTCGTGCGCAACGTGCGGCGCGCGGGCCACACCGTCGCGTTCGGGGAGTGCCAGGCGTACGGCACCAAGACCCCGTACTTCGTCTGGCGCGAGATCTGGCGCCGCCTCCTGGGGCTGGACGAGGGCGCGCCGGCCGCCGCCCAGGTCGCCTCGCTCGAGGCACGGCTCGCCGCCATCGACCCGGGCCTCGTCGCCCGTGCGCCGCTGCTCAGCGATGTCGTCGGCCTCTCGATCCCCGACACGGACCTGACCCGCGGCTTCGACGCCAAGCTGCGCAAGACGTCGCTCGAGGACCTGCTCGCCGTCCTGCTGCGGGCGCGGGCCCGCGAGGCCCCGTTCGTCGCGGTCCTCGAGGACTGCCACTGGATCGACGAGCTCTCCCGCGACGTGCTCAACGTCCTCATCCGTGCCGCCGCGTCACTGCCCGTCCAGTTCGTCCTCGCCTACCGACCCGCGGGCGAGCCCGGTGGCGGGCTCGGCGTCGAGGAACACGCGGGCTTCAGCGAGCTCGCGCTCGACCGCATGGAACCCGACGACGTCGCCCAGCTGGTGCGCGCCAAGATGGAGCAGCTCGCGGGCGACGGCACGGACGTCAGCGATGCGCTCGTCTCCCTGGTCGCAGCCCGGTCCGAGGGCAACCCGTTCTACGTCGAGGAGCTCCTCAACTTCATCGTCTCGCAAGGGATCGATCCGTCCGATCCCATCGCGGTGGAGGCCGTCCGCCTCCCCGAGAGCCTGCACACGCTGGTCCTGAGCCGCATCGACGCCGCGGCCGAAGGACCGCGCCGCACGATGAAGGTGGCCAGCGTCATCGGTCGCGTGTTCACCGCGCCCATGGTCCCGGGCGCCTACGAGGAGCTCGGCGACCTCGACACCGTCATCGGCAACCTCGTCGACCTCCGCACGCTGGACCTCGTGGCGCTCGACCGCGAGGCCGACCAGGCCTGGATGTTCAAGCACGTGGTGACCCAGGAGGTCGCGTACGAGAGCCTCCCGTTCGCGCTGCGCGCCGTCCTCCACGGGCGGGTCGGGGCGTACATCGAGCGCACGGAGGCGGCGAACCTCGATCGCTTCGTGCCCCTGCTCGAGCACCACTACTGGCGCAGCGACCGCGACGAGAAGAAGCGCGAGTACCTCCGCCTCGCCGCTGAGGACGCCCAGGCGAGCTTCGCGAACCACGCCGCGATCGCGTACTTCGAGCGGCTTGTCGGGCTGATCGAGGGGGCGGAGCGGATCGACGCCCTCCTGCGGCTCGGCCGCGTGCTGGAGCTCGTGGGCGACTGGACGCGTGCCGTGGCGGTGAACGAGGAGGCGCTGGGCGCCGCCGCGGCAACCGGCGACACGGGCTCGCAGGGCTGGGCTCACGTCGAGCTGGCCGATATCGCGCGCAAGCAGGGCCAGTTCGACGAGGCGTCGGCGCACCTGGAGCAGGCGTCCGGCCTGTTCGCGACGGCCGACGATGAGGCGGGCCTCGGCCAGGTCCTGCACCTCTCCGGCACGCTGGCGGCGCAGACTGGCGACCTCGACCTCGCCCGGTCGCGGTACGAGGAGAGCCTGGCGATCCGCCGGCGCCTCGGGGACACGCCCAAGATGGGGTCGCTCTACTCGAACCTCGCGATCGTGGCCGAGTACGGCGGCGACATGGCGGCGGCGCGCGCGATGGCGGAGCGTGCCCTCTCCCTCCGGATCGAGGCCGACGATACGTGGGGGATCGGCGTCTCTTACAACAACCTGGGGGCGATCGCCATCCGGGAGGGCCGGCTCGAGGAGGCGCGAACCAGCATCGAGGAGGCGCTCCGGCTGCTGGGCCAGGTTGGCGACACGTGGTTCGCCGCGTCCGCCCAGGCGCTTCTTGCCAACGTGTCCCGCGACCTTGGCGACCACGCGGCGGCGAGCCGCGACTACGCGGCCTGCCTCTCCGTCTTCGTGACCCTCGACGACCAGCTGGCACAGGCCGAGGTCCTCGAGGACGTGGCGACGATGGCGGCACGCGCCGGCCCGCACGCCGAGGCCATCGCGCTCGTCGCCGCCGCGACGGCGCTCCGGGACGAGCTCGGTTCGCCGCTCGCCGAGGGGATGGCGGCGGAGCTCCGCGAGGCGCTGGCGCCCTGCCGCGTGGCCCTCGGGGAGGCGGCTGACGAGGCCGCTGAGCGGGGCCGCGCGCTGGGGCGGCCCGGCGCCATCGAGCTGGCGATGGCCGTGTGCGGGGCGGGCACGCCGTCCTGACGGCGCCGCCTCCAGTCCGAGGCAACGCCGGGCGCCGCCCGAACGCGGCGTTTCAGTGCGTGCCATTCAGCCCGCCCACAATAGGACCTTGTACCTTTGACTCATTATCTGTAGCGTTTGCAGCCGAGTCCCCAGCGAGCGAGCGACCCCAGCGCATCCTCGCCTCTTCAGTCACGAGGTGAATGTGTCTCGCCAGCGGTCCGCTATCTCCCTCGATGGCCCCTCGTCCAGGCGCACGAGCCGCTCCCCGGGTCGGCGATCCCGACCGATCGGCCTGCCGGGAACGGCGATGGCGCGCCGCCTCCTGACGCTGCTCCTGCCGCTGGTCGTCGTCGCGACCTCGTTCCTGGCGCCGCCGGCCGCGCAGGCCACGGGGCTCACGCCCTGGGCCGCCACCACCGGGGCCGCGACCTCGACCGTGGAGACGGTGAACGATGGGGCCGGATCCGCCGCGGCGGAGTTCACGTACGTCGACCACTCGCTGCCGAGCGCACCCGTGCAGTGGCAGTTCCAGACGACCGCGGCGTCGGCGGGCCCCATCTCACTGGAGTACGCCTGGACCGGGTTCCACTCGTACTTCGAGGCGACCGCGCAGCTTGAGACCTTCGTCACCACGTCCGGCGGGACAACGTACGCGACGCTGTTCAGCGCCGGCCCCGCGGACTGCGGCGCCTGCCTCCCGCCGTCTGCCGGATTCACCTACTGCGGCCCCGCGACGTTCAACGTCCAGCCGGGCGACGTCTACGGCTTCCGGCTCAGCGGCCAGCACTTTGACAGCTCCCAGCTGCTCCAGGGCGACTTCGTCGTCGACACCAGCGTGACCTGCCCCGACTTCTCGATCAACCCGGCCGCCACCAGCTACACCGTGGGCCAGGACACGCAGACGCAGATCACGGTCAACGTGGGCGACGTGGGCCCGATCAGGCCGGTCGGCTTCAACACCGAGCCCGGCGCCCCCACTGGCACCCTGAACGTCACCCCCGTGGGTCCCGGCGCCCCGACCGCGGTCATCAACCCGCAGTCCGTCAACGCCGGCGGCAGCACGACCATCACCCTGACGACCACGGGCGCAACCGTTCCCGGCATGTACACGATCCCGCTCTCGGCCCGCAGCGGCGGCCAGATGCACTCGGTCGACATCACGATCGCCGTGGAGGCCGGGACGGCCACGCCCACCCCAGCGGGCGACACGGCGCAGCCGGACCCGCTGGTCATGACCGTCAACACCGCGGACGATCACACCGACGGCCTGTGCGGCGTCGCGGACTGCACGCTCCGCGAGGCGATCGAGTCGGCGCACTCGAACGGTGCGCTCGGCTCCGGGCAGGCCTACACGATCGGGTTCGCGACGGCCACCCACGTCCATCTGCACACGCCGCTGCCCCCGATCGACGTGGCGACCCACATCGACGGCACGACCTCGCTGGGCCCGCAGTGCCCGGGGAACGGCGTCACGCCGGTGGTGGAGATCAGCCCAGCCTCCCCCTTCGTGGTCGGGGACGGCCAGTCGAACGCCGGCCTCACGTTCACCGGGCCTGGCGCAAGCGACAGCTCCGTGAAGGGCCTGGTCATCGACGGGTTCCCCGGCGACGGGCTGTCCGTGGGGAAGGCCGGCACGTCCTTCTCCGGGTTCACGGCCACCTGCAACGTCATCGGGCCGAACCTCGGCGCGGGCATCCGCCTGGCCGACGTGGCCCCGGCGGTCATCGGCGCAGACCTCGCCCACGGCGGCACCGCGGGCGACTACAACGTCATCGCCACCAACAGCGGCGACGGCATCGCGTTCACGATGACGAACGGGAACAGCTCGGGCGACCGGTTCGACGGCAACCTCATCTCCGACAACGGCGGCCTGGGGATCGACCTCAACGACGATGGCGTCACGGCCAACCACCCGGTCGAGCCATACATCGGCGGCGCCAACCTGACGACCAACGCGCCCCACATGCTGCGGGCCGAGGGCGGCCCTGACGGCGGCATCGCCGGGACCCTGACCACCGCCTACGGACCGGGCTCCTCGTCCGACGTGACCTTCTACCTCGCCGCCAACTGCGACCCCACCGGCTTCGGCGAGGGCGACACCATCATCGGCACGGCCTCCGTCCAGCCGGACGCCAACGGCTACGTGCCGTTCGCCCTGTCGCTGGCGGGTCTGCCCACGACCGGCTTCGTGACGGCGACCACGACGGACTCCAACGGCGGGACCTCGGAGTTCTCCAACTGCGTTCCGCTCGGCGCCGGCAACGACTCGTGGCCGAACGCCCAGGACATCTCGACGCTGACCAGCATCACGGGCAGCCTGAACTACTCGGGCCAGGCCCGCTGGTACAAGTTCGCGATCACCCCGGGCTCACAGGTGAGCCTGGACCTGACGAACCTGCCGGCCGACTACGACCTCCTCCTGTTCAAGGACATCTCGCAGACCTACGCCGGGCTCACGTCGACCAGCGACCTGACCCAGGCCACCGCGGAGTACTCCGGCAAGAGCCAGCAGTTCAGCGGCAAGAGCCAGCAGTTCAGCGGCAAGAGCCAGCAGTTCTCGGACGCGATCTTCTCCGGGAAGTCGCAGCAGTTCAGCGGCAAGGGCCAGCAGTTCGCCGGCGACCTCGGCTTCGCGGGCGACGCGTTCGCCGGCAAGAGCCAGCAGTTCAGCGGGATTGACTTCTCGGGCAAGAGCCAGCAGTTCTCGCCGATCGTGAACTCCGGCAAGAGCCAGCAGTTCTCGCCCGCGGCGTACACCAGCGCCCAGGCGCGGAGCCTCGTGGGCTTCTCGCTCAACACCGGCCTGGCGCCGGAGTCCATCAGCGACAACACCTGGAACAACACCGGCTACTACTACGTGCGCGTGTCCGGGAACTCGGGCGCGTTCGCGTCCGGCGTGCCCTTCACCCTGCATCGCGCCCAGTCCGGCAACGTGTGCCAGGGCGTCCTGGACTATGCCAGCGAGCCGCTCCCGACGCCGACCGCGACCGGCGTGAAGACCGTGATCCTCACGGATCCGACCCGGATCGTGGGCACCCCGGCCGAGAAGGCCGCCCTCGCGGCGAAGATCCAGGCCCTGGCGGCCCGTCCCGAAGTGGCCGGCGCGATCGTCGACGTCGGCCAGATCGCCCGGATCGCCGATCTCAACGCCCAGGCCGACGGGCCCAAGGTTGGCTGCCCGTACGCCAAGAACCTCGTGGCGATGGCGCTGCGGGACGTGGTCGACTCCTACCGGACGACCGCCAACCCGGACCTCGCGTACGTCGTCATCGTCGGCGGCGACGGCACCATCCCGTTCTTCCGCTACCCCGACACCGCCGACCTCGCCCCCGAGTCCGGCTACATCCCGCCCGTGATGCCGGGCAGCGCCTCCGACGCGAGCCTCCAGCTCAACTACGTGCTGAGCCAGGACGCGTACGGTGCCGCCCGCCAGCTTTCGCTGGGCGTGGGGGCGTTCCCGGTGCCAAGCCTCGCCGTCGGCCGCCTCGTGGAGACGGCGTCTGAGGCCTCGGGCGTCATCGACGCCTATCTCAACGGCACCAGCAACGGCGTCGTCCCGACGCCCACGAGCTCGCTCTCGACCGGCTACGACTTCATGGCCGACGCCGCGGACTCCGTGGCGGCCTCGTTCGCGGCCGGGATCGGCAGCGGCGCCGGCACGAAGAACGACACCCTGATCGCCCCCAACGGCATCCAGCCGACCGATCCGGCAAGCTGGACCGCCGACAGGCTCCGGACCGCGATCCTCGGGTCGCGCCACGACCTGATCTTCCTCGCGGGCCACTTCAACTCCAGCTCCGCCCTCGCGGCGGACTTCACGACCGAGATGTCCTCGACCGAGCTCGCCTCGTCGACCGTCAACCTCGTCAACTCGATCGTGTTCAGCCAGGGCTGCCATTCCGGCTACAACCTGTTCGACGCCGACGGCATCGCCAACGTCTCCCAGACCCTCGACTGGGCGCAGGCCTTCGCCCGCAAGCAGGCCACGCTCATCGCCGGCACGGGCTACCAGTACGGGGACACGGACCTCGTCGCGTACAGCGAGGCCATCTACGCGGGCTTCTCCCAGCAGCTGCTCGCGGGTTCCGGCCCCGTCTCCGTCGGCCAGGCGCTCGTGCGCGCCAAGCAGGCCTACCTCGCCACCACCCCCACCCTCGAGGCCATCGACGCCAAGGCGCTCCTCGAGGCCACGCTGTTCGGCCTCCCGATGCTCAGCGTGGACCTGCAGCACGGGCGGACCACGGCCGCCACGAACACGTCGATCGCCAACCCGGCGCCGCTCGCCGGCGGGACGGGTCCCGACCTGGGCCTCCAGCACGCAACGGTCAACATCCCGGTGAGCGGCCTCGTCCGGCACACCAAGGCCCTCACCGGCGCAGACGGCGCCGGGGACCAGACGGCGACCTGGTACACGGGCCCCGACGGCACCGTGACCAAGCCCTTTGAGCCGGCTCTGCCGCTCATCTCCAGGAACGTCTCGGTCGGCGGCCAGGTCCTGCGCGGCGTCGGGTTCCGCGGCGGCGCGTACACCGACGAGGCGGGCATCGTCCCGTTGAGCGGTGCGGCCGCGACCGAGGTCAACTCTGCCCACACGGCGTTCACGTCGCCCACGTTCTACCCGATCCCCGTCGCCCGGGCGAACTACTTCGACGCCCTGGGCGGCGGCCAGACGCGACTGCTCATCACGCCGGTCCAGCACCGCTCCGAGGGACCGGCCACGGTGACCTCCACGCTCCGCAAGTTCAGCGACGTGGACTTCGAGCTCTTCTACAGCAGCGAGACCGGTCCGGTTGCCGGCACCAGCGCCCCGTCGATCCTCGATGTCTCCGCCACCGACGACGGCGCCGGCGGCGTCGACTTCAGGGTCCGCGTCGCCGGCGACCCGGCCGCGGGCATCAGGGAGACCTGGGTCACCTACACGTTCGGCGGCCAGTGGACCTCGCTCGACCTTGTCGCCGACACGTCCGACCCGGCACTCTGGACGGGACACCTTGGCCTCGGCACCGGCAACGCGGCCGATCTCCGGTTCATCGCCCAGTCGGTGAACGGCGTCGGCCTCGTGGCTCTCGACACCAGGGCGGGCGCCTTCTACCAGCTCCCATCGGCACCGTCCACCGCCATCCCGAACGCAACGTCCCTGCACCTCGGCGCCAGCAACGCCACCAGCGGCGTCTACGGCTCCACGGCCAGCCTCACGGCTCATCTCTCGGGTGCGGTCCCGATTGCCGGTCAGCCCGTCGCCCTGTCGTTGGGCACGACCACCTACACCGTCCTCACGGACGGGAGTGGCGACGTCCACGCGACGTTCCCGCTGTCCGATGCGGCCGGCACCTACGCCGTGTCCGCCTCGTTCCCGGGTGACAACGCCAACGGGGCGTCCGTTGACTCGGGCTCCTTCACGATCCACAAGGCCAGCACGTCCCTGGTGCTCGCCGGCCCGTCGTCGGGCGCCCAAGGAGCGGTGACCGGGGTCAGCGCGACCCTGGTGGACACCAGCAACGCCGGCGCCCCCATCGGCCAGCGCTCCGTGGTGTTCGTGGTCTCGGACCCGGGCAACGCCGCCAACGCCTTCAGCCGGGCGGCCATCACCAGCCCGGCGGGTGTCGCCACCCTGGGCGCCATCCCGCTGCCGGCGGGCAACTACATCGTCAATGCCTACTTCGGCGGCAACGCGACCCTGCTCCCGTCGAACACGGTCCTGGCGCTCACCGATGACGCCTTCGCGAGCGCATCGGACTCCAGGGCATACCAGGTGCAGTCCGCTGCACCCGCCTTCACCTTCGACCTTGCCGCGCTGCCGGCGAAGACCTTCGGCAACGCACCGTTCAACGTCGGGTCGTACGCCGCCACGAACAGCGGTGGAGCGATCACCTTCACCCTGGGGTCGGGCACCACGGGCTGCACCGTGACGTCGGCGGGACAGGTCACCCTCACCGGTGCCGCGCTCGGCGCCCAGAGCTGCGTGATCAGCGCCAGCCTGGCGCCCGCCGGAACCTTCACCGGGGCCGGTCCCCTCACCTCGTCGTTCCACGTCGCCAAGGGCTCACGCACGATCTCCATCTCCAACCTCCCGGCGTCCCCGCTCGTGAACGACACCTTCATCCCGACCTACGCGACCTCCGGCGGGGGCACGACCTCGACGACCTCCACCACCACGGGCATCTGCACCGTCTCCGGTGCAGGGCTGGTGACGTTCGTCGCCGCCGGGACCTGCACCCTGACCGCTGCGGTGACGACGGATGCCGACTACGTGGCGGCAACCGGCAGCCCGCAATCGTTCAGCGTGTCCAAGCGGTCGCAGTCGATCGCGTTCAGCTCGACCGCTCCGTCGGCCGCCGTGTATGGCGACGCCTACACGCCGGCCACGTCCAGCACGTCCGGGCTCGCCGTGACCCTCGGGGCATCCGGGGCCTGCGCGCTTGCGTCCGGCAAGGTCACCATGACCACCTCCGGCACCTGCACGCTGACCGCCAACCAGGCGGGCAACGGCGTCTATGTCCCGGCCTCCCAGGTGACCCAGGTCTTCACCGTTGGCAAGAAGCCGGCGACGCTGGCCTACACGGGTGTCCCGTCCGTGTCGTCCGGCGCGGGGACCACGGCGAGCGTCACGCTCACGGGCACCGTCACACCAGCCGCCGGCGGCACGGTCTCCACAGCCAACGCCACCGTCGACTTCCTGCTCTTCCACGCCGGCAACTTCACCGGAACCCCGGATGACCACTGCCTCGCCACCGCGAGTGCCGCAGGTGCGGTCAGCTGCACCAAGACCCTCGGGCTGGACGACTGGACGGTCGTCATGACCATCCCTTCCGGCAACGCCTACTTCACGGCGGCGCCCTCGACACCGGCCGTGGTCGCCGTCATCCAGACCGCCAACAAGTCCGTCACGGGCGCGGGCACCGTCGCTGATCCGAGCACGAACAACGCCCCGGTCAAGGTCGCGGCGGCGCCTGCCAACCGCGGGGCGTTCGGGTTCGCGGTCTCGTACAAGACGGGCACGACCACGCCGCAGGGCATGGCCGTCTACACCTTCCGCGGCATCGACGGCTACCACTACTGGTTCACGACCAGCGGCTGGACTGGGGGCAGCCTGGTGCTGAGCAGTGGCAAGGCCTCGTTCACCAGCAAGTGCTCGGTCACCGCGATCAACCCGACGACGTTGAAGCCCGTCAGCGGCATCGGCGGTACCGGGTTCACCTGCAAGTGGGACGTCACGGACGGCTCGCCTGACAAGCTGGCCCTCACCGTCACCACGAGCACGGGAGCCCTCTACCACCAGGTCGGTACGCCTGCCGCCCAGGTCACGCTCGCAACCGGCGGGATCACCGTGAAGAGCTGAGGCCTCCGCCAGGTGGCGAGTCCTCCGCAGATCCGGGTTGTCCCTGGCTCCCAGGAATCGAGAACGGCGCCCTCATCGGGCGCCGTCTCCGTTCGCGGGTGGCTGCCGAGTCGCCCCGGCCGGGCGTCAGGCGCGGACGGAGCGCTCGAGGCGGCGCTGGAAGCGCTCGACCTGGCCGGCGGTGTCGATGATGTTCTGCTTGCCCGTGTAGAACGGATGGCAGTTGCTGCAGACGTCGACGCGCAGCTCCGTACGGGTCGAGCCAAGCTCGAAGTCCGTCTTGCAGGAACCGCAGTGGACCTTTGCCTGGTGGTACTTGGGATGGATGTTCGGCTTCACGGGTAAGGTGCTCCTTCGACGCCGTCCGTACGGGTCCTGCCCGCCGGTGGTCGCCGCTACTGGACCGCTGCGGCCCTAGGCCTCGGTGGCGACCGGCTCGGTCGCGACCGGCTCAGCTGCGACCGGGATGATCCGGACTCGCTTCTTGTCCCGGGTCTCGTGCTCGAAGCGCACCTTGCCCGTGATCTTGGCGAAGATCGTGTAGTCGTGGCCCAGGCCCGCACCCTCGCCGGCCTTGAACGTCATGCCGCGCTGGCGGACGATGATCGACCCGGCCGTCACGAGCTGGCCGTCTCCGGCCTTGACGCCGAGTCGCTGGCCGACGCTGTCGCGGCCGTTCTTCGAGCTCGAGCCCGCCTTCTTGTGCGCCATCGCTTAGTCGTCCTTCTTCGTGCGGGCAGCGCGCTTCTTGGGCGCGGCCTCGGGGGTCTCGTCGCTCGCGTCGGCCTCGGGGGTCTCGTCGCTCGCGTCGGCCTCGGGGGTCTCGTCGCTCGCGTCGGCCTCGGGGGCCGCCACGGCGGGAGCGGCCTCGGCGACCTCGTCAGCCTCGGGCGTCTCCGCGGCCTCGGGGGTCTCGCCGCTCGCGTCGGCCTCGAGGGCCGCCACGGCGGGAGCGGCCTCGGCGACCTCGTCAGCCTCGGGCGTCTCCGCGGCCTCGGGCGCGGCCTTGGCGCGGGACTTCCTGGGGGCCGGGGCGGCCTCCTCATCGGGAGCGGCCTCGGGAGCCACGACGTTGAGCTTCGCGGCGAGCGCGGCGTCCTCGGCAGCCTGGCGGGCAGCGGCCTCCTCGAGGCGCTTCTTCTCATCGGCCTTCGCGGGCACGGCCCGCTTCTCGGTCTCGGCGGCGCTCTTGCCGCCGAAGCGGATGTCGGCGATGCGCAGGACGGTCAGGTCCTGGCGATGGCCCTTCTTGACCCTGCGGCGGGCCTTCGGCCGGTACTTGAACGCGATGACCTTCTCACCGCGAGTCGCGCCGACGACCTCGGCCTCGACGGCGGCACCGTCGACGATCGGCGTGCCGACGTTGGCCTCGGCTCCGTCGACGACGAGGAGCACGCGGTCCAGCGTGATGTTCTGGCCGGGCTCGACGTCGAGGAGCTCCACCTCGAGCTCGGTGCCGACCTCGACGCGGTACTGCTTCCCGCCGGTCTCGATGACTGCGTACATGGGTCCTCGGAAGAGCGATTGCGGCCGCGGGCGACCGCGACGATGGACATGGTGAAGCGCCCAGCGGCCTTCGCGGGCGCGAACGGAGAGTGTAGGGCGGATGGGCTCAGGGCGTCAACGAAGGCCGGGCGGCCGCTGTCAACGGCCAGCGATTCTGTCCGGGCTAAGCGGCCAGCGACTTTGTCACCGTCG
>Ga0302322_100003327_pt1 | contig 13781 bp, 16 predicted proteins | sample Fen_T0_2_FD_203757 | JGI IMG/M metagenome (GOLD analysis project Ga0302322, IMG submission 203757) | Peat permafrost microbial communities from Stordalen Mire near Abisko, Sweden - Fen_T0_2 | ecosystem: Environmental > Terrestrial > Soil > Wetlands > Permafrost | place: Sweden: Abisko...
TTCGTTCCATTCTCCTGCGGCAATCGCTAGGACAGCCCACTCCGCGTCGTCCACAGAAGGCACGGGATCCCAGGTCCAGTCATTGATCGCGACGAAGAGGCGGAGCGACACCCACGCAGCTCACTTGTTGCCGTCGGGCAAGGGACGGTTCCGAGCGAGCCGGACAATGAGGACCGCCGCCTTGTCGAGGAAGTCGGAGTAGAAGTCGGTCTCCCCAAAGCCTGCCTGCGGAGCGTGCAGGGCCGAGTCGGCGAGGTCAAGCTTCGTGACCTTGATGACGGTGTCGAGATCCCATCCAGTCACCTCGGCGACGCGCCCACCACGTAGATGAGCCCGTTTCCTGTCATGCGACTCGACTCGTCGATCCGGGCTGTCAGGGACTCCCCTGTCATTCGTCGGATCCGGTCTCGTTGTCATCCGCCGCCGGCGCGGCCTCGGCGCGGTGCTTCCTGCGGTAGATGGGCCTGACCACCGTGTCGGCGGCCTCCTCGTCGAGGCTGGGCATCCCGGTCAGCGTGCCCGGGGTGGGATTCGAACCCACACGATCCCTTGGAATCAGAGGGGTTTAAGCCCTCAGCGTCTGCCAGTTCCGCCACCCGGGCGCGGGTGAGACCGCACACGGTAGTGAGGTGGATCGGCAGGGCGACGACGGGGTGCGGCTACGCCGCCACCACGCCGAGCCCGCTCTCGCCCACGACGGCCTCCCACAGCGCGGTGCGCGCCCGGGTTGCCTCGGAGGGATCGAGCTCGTTGGCCACCACGATGCCCTCGACCATGTCGGCCACGACGGCACCGAACGGCCGGCCCTTGAGCTGCACCGCCACCGTGGGCACCGCGCCCCGCGCCGACCACTGGAGGGTGCGCTCGGCGCCCGCGACCCGTGGCGGGCTGCGGAAGCCCGGCACGATCAGGCCGCGCGCCCGGGCGACGGTGGCGAGCGACCGGGCAACGGCGGCGAACTGGACGGACGTGGCTTGCATCGCCATCCAGTATCCCCACGGGGTGTGACACCCATCCCCCGGACGTTGCGGGAGGAGCCGGAGACGCCGGGGATGCAGCGGAAGGGGCGGCCCCGAGCCGTACCCTCAGACGATGGGCGCCACCCTCAACCCCGCACAGCAGGCGGTCCTCGACCGCCTCGGCGCGGGGGCGAGCGTCGACGACCGGCCCGAGTTCCCGCCCGACCTGCGCGACGAGCTGCGCGAGGAGGTCGAGGCCGAGCTGGCCCCCGTCGCGGCCGTGCTGCGCTCCGACCGGGCGCTCGTGGTCGACAAGCGCCTCCTCGGCGGGGTCCACGGCTGCGAGGTCCGCTTCCGCCACGAGCAGGGTGCCGCCTTCGCCATCAGCGTCCCCGTGCTGCGCGGCACGGTCGTGCACAAGGCCGTGGAGCTGGCGGTCAACTGGGACGGCAACCCTCCCCCGGGCGCGCTCGTCGACGAGGCCATCGAGCGCATCGCCCGCGCCGACCACTGGGCGGCCGACTGGCTCGCGGGCGCGTCCGACGCTGACCGGGCCGAGGTGCGGGCGGCGGCCGGCGCCACCGTGGCCAAGTTCCTCGAGTGCTGGCCGCCCCTCGACCGCTCGATGCGGCCCCTCACCGAGGTGACCATGCGGGCCGAGCTCTGCGAGCAGCGGATCCAGCTCAAGGGCCGCGCCGACCTCACCCTGGGCCAACCCGTCGACTCGGGCAACCGCGCCCGCAAGGTCATCGTCGACTTCAAGAGCGGCGGGTTCGCCCCCGTCCACCGCGACGACCTCCGCTTCTACGCCCTGGTCGAGACGCTGCGCATCGGCGTGCCGCCCCGCCTCCTGGTGTCGGCCTACCTCGACAGCGGCACCACCGACGAGGAGGTGGTCACCGAGGGCCTGCTGCGCTCGGCGGTCGCCCGCACGGTCGACGGCGTGCAGCGCTACGCCGCCCTGCGCACCGGTGAGGCCGCACCGGTGAAGCGCCCCTCGGCCGCCTGCCGCTGGTGCAGCCTGCTCGAGGGCTGCGCCGAGGGCACCGCGCACGCCGCCGACACCGACCCGTTCGGGTGAGCGGCGCGCTCAGGTCGCCGGAGAACGGGCCGATGCTTCACAGGATGCCCGGCGCCCCGCTCACGGTCCGACGACCCACCTTCGACTACCCCGACGACCTGCGCGTGGCGTGGAACCCGCGCAACCGCGAGTTCGCCTATGCCGCGAACAGCGTGTCGCTGCTCATGCCCTACGCCGAGCCCTACTTCGTCAGCTCGGTCCGCGCCGCCATCCCCGAGCTCGACGACGCGCTCGCGGCCCGTGCCGCCGACTTCGTCCGCCAGGAGTCCCAGCACCACCGCGCGCACCGGCGCTTCAACGACCTCATCGTCGCCCAGGTCCCCGCGCTTCGCCGCCTCGAGCGGGGCATGAAGCGGGCCTACGGGTGGCTGAGCCGGACCCGCAGCCTCCGCTTCAACCTGGCCTTCGCGGCCGCCTCCGAGACCATCGCGTTCACCCTGGCCCGCTGGGCCGAGGACCACCTCAGCGCCTTCTTCCGCGGCGCCGACGAGACCGCCGCCACGATGTTCCTCTGGCACCTCGCCGAGGAGGTCGAGCACAAGACGGTGGCGTTCGACGTGTTCGAGGCCCTCGGCGGCTCCCGCCTCCGCTACGCCCTGGCCATGACCACGTCGTTCGTGCTGGCCGCCGGCTTCATCGTCCCGTCGATCGTGGTGATGATGGCGCACGACCGCCGCATCCTGAACCCCCTGGCCTGGTTCCGGCTGGTCAGGCTGGCGGTGAGCTTCGTGTTCGAGCTGCTGCCGAACATGGCGGCCTCGATGCTGCCCAGCCACCACCCGTCGAAGTTCGCCGACCCCACCTGGCTCACCACCTGGCTGCAGACGTTCGACCCCGCCACCGGCACCATGCCCGACTGGGGCCTCGGCGAGCTGCTCGCCTCGTGACCTCCCGACCCCCCGGATCTGCCCGAACGCGCCCCGGGTAGCATCGCCCCATGCCCTCAAAGGCCGCCGGCCCCCAAGGTGCGACCCGAGCCGAGCTGGTGCCCGTGCCCGCGCTGGTGCCGCCCGACGAACCGCCCCAACACCTCCCCGACCCCCGCCGCTCCGATGTCGACGAGTGGGGCCGCAGCGAGCACATGCGCGAGCTCAGCCGCAGGCTCTACGACCCGATCTACAGCAAGTGGTTCCGCGTCGAGTGGGACGGGCTCGAGAAGATCCCCGACGACGGTGGCGCGCTCATGGTGGCGAACCACGCCGGGGCGATCCCCTCCGACGCCCCGGCCATCATGCACGGCATCGAGAAGGAGCTGCAGCGCCCCGTCTACGGCCTGGCCGACCAGATGTTCAAGACGCTGCCGGTCATCGGCACGCTGTGGTCGCGCGCCGGGGGCGTCGTGGCCCACCCCGACAACGCCTACCGGCTGCTGCGCGAGCAGAAGCAGCTCGCGCTGGTGTTCCCCGAGGGCACCAAGGGCCCCTCGAAGACCTTCAACCAGCGCTACCAGCTGCGCCGCTTCGGCCGCGGCGGCTACGTCGAGATCGCCATGCGGTCCGGCGTGCCCGTGGTGCCGCTCGCCGTGGTGGGCGCCGAGGAGTCGATGCCCATCGTGTTCAAGCTGCCGGCGGTGGCCAAGGCGCTCGGCATCCCCTACTTCCCCATCACCGCCAACATGCTGGCGCTCGGTCCCTTCCTGGGGCCGCTCGCCACCGCCGCCTACTTCCCGGCGAAGTTCAAGATCAAGGTGCTCGACCCGGTCCACTTCGACGTCGAGCCCGACCAGGCCCGCTACTCGCGGAGCCGCATCATGGAGGCGTCCGAGGCCATCCGCCAGCAGATCCAGGAAGCGCTCTACGACATGCTCCGCACCCGCCGCTCGGTCTGGTTCGGGTAACGGCCGTGGGACGTCGCATCCTCGTCACCGGCCTCGGCACCTTCTGGGGCGGCCGCGTCGCCCAGGCCCTCGAGGCCCAGCCCGACGTCGACGTCATCATCGGCCTCGACACCCGCACGCCGTCGGTCAAGCTCGAGCGCACCGAGTACGTCCGCAGCGACGAGAACTACTCGATCCTGTCGCGCATCGTGGCCGCCACCGGCGTCGACACCATCGTGCACACCTTCCTGGTGGTCGACAGCACCCAGATGGCCGCGCGCACCATGCACGAGATCAACGTCATCGGCACCATGAACCTGTTCGCCGCGGCCTCCGCGCCCGGCAGCACCGTGCGCAACGTGGTGGTGAAGTCCTCGGCGCACGTCTACGGCGCCTCGGCCGCCGATCCGGTGTGGTTCACCGAGGACACCCGCCGCAAGGCGCCGCTGCGCACCCGACTCGAGCGCAGCCTGGTCGAGGTCGAGGGCTACGTGCGCGACTTCGCCCTCGACAACCCCCACGTGCGCGTGGCCCTGCTGCGGTTCTCCAACGTGGTCGGCCCCACCATCGTCACCCCGCTCACCAAGGCGCTGCGACTGCCGCTGGTGCCCTCGATCTTCGGCTTCGACCCGCGCTTCCAGTTCACCCACGAGGACGACGTGATCCGTTCGATCCAGCACGTCCTCGACCACGACGTGGCCGGCATCTACAACGTCGCCGGCGACGGCCTGCTGCCCTGGAGCGAGGTCGCGGCGATCTGCGGGAAGCGCACCATCCCCATGCCACCGTTCGCCACGGGCCTCGCCACCGATCCGCTGCGGCGCCTGGGCGTCGACCTGCCGCCCGAGCTGCTCACGCTCCTGCGCTACGGCCGCGGCGTCGACAACCGCCGCCTCCAGCGCGACGGCTTCCGCTACGAGTACACCTCGGCCGGCGCGGTCGAGGCGTTCGTCGAGGCGTCGCGCCTGCGCGACACCGTGGGCGACCACCAGCCCGCCTACCGCTACCAGCGCGACGTCGAGCTGTTCTTCCGCCACTCCCCCTCGGTGCTGCGCAACCAGCCCTCCGTCGAGTCGAAGTCGTAACGCCACCCTTCCGGCCGGCTGCTGTACTGGGCCCATGAGCGACGCGCCGGCCGTCCGTGGAGCCACGCCGCCCCCGGGCGGGCTCGCCGGCACGGCGCTCACGCACAACCCGGCGAGCGGCGTCACCGGAGGCATCTGGCGCGTCGAGCGCGGCGGTCGACGCCTGGTGTGCAAGCTCCTCACGCCGCCCACCTTCCGGGGCCCGCGCGACGCCGCGGTACCGCCGTGGTGGTCCGCCTCCGACGACCCGCGGCACTGGAACTACTGGCGCCGCGAGCTGCTCGCCTACCAGGACCGCCTCGTCGACGCCTGGGGTGAGCCCGAGCTCGACATGGCCACGCTCGTCGACGTCGTCGAGCGCGACGACGGCGGGGTCGAGCTGTGGCTCGAAGCGGTCGACGGTGAGCCCGGCGCGGCCTTCTCCACGGAGCGCACGGCTGCCTTCGCTGCGGCGTTGGGGCGCGGGCAGGGCCGGCTCGCCACCGACGGCGCCCCGGCGGAGGGCTCGCCCCCTCCCGCGCCGCGCTTCGACCGGCCGTGGCTGAGCCACTCGTTCCTGGCCACCTACCCCGAGTCGAAGCCGGTCGACGAGGAGCTGTTCCACGACGACCGGCGCTGGGACCATCCGCTGGTGCGCGACACGCTCGGACCCCTCCGGTCGCGGCTGGAGAGGCTCCGCGACGAGCGCAGCCGGTTCGTCGCGCTGCTCGACGGGCTCCCGCAGACGCTGTGCCACCTCGACACCTGGCCCCACAACCTCATCGGGCGGCCCGACGGCCGCACCGTGCTCCTCGACTGGGCCTTCGCCGGCAGGGCGGCACTCGGTGAGGACGTCGGCAACCTCGTCCCCGACTCGGTCTTCGACCTCCTCGTCCCCTCGTCGCGGCTGCCTGCCCTCGCCGCCGCCGTCACCGAGGCCTACGTCGGCGGCGTGGCCGAGAGCCCGTGGGGCGGCGACGAGCGCCTGGCCCTGCTCGGCATGCGTGCCTCCGCGGTGAAGTACCACTGGCTGGCTCCCCTGATGCTGGCCCAGGCCGACCGCGAGGAGCACCCCGACTACGGCGGCGTCGGCACGGTCGATCCCCTGGTCCGCTACGCCGAGAGGGCCGCGGGGCTGGCGCTGCTCTGCGACTGGGCCGACGAGGCCCGGGCACTGGCCGGCCGCCTCGGACGCTGGTAGCCACCCGCCACCTCGCGGCTGCGAGACTTTGGCCATGGCCCTGATCCGCGTCGACACGTCCGCAGCCGTCGCCACCCTCACCCTCGACGACCCGGCGCGGCGCAACGCGCTCACCGAGCCGATGGTCGACGAGATCGTGGCGGCGTTCGACGCCTTCGAGGCCTCACCCGACGTCCGGGCCGTGGTGGTCACCGGTGCCGCGCCGGCGTTCTGCGCAGGTGCCGACCTGTCGCACCTCGGCGGGGCGGGCGGCGCCGGCGACGGGGGGGCCCGCGCCGGGCTGCGCCGCATCTACGAGGGATTCCTCCGGGTCAGCCGCTGCAGCCTGCCCACCATCGCGGCGGTCAACGGGGCGGCCGTGGGCGCCGGCATGAACCTGGCCCTGGCGTGCGACGTGCGCCTCGCCGGCGCCTCCGCCCGCTTCGACACCCGCTTCCTGCAGCTCGGCATCCACCCGGGCGGCGGGCACACCTGGATGCTCGAGCGCGCGGTCGGGCCGCAGGCCGCGGCAGCCACCGTGCTGTTCGGCGAGGTCCTCACCGCCGCCGACGCCGAGCGCGTGGGCCTCGTCTGGCGCACCGTGCCCGACGAGGAGCTCGCCGAGGTGGCCCGCGCCCTGGCCGAGCGCGCCGGCGCCGCGCCCCGCGAGCTGCTCGTGCGGGCGAAGGCCACGCTGCGGCGCATGCCCGACGTCGCCACGCACGCCGAAGCGGTCGACGTGGAGCTCGACCCGCAGGTCTGGTCGATCGGTCAGCCGGAGTTCCAGGCCCGGCTCGCCGCGCTGCAGGAGCGCATCACCAGCCGCTGAGCAACGTCTGCGGTCGGGCTAGAGCCACTCCTTCTCGAGCTCGTCGCGGCGCTGGTCCCACTCCTCGACCGTGAGCGCGTAGCGCACGTGGTCCTCCCACGCGCCGTTGATCTCGAGGTAGCGCACCGCGATGCCCTCGTCGCGCAGGCCCAGCTTCTCGACCACGCGGCGGCTGGCGCTGTTGCGGGGGATGATCGAGATCTGCAGCCGGTGGAGGTACAGCTCCTCGAAGGCGTGGCGTGCGAGCACCACCACCGCTTCGGGCACGTAGCCGTGCCCCGCGGCCCGCTGGTCGATCCAGTACCCCACGTAGCCGCTCTGGAAGGCGCCGCGCTGCACCGACGAGAGGTTGATCTCGCCCACGAACGCGCCTTCGGCGAAGATGCCGAACCCGTAGCCGGCTCCCAGCTGGCGCTCGCGGTGGCGGGCGCTGCACCGCACCGCGAAGGCGTCGCGGTCGGTGGTGGGGTCGGGGGCGTTGGGCGAGCGCTGCGGCTCCCACTTGAGCAGCCAGTCGGCGCTGCTGGTGCGCACCTCGCGCCACGCGTCGAAGTCGGAGAGGGCGAGGGGGCGCAGCATGATGCGGCGCCCGAAGAGCGTGGTCGACGTGTCGAACATCTCGGTGGACCCCGACCGGGAGCTGCGGCGCATCATCGTCCGAGCAGCTCGCCCACAGCGGCCAGCAGGAGGGTGACGTTGCGGCGCCGCGCACCGTGGCCCATGCACCCGATGCGCCACGAGGTACCCGCCCAGGCACCGAGCCCACCACCGACCTCGATGCCGAAGTCGTCGAGCAGGGCGCGGCGCACGACGGCCTCGTCGACCCCTTCGGGGAGGCCCACGCTCGTGAGCTGTGGCAGCCGGTGACCGTCGGCGGCGAGCAGCTGGAACCCGAGCTTCTCGAAGCCGGCCTGCAGCGCCTCGCCGCACGCCGCGTGGCGTGCCCAGGCCTGCTCGAGGCCCTCGTCGAGCACGTGTCCCAGACCGGCGTGCAGCGCCGCGACCATGGCCGTCGGCGCGGTGTGGTGGTAGCGGCGCCCGGCGTCGGCGGAGACGTAGTCGGAGATCAGCCGCAGGTCGAGGTACCAGCTCTGGCTCCGCTCGACGAAGCGCTCCCGCGCCCGCTCGCTCACCGTGAGGGGCGCCAGGCCAGGAGGCACCCCGAGGCACTTCTGCGTGGCGCTGTAGGCGATGTCGATGCCCCACCCGTCGACCTCGACGGGGATGCCACCGAGCGAGGTGACGGTGTCGACGAGCAGCAGCGCGTCGCCCTTGCCCCGGCCCAGCTCCTCGATCTCGGTGCGCACGCCGGTGGAGGTCTCGGCGTGCACCACGGCGATGACCTTCGGCGACGGGTGCGCCGCCAGCAACGCTCCCGGGTCGAGAGGGCGGCCCCACGGCGCGTCGACGCGCACGACCTCGGCGCCACAGCGCGCGGCGACGTCGCACATCCGCTCGCCGAACACGCCGTTGACGCCCACCACCACCGTGTCGCCCGGGGCGACCACGTTCACGAAGGCGGCTTCCATCCCCGCCGACCCGGTGCCGCTGATCGGCAGCGTGAGCTCGTTTGAGGTGCGGAACACCCGGCGGAGCCGCTCACAGGTGTCGTCGAGGAGCGCCAGGAACTCGGGATCGAGGTGCCCGAGCAGGGGTCGGGCGAACGCCTGGGCGACCTCGGGGTAGGGGTTGGAGGGCCCAGGCCCCAGGAGGACCCGGTCGCTGAGCGGCATCGCCGGCGATGTTAGAGGACGCATCAGCTCCCGGCTTCGGGCGCCGCGGCGAGCAGCAGCTCGATGGCGATGGCCACGCCGTCGTCGGCGTGGTGGCCCGCGCGCTCGGAGAACTCGGCCAACACCGTCGGGTGGGCGTTGTCCATGGCCACACCACGGCCGGCCCAGCGCAGCATCTCGAGGTCGTTCTGGTTGTCGCCGAACGCGACCACCTCGTGGGACCCGATGCCGAAGCGGGCGCAGACGCGGGCCAGCGCGGCGGCCTTGTCGACCCCTCCGGCCATGACCTCGACCGACCTCGCGCCGGAGTGCGTGACGGTGAGACCGGGTGGCAGGGCCGCGGCGACCGCGGCCAGCAGCGCGTCGTGGCTGATGTCGGGGTGGGCCACGAACACCTTCAGCAGCGCCACCCCCTCGGCCCTCCTGGGGCCGGCCTCACCGGCGACGGCCCGGATGGTGGCGCCCACCTCGGGCTCGGCGTCGAGGAACCCCGGAGCCCAACCGAAGCCCTCGACCGACTCCCAGCCGAAGCTCACACCGGGGACCCCTGCCCCGATGGCCGCGAACATCCCGGCGGCGGCCTCGGCGCTGACGGGGTGCTGCTCCTGAACGCGGCCGCCGGCGACGTCGTAGACGGTGGCACCGTTGGAGCAGATCGCCACGTCGATGTGGCCGCTGGGGCCGACCAGCGGCACCGCGGTGTGGTGGCTGCGACCGGTGGCGGCAACCACGTGCACCCCGGCGCGCCGGGCGGCCGCGAGGGCCGCGAGGGTGCGCTCGGAGATGCGGTCGTCGGGACCGAGGAGGGTGCCGTCGAGGTCGGTGGCGATGAGCCGCACGGGAGGGGTCACGCGGCCCCCAGCAAGCTCATCGCGAGGCCGTCGAGGATGTCGGCCTCCGACACCACCAGCGAGGCGACGCCGGCAGCCCGCACGAGCGCGCGCAGCACGAGGCAGCCACCCACGATCACCTCGGCCCGCCCGGGCTCGACACCGGGCACCTCGGCGCGGGCCGCGACCGGCAGCGCCGCGAGCCGGTCGGTGATGGCCTCGATGGAGGCGGTGGTGAGCACGGCGTGGTGGATGCGGTCCCGGTCGTACGTCGTGAGGCCCTGCTCGACCGCGGCGACGGTGCTGACCGTGCCCGCCAGCCCGAGCAGCGAGGCCCCGCGCGCGCCCGGGAGGTCGTCGAGCGCCTCGGCGATGCGGGTGCCGAGGTACACGGAGGCCTCGTCGAGCTCGTCGGTGGTCGGCGGGTCGTGGTGGAGGTGGCGCTCGGTGACGCGGACGCAGCCCACGTCGAGCGAGGTGACGCCTCCGACGTCGGGTCGGCCGCTGGGTGGGAACGACCCGACCACCAGCTCGGTCGACCCGCCGCCGATGTCGGCCACGAGGTACGGACCACCCGGGACGGGGAGGTCGGCGGTGGCACCGAGGAACGAGAGCCGGCCCTCCTCGTCGCCGGCGAGGAGCTCGGGGCGCGACCCGAGCGCGGCCGTGGCCGGGTCGAAGAAGTCGTCGCGGTTGGCAGCGTCGCGCGCGGCGGACGTGGCCGTGGCCCGCACCTCGGTGGCCCCGTGCCGCTCCAGCACCGTGCGGTACTCGGCCAGCACATCGGTGGTGCGGCCGATCGCCTCGGGCTCGAGGCGGCCGGTGGCGTCGACGCCCTGGCCCAGCCGGGTGATCCGCATGAGCCGCTCGATCGTGACCAGCTCACCGTCGTCGCCGAGGCGCGCCACCAGGAGGCGGGTGGAGTTGGTGCCGCAGTCGACCGCGCCGACGACGCGGGGTGTGCTGGGCGAAGAGGTACCCGTCATGGCTGTGTTGGCTCCTGGAGTTCCGGCGGGTGGTCCGCGGGATCGTAGGGGCCACCGGCACCCGGGCCCGGCGGGTCGAGCCGCGCCGCGACCCAGCGCCCGACCGGGTCGTCGCCGCCCGCCAGGTGCCAGGCGTAGTGGGCGTGCAGGCACTTGACCCCGCGTCGGGTGCCGCCCACGCCGCCCGAGGGTCGGGGACCGGTGTGGGTCGGGGGGATGAGGGCGTCACGCTCGGCGGCGTAGCGCCGGTGCGCGGCGTCGAGCTCGGCGGCGTCGACCTCGGCCTCCGACCGGTTCACCCCGCCCTCGGACTCGAGCCGGCCGACCCGGGCCCGCTCCGGCTCCCCCACCAGCCAGTACCGGGTGGGCATGGGGGTGCCGTCGTCGAGGAGCGGGGCGTTGGCGATCACCAGCGGCGAGCCGTCGGCGTGCCGCACCACCACCTCGAACGCGCCGGCGGGTGGGCGGCCGAGCAGCGCCTCCACCGCCACGAGATCGTCGGGGTCCACCACGTCAGGATCCCCGACCGTCGCCCGGCGAGGCCAACCCCAGCAGCTTCGGGGTGAGGTAGGCCCACACGAACTTCAGCGCCGGCGTGTTGAAGTGCACGCCGTCGTAGCGGAGGGTGACCCCGTCGACGGTCTTGCGGTAGGTGCCCCCGGGGCACAGGAACGGCGAGATCGGCACGATCTTCAGCTGCGAGGCGTGCGTGGCCGCGAAGCGCCGGAACACGCCGTTGAGCCAGGCCACGCGCCGGTCGTCGCCGCGCACGTTCGGCCCACCGCCCAGGTCGAACTCGGTGGGGCGCATGCACGGCACGTCGAGCATGGCCACGGGCGCCCGGGTGCGGGACGTGAAGTAGTCGAGGTAGAGCTGAAGGCGCTGGTCGATGACGTGCTCGTAGTCGGCGGTGAACACCTTGTGGTCGGCCCCCTGGATCACCCGGTTGTAGACCTCCCAGGCGCCGACCTCGAACAGCACCAGGTCGGGCTTCTGCGCCAGGCCGTAGTCCCACGCCTGGCGCATGCCCGAGCACGAGCCCGCGGACCCGTCCCACACCAGGTCGGCCGTGATGGTGTTGCCGGAGTAGGGCACCAGGCCACAGCCCAGCTGGCCGGTGCCGATCACCGTCACCTTCGGCGTGACGGGACCGGTGGCGCCGTACGCCAGCTTGAACGCCACGGAGTCGCCCACGACCATCACGCGCAGCTTGCCCGGCTCGAACGGGACGGGCCCGGGGAGCTTCGCCGCCGACGCCGTGCCGCCGGTGCCGAAGAGGGGCACCGACGCCGTGCCGTGCCCGATCAGCAGCACCGAGGCCACGAGCACCGCCGCGCTCGCGACCCCCGCGAAGCCGGCCGTGGCCCGACCCGGGGAGCGCATGGCGCCCCAGTTCGCGGTGCGGATCGGGCGCTCGACCGCGTAGTACGAGACGGTGCTCACCGCGAAGGTGACCGCGAGCCGGACGGCGGTGAGGGCGTGGGGTGACAGGTGCACGCGCGCGGGGTTCAGCCACACGTCGATCGGCCAGTGCCACAGGTAGAGCCCGTAGGAGATGCGCCCGATCCACGCCAGCGGGGCCAGCCCGAGCAGCCGCTTGAAAAGGGTGGGCACGGGGGCCATGGCCGCGTCGACGACGAGCAGGCCCGCCACCACGAACGGCACGTAGCCGCCCAGGTAGAGCCAGTGGGCGGTGCCGGCGACGGCCACGAAGTACCAGCCGATGACGGCGAGGCCCACGACGCCGAGCACCTGGCCCGGGCGCGCCGCCCACCCGGGCCGGGCCGGGTGCTGGTGGCGCCAGATGGCCAGGGCCGCGCCGAGCAGCAGCACGTAGGCGTGCGAGTCGGTGCCGTAGTAGGCGCGCGACGAGTCGGCGTGGGCCGGGACGAGGTGGGCCATCCACCCCAGCGACGCGCCCGCCAGCGCCAGCACGAAGGCCAGCAGCACGTCGAGGCGCCGCGACAGGCGCCGCAGCGCGACGGTCAGCACCAGGGGCCACACCAGGTACCACTGCTCCTCGACCGAGAGCGACCAGAGGTGGCGCAGCGGCGAGGGCTCCAACGAGCCCGCGAAGTACGACTGGTGGCTGGAGACGAAGCGCCAGTTGGCCACGTAGAAGAGCGACGACACCGCGTCGAGGCGCACCGCCGAGCGTGTCGCCGCGGGCGCCACCACCCGCATGTAGACGCTCACCGCCAGCAGCACCAGCAGCAGGGCGGGGAACAGCCGGCGGACGCGCCGGGCGTAGAAGCCACCGAGCGCGATCCCACCCGTGCGGTGCCACTCGCGCAGCAGCAGGGTGGTGATGAGGAACCCGCTCAGGACGAAGAACAGGTCGACGCCGAGGAAGCCCCCCACGACCCGCTCGATGCCCGCGTGGAACACCAGCACGCCCAGCACCGCCACCGCCCGGATGCCGTCGAGCGCCGGTTGGTAGCCGAGGGTGCGCGAGCCCGGGGTGGAGCCGGTGCCGGTCAACGGACGGTCGCCGGGGCGGCGCCCGCGCGCCGGCGGATGGCCACCAGTCGAGGTCGGAGCCAGTCCCACAGCAGCGGCGTGGAGGTCCGTTGGTCGAGGTGCACGCCGTCGGGCCGCACCACCACCCCGTCGCGGTGCACGAGGAACTTGCCGCCCGGGCACAGCCACGTCGACCAGGGCACCACCGTCACCCGGGAGGCCCGGGCGGCAGCCACCTCGTGCAGGATGCCGTTGACGAGGGCCACCCGCCGCGAGTTGTTGCGCGGGCTGGTGGCATCGCCGAGCGCGAAGTTCTCCTGGTGCATGCAGGGCGCGTCGAGCACGACGATGGGCACGGTCGTGTGGGCGGCGATGCTGTCGAGCTCCGACCCGAGCTTGGCCGCGAGGAGCCGCCGGTACTCGTCGCTGTAGAACGGGATGTGCCGGCCTCCGATGATGTGGTCATAGACCTCCCAGGCACCGAACGACATCACCACCATCTGGGGCTTGGCCGAGAGGCCCCGCTCGAGGTTCTTGCGCGCGGTGCTGCACGGCGGCAGGCCCCCCTGCTGCATCTCGATGCCGTTCACGTACAGGTCCCCCGGGAGCACCCCGCAGCCGAGGATGGCCGCGTCGATGATCTTCAACCCCTGCTGCTTCGGCACGCCCCAGGCGATCGACCAGCCCACCGAGTCGCCGACGACGAGGACCCGCAGGTCGGACGGGAGGCTGGCTGCCGGTGGGCGCACGTGCACCACGGGCGCGGCGCTGACCGCCCGGATGCGGGTGCCCCAGCCGTTCGCCATGAACGCCAGCATCAGGGCGGCCGCGAACCCGGCGACC
>Ga0302322_100003328_pt1 | contig 13780 bp, 9 predicted proteins | sample Fen_T0_2_FD_203757 | JGI IMG/M metagenome (GOLD analysis project Ga0302322, IMG submission 203757) | Peat permafrost microbial communities from Stordalen Mire near Abisko, Sweden - Fen_T0_2 | ecosystem: Environmental > Terrestrial > Soil > Wetlands > Permafrost | place: Sweden: Abisko...
GGCGCGGCGGACCATCTCCTGGGCGGAGCGGTAGTGGTCCGGGTCCGTTGTCCGGATGAACCGGTCCGGGCTGATCAGCAGCGCGTCCTCGGCCGCCTTGAACAGCTGGACCTTCTCGTCCACGAACGCGCGGGGGGTCTTGCCCGCTGCCTCGGCCGACTGCGCGATGTTGACGCTGTGCTCGTCGGTGCCGGTCAGGAAGCGCGTGTCGTGGCCCTGCATCCGGTGCCAGCGCGCGACGACGTCGGCGCCGATGACCTCGTACACGGTGTGGAGGCCGGGCGCGTTGTTCGCGTAGGCGATGGCGGTCGTGAGGTAGAAGCGCGGGCGGTCGGACATGGCCCGGCGATGGTAGCAGCGCGCGGGGACGGCGCGGCCCCTCGCCACGGTGACCGGGACCGCGCCGGCCCGGCTCAGGCGCCGCCCAGCGCCCCCGCGAAGAAGTCCGCCAGCCGGCGCTCGTACGCCTCGGGCTGGAGGAAGGCCGCCTGGACGTGCTCCGCTCCCGGGAGGATCCACGGGTCCACGGGGCTCCCGCCGTCGGTCGCCGCCTTCGCCAGCGCGCGGCCCTGGTCGACGGGGATCGTGCCGTCGGCGTCGCCGTGGACGATGAAGACGGGCCGTCCCCCCAGCTTCTCGCGGAAGATCCGCGCGGGGCTGTCGCCGAGGAGGTCGTCGCCCGAGATGAGCCCCCCCATGAACAGCGCGCCCGGCACCACCCAGGCCGGCGTGTCGTGGGCCTCGGCATAGGCCGTGGTCGCCGTCAGGATGTCCGCGTACGGGCTGTCGAGGAACCCGGCCGCGACCGCCGGCTCGTGGCCCATCGCGTAGGCGACCGAGCCGGCACCCATGGAGCCCCCGTACAGGCCGATGCTCCCGGCCGGGTATCCCTTGTCGCGCAGCCAGTGCCACGCACCCAGCACGTCCTGCCACTCGTCCACGCCGCCCGACCAGTGGCCGTCCTCGATGTCGGACTCGCCGTGGTCGCGGAGGTCCAGGACCAGTACGCCGAACCCGTGGCGGACCAGCATGCCCGCCGGCAGGAGGGTCACGGCATCGCGGCGGCACGAGCCACGACCGTGGACGACGATGACGACCCGGCCCGATCCATCGGCCGGCGGCCTCCACCAGGCCCGCAGGTGGAGACCCGGGGTCAGGCTCTCGAACCCGACGTCCTCGGCGGCGAACCGGTAGGGCGTGGCGTCGATGGTGGGCCCCCGGCCGATCCGCCACGTCGCGACGAAGTTCGCCGGCGTCTGCCCGGGGCGCTCCTCGACGCAGGTCGAGTTGACGGCCGTCACGCGGGCCCACGCCACGGCCGAGAACCCGAGATAGGCGGTCGCCAGGACGACCGGGATGACGATCCCCAGGGCGAGGCCGAGCCGGCGGCGCGGGCGAGCGCGGGCGCGGGGCCGGGTCGGGCGCAGCTCCCGAGTCGAGGAACCGGCGAGACGGCGACGCGCCGAGAGGCGGACCCTGCGGACCGGGCCGGCCCGCACGGCCCGGTGGACCCCGTGGCGGGCACGCCCCAGCGTCGCCTGCAGCCTGCCCGGATGCGCCACGTGGACGGCGGACGGAAAGGCGGTTCGCGCGACCCGCTCGTCGAAGGCTTGGCCGCCGTCGCCGTCGGAGAACACGTCCGCGAGCCCGTGCCGGCGCAGGTAGGCCTGGAACGCGGCGAAGCGCGCCGGATGCCCCTCGTTGAGGCTCGAGTAGTCCGCGGCGTCGTACAGCTCGGCCGCATCGATGTCGGGGCCGGCCTCCTCGATCGGGCGGTGCGGGATCGCGAGGTACCGCGCGAGCTCGAGGGTGCGGGAGTCGTGTGCGAGGACGAACGCCGGCGTCCCGGCCAGCACCGCGGCGATGTTCCCGTGGATCCGCGTGCCGAAGGCGAAGTCGGCCGTCCGCAGGTCGTCGATCCAGGGCCACGGCTCCACGTAGAAGCGGACGCGATCCTGCCCGAACAGCGGGTGCGACAGGTGCTCGGGCACCGCCTCCGGCCCGCTGGCACCGGCTCGCGACTCGCCGAAGAGCAGCCTGCCGAGCGTCTCGAGATCCTGTGCGATGTACGTCAGACCGCTGTAGCGCTCCATGTGGTGGGCCACGATCGGACCCATCGCTGCCACGTACGGCGTGACGTTCATCGAGATCGGCGAGTCACGCTCGAGGCGCGGCGCCTTCTTCTCCACGTGGAGGTCCGGGCCCCACAGGAACATCGACGGACACCCGATCACCTCGACATCACCGAAGCCCAGGCCGCGGAGGTAGTCGAAGGTGTACTCGCCGCGCACCCCGATCGAGGGACCGTGGTCGAGGACCGCCGACATGAAGGCCCTCACGCTCCGCTCCATCGGCTTGAGGCGGGCGGGGTCGCCATCCGGCCCCGTCTGGGCCCCGATCCCGAGGATCACGACCGGGATCCGCAGGCGTCGGATGAGCTGGGTCAGCCCGATGAGCGTGTCCTCGTAGCTCAGCCGCAGCGCGTTGGCGAGGGGGATCACGTAGGCGTCGTAGCGCTCGTTGATCTCGTCGGCCAGCCCGGGCGCGGCGTGGAGGCCGTCCGGCGCGATGGTCGCGCCCGGCACGCCGAGGATCTTCCAGGTCGACTGCAGGAAGATCAGGTTGCCGGCGTTGGTCCCGACGAGGTTGCGCTGGAAGACCTGCTCCGGCGAGACCACCTCGAACGGGTCCTTCGGCGAACGGAGCAGGAGGCGGCGATGATGGCCCCGATCGGACGCGCGGTCGGTGGCCGGCATGTCCGCCGTGGCCGGCGCGCCGTCGGGCGCCGGTGACCCCGCCCCCCCGTCCGCCAGGTCGCGGATCGCCATCTTGCTTCTCCTCGGGCGTCGAGATGCAGCGTAGCGGTCCGTCGGCGCCAGCGCTCGGGGCCAGAGCCGATGGTCCCGCCGCCGGTCGGGAACGGTCGCCACGCCGTGGCGGGTGGGGCTAGTGCCGGAAGTGCCGCCTCCCCGTGACGAGCATCGCCGCGCCCGCCCGCTCGACGTGCGCCAGCACCTCGGCATCGCGCATCGATCCGCCCGGCTGGACGATGGCCGTCACCCCGGCCTCCAGCAGGACCTGCGGGCCATCGGCGAACGGGAAGAAGGCGTCCGATGCGGCGACCGCACCGGTCGCGCCGGCCTCGCCCTGGAACTGGCGCGCCTTGTCCACGGCGCCCCTGCAGGCGTCCACGCGGCTCACCTGGCCGGAGCCGAGGCCCACGAGCATCCTGTCCCGCACGAGCACGATCGCGTTCGAGACGACACCGCGGCAGAGGCGCCAGGCGAGGTCGAGGTCGCCGAGCTCGCGCTCGGTGGGGCGTCGGGACGTCGTGCAGACCCACTCGGCGGGGTCGTCGGGCAGGGCGTCCGGGGTCGTGACCAGCACGCCGCCGCCCGCCGTCCGGAAGGAGCCGAGGGGGTCGGCGGTGACGGCCGTCGTCCCGGTTCCCAGCGAGGCGTCGACGACCAGGCGCAGGTTCGGCTTGGTGGCCAGGATCTCGCGCGCGTCCTCGTCGAACGCCGGGGCGACGACCACCTCGAGGAAGATCGACACCAGCCGCTCGGCCAGCGCCCGGTCCACGGGCCCGGTGACGGCGACGACGCCCCCGAAGGCCGAGACGGGGTCGCCGGCGAGCGCCGCCTCCCAGGCCTCGAGCAGGGTCGGGCGCTCGGCGGCGCCGCACGGGTTGGTGTGCTTGCAGATGACGATGGCCGGGCCGCGCATCAGCCGCCCGAGGGCCGCCGCCGCCGAGGCGTCCAGCACGTTGTTGTAGGACAGGGCCTTGCCCTGGAGCGGCGGCCCGCCGGTCGCGAACGGGCCCTCGCCGGAACGCGGCTCCCGGTCGGTCCGGCGGTAGCGGGCGGCGGGCTGGTGCGGGTTCTCGCCGTAGCGGAGGGTCTCGACCTTCTCCATCGAGATGGTCAGGACCGGCGGATACGGGTCGCCGGCACCGGGGAGGCCGGGCTCCGCGGGGAGCTCGACGCCGGCCTCGGACATCCGCGATGGCAGCTCGGCGGCGATCCGCGCGTCGTAGGCGGCGGTGTGGCGGAAGGCCTCGACGGCAAGCGCGGACCGCAGGCCCAGCGGGATGGCGCCGTGCTCGTCGAGCGCGGCCAGCACGGCCTGGTACCGGGCGGGCGAGGTGACGATCGCGACGCTGGCATGGTTCTTCGCCGCGGCACGCACCATCGACGGACCGCCGATGTCGATCTCCTCCACCAGGTCGTCGAAGGAGAGACCGGGCTTGCTGGCCGCCTCGGCGAACGGGTACAGGTTGACGACGACGAGGTCGAACGGGGCGATCCCCGCGGCCAGCAGCGCCTGCCTGTGGTCGGCGCGCCTGCGGTCGGCCAGGAGGCCGCCGTGGACGCGCGGGTGGAGCGTCTTGACCCGCCCGTCGAGCATCTCGGGGAAGCCCGTGACCGCGGCGACGTCCGTGACCGGGAGGCCGGCCGCGCGCAGCGCCCGGGCGGTACCGCCGGTGCTGACCAGCTCCCAGCCACGCGCCACCAGGCCGCGTCCCAGGTCCGCGAGGCCGCTCTTGTCGCTCACGGACAGCAGGGCGCGGAGCGGGACCGGCATCGCGGCGTCGGCGGTCGCGGGGTCGAAGGTCGCGCGGCGGGCGCCCTCGCCGGCCGTCAGCGCCCCCGCCAGCAGGGCCGCCACCGCCGCGGGCAGCAGCCGGTGCTCGACCGGGTGGATCCGCGCCAGCAGGCTGTCCTCGGTATCCCCGGGCAGGACGGGCACGGCCTCCTGGGCCACGATCGGCCCGCCGTCCAGGGTCGCGTCCACGAGGTGGACCGTCACGCCGGTCACCGCCACGCCGGCCGCCAGGGCATCGCGCGCCCCGTGCAGCCCCGGGAACGACGGCAACAGCGAGGGGTGCACGTTGAGGATCCGCCCGCCGAAAGCGGCCAGCACGGCCGGACCGACCAGGCGCAGGTACCCCGCCAGCACCACGACATCCGGCTCGACCGCCGCCAGCGTCCCGGCCAGGACCGCGTCCTCGCCGCCGGGGACCAGGATGGTGTCGATCCCCTGCTCCGCCGCCCAGTCCAGGCCCGCACACGCGCGGTCCGCGAAGACGAGGGCCACCACGCCGCCCAGCACGCCGCGCTCCGCCGCGGCGACGAGCGCCCGCAGGTTCGACCCTGTGCCCGACACCCCCACCGCGATCCGTCCGCTCATCGCGCGATCTCCTCCTCCGTGTACCGGCCGCCGATCGCGGCCGCCTCCACCACCTCGCCGACGACCCAGGCCGGCACGCCGCGCGCCGTCGCCAGCTGCACGCTGCGCGCCGCCGCCTCCGGCGGCACGACGATCACCATCCCCAGGCCGGCGTTGAACGTCGCCCGCAGCTCCGTGTCCGGGATTCCACCCAGCGCGCCCAGGACGCGCATCACGGACGGCAGCGGCCACGTTGTCGGGTCCAGGCGTGCCCCCAGGGGCTCAGGCAGCGCCCGCGGCACGTTGCCCGGGAGCCCGCCGCCGGTGATGTGGGCCATCCCGCGCACCTCGTGGCCCTCCGCCGCCAGGCCGGCGCGGATCGCGAGCAGGTCCTTCGCGTAGATGCGGGTCGGGGCCAGGAGGACGTCACCCAGGGTCGCGTCGACAAGGCCGGGCTCGGCGATCAGCTCGAAGCCTGACGGCGAGCAGCCCAGGGCCCGGCAGGCCACGCCGCCATACGGCGCGTCCAGCGCCAGGTGGTGGTCGCGCACGAGCGCCCGGACGAGCGAGTAGCCGTTGGCGTGGAGCCCGGACGAGGCGAGGCCCACGATCGCGTCGCCGGCCCGCGCCGCCGAGCCGTCCAGCAGCCGCGACCGCTCCCCCACGCCGATGCAGAAGCCGGCGAGGTCGAACGCGTCGGGCTCCATGAGGCCCGGGTGCTCGGCCGTCTCGCCGCCGGTGAGGGCGGCCCCGGCCTGCCGGCAGCCCTCGGCGATGCCCGAGACCAGCGCCGCGACCCGCTCCGGGTCGAGCCGCCCGATCGCGATGTAGTCCAGGAACGCCAGCGGCTCGGCGCCGGTGCAGGCGACGTCGTCCGCGCACATGGCGACGAGGTCGATGCCGATGGTGTCCAGCCGGTTCATCGCCTGCGCGATCGCCGTCTTCGTCCCCACGCCGTCCGTGGACGAGACGATCACGGGCTCCCGGTACCCGGCCGGGATGGCGACGGCGCTCCCGAACCCGCCGAGACCGCCCAGCACCTCCGGGCGCCGCGTGGACGCGACCGACGCGCGCATGAGCCCCACGGCACGCTCGCCCGCGGCGACGTCAACGCCCGCCCTCGTGTACGCGGCGCGCTCCCCGGTCACCGGGCTCCCCCGGCCGCCGGCGCCTCGAGCATGAACTTGCGCTCGGTGACGTCGTACGGGACGGGCTCCGGGTAGTTGCCGTCGAAGCAGGCGAAGCAGAAGCGGTCGTAGGGCAGGTCCAGCGCGGCAAGGACGCCCTTGATGGACAGGTAGCCCAGGGAGTCCGCGCCGATGAACGCACGGATCTCGTCGACCGTGTGGCTGCCGGCGATCAGCTCGGTCTCGATCGACGTGTCGATGCCGTAGAAGCAGGGATGGTAGATGGGAGGCGCCGAGATCCGCACGTGGATCTCGGCCGCGCCCGCACGGCGCAGCAGGCCCACGATGCCCTTGGTCGTGTTGCCGCGGACGATGGAGTCGTCCACCACGATCAGCCGCTTGTCGCGGACGACCTCGCGCAGCGGGCTCAGCTTGACGTTGACGCCGCGCTGGCGCATGGCCTGCGAGGGCTGGATGAACGTCCGGCCGCTGTAGCGGTTGCGGACCATCCCCTCGCGGTACGGGATCCCCGACGCCTCGGCGAAGCCCGCCGCCGAGGGGGCTCCGGTGTCCGGCACCGGCATCACGAGGTCCGCGGCCGCCGGGTGCTCGCCCGCCAGCTGGATCCCCATCTGGCGCCGCGCCTCGTAGAGGTTGCGGCCCTCCATGTAGGAGTCGGGCCGGGCGAAGTAGATGAGCTCGAAGACGCACAGGGCGGGCGTGGCGGTCGCGTAGCGGACCGACACCGGGTCCTTGCCGGGCTCCAGCACGACGATCTCACCGGGCTCCACGTCGCGCACGTACTCCGCGCTCACGATGTCGAGCGCCGCCGTCTCCGAGGCCAGGATCCAGCCCCCGGTGTCGTCGCCCCAGAGGCCCGGGTCCTCGCCGCCGGGGAGCGCCAGCCGGCCCAGGACCAGGGGTCGGAACCCGTGGGGATCGCGAACCCCGATGACCCGGTGCTCGTCGAGGATCACGAGGCTGAACGCCCCGCGGACCCGGGGCAGGACCTGGCGGAGCGCGCCCACGATGTCCTCCGCCGGCTCGTCGGCCAGGAGCGCGGTCAGGAGCTCCGTGTCGGTGCTGGCGGGGAGGCGGCCGCGTCCCCCGTGGAGCTGCTCGAGCAGCTCGCGGGTGTTGACGAGGTTGCCGTTGTGCCCGATGGCGAGCGCGCGGCGCGGGCCCAGGCGGAGCGTTGGCTGGGCGTTCTCCCAGACGGTGGAGCCCGTGGTGGAGTACCGGCAGTGCGCGACGGCGAGGTCGCCGGCGAGCGACGGGATCCGCCGCTCGTCGAGGACCTGGCCCACCATGCCAAGGTCCTTGTAGATCATCAGGTGCGAGCCGTCGGAGACGCCCACGCCGGCAGACTCCTGGCCCCGGTGCTGGAGCGCGAACAGGGCCGTCGCCGCCACGGCCGCGGCCTCGTGGCCCCGGTTGGGCAGGACGACCCCGACGACGCCGCACATCAGCCGGCCATCTCCGCACCCGGGAGCGCGGCGTCGGCGAGGTGCCCGTCCGCGCCGGCGCCCTCCCATCCCAGCGCCCGTGAGAGCCCGTGCTCCCATGCGTGCCGGAGCTCGGTGATGGGCAGGTCGACCGCGTCCGAGATGCGGCTCCCGCGGTCCTCCGCGGCCCCCGTCGCGCCCTCGCCGGCGAGGTCGACATGGAGGCGCGGGCCCCCGGTGGTGCCGAGGGTCTCGACCGGCAGCCCGTGCTGGCGCGCGAGCAGCTCGAAGGCCGGTGCGTGCCGCGGGAGCACCTCGCACAGGATGCGCGACGGGCTCTCGCCGAACAGCGCGACGGCAGGCGAGTCCCCCACCGGCAGCCGGAGCCGTGCGCCGCGGTCGCCCCAGATGCACATCTCGGCCGCCGCCACGGCGAAGCCGCCGCCGGACACGTCCTGGCAGCTCTCCACGAGGCCGCGCGCGATGGCCTCGCGGATGAAGGCCTGCAGGTTGCGCTCCCGCTCGAGGTCCAGGCCCGGAGGGCCGTCCTCGGGGGCCGCGCCGGCGAGGCGCTCGTACTCGGAGCCCGCGAGACCCGGGCCCGTGTGACCCACGAGGAGCACGACGTTGTCGTCGCCCGTGAACGCCGGGCCCACGCGGGTCGAGACGTCCGCGAGCAGCCCCACGATGCCGATCTCGGGCGTGGGCGCGATCGACGAGCCGGGCGCCTCGTTGTAGAGCGAGACGTTGCCGCCGGTCACGGGCAGGCCGAGCGCCACGCAGGCGTCGGCGAGGCCGCGGACGCCCTCGGCCAGCTGCCAGAAGGCCTCGGGGCGCGTCGGGTCGCCGTAGTTGAGGCAGTTGGTCACGCCCAGCGGCCGGGCGCCGGTGATGGACACGTTGCGGGCCGCCTCGGCGACCGACATCGCGGCGCCCAGCCACGGGTCGTGCGCGCTCACCGGGGCGTTGCCGTCCGTGGTGGCGACGAGGGCCTTGGTGGTGCCCTTGATCCGCAGGACCGCGGCGCCGCGACCGGGAGCGACGACCGTGTTGGACTGGACGTTGGAGTCGTACTGCTCGTAGACCGGGTGGCGCGACGAGAGGTTCGCCGACCCGAGCAGCGCCGTCAGGACGGCGCCCGGGTCCTGGCCGCGGAGCGGCAGGTGGTCCACGGGCTCCGCGGGCTGGCCGGGGGCCGGGGCCGCACGGCGGCGCGTCGGGGGGCGGGACTCGCGCTCGAAGACGATGGCCTCGGACGCGAGGGCGCGGGCCGGCATCCGGGCGAGCTCGATCGCGCCCGCCACGGGCGTGCCGTCGGCGTCGAGGGCGCCCCGGCCGCCGGGGCCGGTCAGCACGACGATGTCGGGCTGCTCGGTGACCCGGCCGATGATCGCGACCGGCAGGTCCCACTTCTCGCAGACGGCCCTGACGGCCTCCCAGCGGTGGGGCTCCACGATCGCGACCATGCGCTCCTGGGACTCGCTGATCATCACCTCGAAGGGCTCGAGGCCGGGCTCGCGGCGCGGGATGGCGTCGAGGTCCACGAGGATCCCGGTCCCACCGCGGTCCGCGGTCTCGCACGTCGCGCAGGTGATGCCGGCCGCGCCGAGGTCCTGGATGCTGACCGCGAGGCCCCTGGCGATGATCTCGAGGGTCGCCTCGATCAGGAGCTTCTCGGCGAACGGGTCGCCCACCTGCACGCTGGGGCGCTTCGACGGGTCCTGGTCGCCGAACGTGGCACTGGCGAGGACGGACGCACCGCCGATGCCGTCGCGGCCCGTGGCGGAGCCGTAGAGCACCACGAGGTTGCCCGGACCGTCGGCCGAGGCATGCGTGAGCATCCCGTCCTCGAGCAGGCCGATGGCCATGACGTTGACGAGCGGGTTGCCCTGGTAGGAGGGGTCGAAGACGAGCTCGCCGCCGACGGTGGGCACGCCGACGCAGTTGCCGTAGCCGCCGACGCCGCGCACGACCCCGTCGACCAGGTGGCGCGTCCGCGCGTCGGAGGGGTCGCCGAAGCGCAGTGCGTCGAGGACCGCGATCGGCCGGGCGCCCATCGCGAAGATGTCGCGCAGGATGCCGCCGACGCCGGTCGCGGCGCCCTGGTACGGCTCGACCGCGGACGGGTGGTTGTGGCTCTCGATCTTGAACGCGACCGCGAGCCCGTCGCCGATCGCGATGACGCCCGCCTGCTCGCCGACCCCCGCGACGACGTCCTCGCCCTTGGTCGGCAGGGTCCGCAGCAGCGGCCGGGAGCTCTTGTAGGAGCAGTGCTCGCTCCACATGACGCTGAACATCGCGAGCTCGAGGCCGTTCGCCTCGCGGCCCAGCTTCTCGTGGATCGCGTCGCGCTCCTCGTCCGTGAGGCCCAGCGCGCGGTGGAGGCCCGCCGGGACCGCCACGGCGCTCATGCCGCATCTCCCGCGACCGCGGCTCCGGCCGCCGCGACGTCGCGCGTCCCCGTGATCCGGCCCGTCTGCCGCCATTCCGCCGCGCTCACCACGAGCGAGCGGATGATGCCGAGGCCGTCGTCGCTGCCGATCAGCGCCTCCACGGCCGTCTCCGGGTGGGGCATGAGCCCGGCCACGTTGCCCGCGGCGTTCCGCACGCCCGCGATCCCGCGCTCGGAGCCGTTGGGGTTGCCCGGGTCGTCGGGGCCCGCGACGGAGCCGTCCGGGTTGGCGTAGCGCCACAGGACGCCGCCGTCCCGCTCGAGCTCGTCGAGGGTGGCCTCGTCCGCGTAGTAGCAGCCCTCGCCGTGCGCGACGGGCATCCGGAGGGGCCGCCGCTCCCCGATCTCGCGCGTGAACGGTGAGTCGAGGCGCTCCGGCAGCAGCGTCACCTGCCGGCACACGAAGCGCAGGCCGCGGTTGCGCAGCAGGGCGCCGGGCACGAGCTTCGCCTCGGCGAGGACCTGGAACCCGTTGCAGATCCCGAGGACCGGGCCGCCCCTCGCGGCGAAGTCGGCGACGGCGCGCATGACCGGCGAGAACCGCGCGATGACGCCCGCCCGCAGGTAGTCGCCGTACGCGAAGCCGCCCGGGATGAGGATCCCGGCGACGCCCGCGAGGTCCACGGACTCGTGCCACAGGATCTCCGGCTCCGCGCCCGCGACCCGCAGGCCGTTGACCGCGTCGATGTCGCGATTGGAGCCCGGGAACAGGACGATGCCGATGCGGACCGTCATCCGCCGACCCCCGCCACGGCGGGCGCCTCGGTCTCGCCGAGCGTCTCGACCGCGAACTGCTCCATGAGCGGGTTCGACAGGAGCTCTCCCGCGAGGTGGTCGACGACCGCGCGGGCGGCGGCCTCGTCGGCGGCGGCGACCGTGAGCTCCACCCGCCGGCCCACGCGGACGCCGGTGACCCCTGCGATCCCGAGGTGCGGGAGGCTGCGTTCCACGGCCTTGCCCTGGGGGTCCAGGATGCCGGGCTTGGGCGTGACGTTGACCGCGAAGCGGTAGGCGCGGCTGAGCTCGCTCATCGGGCGATGACGTCCTCCGAAAGGTAGCGGGCGAAGCTCGCCCCGGTGATGCGCTCGTAGGCTTCCACGTAGCGGCTGCGGGTGCCCGCCACCACGTCGTCCGGGAGCTCCGGCCCCGGCGCCGTCTTCCCCCAAGGCTGGCGCTCCAGCCAGTCGCGCACGAACTGCTTGTCGTAGCTCGCCTGGGCCCGTCCCGGCTCGTAGGCCGAGGCGTCCCAGAAGCGGCTCGAGTCGGGGGTCATGACCTCGTCGATGAGGATGATCCCCCCGCCGGGGGTGACCCCGAACTCGAACTTGGTGTCGGCGAGGATGATCCCTGCCCGCTCGCAGGTGGCGGCGCCGTGCTCGTAGAGCTCGAGGGCCGCCCGGCGCACGGCGGTCGCCCGCGCGTGGCTGACCAGGGTCTCCACCCGCGCGAACGGGATGTTCTCGTCGTGCTGGCCGGCGGGCGCCTTCCAGGCCGGCGTGAAGATGGGTTCCGGCAGGCGGTCCGACTCCCGCAGGCCCGCCGGCAGCGGGATGCCGCACACCGAGCCGGTCGCCAGGTAGTCCTTCCACCCGGAACCCGAGAGGTAGCCGCGGACCACGCACTCGACCGGCAGCACCTCCGCCAGCCGGCCGATCATCATCCGGCCCCGGAGCTCGCGGGCCACGGCGGGGTCGGTCGCGAGGCCCGGGGGCAGGTCCGCGGGGTCGGTGCCCAGGAGGTGGTTGGCCACGATCCCAGCCGTCTCGGCGAACCAGAACCGGGAGAGCCCGGTCAGCACGCGACCCTTGTCCGGGATCGCCGTGGGCAGCACGACGTCGAAGGCGGACAGCCGGTCCGAGGCGACGAGGAGCAGGCGCTCGTCGTCGAGCCGGTACAGGTCGCGGACCTTGCCCGACCGGAGGAACAGCGACTCAGCTCGCAGCACCGGCACCCTCCCGTGCTCGCGCGACCGCGGTGGCGGTGCGCCCTTCGATCCCCGTCTCCAGCGCGTCGAGGCGGGCGATGATCTCGGGGACGTGGCGCAGGACCACGGCGTCGTCGAAGCAGGCGTCGAGGTCGGCCAGCGCGAGTCTCTGGGCCACCGCGGGGTCGGTCGCGAGCAAGCCCTTGAGCGGGACGCGCTCGTCTGCCGCCCGCAGGGCGTTGCGCTGGACGATGGCGTAGGCGTCCTCGCGCGAGAGCCCGGCCTTCTCGACCAGGACCAGGAGCACCCGGGAGCTCGCGTGGAGGCCGTGGCCCCGGTCGATGTTCTCGCGCATCCGCTCCGGCCGGACCACGAGGCCCTCCACCAGGCCCGTTGCCTTGGCGAGCATGTAGTCGAGCAGGATCGTGGCGTCGGGCAGGATCACGCGCTCGGCAGAGCTGTGGCTGATGTCGCGCTCGTGCCACAGCGGCTGGTTCTCGAACGCCGTCTGCGCATACCCGCGGAGCAGGCGCGCGAGGCCCGCGATCCGCTCCGACAGGATGGGGTTGCGCTTGTGCGGCATCGCGGAGCTGCCCTTCTGGCCGCGCTTGAAGGGCTCCATGACCTCGGCGATCTCGGTGTGCTGGAGGTTCCGGACCTCGGTGGCGAGCCGCTCGAGGGTCCCGCCCAGGATCGCGATGGCCGCCAGGAACGCCGCGTGGCGGTCCCGCTGGACGATCTGCGTGCTGACGGGGTCGGTGCGCAGGCCGAGGTCGGCCAGGACCTCCGCCTCGAGGTCCGGCGCCAGGTGGCTGTAGGTGCCCACGGGACCGCTGATCTTGCCGGTCGCGATCTCCGCCGTGGCCTGCGCGAGGCGCTCGCGGCCCCGGGCGACCTCGAACGCCCAGCCGGCGCACTTGAGCCCGAACGTGGTGGGCTCCGCGTGGACCGAGTGGGTGCGGCCCATCATCACGGTGCCGGCCTCGCCGCGGGCCCGCACGATGAGCGCGCTCGTCAGCCGGTCCGCGCCCGCGAGCAGCCGCTCCCCGGCGGCGCGCAGCTGGATCGCGAGCGCCGTGTCCACCACGTCGCTGCTGGTGAGGCCCAGGTGCAGGAAGCGCCCGTCGGGGCCAACGGTCTCGGCCACCTGGCTCACGAACGCGATGACGTCGTGGTCGGTCGTCAGCTCGATCTCGTTGATGCGCTCGACGTCGACGCGCGCCCGCGCCTCGATCGTCTCGAGCGCCGACCCGGGCACCATTCCCCGCCGCACCTGTGCCCGACAGACGGCGATCTCCACCTCGAGCATCCGCTCGAAGCGGGCCTGCTCGCTCCACAGCTCGCCCATCTCGGCCAGGGTGTAGCGGCGGATCATCGGGCGGCCTCCGGGAGCGCGAGGGCGATGTCGTGGCGGCGGTGCATGCCATCCCACGTGACGGCGTCGGCCGCACGCTCGGCGGCCGCGCGCGCCGCCGGGATGTCCGGCCCCAGGGCGGTCACCGCGAGGACGCGGCCGCCGTTCGTCCCGAAGCCGCCATCGGGGCGCTGGCGGGCCACGGTGCCGGCGTGGAAGACCAGCGCTCCCGTCGCCGCGGCCGCGTCCAGGCCGTCGATGGCGTCGCCGCGGCGCGGCGTGTTCGGGTAGCCGTGCGCGGCGAGGACG
>Ga0302322_100003329_pt1 | contig 13779 bp, 6 predicted proteins | sample Fen_T0_2_FD_203757 | JGI IMG/M metagenome (GOLD analysis project Ga0302322, IMG submission 203757) | Peat permafrost microbial communities from Stordalen Mire near Abisko, Sweden - Fen_T0_2 | ecosystem: Environmental > Terrestrial > Soil > Wetlands > Permafrost | place: Sweden: Abisko...
GCCCAGCAGGATAAGGATCAGATGCAGAAGATCGCAGTCGGTCCCGGTGGCGGCGAACCCCGCTGGACCGAATGGACGGAAACCGTCATGAAGGCCTACCAGCAACACACGTGGAGTTGGGACATCAACGGCCTTTCCATGCATTCCTACACGGTTGGTCACTGGCCCCCTTCGTACGCGTCGTCTGGCTTTGGAGAGACCGAATACAGTCAGATCCTTAAGTTCACCTTGGAGATGGACGACTTGATCAACAAGCACGCGGCCATCATGGACAAGTACGACCCGCAGACGAAGGTTGCGCTGATCGTTGATGAATGGGGCGCCTGGTATGCTCCCTTACCCGGCAGCAACCCGGGCTTCCTCGTTCAGCAAAACAGCTTGCGCGACGCAGTTCTCGCTGCTCTCAACCTGAACATCTTCGCCCGCCACGCCGACCGGGTCCGAGGGTCCAATATCGCTCAAATGATCAATGTGCTGCAGGCCATGATCATGACCGACAAGGAGAAGATGGTACTGACCCCCACCTACCATGTCTTCAAGATGTACACGCCGTTCCAGGATGCAACGTTCGTGCCCGTGACATTCAATTCGGGCACCTACACCCACGGCGACATCAGCTTGCCGCGGACGGACGCCATCGCGGCTAAAGGCAAAGATGGCAAGCTGTGGGTCGCGATCACAAATGTTGACCCTAATGAGGCTGTCGATGTCGAGTTGAACCTGGTGGGTACCGGTGCAAAGGCCGTATCCGGGGAGACCCTGACTGCCCCTAAGGTGGACAGCATCAATACCTTTGACGCGCCCAACACAGTCGTGCCGAAGCCTATTTCAGCGAAGGCTCAAGGCGGCAAGCTAACCTTGAAACTCGAACCCAAGTCGGTGAGTGTTGTCTCAATCGAGCAATGATCGAGAATCATCTTGATTTATTGACGCAGTGGCGGACTTGGTCCTCGATCTCGCAAAACCAACGCCGCAAGAGATGTAGAATTTCAGGAAACATAGTCCGGGGAGAAGATCTCGGAAGCCTTCGAAGTTTAATTGAAATCACTGGAGCCAGCCATGTCTCGCTTAGCCATTATGGTTCTGCCTGCGTTGTTGTCTCTCTCTCTCTGGTCGCAACAAAGGTCAGGCAGCATGTGCGACCTAACTATTCACGTGCGAATGGCAGATGATCGCCAGGATGCCGCTAATGTTCAGGTGCAACTTCTGACCACTGCGGGACCGTTCGTTGGTTCTGCAACAACTCACGCCGATGGGACTGCAGAGTTCCAGGTATCGAGTGGAGTGACTTACCGGGTACGAGTTTCCGGCCGGGGTGTCGAGACCGCTGAATCGGAATTCTTTATTATGGGCGGCCAGTACAGTCACACCGAGAACCTCAACGTGAGACACGCTGCAGTGGCGACGCAAGACAACAGATCTGCGCCCATCTCTGTAGCGGAGATGCAAGTACCCGAGAAGGCCTGGGAGCAGATGCAGAAGGCCATCGAGGCATTCGACAAAGGAGATACCGCGAAGGCCACACAGAGGCTCGAGAAAGCGATTGAGATCTACCCGCAATATGCAAGAGCTTACGAGAATCTGGGTGTGATCGCGGCGAAATCGGGCGATCGGGCCAAGGCGAGAAGCCTCTATACGAAGGCCATCGAAGTAGACGAGAGATTCGTCCCCGCGTATCTGCAATTGGGCCGCTTGGAGATTCAGGAGAAGAACTACACGCAAGCGGAAACGCTGCTCCATAAGGTGATGTTGCTTTATCCTGAGATGCCCGAGCTTATCGCATTACTTGCCGGCGCCGAATACGGAAACAAGGAATACGCCAATGCGCTCGCCGATGCGCAGCGAGTTCATACCCTGCCGCATCACGAAAAGGTTGCAGACGTACACTTGCTGGCTGCAGAAATTCTTGAGATGAAGAATCGTAATCAGGAGGCTGTGGCAGAGTATCGGTTGTACTTAACAGAAGCGCCCAACAGTCCCCAGGCCAAGGCGGTGCAACAGGCAATAACCGACCTGGAAGCGTCGAAGCACTGATTGAAGTGACTCTGGCTTTACGGTTTTAGCGCAGGAGGAGCGCTGGACATTTTGGGCGTGAGCCTGGTATCGAGCTCCTGGCGTAGCTGTTGCACGCGTTTGAATTCTTTCTCCGCCTCGTTCGACTCACCCACAGCCTGATAGGCGCGCGCGAGCCGATAATGCGCATCCGGCTGCCCCGGATCGAGTTCAATCGCCTTGCGAAAATCAGCTATCGCATCCTTGTACTTGTTCTCTTCCGAGAGCATGATTCCGCGATCGATATAAGCCAGACGAACATCACTTCGCAGTTGAATAGCCTTATTGAGATCCGAAGCCGCCTGTTCGCGATTGCCGAGTTTCATCTCCGTATCACCGAGGTAAGCCCATGCCTGCCCATTTTCCCGATCGTTCGCCAATTCGGCCTGGAATTCGGCTTTTGCTTTCTCATAGTCCTGCGATTTCCAGTAGAGAAAACCCAATCCAAAGTGAACGTTTGGCTCGTGCGGAGAAACCTCCGCCGCTTGCTGGAACTCGGCGATGGCTTCCGGCGTTTTTCCCAGGCCATCCAGAGCTTCTCCAATCAGCACGTGGGCGGCCGCCGAGTTTGGCTGCGTCATCAGAATCTGGCGAAAGCCATCCAGCGCACATTGGTACTGGCCGGCCCACAGACAGCTTTGGGCCACGATCTGCCGCAACTCGACATTGGCGGGACCTACTTGCACCGCCACCTTCAGAGATTCGATTGCCTTTACATATTGCTTGTCACCGTAGTAACTCAGTCCAAGAAGCGTATGTGCCTGGAAGTTACCGACGTCCCTCGCCGCTACGGCCTCCAACAGCGCAATTGCGGCGTGAAAATGACCTTGCTTGAACTCGGCCAGTCCCAGGTTCATTTCAATGCCGGGTAGCCTCGGATCCAGCGAAAGCGCTTTCTTGTAGGCCGCGGCGGCTTCGGGATATTTCTGCTGTTTCGCCAGCACCACACCAAAACTTGCGTATGCACCTGCGTCCCGCGGATGTGCGGCAATAAACGAGCGCCAGACTTGTGCAGCCTGTGGCAAATCGCCTTTCTGCTCAAGTGCGATGGCATCCGCCGGCGTGTCCGCTTGCGCCCAAGCTGGCGCAAGCAGCGTGAGGAAGATTACGGTGAGCTTTGACAACCAGTGGGTAGACATGCAGCAAGCACTACGCCCAGCCTTATGCTAGCAAAGGCCGAGCTCAACAACAAAAACCCCGTTTGCATAACGGTGGGAGATGCAAACGGGGCCCTAGACCGCGTTAACGGGGGCGGCTAGAAGACCAGCTTCGCTCCGAGTTGGATGGTTCTCGGATCGTAAGCAGCAGTGATTACGCCGAAGTTAGATCCGCCCAGCTGCGTGCCGATTCCGCCAGTCTGAACCGAACCCTTGAATTGGGTGTGGTTCCAGAGGTTGAAGAAGTCGGCACGAAATTGGAAATTGCTCCCTCGCCTTTCGTTGAACACGAAGGTCTTGAACAGCGACATGTTCCAGTTCTGGCGACCAGGTCCGCGGATCGCGTTGTTGCCCAGGTCTCCCCAGGTGCCCGCTGCGGGCGCCGCGAAAGAACTGGTGCTAAACCACTGGTTAACCGTGTGCGGGTAGCTGATCGGGCCGATTACGTCCGGGCGGTTCGTACAGTTAGGAACGATGTTGCAAACGCTATTCACGCCGTTGACGGTACCGCTCGTTGTAACGTTCATCGGCGCTCCCGATGTGGCCTGAACTATACCCGAAATCTGCCAACCGCCGACTACTGTCTTCAACACGGCGTTGGAGGAGTTGCGGAGAAACGGCATGCTGTACACGAAGTTGACAAAGAAGATGTGGGTGCGGTCGAAAAGCGACGGCCCGCGATCGTACCTCCATCCGACATAGGGATTCGACACGTTGGCCAGGTCATTGCCGCTGCCGGTGCCAACGACAGAATCGATCGCCTTCGACCAGGTATAGCCGGCATTCAACTGCAGGTCGTTAGTTACCTGTCCGCTAATGCTGGTCTGAAGCGAATTGTAGCTGCCATTCGCTACGTTCTGAGCAAGGCGGAGCGAGTGATACCCGCCGTACGGAACGTTCAGGTTGTACTGCTGAGACTGCTGAGAGCTGGCGAGTATTGTGGGCAGCAAGCTGTAGGCCGGAAGCGAGAACTCCTGGTAATTATTCTGATGCCGGCTCGCGCTGCCGACGTACATGAGGTTGAATACCGTTCTGTTCGTAACGGCCCGCTGGATGCCGAAGCTGTACGAGTAAGTGTACGGCGGCTTGTAATTGTCATAAGCCAGACCGGTGAGGTTGCTGACCACAATTGGCACAGTCGGCGTCGTCAGGGTATTCCCCGAGGCGAGATCCGTCTTGGGGTTTGACAGTGACACATTGTTTTGAGTGACAGAATCGCTGAACGGTGCATTCGGACCGGCGTTGTACATGTCGTTGCCCTGAATTCGTTCATACATCATTCCGAATCCGCCTCGCAAAACGGTTTTGCCATCGCCGAAAATGTCATATGCGAAGCCAACACGCGGGCCGAAAATAGCCCAGTGATTCGCGACTAGACCGCGGGGGACTCCGTTCTGGCCGGCAATGCCCGTACCGTTTAGGTAGAACTGATAGCCCTTCAGCGCTGGGTTCGGGCTGGTGCCAAGACCGGGACTCGTGGGGCTGATGACGGAGCCCGGAACGAGGTAGACGGGCTGGGCAGCCTGGTCGTACGTGTTCGGATAGAAATTCGACACATAATTTTGGGGATTGTAGGTGTGCGGAATTCCATCCCACCGCAGCCCGAGGTTTAGGGTCAGGCGACGAGTGGCACGCCAGTTGTCCTGGATATAGAGAGCATACGAATTGGCGTACCAGTTGCGGCTGTCCTGCAGCGCGTTTTCGTTGTACGAGTTGGAAAGACCAAGCAGGTAGTCAGCGAAGTCGCTCTTCGTATAGGAGCCGTTGAAGGTGAACCCGCCTTGGGTAGGGGCGAAGATGTCCTGAGATTTCCGGTACATCTGGAAGCTGCCACCCATCTTGAGCTGGTGGGCACCCTTACTCCAGGAAACGGCATCGAGTATCTGATACGAATCAGCCTTGTTGACCCAGGGAACCCAGTTCGAGGTGTAGTTCGTGCCGGTACTGCCGGAGAGTTGGATTGAGGGGATGCGATCCAGTTCGTTCACGCCGCTGAAGATTCGGTTAAACGTGAAGCCCGACGGCGCTGCATAAATCCCCGTAGGTGCGATGTTGATGCGGTTGCCGTTGTAATTGAAGGTGAGCTCGTTCAGCAGCGTTGGACTGATGGTTCGTGTGTAGTTGACAATGGCGCTGTACGAAGGGTTGCCGAAGCTGTTACCTACCGTTGGAACGTTGTCACCGCTCCACATCGTGGTACCAAATCCCTGAGAGATCTGTTCAGCGACAAAGTGCCCGAAGATCTGGTCCTTGCTGCTGAATTGGTGGTCGATACGCACGATCTCCTCTTGCACGTTTGTCGGAGTGCTGGGGCTTCCCTGGAACTGCGCGCCATTCGTCGGCGCAGGGAAGATTCCGGCGGACAGAAGTGCCTGGGCGTTCGCGTTCAACATGCAGGTGGGTATGACGTTATTGGGGAACTGCTGTCCCTGCACCACTCCCACTGGAGCAATGCCGCCACAACCGGCGAATAGAACCGACGGCGCGACCTGGGCCGTGGTCGGGACATAGATCGTTGTACCTGTCGCACTAAAGTCCCCGCCATAGGTGCTTGGCAGCGGCACCTGCTGGTTGTAGTTGCCGCCTTGACGCAATTTGCGCCATTCCATGTTGTAGAAGAAGAATGTTGGGTGCGACTTGCCCCACGGAACCTGCCCCCCCGTATTAAAGCCAAACGTGTTGAAATTCAGCTTGGCAATCGGGTTGGGAGCGGGGTTGAAGTAGTTGCGAGCATCCAACGCGTCATTTCGGACGTACTCCCATGCAGATGCATGAAAGGTTTGGCTTCCCGACTTGAGAACTGTGCTCAGGGTGGCCGCGGAGGACAGGCCATAGTCGGCAGTGTAATTGGAAGTTAACGCACGGAACTCGGAAATCGCTTCGAGCGAAGGCATTACGCTGAAGTTGCCGGAACCGCCGCGGTCCAGGTTCTCACCGCCATCGAGCAGGTAAATGTTGTGCCCCGCTCTCTGACCGTTGAAGCTGACATTGGCATCTCCACCGACCGGGGTTGGCGTCTGGAAGTCACCCTGCAGGCTGGACGCTCCCGTGGTCTGGTTGATGAGCGTGTAGATACTGCGGCCGTTCGTGGCAAGCCCCTCGACTTGTTTTCCGTTGATAAGCTTGCTGACTTCACCGGACTCGGTTTGAACGCCAACCGCGGTCCCTTCTACCGTCACAGCCTCTGAAGCCGAACCGATTTGCAGCCTGAAGTCGTAGCGGTCTCGACCGCCCACCTCGAGCACAACGTCACTTTGCTCAATACGTTTAAAACCGGCGACATCGACCATTATCTTGTAATGGCCGATGGGAAGATTGGATGCGACGTAATTACCGTCGTTGTTGGTTACCAATTGATGAATGGTCCCAGTCTCGATGTGCGTAACCGTGATCTTCGCGTTAGGCACGAGGGCCCCGGAGGGATCAAATACCGTGCCAACGATCGTTCCTTGCTGAGCAAACGCCTGGGGAACGGCGAATCCCAGGAAAAGCAGCAGCAGCAAGGAAAGCTGAAGCGCCCAGCGACGTTGTCCTGCGAAAAGGCTGCACGAAGCGGGTGTGTACGATCTATTACTTGAAGTTCTACCAAATCGATTCATATGCCCCCCACAAGAAACAGATTGTGTTACGTCAAAGACCAAGCGCGCTTCCCTACTGCAATAAGGACGGGTGCGATGAGGCAACCCGAACTCTGAGATTCGATCAAGCATTACCCTGACGTGTCGACTGTCCAGAATCGCTTGGGAACCCATTGTGCTGACAGCCCGGCGACCAATTGATCGGCTGTGCCACCATACGCCATGGCCGTATGACACAGTCTTTGGCAGCGAATCAACCTCCGTTAACGTTAACGAAAGCTGCGTTAACGTTAACGGTGACAGGTTATAATTCCTTGACCGGCAAATGTCAAGCGGAAATTTGCGGCAAAATTCAACGTGAATCTCAGTAGTCCAAAAATCGGCTATCCGGGTCGCCCGGTGCACCTTCAGTCACTGATGAATCGACCATGCGCTGCGAGGAATTCGTACCGAGTTCTCGCCAAAACTATCTTCCTTCTGGTAGGACTTTGGTTCGGCTGTCCCGATGCACATTCCGCCGACGCCAAGCCGACGACAAAGGCAATCGCCGGGCAAGACCATGCGAAGGCAGCCGAGATCGTGTTTTCCTTCGAGCCTATCGACTTTCGGCTTAACAGTTCGGAGACGCCGGAACGTCACGCTCCGGAAACAATGGCTGGCGGGGTCGCCGTTTTCGATTACAACAACGACGGAAAACTCGACATTTTCTTCGCGAACGGCGCTGACATCAACACTCTCCGCAAGGACTCGCCAAAGTATTACAACCGGTTGTTTGAAAACGACGGCAAAGGACATTTCACGGATGTCACTGAAAAAGCCGGATTGCGAGGGACGGGCTTCGATACAGGGGTTGCGATTGCTGATTACGACAATGACGGATTCGAAGATATCTTCGTGGCCGGCGTATATCGGAACACGCTCTATCACAACAACGGCGATGGCACGTTCACGGATGTAACCGCCAAATCGGGACTCAGCAAGCCGGATCCGGAGTTTGGTCCACTTTGGGCCGTCGGTGGCGTTTGGGTTGACGTTAACAACGACGGGCTACTCGATCTCGTGGTCATCAACTACCTGAAGTGGGACGGCCGGCACGAACCTCTGTGCGGAACCGCAGACCACCGCGACTACTGCCACCCGAAGATGTATGAGCCGACTCCCAATCAGCTCTTCCTGAACAACGGGCACGGGACATTTCGGGATGCTTCCGCAGAGTGGGGCTTGCGCTCGCATCCGGGCAAAGGCATGGGTGGCGCAACTGCCGACTTCGATCTCGACGGTAAGATGGACATCTTCGTCGCTAATGACAAGTTGGTTAACTGGCTGTTCCGCAACGAGGGCAAAAAGTTTGACGAAGTCGGTTTCCAGGCAAATGTGTCGTTGCGCGAGGACGGCGTTTTCATCTCCGGGATGGGTGTGGATTTCCGCGACCTCGACAATGATGGCTACCCGGACATTTGCCTCGTAGCGCTCGATAACGAGACGTTTCCGATCTATCGAAATACGGGCCACGGCACTTTCGTCGAAGTCACTCAGTCAAGCGGTATGGCGCGCCTGAGTTCGCTTATGGCGGGATACTCCCCAACCATCGCTGATTTCGATAATGACGGTTGGAAAGACATCTTCGTGACGCGCGGCCACGTGCAGTCGTTGCTCTCGGCCCCCCGCATCGTGGTGGAACAGCCCAATACCGTGTTTCGCAATCTTGGTGGAATGAAGTTTGCGGCGCTAACGGAAGAAGCCGGCCTGACATCGCAACCACCGGCGCGGCACCGCGGTTCAGCGATCGGGGATCTCAATGGCGATGGTATGTTAGACGTAGTCGTGAGCGCGATCAGCGCACCCGCCGAGATCTGGATGAATGCGAGCCCCGGAAACAACCATTGGCTGGAGATCAAACTCGAGGGAACCAAGAGCAATCGGGACGGAATCGGCGCGCGGATCAAAATTGTGACAGCCGGCGAGACCCAATACAACCACATGACCACCGCAGCTGGATACGCATCTTCCAGTGCCGGTCCGGTGCATTTCGGTCTGGGCAAGTATGCCGTCGCGGAATTGGTCGAGATTCGCTGGCCCTCGGGAACTGTTCAGCGGCTGCAGAACGTGGCCGGCGACCGCATTCTCTTAGTCAAGGAACAGCCCTAGCCTTGTACTCACAGCTTCAATATTGCAATTACTCACTGCAGCCCGCCCGAATCCAACTGATTCCTACTGTGCGGCATTGCAGTTACGTGTACTTTAGCCGGATGCTATATTAGACACCCTTCAACCCGGGAGTGAATGTTGAAACGAGTCGGTCTTCACGAAATTGCGCGCCAGGCACAGGTCTCGATCGGTACGGTGGATCGTGCTCTACATTCCCGTCCCGGCATCAGCGAAGCCACCCGTAATAAGGTGCTCGAAACCGCCGAGAAGCTTGGGTACACGCCTAACCTAGCGGCTCGGGCGCTTGCTGTCGGACGCTCGGGGTTCCTTATCGGCGTCTGCATCCCCGAGGAGATCCATCATTTTTTTGACCAGATGCGCGAGGGAATCTTCGACGAAGCGCGCCGGGCTGCGCGGGTCGGCATGGAACTTATCTACCGTCCCGTGCCGAGGCTCGGCGAATTTGAGCAAAGGGAGCTTTCGAGCCTCCTCGATGAGGACCTTCGCGGCCTCATTGTTATGCCCGGAGATCCCCGCGTTGTCGCTCCGATTATTGACACGGCAGAGGCGCGAGGCATCCGTGTGGTCTGTATCTGTAGCGACGCGCCCCACAGCCGGCGCACGGCAGTAGTGTACGCGAACCCGAATCTTCAGGGACGTCTCGCAGCGGAGCTTCTCTCGAAGTTCATCCCCGGCGACTCTGATGTCGCGGCCATCACGGGTATGCTTCGAACCGAAGAACACCGTCAAAAGGTCGAGGGCTTTCAATCGCGACTTGCCCAGCATTCCGAGATGACCTTGGCTTGCGTGCTCGAGGCGCACGAATCGGAAGAAGAGAGCTATCAGAAGACCATGGACCTGCTAAGCGACAATGCCAACCTTCACGGTATTTACGTAACCACGGTCAACTGCCTGCCTGTCTGCCTCGCTCTCCGCGAGCACAAGAGGACGGACGTTCGGCTGATTACCACCGACCTTTTCCCACAGATGGTTCCCTACTTCGAAAACGGAATCATCGGCGCTTCGATCTATCAAGATCCATACACCCAGGGCCAGACCGCATTAAAAGTTCTCGTCGATCATTTTATCGAGACGGCTCCCATCGCATCGAGCAATACCTTGAACCCTGGAATCGTGCTTCAGTCGAACTTGAACTTCTTTCGGGAGGTTCACTTCGCCGGAACCGGAGAGCGCGATGTGCAGACGATGCGAGCCGGGGAGAACGTCTCATTATCGTTGGGCTAACAACCGACGGGCAGGTCGCTGTGGCGCCCAGGCTCTGCTCGTCAGCATCCTTCATATACAAGTTGTTCGCTCGCAGTAGAGGATCGATCCTATGTTGCACAAGATCAGCCGCCGCACATTCGTCGCAACCGCCGCTGTTGCCGGCGCCAGTGCCGTTCTTCGTACACCGGCGTTCGCATTTGAGAATCAGAGTCCAGGTACAGCCGTCGCAACCGGAGCGATGCCGATGGGCCGCGAGGTCGTGCCCCTGCAAGCGGTTCCGTTTCCTATGAGCAACGTCCGGCTGGGGCCGGGCGCGTTCAGCGCGGCAGCGGAAGCCAACCGCCGCTACTTGAAGATGCTGCCTCCCGACCGCCTGCTCCATACGTTTCGCCTGACAGCGGGGCTGCCCACCTCCGCGGAGCCATTGGGTGATTGGGAAAAGCCCGATTGTGAGTTACGGGGTCACTTCGCGGGCGGCCACTATCTTTCGGCTTGCGCGCTTTCGTTCGCCAGTTCGGGCGACGAAGAGCTCAAGCGTAATGGCGACATCATGGTCGTCGAGCTTGCAAAATGCCAGGCGAAATTCAAGAACGGCTACCTAAGCGCCTTTCCGGTAGAACTCTTCGACCGCTTGCGCGACGGCGTTAACGTCTGGGCGCCGTTCTACACCATCCACAAGATCATGGCAGGGCATCTTGACATGTACCAGCTTGCCGGCAACCAGCAGGCACTGAAAACCCTGGAGAAGATGGCAGGATGGGTGCGGAGTTGGACTGATCCCTTGAGCGAACAACAAATGCAGCGTGTCCTCCAGGTGGAATACGGTGGAATGGGCGCGGTGCTCGCCAATCTTTATGCTGTAACAGGCAACCGCGAGTATCTTAGCCTCGCGCAGCGCTTCAACAAGAAGTCCTTTCTTGATCCTTTGGCCGCTCATCGTGACGAGCTGAAGGGTTTGCATGTTAACACCCATATTCCGCAGGTGATCGCAGCGGCTCGCCTTTACGAACTAACTGGCGACAAGAAGTACTGGAGCATCTCCGACTACTTCTGGGACGAGGTCACCAGCGAGCGTTGCTATTGCACGGGAGGTACCAGCAATTTCGAACTGTGGAGATCGGATCCCGGAGTACTCTCGACGCAACTGAGCTCAGAAACGTCTGAAGACTGCTGCGCTTACAACATGATGAAGTTGACGCGGCACTTGTTCGAGTGGTCGCCGCAGGCACGCTACATGGACTACTACGAGCGGGTACTCTTCAATCATCGCATGGGCACGATCGATCCCGAGACCGGCACAAGTGTTTATTACTTGACGCTTGGTAACGGCTACTCCAAGATTTACGCCAAGCCCTTCGATGCGTTCTGGTGTTGCAACGGCACGGGCGCCGAGGAGTTCGCGAACTTGACGGACACCATCTACTACCACGACGGCGATTCCATCTACGTCAATCTTTTCATCGCGTCGGAAGTGAGCTGGCCGGAAAAGGGACTCCGCGTAACCCAGCAGACCTCATTTCCGGAGGAGCAAGGGACGACCCTGTTGATTTCGGCCGCCCAGCCTGCCAATGTCGACTTGAAATTGCGGATTCCCTACTGGGCGAAGACCGGCGTTATAAAAGTAAATGGCCAGGTCGTCCCTGCGTTCGCCGCTCCGGGCAGCTACCTCGTTCTGCGTGGCCCCTGGAAGAATGGCGATCTCGTGGAATTGAGTCTCCCGATGCATTTGCATGCCTCTCCCACGCCTGACAAGAACACGGTGCAAGCGGTGATGTATGGTCCTCTGGTGATGGCGGCAAAATTCAATGAAGAGCCTTCCGACAAGTGGTATCGGCACTTTGCTGCCGAGGAGAAACAGGAGCCCGCTCCAACGCAACGGTTCAAAGGGAAGATCGAGGATCCCACGAGTTGGCTCGAACCGGCTGATGGAACGCTGACCTTTCGAACCGTTGCACAAACCCAGAGTGCAACGTTTATCCCTTTATCAAGCATTGTGCACGAACGGTACTCCGTATACCACGAGGTTGAAGAGACGACTTAGCTAACAAGAGAAGGTGACACCGCTTCGCGACGCACCGATTCGACTGTCCGAATCAACGTCGGTAGCACGTCGCCCATGGGCTCGCTTTTGGGATCGCCGAAGGCGAAATAAAGTTTGCGATAGGCCGCGTACAGACCTTCGTAAACTTTCTGTTCCTTCGAATCAGGCTGGTAGGTCGCATGTGTCGGGCAGATTTTTTCCTGCGCCTCTTCTACGGTCTTAAACGTGCCCGCTGCGAGAAACGCAAAAATTGCCGATCCCAAACTCACGACGCTCCTGCTTGGCACCAGAACAGGCCGCCCTAGTACGTTGGCGTAAACGTGGTTGAGCACGTTGTTCTTCTGCGGAATGCCTCCGGCATTGATCACACGCTTGATGTGGGTACCGTGTTCCGCCATCCGCTCCAGAATGACGCGAGTGTGAAATGCCGTCCCTTCGATCGCCGCGAAAAGCTCGTCCTGCGCGGTTGTCTGTAAATTCCAGCCCAGCGTGATACCGCGCAGATTAGGGTTCACCAGCACCGTCCGGTCGCCGTTGTCCCAGGTCATTCGCAAAAGCCCGGTCTGTCCCGCACGGTACCGTTCTAGTCCCTTGGAAAGCGTTTCGACATCGGTTCCGGCGCGCGTCGCTATCGCGCTGAAGATGTCGCCGACCGCCGACAGTCCAGCCTCGATTCCTGTCCGCCCTGGATGCACGCTGCCCGGCACCACGCCGCAAACTCCCGGCACCAGGTTCGGCGAGTCCGTGATCCCGATGATGCAGGTCGACGTGCCCACCACATTGACGACGTCGTCGGTCCCGCACCCTGCCCCGATCGCGTCCCAATGCGCATCAAACGCGCCCACCGGAATCGGGATTCCCGGCTTCAGACCCAGCTTCTGCGCCCATTCCGCCGACAGCGTTCCCGCCACCTGATCTGAGGTAGCGTACTCGCCCTGCAACTTCTCCCAAACACCTGCCAGCAGCGGATCGACGCCCGCCAAAAACTCCTCCGGCGGGAGGCCCCCGAGGGACGCATTCCACATCCACTTATGGCCCATCGCGCAGATGCTGCCCTTCGCCTGTCGTGGGTCGGAAATACCGCACAGCGTTGCGGCAATAAAGTCGCAGTGTTCAAATGCCGTGACAAACTCGCCGCGTTTCTCCGGGTTGTGACGCAGCCAATGGAGCAGCTTTGAAAATCCCCACTCCGACGAATACACGCCGCCACACCACTGGATCGCTTCCAGTCCCTCGCGGCGTGCCGCCTCGGTGATCTCCGCTGCTTCGCCTTTGGCCCGGTGGTCGCACCACATGTAGTACTCGCCCAACGGAACCATGTCCTTGCCGACTGGAATCACCGACGATCCTGTGGTATCGATCGCGATCGCCTCGATGGCTTCACCTGCTACACCCGATTTCTTCAGGGCTTCGCGTGTCGCCTCTGCGAGGGCGCGCATGTGGTCCTCGTGCGACTGTGTAGCATGCTCCGGGTCTTCCTGCTTCCGGTGCAACGGATAATTCGCGACTGCCGAATCCAGCAGTCCGCGTTCGCTGTCTACGATCGAGACGCGCACGCTCAGCGTTCCGAAATCGA
>Ga0302322_100003331_pt1 | contig 13773 bp, 9 predicted proteins | sample Fen_T0_2_FD_203757 | JGI IMG/M metagenome (GOLD analysis project Ga0302322, IMG submission 203757) | Peat permafrost microbial communities from Stordalen Mire near Abisko, Sweden - Fen_T0_2 | ecosystem: Environmental > Terrestrial > Soil > Wetlands > Permafrost | place: Sweden: Abisko...
CCGAGTCCTGGCCGGACTCGGCTCCGTAGAGATCGGCGTCCGTCACCGCGACACCGGGCTCGTCACCGGCGTCGGGCGTGTGTGGCTGCTGCGGGCGGTCGTCGCCGGTCGCCTGCGGGCCGCGGCTCGGGGACCGCCGACCCGGCGTTGACCCCCTCGTTCTCCACAAGGGTCGTGCCGTCGGGGTCGGGATCCGGCTGGGGTGCGGTGGGGGTGGGCATGCCGATCACGTACCCACGCCGCCGGGATCCACGCCTGGCCCAGGAGCGGGCGCCGTCAGGAGCCGGTGGCCAGCAGCGCCCGCGCCCGGGCCGTCCGGACCACGGTGCTCAGGGCGTCGAGGTCGTAGGCGCCGTAGTGCCGCCGCCCGTTGACGAAGAACGTCGGCGTGCCCGAGACGTTGCTCAGGTCGGCGGACTCCAGGTCGGAGGCCACCCGGGCCGCCCCGACGTGCCGCCGCAGGTCCGCGGCGAACCGCTCGACGTCCAGGCCCAGCTCCCCGGCATAACCGACGAGGTCGCGGGGGGTCAGCGCGTCCTGGTGCCGGAACAGCAGGTCGTGCATGGCCCAGAACGCGTCCTGCTCCCCCGCCGCCTCGGCGGCCTCCGCCGCGAGCTGGGCCCGCGGGTGGACGTCGGTGAGCGGCAGGTGCCGCCACACGTACCGGACGTCGCCCGCCTCCAGGAGCAGCTCGCGGACGGCCGGCTCCGCCTGACCGCAGTGCGGGCACTCGAAGTCGCCGTACTCGACCAGCGTCACGGGGGCGTCCAGCGGGCCGCGCAGGTGGTCACGCTCGACGTCCACCGGGACGACGAGGTCCACCAGCTCCTCGCCGCCGCCCAGCAGGGCCCGGACGCGCGCCGGCTTGGGGAGCGCCGCGGTCACCCGGAACACCAGCCAGGTGAGCGCCGACGAGCACAGCGCCGCGCCGAGGATGCCCAGCTTGGCCGCCTCCAGGGCCGGCCCCTGGAACGCCAGGGTCACCACGAGCAGCGACACCGTGAACCCGATCCCGGCGATGGTGCCGCCCCCCGCCACGGCCGCCCAGCCCACCGCCGGCCGCAACCGGCCGCGGCTCAGCCGGGTGGTCAGCCACGCGCCGCCGAGGACGCCGACCGGTTTGCCGACCGAGTACCCGAGCACGATGCCCAGCGCGATCGGTGAGCGCAGCGCCGCCCCGAGGGAGTCGACGCTGACCGTGACGCCGGCGTTGGCCAGCGCGAACAACGGCACGATGACGTGGCTCGTCCAGGGGTGGTACATCTGCTGCAGCCGGTCGTTCGGCGAGATCGCCGTCCAGACGCCCGCCCGGGCGGACCGGGCCAGCTCCGCCGTCGGCTCCTCCCGGAACTGCCGGAACTTCTCGCTCGCCCGCTCCAGGTCGCCACGCGCGGCCGGCCGGGCGAACGTGAGCAGGCCGAAGGCCAGCCCGACGACGACCGGGTCCACGCCGGAGGAGAAGGTCGCCGTCCAGGTCGCGACGCCGAGCACGAGGAACACCGCACCGCGCCGGACGCCGACCACCCGGCCCAGCACGACGACCGCCAGCAGCACGAGCGCGAGGCACAGGGCCGGCATCCGCACCGACCCGGTGTAGGCCAGCGCGATGACGACGAGCGCGCACAGGTCGTCGACCACCGACACCGTGAGGATGAAGGTGCGCACGGCGTCGGGCACCTTGCGGCCGATCAGCGCGAGGACGCCGAGCGCGAACGCCGTGTCCGTCGACATCGCCGCGCCCCAGCCGCGCGCGCCGTCGCCCCCGCCCAGCGCGTTCGCGGCCAGGTAGCAGGCGACGGGCACCACCATCCCGGTGAGCCCGGCGACGACGGGCAGCACGACCTGGCGCCGCTCGCGCAGCTCACCCAGGTCGAACTCGCGCCGGGCCTCGAGCCCGACGACGAAGAAGAACAGCGCCATCAGCCCGCTGTTCACCCAGCCCCGCAGGTCCTGGCCGAGGGCGTGGTCGCCCAGCCGCACCGACAGCTGCGTGGCCCAGACCCGGTGGTAGCCGGCGCCGTCGACGTTCGCCCACACCAGGGCGAGGACGGTGGCGGCCAGCAGGACGGCGGCACTGCCGGTCTCGGTGCGCAGGAAGACCCGCACCGGGCTGCGGCCGCGCTGGTCCCAACTGGTCAGGGCGGCCGGGGACGGCGGGTCGGCCGGCTGGGACATGGCGACACTGTGCCGCGCCCGCCGATCTCCTGCACCCCGAAGCCCGCCTGCCGGGCCCACCGGATCCGGTCGGCAGGTCAACCGGCGGTGAGGGAGCTGCCGTCCGGGGCGCAGAAGGTCGCGCCGCGGGTGAGGTGGAACTCGATGATCCGCGGCAGCGCCGCCACCGTGTTCCCCCGGAACCCGCTGAGCTCCTCCTCCGGCTCGGCGGACGCCTTGTGGTCGTGCAGGACCAGGACGGGCCGGCGGGTCGTCGCGACCGCCCCGGCGGTGGCCCGGGCCGTGATCGCCCGGACGAAGTCCGGCTCCACCTCCGGCGGCGCGTCCCAGTCGCCGGGGTCGGCGCTCCACTCCACGACGGCGAGGCCGCGGGCGGCGGTGACGCGCGCCGTCCGGTCCCCGTGGTGCCGCCCGCCGGGCCCCCGGAACCAGCGCAGCGGCTCGGCGCGCGGCCCGAGCGCGGCGGCCACCGCCGCCGCCGTGCTGTCGATCTGGGCCGCCTGGACGTCCTCGTCCAGCTCGTCGAAGTGCCCGAACGGGCGGCTCCCCGGGACGGCCTGCGGGTGTGTGAGCGTGTGGTTCCCCAGGGCGTGACCTGCGGCGACGGTCTCCCGCAGGAGGTCCGGCCGGTCCTGCACCGACCGGCCGCAGACGAAGAAGGTCGCCCGCACACCGTACCGGGCCAGGACGGCGAGGACGTCGGGCGTGTGCGGGCCGGGCCCGTCGTCGAACGTGAGCGCCACCGCCGGCGCCTCCGGCGGCCCCGGCACCGTCGTCACGACCTGGCCCGGTCCCTCGTCAGCGTCGCTCCGATCGGGGCTCACCAGTCCTCCTCCTCGCGCCACGCCGGCGGCGCCGATCCAGCCGCTCCAGCCCCTCCGGCCGAACCCCCGGCACCGGCCGCAGGCGCCGGCAGCCGCAGCGCCCCACGGACGCGGGCCGCGGCGTCCGGGCCCGCTCCCGTCAGCTCCAGCGCCTCCAGGACCGGCCCGGCGACCGGCCGGACGTCGAGGACGTGCGGTGACGCCCCCGGCGACCGTTCGGCCAGCCCGGCCGCGATCGCCGAGAGCAGGACCGGCGGGCCGTACTGCAGCGTCCCGCCGCCCAGCACGACCGGGACCGGCTCCCCCACCAGTCCCAGCCGCCGCAGCAGCGCGACCGACATGGTCACGATCTCCTCGCCCATCCGCAGGACGAGGGCCAGCGCGACGGCGTCCCCGCCCTGCGCCGCGGCGGTGACCGCCGGTGCGGCGTCGAGCAGGCGCCGGTGCGAGAGCCGGCGCTCCAGGTGGGCGACGGCCACGGCCTCGACGCTCGCGAGCCCGAACACCGCCGGCAGCAGCTCGCGCAGGACGGTGTCCGGGCCCCGGCCGTCGCCGGCGCGGACCGCCGCGCCGATCCCCGCCACGGCCAGGCTCGCCCCGCCGCCGAAGTCGCCGGTGATCTCGCCGAGCGCCAGGAACCGCGCGGTGCGCCCCTGCGGGTCGACGGCGCAGGCGTTGATCCCCGCCCCCGCCACGACCGCGACCCCCCAGCCCTGCGGCGCGCCGGCCTTGAGCACCGCGAAGGTGTCGTTGCGGACGACGAGCCGGTCGACCAGGTCGCGCGAGCGCAGCTCGGCCCGCGCCTCCTCCTCGGTGTGCGGCAGGTCGAGGTTGGCCCAGTGGAACGCGCCGGCCGCCAGCGGCCCGGGCCGCACACCGGCCTCCCGCCGGGCCTGCCCCACCAGCGCCTCGACGGAGTCGGTCGTGGCGGGCACCCCGTCCGCGTGCGGCCTGGTCCCCGCGCCGCGCACGTGCGCCAGCACCGTGCCGTCCCGGTCCGCGAGGACGACGTCGGTCTTGGAGTTGCCGCCGTCGACCCCGACGACGACGGGGCTCACCGGGCGCCCGTCGCGCTGAAGAGCGGCAGGTGCTCGGCGTGCGCGCCCAGGAGCGCGTCGAGGACGTCGCGCGCCGGCTCCCACTGCCGGACCAGCGGGTTCGCGACGAGCGCCCGCAGCGCGACGGACCGGTCCCCGGTGCGCGCGGCCTCGCCGGCGAGCACCTCGTACGCGGTCGCCGACTGGACCAGCCCGAGCTGCTCCGGCGGCAGGGCGGGCACCGGCAGCGGGTGCGCGCCGTCCCGGTCGACGAGGGCCGCCACCTCGACGACGTCCGCGTGGCCGAGCCCGGCGATCAGCCCGTCGTTGCGCACGTTGACGTAGTGGTGCGCGCCGTCCCCGGTGAGCAGGCTCGTGACCAGCGCGGCCGCCGCCTCGCTGTAGTAGGCGCCGCCACGCTGGGTGAGCAGCTCCGGCTGCCGGTCGAGCGCCGGGTCGGTGTACAGCTCCAGCAGCTCGCGCTCGATCGCCAGCACCCGCTCGGCGCGGTGCTCGCCCTCGAGCTGGCGACGCAGCTCGGCGTCCGTGCAGTAGTAGTAGCTGAGGTAGTAGGAGGGCAGCGCGCCGAGGGCGGCCAGCAGCTCCGGCGGCACGCCCAGCTCCTGCGCCCACTCGGTCGCGCCGTCCCCGGCGAGCAGCTCGGGCAGCCGGTCGACGCCGTCCACCTGCACCGACCGGACCCACGACAGGTGGTTCAGGCCCGCGTGCCCGAGCCGCACCCGGTCCGGCTCGACGCCGAACCGCCCCGCGAGGCGGCGCTGGACGCCGATCCCGACGTTGCACAGGCCGATGGCCCGGTGCCCGGCGTCCAGCAGCTGCCGGGTGACGATCCCCACCGGGTTGGTGAAGTCGACGATCCAGGCGTCCGGCCCGGCGAGCCGGCGCACCTGGTCGGCGATGCCCAGGACGACGGGCACCGTGCGCAGCGCCTTGGCGAAGCCACCGGCGCCCGTCGTCTCCTGCCCGATGAGCCCGAACCGGTTCGGGATCGTCTCGTCGAGCAGGCGGGTGCGCTGGCCGCCGACCCGCAGCTGCACCAGCACGGCCGAGGCCCCCTCCACCGCGGACGGGAGGTCGGTGCTGGTCACGAGGCGGCCGGGGAACCCGGTCCGGCGCAGGATCCGCTCGGCGAGCCCGCCGACGATCCGCAGCCGCTCGGGGTCGACGTCATGCAGCACCAGCTCGTCGACGGGCAGGACGGCGGCGCGGCGCGCGAACCCCTCCACCAGCTCCGGCGTGTACGTGCTCCCACCCCCGACGACGGTGATTCTCACCCTTTGACTCCTGTCATGGTCACGCCCTCGATGAAGACCCGCTGCGCCAGGGCGAAGATCACCAGCACCGGGGCCAGGAACATCAGCGACGCCGCCATCTGCAGCTGGTAGGCGCTCTCGTGCGCCGTCCGGGCGATCGTCGTCAGCGCGACGGCCAGCGTCTGGCCGTCGGTGCTGTTACCGGTGTACAGCAGCGGGTTGTAGAAGTCGTTCCAGGCGAACAGGAACGCGAACAGCCCGACCGCGGCCAGGGCCGGGCGCACCATCGGCAGCACGAGCGAGGTGAGGATCCGCAGCTCCCCCGCTCCGTCCACCCGGGCCGCCTCGAAGATCGACTCCGGCAGCGTGAGGAAGAACTGCCGCAGCAGGAAGATGCTGAACGCGTCCCCGAAGAACGACGGCACGATCAGCGGCTTGAGGCTGCCCACCCAGCCCAGGTCCGAGTAGAGCACGTAGAGCGGCAACGACGTCACCTGCGCCGGGATCATCATCGTGGCCAGGACGACGAGGAAGGCCGCCCGCCGCCCGCGCCACCGCATCCGTGCCAGCGCGTACGCCACCGGCACGGAGCTCAGCAGCACCCCGACCGCGGACAGCACCGCGTAGAGCACGGTGTTCCACAGCGCCCGGCCGAACGGGATCGCCGAGAAGACCGCCCCGAAGTTGCCGCCGGTCCACGGCCGCGGCCACAGCGAGCCGGTCCCGGCCTGGTTCTGCGTCATGAACGCCGTGGTCAGGGCGACCAGCAGCGGCAGCACGAACACCAGCGCCAGGGCCAGTGCCGGCGCGTGCCGGCCGACCAGCTCCAGGAAGCGCGAGGCCTCCCGTCCGTCGCCCGCCGGGCCGCCGGCCGCAGCGCCCGCCGGACCGGTCGCCGGGGTGCGCCGTCGCGTCCCGGGAAGCCGGGCCGCGATGCCGGTCGGGGCGCTCACGCCCGTCCCTCCGGGTCGGGGGCGACCGCGCCGAACACGCGCAGGAACACCAGCGTGGCTGCGAAGATCACCAGGAAGAGCAGGACGGCGGCCGCGGACGCGTAGCCCGTCTTGAAGTACACGAACCCCTGCCGGTAGAGGTCGGTCGTGTAGAAGAGCAGCGACTGCTGCGGGTACCCCAGCGACTGGTTCCCGCTGTTCAGCCCGTTCGCCGAGCCGGAGGCCACGAAGGCCTCGGTGAAGTACTGGAACGTGTAGATCACCCCCGTCAGGGTGGAGAACAGCAGCACCGGCCGCAACGCCGGCAGGGTGATGTGCCAGAACCGGCGTCCGGCGCCCGCGCCGTCCAGCTGTGCCGCCTCGAGCAGGTCCCGGGGGACGTCCAGCATCGCCGCCGAGAAGATCACCACGGTGTCGCCGCACGCCCACAGGGCCATCAGGACGAGGCTCGGCTTGGCCCACGTCGGGTCGGTGAACCAGCCCGGCCCGTCGATCCCGAGCCTGCCGAGCAGGCCGTTCACCGGCCCGGCGGGGTTGAGCATGACGATGAAGCTCAGCGCCGACGCGACGACCGGAACCATCGAGGGGACGAAGAAGATGGTCCGGTAGATCGCCGCGCCCCGGCGCAACCGGGTCAGCACCCAGGCTGCGAACAGCGCGAACGCCGTCCGCAGCGGCACCAGGACCGCCACCATCCACAGCGTGTTGCGCACGGACACCCAGAACGAGTCGGACGACGTCACCAGGTCGACGTAGTTCGCCCAGCCCACCACGTGCACCGGCCGGTAGGAGCCGGACCGGAAGTCGGTGAACGAGTAGTAGACGGTCGCCCCGATCGGGTACAGCCCGAACAGCAGCAGCCCCACCACGAACGGCGAGACGAACAGCGCCACCACCGGCCACGGCGTGTGCGCCGGGCCCCGGCGGCGCCGCCGGGCGGAGCGCCCGGCGAGGCGGCCGGCGGGGCCCCCGGCGGGGCGGCCCGCCACCGTCACGGCCGCGCCGGTGCTCATCTGCGTGCCTGGGCGTCGATGGCGTCGATCTTGGCGCCCACCTGCTTCAGGGCGGCGGGCAGGTCCGGCGTCCGGCCGGCCTCGTAGTCCTGGATGAGCGTGTCCCACGGCAGGCTGCCCTCGGTGCCCGACGCCGACGTCGGCTTCCCGAGGACCTTGGTCTTCGTGAACACGTCCATCATGGCCGCCCAGTGCGGGTCGGACCGCTGGTCCCAGCTGCTCAGCGCATCGAAGGTGGTGGGCACGTTGGACACCAGGCCGGCGAGCTTGTGCAGGAAGGCGGTGTCGGTCGCGAGCTGCTTGGCGGCGAAGAACGCCTCCTGGAGGTGCTTGCCCCGGGACGGCAGGTAGATCACCGTACCGCCGGCCACGCCGCCGCCGTACGTCGCGGCGGCCGGGTCGAGCACCGGGAAGGCGGCGATCCCGTAGTCCAAAGACGGCGCCTGCTCGGCCAGCTCCCCGATGTGCCACTCGCCGTTGAAGTCCATCGCGACCTTGCCGGTGGCGAAGGCGTTGTTCGCGTCGTCCGTGTGGGCGTTGTAGGTGCCGACGAACGTCTGCACCTGCGGTGCACCGTAGTAGTCGATCAGCTCCCGGTCCCAGGCGAGCAGCTGCGCCCAGCTGGGGTCGCTGCCGAGCGTCGTCCGGCCGGCGTCGTCGTAGAACCGCGTGCCGGAGAACTGACCGCCGTACAGCGACCGGTTGAGGTTGAAGTCCCACCGGGGCACGAACCCGAAGCGCTTCACCGTGCCGTCGGACGCCTTGACGGTGAGCTTCTTCGCGTCGGCGGTGAGCTCGCTGAGCGTCTTCGGCGGGCCGGAGATGCCCGCCTCGGCGAACAGCTTCTTGTTGTAGTAGAGCGCGAAGACGTCGGTGAGCAGCGGCAGGCCGCACTGCTTGTCGTCGAACCGGGTGTAGCCGAGCGTCGCCGCGGGGAAGGTCGTGGCCGGGTCGATCTTCGCGGCCGCGAGGTACGGGCCGACGTCCAGGACGGTGCCGTCGAAGCAGAACTTGCCGAGGTTGTCCGAGCTGTCGGCGATGAAGACGTCGGGCGGGGAGCCCGCGGCCACGGCCTTGGCGAACGCGGCGTCGTCCTTGTTCGGCACGAAGTTGACCGTGAGCCACGGGTACTGCGCCCGCAGGTCGTCGAACGAGGCCTTGAAGGCCGCCACCTCGTTCGGCAGCTTCGTGAACGACCAGACGTCGATCGTCGTCGCGGCGTGCGCCGTCGGGTCCGCGAGCGCGGACGCCGGGGCGTCCGCCGTCCCGCCGGACGTGCAGGCCGCGACGGACACGGACAGGGCGGCCGCGGAGAGGATCACGGCCAGGGAACGGGAACGCTGTCGCCTCATCGGTACTCCAGGGGGCGCGAGGTGGGCGTGCGGAGACGGTGCAGGCCGTGCGGACGTGCCGGTGGCGCGGGCGGGTCAGGGCCGCCCCGCCGCCGCGGCGGCGAAGGCGAGCTCGCGGGCCAGGTCCTCGGCGACGGCGAGGGCGCCGAGCAGCACGGCCTGGGAACCGAGGGCGGAGCCCACGACCGTCGGGGTGAGGGCGGTGAGGCCGGCGAGGTGGCGCCCGATCGCCGGCACGAGCAGGTCGCCGTTGCCGCCGACGGCGCCCCCCAGCACGACAAGCTGCGGATCCAGGACGGAGACGATCGTGGCGACGACCCATGCCAGCGTGCGCGCGGTGTCGTCGACGACGGCGAGGGCCCGGGGGTCGCCGGAGCGCGCCAGGGCGAAGACGGCGGGCGGGTCGAGCCCGGGCAGGCCCTGCGCGGCGGCCTGCGCGGTGATGCGTTCGGACCCCAGCAGGTCGTCGACGGCCTCCCCCGCGGTGGCGCCCGCCGGGCCCGGGATGAAGCCGATCTCGCCGGCCGCCCCGGCGGCGCCTCGGTGCAGCCGGCCGCCGAGCACCACCCCCATCCCGACGCCGGTGCTGAGGCCGATGAGGACGAAGTCGTCGACGTCCGCGGCGGCCCCGGAGCGCCCCTCGACGATGGCCGACAAGTTGATGTCGTTCTCCAGCACGATGTCGTCGCCGAGGGTGAGCAGGAGCGCCTCCACCAGCCCCGCGCCGTCCGCGGGCAGGCCGCCCGCGTACCGCAGGGTGCGCCCGTGCGGGTCGACCACGCCCGGCAGGCCGATGACCGTCCGCAGGAAGGCCTCGCGCCCGGTGCCCAGCTCGGCGGCGATCTCGGCGGCGAGCCCGGCCAGCCGGTCGGCGATGCCCCGGACGCTGTCGGGGGTGGCCGCCATCCGGTGGGCGCGGATCTCGCCCCGGGCGTCGACGGCGGCCACGCGCAGGTACTGCCGGCCGACGTCCACCCCGAGAGCCAGGTAGGCGCTCGCCGCCACCGCGTAGAGCTGCGCGGCCGGGCCCTTGCGCCCGGCGACCTGGCCCATCTCGGCGAGCAGGCCGTGCTCGACGAGCTGGGTCAGGGCGGCCGAGACGGTGGGCTTGCTCAGGCCGCTGGCGGCCGCCACCTCGGCCCGGGTCAGCGTCTCGCCGCCGGCGAACAGCTGGAGCACCGCGCGCACGTTGATCGATCGCAGCAGGCTCGGCGGCCCGGCCAGGTAGTTCGACATCCCTCGGCCGCCTTCCTGTTACTGATAGGGAACTTTCCAATAAGTAGGGAAGGTAGTCCGCACCCAGCGGCGTGTCGAGACCTCGCACGTATCGATCAGGTGACGTCACCGGACGTCCTCGACGCGCCGACGGTGCGGGGCCGCGCCATGATCTGTGCATGACGGCAGGCACCGGCCCCCGCGCCGAAGAGGGCGTCGAAGAGGGCGCCGAGGAGGGCGCAGCCGACACGAGCGGCGGTCCGCCCTCGGCGGACCCCGCCGTCGCCCGCTGGTTCCTCTCCCCCGACGAGCGAGGCAACCCCGCCACCTGCATCGACGACCTGCCGGCCGCCACGCCGGGCTCCTGGGCGCTCGACAACACGGTGCGGCCGCTCGTGCACGGCGCGACCTACTTCCGCCGGCTGTACGAGGAGCTGTGCCGATTGCGCGCCGGCGACCGGGTGTTCTTCACCGACTGGAGCGGGGACGCCGACGAGCGCCTGCTCCCCGACGGCGCCGAGGTGGGCGAGGTGCTCTGCGACCTGGCCCGCGCCGGCGTGGAGATCCGGGCGCTGGTCTGGCGGTCGCACTCCGACCGGCTGCACTTCACCGCGCAGCAGAACCAGCGGCTCGGCCGGCTCCTCAACGAGGCCGGCGCACAGGTGCTGCTCGACCAGCGGGTCCGGCTGTTCTCCTCCCACCACCAGAAGCTGTTCGTCGTCCAGCACGCCGGGCGGCCAGAGGAGGACGTCGCGTTCGTCGGCGGCATCGACCTGTGCCACGGCCGGCGCGACGACGAGCGGCACGCCGGCGACCCGCAGCAGCAGCCGATGGATCCCCGGTACGCCGGCCGGGCGCCCTGGCACGACGCGACCCTGGAGCTGCGCGGTCCGGTCGTCGGCGACCTGCTGCGGACCTTCCTCGAACGGTGGGACGACCCGCACCCGTTGGACCGCCGCACCCCCTACCGGATGGCGCTCCAGCGCCTGGCCCGGATGCCGCGCCACCCGAAGCCGCTGCCGACCACCTTTCCCGACCCGCCCGCCGCCGGCCGGCACGCCGTCCAGCTCCTGCGCACCTACGGGCGGCGCCGGCCGGCGTACCCCTTCGCGCCCGACGGCGAGCGCAGCGTGGCGCACGGCTACCTCAAGGTGTTCCGCCTGGCGCACCGGCTGATCTACCTCGAGGACCAGTACCTGTGGTCCGAGGCGATCGTCGGCAGCCTGGCGGAGGCCCTCGAGCGCTCCCCCCAGCTGCGGGTGATCGCCGTCGTCCCGCGCTTCCCGGACGCGGACGGCCGTCTCACCGGACCGCCCAACCGGCTCGGCCAGCTGGATGCGCTCGGCCGGCTCTCGGCGGCGGCCCCGGACCGGGTCGCAGCGTTCGACCTGGAGAACGAGGCCGGGACGCCGATCTACGTGCACGCCAAGGTCTGCATCGTGGACGACGTCTGGTTCGCCTGCGGCTCCGACAACGTCAACCGCCGGTCCTGGACGAGCGACAGCGAGCTGACGTGCGCCGTCATCGATCCGCAGCGCGACCCGCGCGAGCCGGCGGACCTGTCGGCCCACGGGGACGGCGCCCGCCGGCTCCCGCGCGACCTGCGGCTCCAGCTGTGGGCCGAGCACCTCGGGCTGCCTGCGGACGACGAGCGCCTGCTCGATCCCGTCGGCGGGTTCGAGCTGTGGCGGGCCCGCGCCGACGCCCTGGAACGGTGGCACGCGGGCGGCCGGGTGGGACCCCGGCCCGGCGGCCGCGCGCGCCCGCACCGGCCGGACCCGGTCGGCCGGCTCCAGCGGCTCCTGGCCGTCCCGGCGTACCGGTTCGTCTTCGACCCGGACGGGCGGTCCCGGGCCATGAAGCGCGCCGGCACCTTCTGACGCCTCCGGTGACTGCGGCCGGTGACTGCGCCCGGTGACTGCGGCCGGTGGCTACGCCCGGTGGCTGAAGAACCAGCAGCAAGTGACCCACCTGGGACACCAAAGCGCTGTAACGTACCGAATGTCCGTGCCCACGGTGAGTGATCTGTCGGTCGTCGTCCGGGCGCGGTGACCCTCGGGCACGGGGGCAGGACAACGGGGAGCGTGCGCGTGCTGCTGCGCTGGTCACCGATGGCCGCGGTGCTCCTGGCCACGGCGTTCGTGGATCTGCTGGCCGCGGCCTGGGTGGCGCGGCGCCCGGCCGTCGGGCGGGGTTCGGTCGTCCTGCTGCTGGCCGGCGCCGGGACCTGGTGCGCGACGTACGCGGGCGAGCTGCTGACGCACGAGCGGGCGGTGCGCGAGCTGTGGGGCAGCCTGGAGTACCTCGGCACGACCCTGCTGCCACCGGCGTGGCTCGCGTTCGCGCTGGTCTGGACCGGGCACCAGGAGCAGCTCACCCGGCGCCTGCTCGCCGTCCTCGCCGTCGAACCGGCCGTCGTCCTCGGCCTGCTCGCCGTGCCGCAGACCCACGACCTGCTGCGCCGCTTCGCGCCCGGACCACTGGGGGACGTGCCGACGGTGCGGGTCGGCCCGCTGTATTGGGCGCACTTCGCCTGGACGACGTCGCTCACCCTCACCGGGACGACGGTCCTCGTCGTCGGGCTGCTGCGCCTGACCAGCGCCTACCGCCGGCAGAGCGCCGTCCTGGCGGTGGCCGCGGCCGTGCCCCTGCTCGGGAACGCCGCCTCCAGCCTGGGCCTGGGGCCCGCGGCGCGCTACGACCCCACCCCGCTCGCCGCCTCGGTGGGTGCGCTCGTCCTGGTGTGGGGCGCCTTCCGGCACCACCTGCTCGACCTCGTCCCGGTGGCGCGCCACCGGGCCCTGGACCTGCTCGACGACCCGGTCCTCGTGGTCGACCCGCTGGGACGCATCGTCGACCGCAACCCGGCCGCGCTCCGGGTGCTCGGCCCGGCGGCGGCGATCGGCGGCACCCTGGCCGCGCTGCTGCAGGAGCCCGCCGCGATGCTCGACGCCACGGCCGCCGGCCCGGAGATCCGGATCGGCGCGAACGACGCCACGGCGCGCGAGTACGAGCTGGTGGCGACGGTCATCAGCGACCGGCGCGGTGCGACGGCGGGTCGGCTGGTGCACCTGCGCGACGTCACCGAGCGCAAGCGGGCCGAACGCCACCTGCGCTACCTCGCCGAGAACGACGCGCTGACCGGGCTCCCCAACCGGCGCCTGCTCGCCCACCGGCTGGAGCAGGCGGTGGGCCGGGCCCAGCGCGCGCGCGGGCTGTGCGCCCTCCTCCTCTTCGACCTGGACCGGTTCAAGGACATCAACGACACGCTCGGCCACCCCGTCGGCGACCGGGTGCTGCAGGAGGTGGCGGCCCGGCTCCGCGTCGGACGCCAGGACGACGACACTGTCGCGCGGCTCGCCGGCGACGAGTTCGCCGTCCTGCTGCCGGACGTGGCGACCGTCGAGGAGGCCGCCGTCGTGGCGGAGCGGGCCCTGGTCGCGCTCGCCCGGCCGATCCGGATCGACGCGCACGAGCTGCACGTCACCGCGAGTGCCGGGGTGGCGGTGTGGCCCGAGGACGGCGCCGACGCCCGCGAGCTGCTCGAACGCGTGGACGCGGCCATGTACCGGGCCAAGGCCGGCGGCCGCAACCGGGCGCGGCACCGGCGCGTGGAGGCACTCGGGCCGGCGGGGGCGGTCGGGCCGGCGGGGGCGCTCGCCCAGGTGCCGGTCACGACCGGTGCCCTCACGCTGCCGGGGACGGCCGGCGTGGTACCGGGACCGACCGCCGCAGGTGGGGCCGCTGCGGGCCGCCCTACCGCCGCCGGCCTCAGGCAGGCCCTGGCCGACGACGCGCTGCGCCTGCGGTTCCGGCCGGTCCTCGACCTGCGCCACGGCACGCTGCGGGCACTGGAGGCCCGCCCGCGCTGGCACCACCCTCACGCCGGTGACCTGTCGACGGCCCAGCTCGTGGCCCTGGCGGCCGGGT